>FWWM01015541.1_pt1 | contig 11607 bp, 9 predicted proteins | sample 2228351 | NCBI WGS metagenome assembly FWWM01 (sample SAMEA103939774, study PRJEB20133) | metagenome | reverse complement strand
ACTAATATATTTTATAATGTAATCTTTATATAAGCTCAAAAACAAAGCATTATAATTAAATAGATTATTCCAATTCTAAATAAATTTGTTCAACATGTTTTTTTATTTCTATTAATCTTTTTTCAACATGAGATTTTTTAGTTCTCTTTTTAATAATATTTTTAGAATCTAAGTAATTTCTTAAATATTTTGAATGATTTTTTTCAATTCTTTTTAAAAAATCCAAATTTTTTATTATAAATTGATAATAATTTTCTTTAATTTCTTGTAGATTATGTAATTTATAAATGATTGAACTATATCTAAAAAAGTAGATAATATTTCCTTTATTTTATCTAAGTTATAATTTTGATAGATAGAAATAGTAGTCATTAAAATAAGAGATTCTATTAAAATAGAAATTAATTCTTTTATATTTGAACTAAAAGCTGAAAAGCTTCTAAGACAAAAAGAGATTTTAAAAAAATTATACATTGCATATAGTGAAGATAAACACATATAGTGAAATAAGCACATTGATAAAGTAAGATAAATTTTTATTCTTCTGTTGTAATCAAAACCTCGGTTGTAAGCAAAAGTGGAGTGTAAGAAAATGGAGTGTAAGAAAAGATAGTATTCTTGAAAACCTGAAAATTAAAACATGAAAATCCCTTTTACCACATTCATTTTGGTTATTAAAGCTTTTGGCTTTAAGTTCCTGTATTGAAAGCTTCAAGTAAATTAAATTCTACTTTACAATACTACTCATAAGCACTTTATTTTGATAAATATATATACTGTTGAATACAACTATTGACTAGATAAGTAGAGATAAACAATAACTATTTCAGTGAGAAGAAAAACGAAAAAGAAGAAAAATTACTTTTCTCAAAATATCTAATTTAAAACTTTGTAAAAGGAAGAAAAACTAGAATTTAAAACATAAAACTAAAGAAAGCAATAAAGAAAGTCAGGAAGAAGAGTCTGAATACAACTCACTCCAAAAGCTAAATTCAAACGCTATGACTGATTAGTAATGTATGGGTTTTCGCATAACAAAATTGACCACAAATAATATTTTCTAATGGTAATGCTTATATAGGAAAATTTATTTGATTGTTGAAATTATTTAAGGTAGAATAATCTAAGCAATTACTTTATTACTCTAAATTTTAATTATTTCAAATTTTTTTCTATTAAATTAGCTAACTCTATATCCTTATTAGTTATACAGTTAGCAGAATGTGTAAAGAGTTTAATAATAATTTTTTTGTAATAAACTTCTAAATCTGGATGATGATTTAATTTTTCTGCTAAAAAAGATATTAAATTAAATACTAAAACCACCTCTTTAAAGTTATTCAATACAATCTCCCTATAAAGCTTATTATCCACTACTTTCCATTCTGGATTCTCTTTTAAAAATAATTCTAAACTATCTTTATCATTCATTTTTTTCACCTCTTGCTAAGCCACTAATTACGCAAATGTTTTCCAATTCCATCAATAATTTCATTATTGGAGAAATGTGTTATTAAAGTTGCAAATGAAAGGAGGGTAAAGATTGTAAATATACTTATAAAGGTTATCGTAGCTATGTTAAATATACCTTTTTTCATGCTCTCTATTTTATGTTTAATTTTTTATTCTCGTTTTCCTTCTTACTTGCTGAACCTACTCTACTATTCAAAGCCGCACTCACAGCCCCATCTTGATATCAAATTTTTAAAAACTAAAAATATTTAAATCTCTTTCACTTTGAATTTCTTGTTGATTTAATTGGTCCCATTGTTTGCCGTTTATTGTTAAGGCTCTTCCTCTTTTTTCAATACATAAGTAGAAATTTCCGTTGAAAGGTAATTCGTGGTATTTAAGGCGGAAGAATTTTCCGTTGTATCCTTCTTGTGGGAAATATATATCGTTATTCACAAATTCTGGTATACTCTTTTTTATATACACTTCATACATTGGTGCTATTGTGGAGTTCAACCTTCCTATTTCAAAATACCTCCCCATATCTCTCAGGTATAAGTAGCATATGACTAAAATTGTGAATGTAAAAAAAGCGAGGAAGATTGAGAGTAGTAATAATACCCCTCCTCTTTTTACATTCACTTTTTCACCCCCTTTTTTAAATTTTTTAAAATTTAGGTTATTCTAATATATATTTATAATAAACAATCCAAATTCCCTTTCTCAAAATTTAAGGATAGGATGGGTGATAGATATTTCTTAAGAAACTTTTTATTGTTTATTTGATAAATTATTTAATAAATATGGAATAATTAAAATCGACTAAGATTTTTCCTTCTAATTCGAGGCTTGTTACAATTTCTATTGTTTTAGGTATAGGTATATTAAGAATGCAAGATAGTTCTTCTATTGTTATACCTGGTTTATTTAAAATAATTTTAAGGATATTGGTGTTTTCTTCTACGTTTTTATTATCTATTTTTTTGGAGAATGGCAGATAGTTTAAAATTTCTTCAGGTTTAGTTACTATTATTCCTCCATTGTTTATTAGTTCTTTTGAGCCTTCGAATTCTGGTGAAGCAGATATAAAAGTGACCAGTAGCTCTTTTCCCATTTCTAAAGCATATTTACCAGTTGTAATACTCCCGCTGTTTTTTGCTGCTTGTATAACTATCACTAAATCAGCTAAAGCAGCAATTAATCTATTTCTATAAGGGAAGAAATATTTCTGTGGGGGTTGTTTAGGAGGATATTCTGATAAAATCAATCCTTCTTCTGCTATTCTTTGTTGAAGTTTTTTGTTTGTTGGTGGATAGTAGTAATCTATTCCGTTACCTAAGATTGATATTCTTATTTTTGAGTTTTTCAGTGCTATTGTATCAATACCTGCTTTCAATAAAGATTTGCCTATATTAAGTAACCACAAAAACCCCCTAATAATGGGGTTCCACCCCATACCCCATTAGGGGGTTAAGTAACCCCTAAAACCCCCCTAACAATGGGGTTTCACCCCCTACCCCCTTAGGGGGTTAAGTAACCCCCTAAAACCCCCCTAATAATGGGGTTCCACCCCATACCCCATTAGGGGGTTAAGTAACCCCTAAACCCTCCCCTAATAATGGGTCTAACATCCCATAACTCCACCTTCTTACCTAAACATTAAATATTCTATTAATAGTATTAGCAACATATTCTACATCATCTAAAGAAATATAATGATACATCGGTAAGCTTAAAACTTTATTACATAACTCCTCAGCCCTTACTAAAGAATGATATACTTTATAATTATCTTTATTAAGATAAACAGGTAACTTATGTAAAGGATAAGGATAATATATATTAGTCTCTATACCATTTAATTCTAATTCTTTTTTTAAAGTATCCCTATCAATAGGTGAATTGTCATTAACTTTAATAGTATATTGATGATAAACATGATAAAACTCATCAGAAGCTTTAGGAGTAGTTATATAAAGATTTTTAGATAAAATTGTGTTATACAAATTAGCTGCTTTGATTCTATGATTATTAAATTTTTCAATATATTTAAGCTTGACCTTAAGAATAGTGGCTTGTATTTCATCCATTCTAGAATTATATCCAAATTCTTCGTGATAATATTTTTTAATACTTCCATGAACTTTTAACATTTTAGATTTTTTATATAATTCTTGATCATTAGTTAAAATAAATCCGGCATCGCCATAAGCTCCCAAGTTTTTAGTAGGGAAACACGAAAAAGCTCCAAAATCTCCAAAAGTCCCTACCAATCGACCTTTATATTTTGCCCCAAAAGCTTGTGCCACATCCTCTATAACATATAAATTATACTTCTTAGCAATTTCCATAATTTTTTCCATATTTACAGGTAACCCAAATAAATGAACCGGTATTATAGCTTTAGTTTTATCAGTTATAGATTTTTCAATTAAATTAACATCTATATTAAAATTATCATCAATATCAACAAAAACAGGAACAGCTTTCAAATTACTAATGACTTCAGCAGTAGCAAAAAAAGTAAACGGAGTAGTAATCACTTCGTCCCCTTCTCTTATACCTAAAGCTTTTAAAGAGATTAGTAATGCATCTGTACCTGAATTAACTGTTATAGCATATTTTACATTAAAATAATTAGCTAATTCTTGCTCTAATTGTTCAACATTTTTTCCCATTATAAATATTCCCGATTCTAAAACTTTTCTTATTTCTTCTAATATTTCTTGTCCAATTTCTTCGTATTCTTTTTTTAAGTCAAATAATTTAATTTTTTGAGCTTTCATAAAAAACCCCCTTCTATTTATTATTTCTTTTAAACCTACAATATAGAATTCTATATTTTATAATTTTTTCTTTTTTTAACATTTTTTTTACACTAAAATTTAAATATAAAAAATTCTATAATAATAAAAAATAAAAATAAAAAAATAAAACGGAGGGGGATAAAAATGTTAAAAATTCTAAAAACCAAAAAAATAACAAAAAAAATTAATAAAAATTTATTAATTAATTCATTAATCTTGATAATAATAATTTTATTATGTTCAAAATTAGAAGCGTTTAGTGCATATGTTAGCCCAGTTTATGTTAATCCAGTTTATGTTAATAGAGTTTATGTTAGTCCGGTTTATGTTAGCCCAGTTTATGTTAATCCAGTTTATGTTAATAGAGTTTACGTTAGTCCTACTTATGTTCCCCAAGTAATGATAAACAGAATTTATATTAATAATAATTACGTTTCTCCTACTTATGTACAACCAAAATATGTTAATAATAACGTTTATATAAACCAATATAACCCATATAAACTACTAAATGCTTCTTACAAAAATATAAAAGTATCATATTATGATAATAATAACCAAACTTTTTCTAATTAATTTTGAATAAAAATTAAAATAAAAAAAGGAGATAATAATAAATGAAGATAATACAATTGAAAAAAACAGATAAACTAAATTCTATTTCTTTCTATAAACATAATTATAAAAATAATATAGAAATAGATGAATCCGAGGTAAAAAACAATTTAGAAACATTAAGTAGTGATGAATTTGGTGGAAGATTAGTAGGAACCGAAGGCAATATTAAAGCTCAAGATTTTCTAGTTAATAAATTTAAAGAATACGGTTTAAAGCCTTATAATAACAATACATATTTACAAAATTTTAAATGGAACGGATTAAGTGTTAATAATGTTATAGGAGTAATTGAAGGTAGTGATCCTAATTTAAAAAATGAAGCTATAATAGTTGGAGCTCATTTTGATCATATTGGTCAAAGTTATCTTTGTTGGAAAGTACCAGGAACTAATGATAAAATATGTAATGGAGCAGATGATAATGCAAGTGGGACTGTAGCTATGCTAGAATTAGCAAGACTATTTTCAAAATTCCCTACCAAAAGAACTATTATTTTCGTAGGGTTTAATGCTGAAGAAATGGGTTTAATAGGATCTTCAGATTTATCAAATAAAATAAAAGAATTACTACCCAATTATAATATCAAGTATATGATAAATATGGATATGGTAGGAAGAAATGGAGATAAACCTCTAACAGCTGCCTTTGATTCTAAAAACCCTTCTTCTGCGGATCTTCTTAAACAAATCTTACAAAATCTAAATTCTAATAATGATTTTGATATAATTCAGGGGAAATATTTTAAATACTTTCCTTATTCAGATCATTATCCATTTTATAAACAAGGCTTTCCAGTTATAATGTTTTCATCTTTACTACATAATGATTATCATAAAGTAACTGATGAAGCTAATAAAATTGATTATAGTACATTATTTAAAAGAATTCAAGCTATATATAATGTTGTAAATACCTTAGCGAATGATAATCAAAAAAATATATAACTACTTTTTAAAAGATTTACTTTTTAAAAGATTTACTTTTTAAAGGATTTTTATTGAATTTAAACATAATAATATAGTAGAGAAAAAAGTAGCATAGAATGAGGGGGGAGATAAATGGAACAAATTTACTTAAATATCCTATGGCATCAACATCAACCTATATATAAAGATCCAATAAAAGATACCTACACTGCTCCATGGGTTAGACTACATGCTACCAAAGATTATTACGATATGGTTGCTATTCTCTTAAATTTTCCTAAAATCAAACTTACAATAAATTTAACTCCTTCATTATTAATACAATTACAAGATTACGTTGAGAAAATGAAAGATTATGCTGATGAAAAAAGCCCTCATTACCTAAATGATAAGTACTTTCCATATGGAAAGCTAGATAAAGCATTAGATTTACTTTTTAAGCCAGTTAATGAGTGGTCTAAAGAAGATAAAGAATATGCTAAAAAAAGATTTTTTGATGCTCATTATGAATCCCAAATAGCTAAATATCCTGCATATAAAAAACTATATGATAAAGTAAAAAATAATGAAGAATTAACTAATCAAGATTTTTTAAATCTAAAAGTTTGGTTTAATTTAGTTTGGTTTGATTATGATTTCCTTACTAAAGAAGTAGAATTAATTGGTCAAGATGAAAATAATAATATTATAAAAGATAAAGTAACTAAAATAAAAGATATATATTTAAAAGGGATTCAAGGAAAGAATTTCACAGAACAAGATGCAAGAGATATTATATTAGAGTCTTACAAAATAATGAAATTTGTGATTCCGATACATAAGTATCTTCAAAACAAAGGGCAAATAGAAATAACTACAACTCCTTTCTACCATCCAATTTTACCTTTAATAGATGATACAAATGTAGCTAAAGAATCTAATCCAAATAGCAATCTACCTAATCAATTTAAATACCCCGAAGACGCAGATATACAAGTAAAATTAGCAGCAGAGTATTATAAAAAGGTATTTGGTAAATATCCTGTAGGTATGTGGCCTGGAGAAGGAGCAGTAAGTGAAAGTATTATTAAACATTTTGTTAAAAATGGCGTTAAGTGGATAGCTACAGGTAATGAAGTAGTAATGAAATCAGGGCATGCTTATGATGTTTTAATGCCTTATAGAGTTGATGTCGATAAAGAATTTATAGATAATTTAAATAATGATGCTTTAACAGTAGTACCTAGATCTTTACATGATAAAATAGGTTGGGACTATGGATATTATAGAGGTAAGGCAGATGGAATAGAAGCAGCTAAGGATTATATTAGTTTTGTAAAATCTTTAAAACATATAGATACTGCTAAAAATGAACCGATTTTTATTACCAATACATGTGATGGGGAAAACGTATGGACTTATTACCAAAATGATGGAAAAGATTTCTTATTAGCTTTGTACGATTTATTAAGCAAAGATAATCAAATAATAACAATGACTCCAAAAGAATTCATAACTCAAATAAAAACAATAAATCAACAATGGGAATTAGAGCCATTAGCCACAGGTAGCTGGGTTTATGGGGATTTATCTACTTGGATAACTGAAGACTCGGAAAATAAAGCGTGGAATATGCTAAATAAATTAAGACAAGAATTTATTAAAATCCCTTTAATAAACGAAATAAAAGATTTAAAAGAGCCTGATAAATCGGATAGAGAAAAATATTATTTATATAGAGCTTGGCATACTTTATTTGCTTCAGAAGGTTCCGATTGGTTCTGGTGGTATGGTCAAGATTGGGATAGCGGAAATGATGCATATTTTGCAAGATTACATAGAGAACTAATGGTTAATGCTTTAAAATATGCTTTAAAAGCTGGATATAATATAGAGTTTCCATCTTTAATTTGGGAACCTTTAGATCAAGATAATACTCCTTTACCTTACACAATGTGTATATATAATATAAATAACAATAAACTTAATATAAAAATAATAAATCCCTTAAATGAGAAATTAAATCTAGATGATTATGAAATAAATATTGTTAATTCTAATGGAGAAATAATATTTAGAGAAAAATTATCTAATTTAAAGCAATTATCTAGTAATATTCTTTTATTTGATTTTTCTAATTTGAATTTAGAAAAAGGAGAATTTGATATAAATATAGTAAATACAAAGACTCAAGAAATAATAGATAAAGATTATTTAATTAAATAAATTAACATTGTAAAAAAAATGTAAAAAAAAATAAAATTATTTTTATTTTTTTAATAAATCGATTATATTAATAATAGAAAAAGAAAAAAATAAAAAGGTAAGGAGGGATTAATCTCATGTCATTTGATGTTTTTTCTAATTTAAATATAATAGGTAGTAATTATGTAAGACCAAGTACTACTATTTCTACTTCTTTTATAAGTTCCACAAGCTTACCATTAGATGGATATATTAAAGATGATTTTAATATAGTAGATTATAATGATTTATATTCTACAGTAAGACCTAACAATATAAATACTTCATATAATCCTGAACCAATTCCTGCAGTCCCTGAACCTAATGAATCCTACTATTCTCAAATAAATGATTTAAATACACTAAGTGATCAATTTAAATTATATTTAGATAAATACAATCAATTAGTTAAAATATATCAGAAAGTAGAAGTTGATAAAAACAAAGTTTTAAATAATATAAGAAATATAGAAAATCATAAAGTTCAAATTCAACAAAGAATAGAACAATTAAATAATCAGATAAATCAATTAAATAATCAAGCAAATCAATTAAATAATCAAGCAAATAATTTAACAAATCAAGCTAATAATTATGAAATGCAAGCAAACAATTTAGAACAAAGTGCTAATTTATTAGAACAACAAGCTCAGGCATTATTAGCTAATCCGTTTACAGCTTCTGCTGGGGCTTCTTTATTATCTCAAGCACAAGCTTTAAGAGCTCAAGCTATGACTTTAAAAAACTTAGCTACTCAACTTAAAAACCAAGCACAACAACTACAACAAAAAGCTCAAGAACTACGTAATAAAGCCAATGAACTTCAAAATCAAGTTAATCAATTACAAAATAAACTACAACAACTGGATATAAAATTAAATAATCTTAAACAATTGCTTAATAATATTAATAATTATCAAGAAAAATTAAAAGAAGCAATAATTAAAGTAGTAAAACATTTGCAATTAATATATAAAAGGGCTCAGGAATTAATAAATCAAAAACAATTTGAAAATCAATTAAATCTTCTTAATAATATTTTAAATAATTTAAATAGTATAAGAGGCTTAGGATTTTATAATCCAAATATGAATAACTTAAATCCATTAAATATTTTCTCATTACTAAATATGTTTATGAATAGTCCAATAATGAATATGATGGTGTTATTTGGAAATTCAATGATGAATAATAATTCTCTAAATAATAATATGATATTACCGGTATTAAGTGTGTTTAGTAGTTTTTTAGCTTTTTCAAATATGCCGATGCCATCTTTTAACTACCCAGCTTTTACTGCAGGCTTTGTAGCCTCCTTTAGAAAAGTAAAAGCAATCTGAAAATTTAAATATAAACTAATTATTTCAAATAATAAAATATTCATTATTTAAGGGAATATGTATGTTTTAATATATTTTTTATTAAATTAAAAACAAGCAAGTAGGAGTTTTAATTAAATTTATATAATATTAATAATGGGGATAAGAGGGGGTGTAAGGGGTTCGACGGTAAGAGGTTAAGTAGATAAGCTGCAGGCCGGGTCTTAGCTCCGTTAAAGCTAAGAGTAAAATAAACGCCGACAACCAATTAGCTTTAGCTGCTTAATAATAAGCAGGCTTGCTAAGGTAAGCGCTTGCTCTTACCTTAGTGGGTTAAGATCCAAGCAAGCTGCGTTTATAAGTCGCACCGCTTATAAACTAAGATAATCGGTGCTACGTGTATTGTTAAGTTTCCTGGTTATCTTAATAATACACTAAAACTTAAAACCAGGGGTTTGGTAAGTTAGCCATAAACTTACCTAAGCCTGTAGATGCTATCTGCTTAGCTTACCGGACGTGGGTTCAACTCCCACCACCTCCACCATAGCTAATCAATCACTTTTAAAACTTCCAAAGTATTAAATTCTTTTTAAATATTTTCTATTATTCCCAATTTTTAATAAAAAAACACTAAAAAATATTATCAAATTTTCTTTTAATAATGCTAAAATTGTAAAAAATTAGTAAAAAATTATTAAAAAACTATTTACATTAAAAAAAAAATGATTATATTAAAATTGGAGTAAAAAAATTTAGGAGGTGAAAATAAAATGTCAATAAATTCTTTTAACAATAATTTTAATGTAGGAAATTCATATTATAGTAACGCTTTATTTTACGGAGATTTTACAATATCTTCGGGACAACAAACTGAAGCAGGAGATGTTAATCAAAATGATATTCAACAAGTACAAAACTCCATAAACCAAGATAAACCATTAGAAAATGCTGGTTTTAACTCTAATTTTAAAGTAGAAAAAGTTCCTCAAGAATTAACTAAAAATTTTACCCAAACATTAACTAAATTCGACTCAGGGATATCTAATTTAACTAATAAAATAACGTCCCTAAAAAATAAATTAAAAAGTTTATTATCAAGAAAATTTAAACCCTGGGGGTTAATAAATCAAATTAAACAGCAAATAAAAATATTTACTAAAGGTCTTAAAAATCTAAAAAACCTTAAATCAAAACATTTAAATTTAAAAAATAAAACAGAATCACAAACAAAAAACTTAGTTAATCAGTTTTCTTCAAATAATCATGCTAAAGATGCTTTATATAATAAAGGAGCAAATTTAATTTCTCAATTTCCTAATTTACAAGGTGATTTTAGATTTTTACTAACTCCATTTAGATTATCTGTTAATGAAGATGGTTTTAAAAGTATGTTTTCTAGCTTATTTGGAGGTATAGGAGTAGCAACTTTAGGAGGAATTTCTTTATTTAATTCATCTATTGTTAATAATAACATCATGCAGATACATGATGTAGATTCCTTAGTCTCCATGCTATCTTCTAATCAAGAAATTTTAGGGAATCTATTTACTAGTTTTCAAAACTTAAGTTCAATGGAAATAATGGAAACTCAAAAATTAATGTTATTACAAAACGATTTATTAAAAATAAATCAAGGTCAGAATTTTGCTAAAATGAGAAAAATATTTTTTAAAGCAAAAGAAACTATGTTCAAAGGTTTTTCTAAAGCTTTAGATGTTGCTTCTAAAGTTTTGGATAAAATGTCTACTGTTATGGAAAACGCTGCACAAGGTTTAGAAGCTGCAGCTAATGCAGCCCAAGCTATTCCATTAGTTGGCCCAGCCATAGCTGCTGCTTTAAGAATGGCTGCTAAAGCTATTAGAATGATTGCTAAAATGCTTAAAAAAGCTTCTAAATTCCTTCAACAAAAATCTAAACTCATGCAAAATAAAGCAAATCATCTTAACAAAATGCAACAACTAATGGACAAAAAAATATCTTTCTTAGATAAACTTAAACAAAAAGCCCTCCAACAAATACAAAATATTACAGAAAGATTAAACCAAATAAAAGAAAGAAAAAATTATGTATCTCAATTGATTCAACAAAAACTTATTGAAAGACAAATGATCATCCAAAGATTAATGATGTTAGGAGAAAATGTAGGAAATATGGGATTACCTAGTATAGGGATGCCTGGTATGGGATTGCCTGGTATGGGATTACCTGGTATGGGATTGCCTGGTATGGGATTACCTGGTATGGGATTACCTGGTATGGGGT
>FWWM01015526.1_pt1 | contig 11617 bp, 8 predicted proteins | sample 2228351 | NCBI WGS metagenome assembly FWWM01 (sample SAMEA103939774, study PRJEB20133) | metagenome | reverse complement strand
CTTGGCCCCGCCCGCGACGCCATCCATGAGCTCTTCATGGAACACGTCATGGCCCAGGCACCTGGCTACGACAAGCTGCGGACGATGACCGATGCCCCAATTATGCCCACTCCAGGCGCCGTGGGCAAACTTGTTGAGGTTGTGGCCCGCGAGCGGGGCATCAGCGTTCTTGGGGTAGATATCGGCGGCGCCACCACCGATGTTTTCTCTGTGTTTCAAGGCAAATTCAATCGCACGGTGAGCGCGAATCTGGGGATGAGCTACAGCGTGGGCAACGTCCTCACCAGCGCAGGCTACGCCAATGTCGGCCGCTGGTGTTGGATAGATCTCCCCGAGGTCGAGGTGCGCAACCGCGTCAAGAATAAGATCATCCGGCCGACGACCATTCCGCAGCTTTTGGAAGATTTGGTCATTGAGCAGGCCTTGGCGCGTGAGGCCTTGCGCCTGTCACTCGAGCAGCACAAAGAATTTGCGACGACCCTCAAAGGCGTTCAGATCCGGCGCACGGTGGCGGATGCTTTCGCGCAAACATCCAGCGGCCAAACACTGGTCAACATGATGGAGCTTGATCTCATCATTGGCAGCGGTGGCGTGCTCAGTCATGCTCCGCGCCGTGAGCAGGCGGCGCTCATGATGATCGACGCCTTCGAGCCGCTGGGGGTCACCCAGTTGGCCGTCGACAGCATCTTCATGATGCCCCACCTGGGCGTGTTGGGCGAGATTGCCCCCGACGCAGCCATGGAAGTGTTCTGGCGCGATTGTCTCATCCCGCTGGGAGCTGTCGTTGCTCCCGTGGGCCGTTTCAAGTCAGGCAAAGTCGTCTTGCGGGCACGCATCGAGCGCAGCGGTGGGACGGTTGAAAATGTCGAGCTGCGGGCTGGAGAGCTTCTGCGCGTTGGCCTTGCGCAAGGCGAGGAGGCACTACTGAGCCTGGAACCGGCTCGAGGCTACGACGTAGGGGCGGGGCGAGGGCGCCCCTTGCAGCGGCGCGTGTGGGGCGGAAAGGTTGGCATTGTTTTCGACGGTCGAGGGCGCCCCCTGCGTTTCGCGCCCTCGCCCGAAGATCGACGGCAGCAGTTACTGAAATGGGCGCGAGCCATGGGAGCGCTGGGCGAATGAAGAGCCTGATCGCGATCGATTTCACACATTTTCGACGCGGCCTTGGCAGATCCGGGGGCCGCGCGGTAGGAGGCTGGTGATGGCTCACGCTTACACGCCAGGTCTTCTCGTGCGCGAGCGTGCGCTCGTCCGCAAGCGTCGCATGCTCCCCATTCAAGGCCAGGTTCTCGTGCGCGAGGGTGACCGCGTCGAAGCTCGCCAGATTGTCGCACGCGCCGAGCTCCCCGGCAATGTTCAGCTGGTGAATATCGCCCATCACCTCGGCATCGAGCCGGCAGATGTCCCAGCGAAGCTTCGTGTCGGCGTGGGTGATCGCGTCAAACGCGGAGACATTATCGCAGAAAACGTCGGCCTCTTTGGGCTTTTCCGCTCGCACGTCGCTGCTCCGTGCGATGGCGAGATTGAGGCGGTCTCGTCAGTGACCGGCCAGCTCATCCTTCGCGAGCCGAACATTCCCCTCGAGCTGACGGCTTACCTCAGCGGCCAAGTAGTGGAGGTCATCGAAAACGAAGGGGTAGAGATTGCTACCGTTGGCACTATCATACAGGGGATTCTGGGCGTAGGGGGAGAAAAACACGGCCACCTAGCCGTTGTCGTCTCGTCCCCAACCGACGAATTGCGTCCGGAAAGGATCCCCTCCGACGCGACAGGCCTTGTTCTCGTTGGCGGGCAGCGCGCCTCGCTGGCGGCTTATCGTTTAGCTGCCGAGCGCGGGGCTGTCGGCGTCATCGTCGGCAGTTTTGATGATGCCGACCTCAGCGAGATCCTGGGCTACGACCTGGGCATTGCCATCACCGGGGGCGAGGAAATCCCCACGACCCTCATTCTCACCGAGGGATTTGGCAACTTGGCGATGGCGGAGCGCACATTCGCTCTGCTGCGCAAACTCGAAGGGCGCGAAGCCTCTATCAACGGCGCCACCCAGATCCGCGCAGGCGTCATTCGGCCAGAAATTATTGTTTCCTCGACGGAGGAGATCGGCGAGCTCGAAGAGCAAACGCTGACCGAAACGCGTGTCGGCTCGCTCGTGCGCATCATCCGCGAGCCTTACTTCGGCACGCTGGCACGCATCAAAGTCTTGCCGCCCGAGCCGGTTGTCATTGAGTCCGGGGCCACCGTCCGCGTCATGGTTGTTGAGTTGCCCGACGGCCGTGAGCATATTTTGCCCCGAGCGAACGTGGAGCTGATAGAGATATGACGAGAGGTCCACGCCACCATCATCGCCGTAAAATGCCAGGCTCGCGGGCGTTCGCCGTGGCGATCGCCCTGGTGGGGGGTGTCGCTTTGGTTCCCGCAACAGCTCTCGCAGCAACCGCCGAGCGCCTGCTCCCCAAGGAATGGATGTGGCTGGACCTGACGAAACTCCCTGTTTTCATCGCCCTAGTTTTCTTTGGCGTTTTCTATCTCTATCTCTACCGGCAGACAAAGGCTGGCAGGCCGATGAGATTGCGGCGTCTGCCCGGCATCGACGCCATCGAGGAAGCCATCGCTCGCGCCACGGAGATGGGGCGCCCTGTTCTCTTCATCCCCGGCATCAACGACATCGACGACATCCAGACTTTGGCAGGCATCAACATTTTGTCCCACGTGGCCTACATTGCTGCCGAGTACGATACGCCGCTCATTGTTGCCTGCCGCCGCTCTGTCGTGCTGACCATCTCTGAGGAAGTGGTCAAGGCCGCCTCTCTTGCTGCCGGACGGCCCGAAAACTATATCCCCAACAACATGCGCTACCTCAGCGACGACCAGTTTGCTTTTACGGCAGGTGTCAACGGCATCATGTTGCGCGAGCGGCCTGCCTCGTGCATTTATCAGGGCTGCTTCTACAGCGAGTCGCTTATTCTGGCCGAGACCGGCTACGTCAGTGGGGCGATCCAGGTGGCCGGCACAGCCAACGTCGCCCAGCTGCCCTTCTTCGTGGCAGCCTGCGATTTCACGCTCATCGGCGAGGAATTCTTTGCGGCCTCAGCCTATCTCTCGCGTGATCCGTCGATTGTGGCCAGCATCGAAGCTGCCGACTGGCTGAAAATGGTCTACCTCGTCGTGATCCTGGTAGGTGTGGCTCTGGCCACGGCAGCCGCGTTGCTGCCCACAGCGCCCGAGCTGGCCATGATCCTCGAATTCTTGAAGGAGATCTTTTAGGCGATGCGCAACAAGGTCCCCATTTTCATTAGCGCTTTCGTCGGGATCTTCATGATTCTCAAGTACTTCTCGACCGCACCCAGCATCAAGGCGGTCGCCGACGAATTGGAGCAGTGGGGGGTTGTCACGCTTTCCTTCTCGATCGTCCTTGGAGTGCTCAACCTCATCAAAATCAACCTCAAGGCGGTCGTGGAGCGCAAGAAGGACTGGGGCTACAAGCTTCTCCTTCTCGTGAGCATGTTCACGATGATGATCGCGGGAGGCGTGAAATGGTATCTTGAGGAAGTTCGTGGCCGCGCCGCGAATGATGGTTTGCCGGTCGCTGTCCACGACAGCCTCTTCGATTTCCTTTTCGATCACGTTTACTTCCCCCTCTCGGCCACCATCTTCGCCCTTCTCGCCTTCTACGTGGCGAGCGCAGCGTTTCGCGCCTTCCGAGCGAAGAATATCCACGCCACCCTGCTCTTGATTGCTGCTGTCATTGTCATGATTGGGCGCGTGCCCGTGGGGGGCGCGATTTGGCAGGGATTTCCTTGGCTTCAGGAGTGGATCATGACCTGGCCCAACACCGCTGGTCAGCGCGCGATTCAAATCGGGGCAGCCATTGGCATGATTGCCACGGGCTTGCGGGTGATTTTTGGCATCGAGAAACCTTACTTGAAGGGATGACAACGCTGAAGCGATGATGAACGACAATGCCCACGAAATGAGCCGTTGGGAGCGCTGGCTTGCTGGCTTCGTGGCGCTTGACCGACGCTGGATTTTCCTCGTTGTCGCCGCAGTCGTGGTACTTTTACTTATCGTGCCCGTTAGCATGCCTGTGACAGTTTCTGAGCAGGTGCGCGCGATGTACGAAACCATCGAAGCCCTGCCGCCAGGCGCTCGCGTCCATCTCTCCATTGATTATGGTCCGGGCAGTGAAGCGGAGCTCTGGCCCCAGCACGTCGCCATCCTCCGCCAACTCCTGGAGAAAGATTGCAAAGTCATTTGCTCGAGTCTGTGGACTGATGGCCCGCCAATGATTGAAAAGGCCTTTAATGTCGTCGTCAGTCAGCTCGAACAAGAGGGCAAGAAGAAAATCCGCGGCGTCGACTACGTGAACCTCGGTTTCAAGGCGGGGGACCGTGTGGCCATCACGAAAATTGGTTCTTCGTTCAAAGAAACGTTCCCCACAGATTACCAAGGAAATCCCACCGCCCAGCTGCCCATCATGCAAGGCTGGGATACCTATCGCGACATCGACCTGCTCATCACCATTGCCGTGGGGGATCCTGGGGCTGTGGAATACATCCAGCAAGCGCAGAGCCGCTACAACCTGGCTATGGTGGCGGGCGTCACAGCGGTCATCTCGCCTCAACTCTATCCCTACTATCAGTCGCGCAACCTCCGCGGTTTTCTTGGCGGACTTGCAGGGGCGGCCGAATACGAAAAGCTTGTGGGGCGGCCGGGTTATGCCACTCGCGGCATGTTCATCCAAAGCGCGGTCCACGTGCTTATCGTGGCTCTTGTATTGGCTGGCAATGCTGCTCAGTTCATCCTGTGGTCGAAGGCGCGTCGCCGAGGAGGTCGGGCATGACGGGCAACTATAGTCCTCTCGTGGAAACGCTGGGCGTGTGGCTTGTGTGCTTCTTCACACTTGCCGTCTTCAGCTTTCTCTACCGCGACAATCCAATCTACAAGGCCGTCGAACACATTTACGTGGGGGTGGCGGCGGGCTATTACTTTTACCAAGCTTTCCGTGGGACGATCTATCCGAATTTCGTGCTCCACGTCAGCCGGGGCATGCAGGCTCTTGCCGAGGGGAACGCCGCGGGCTGGACAGCTCAATGGCGATGGGGTGCCGCGGTCCTGGGAATTCTTCTGCTCACGCGTCTCGTCCCCAAGCTCGGTTGGCTGAGCCGCTGGCCGATGGCTTTAGTTGTTGGCTCGTTTGCCGCTCTCAACCTTACGGGTTTTGCCAAGGCCAATTTCATTGATCAAATTGCAGGCACAATGCTTCCGCTCGCGGGTATGGCCTCGGGCGTGGAAATGCTCCCCTTCTGGCCAGGAGCGAAAGCCGCGGCCCCAAGTGTCTTCAATCATTTTGTTCTCGTCGTGGGTGTGGTCACCGTTCTCACCTACTTCTTCTTCTCCACGCCGCGCACGGGTGTGCTCGGTAAAATGGGGTCGGTGGGAATCGCTTTTGTGATGATCACATTTGGCGCCACCTACGGCAGCATTGTTTTGGCGCGTATTTCGCTCCTCATCGGCCGCGCCACGACGCTCCTCGATGCGAACCTGCCCAAGTACGGCTACCCAGCCTACTTCTGCACAATCATCGTGCTGGTGAGCATCATCGTGTGGCGCCTGCGTTTCTTTAGACCGGATCAGGATTCGTAAGGGAGCTGCCAGCTTTTGAGAGAGCAATTGGCGCGGCGTGCGATCAAGGACCGCCGTTGGCTGCGCAAAAATGCCGAAAGTTTGGCGTAGACTCCTTCGCGTGGCTCTGTGTGATTCGGCAGCGTGGCGACAAAGTCTGGGCGAAATCGTTTTTTCGGAAAGAGCGGTAGGAATTCGTTGCGGAGCCTGGCAAGCGCAATGGCCCCATGTTTGTGGTCGCAGGAGCCTTTTCGTGTGGTTCGCGTGGCGATCGCAGCCGCGCTCCTAGTCTGGCTGGCGTCAGGGGCAAGCCATGCCGACGAAATGACTTCAGGATTGCGCGAAGTTGAGTCCCCCGCGCACCTTTGGATCGAAGGCGAGGAACTCGTCACTACGGCCGGCCGGCGCCTGCCCCCGCGCCCCATTCTTTTTGCCGCATGCGATCCCTATTACGTCGATGTCACAGAGATCGGGCCGTTGGCAAAGGACGAACAAACGTCCCTCTACCGCGTACGTGTTCCAAGGTTTCGTGGGCTCTTCCGGGCAACGCAACGAGTTGGCGCCCCCCTCCGGGTCGAGGTCCAAAAGATTCGTTACAACCCCCATGGCGCCCCCGAAGAGCGCTACGACGTTTGGACGCCGCAGCTGCGTCACTTCTTTGACCCTCGTTACAATAGCTTAGCGGTCCTCAACCAGCGCGCGACTTTCGAACGCTTTTCCACGGGCACCGTGGCCACGTACTGGCTTACTTCGGGCCGGCGTGCGTTCGTGTTCGATGCCGCCGGCATCCTGAGAGAGAAGCATGCGGGGGCTAAAGCCCCCGGCCGTGCCCCTGTTGGCGGGGTTTTGTTGCTCGAAGACTACTGCGACGACCCCTTCTTCCCAAGGCGTCTCGTCCATAAGCGTTGGGAAGGCGACGGGGCGCTCATGCAAATGACCACTTGGAACCTCAGCATTGTGCGCAAAGTCTCACGCGCTGAAGAATTGATGGAAGCCTTGCCTCTGTGGGGCGAGCTTGTCCTTTGCGACGTTGCCACCCAGACCACGGCGGCTCTGCCAGCTATGTCCGACCGGCGCGATGTGCTCAAGCGGTTGAGAATTCGAGAAAGCGAATCGTTTTAGCAGATTACTTGATTAGCGCTCTTGCTTTTGGTGGGTCGCATCGGATCGAACCGATGTCGGGCGAGTCTCAGCTTCTTCAAATAGACCGCATTTGTCGCAGGTTTGTACCTCACACCGGCAACAATCCTGGAAAATATGAAGCAGGGCTTGCTGATTGCTCTCGTAACGCCAGTCGATCGTGCCCGTGTCCATCTCGGCCGCGATGCGCTCACGCATGAAACGAGAAATCGAGTTGGTTTCCAAGGCGGGGAAATGGTCGTGCAGGTGCCAAAGGAAGGTTTCCAGAGGCTCATCGTGATGCATCCGCGCATAAGCCAGCATGACAGGGAGCACGGCGTTGAAGAGCAAATGGTACCCGCATTGCCGCCCTATGAGATGCACGGGGCGCTGCGCAGCTTTTCCCCCCAAGGTGTAGCGGTGGCACCAATAGCTCGGCGTCTCTGGACAGAAGATGCTTGCGAGAGCGGCTATCTCGCGTTGCCACTCGCGCGCCGTGCGAGGATGCCGCGCAAGCGCTTGCTTGGCGAGCCGCGCAAAAGCAGGGGCCAGACCGCGCAGAAAATCTAGTTCGCCCAGCACGCGCGCGATTCCGGCAAGGCGCCGCTCCGGAAAGCTCACAGGGCGTAGCCCGCTGTACCAGCGTCGCGTCGGTTCCATGAGTCGGTCCTGGTAGTACCCTCCCAGGCGACTCCACCAGCGCGCGAGCTCCTCCAGGTAGTCGCGCGTTCATGAGTCGAGAGGTGGCCCCTCGCACCGCATGGCAGCTTCAGGCAAAGCCACCAACGCGGCAACATGCAAAAACACGGATTCCAGCGCCAAGGGAGAGTTATCATATTGATGAGCCAATAAAATATCTTTCGCTTCCTCAATGGGAACGCGGCGCGCCAAAACGTAGTAGAGCACCCGGCTGGCCTTATGACCCAGCATTGTCAGGATCATCTGGTAGAGGACCTGATCGAGCGAGTCATGCTCGGACCACTCAAGAACGCGGCGGATTTTTCCTTCCATGCGCTCGCGGGCGGCAGCGTGAAAGAATCGCCGGACGAAGCCGGCATCGAGCCGAGCCCAGCTCTGCCGGCAGGAGCCAACGTGGGAGGGAAGCTCTTGATCGAACTCCTCCGCTGCTAGTGATCGACTGAGCGTCTCCAGGTCGGCAACAAGTGCTGGCGCCAGGGCCAACCGCTCGATTCTTCGGCCGTTGTGGAGGAAGTCATGCGTGGCCTCATCATCGCGTTCGAGAAAGGCATGAAGCACGACGCCGTTGTACCCGAAATCGCGGCCGTGGCGGTGGCGTTCCCAGTCCGACGACCGCACATGAATTTCCACGTCGCCGCGCACAATTTCATCGCCGATCTTAAGCTGAGCGTCGCGGAAATCGGGACCCGCCTCGCGGTTCCAGCGCCCTGGCGCCAGCACTGTCACCGGCTTATGGCTTGCTGTACGCAACTCCGTCGGTCGTAGCATCTGATGATGCCAGATCGCCTGGATCAACATTTCGAGCTGTCGGGTGGGAGCGGCCTCACGTGCCACATGGAGGATTCTCGGAGTCTTCCAATCCGTCATGACGGCGCGGGCAAGCTCAGCGCGGAGTTGTGTGTAGGACTGCGCCACCTCGTTTCTCCCACAAGTCAAATCACACTGTGGCGCGCGTCGCTGCGCTTGGCAAGGCGAAATGCCCGCGCGTGGAAGGTTATTTACCCTGCTTCAAAAAGGAACGGATCTGCTCCTGGGTGAGCGTGCCGATAAAGCGCTGTTGCTCCTGACCTTGCGGGTCAAGGACTAGTACGGCTGGCACGCGGTAGATGCCAAATTCTGTCAGCGGCCGCTGATCTAGCGCGACATCCAAACGCACCCAAATCACACCCTCAAATTCGCGCAGAAAGTTCTCGGTGAAGACTTTCTCAGCGACCTCCACCGACCGGCTAGCAAGCGGGGAGTGGAGAAAAACCACAATCATCTTTCCATCGCGCAAGGCCAAGCGCTTGGCCTCATCAAACGAAGTTATCCACAGCTCTGTACGCTTGCTAGGAGAAGATGGCGCTGCGGTGGGCGTTGGCGAGGGTTTGGCCTCTTGCTTCTTCTTTGTTCGGTCGACGCTTACCGGTCCCACATAGCGGTAACGGACAATTTGGGGCGCCCGCAAGTCGCTGACGTAAAGATAACGGCCGTCGGGGCTAGCCACAGCATCGGCCGGCTCAAATGCGGCGTGCCCATCCATGCCGGCCGGGATAAGGCCCGGCTGGCCGCCATCCAGGGGATAAATGTTCAACCCCCCCGCCGTCCGATCTGTATAAAAAAGCTCATTTGTTTTCTTATTAAGAAATAGAGCACTCCCCGCTTTGGGAATCGATTTCGGCGCGATGAGTTCTCGGAGAGTGTACTTGGCAAGGTGATCGAGCGAGCCACCCGTGAAGACAAAGATGCCGTCACGGTCCACTCCGTAGACTCTTCCTGTGTCGGGGTCGTAGGCAATGTCGCGGATGTATGCAGTGATGGCGGGTGTCGGCGTCATCCCGAGAAAATTACCTTGTGAATCGATCGCGAGAAATCGTCCCCAGGAAACGGCTGCAAGCACCTTGTTTTTGTGGGCTGTTAGGCCAAGTACGCGCACCTGGCGGGTTGCCAAAGTTCCGCCGTTCCCGAACTTCTCATCAATCGCCAGAGTGGGCAGGTATTTGCGGATGAACGAAGGTTGTCCCTCGCCAGCATCGAGCGAGACGTAGATGTTGTCGCTGCCATCACAAGCTACGCCCGCATAACCGCGCTGTGGCGGGGCGAGGTAGCGATCAAAAATCGTCACAGAGGGCTTCGTCTTGGCCGGCGAATCAATGCGCATGGCCAAGACTTCTGCCTCCACGGTGCGCGAGTTGAAGGACGTGGCGTAGACATTGCCCCGACTATCGATTGCCAGAAAAAGCGTGTTGGGCGAAGGAACATAAATGTTTGCGTCGAATTCCCACCGCGAGGCAGCGCGAGAAGAGGGCGAATGAGCCAAAACCAAAGCTACACTGACGATGACACCAAGGCAAGAGAAAGCTCCGCCACTCACAGCCCAATCATCCTCCTAATGTTAGCAAATCAAACGCTGCTTCCCCCTCGGCACACGGGGAGATCCGCCAGTGCCTCCGCCTAGGGCATCCGCCAGAGTTTCTCGTTATTATTGACAATAAAATCAACACAAATACCTGCGCAGCGGAGCTTGCGCAAAATTTCTCGAAAAAAATGCAACAACAGTCGAATAAGGCGACAATGCTTTTGGTAAAATGCGGCTCGGACCCCAGCAGTGAGAGGGCCAACAAGCGCCGCGACGAAAAAGTGAAAAAAACGTGAATAGCGAAAATCGAGCGGCGTAAGTAAAAGGCGCGCACGGCGAGAAGGCCGAAGCGCCGAAGAACAAACCGCCCACAAAGCGGCGGCAGGTGTAGGGACCAAGAAGGCAGTCAAACGAAAAAGGTGTGGCTGTCCAGGCCCGCAAGAACAAGTTTGCTTCATCCGGCGACGTGCCGTGGGATGGGCAAAAGGGTTCTTTGACAATCGAATATGGAAGTCGGACAGCGTGAAAGGTCTGATTCATCAAGACGCCACGAGAGCTGAAATCTCGTTAAGCTACTAAGGGCGTACGGTGGATGCCTAGGCGCTGGGAGGCGATGAAGGACGTGGCAAGCTGCGAAAAGCCTCGGGGAGCCGCAAGCAGGCATCGATCCGAGGATCTCCGAATGGGGCAACCCGCTTGGCTGAAGGCCAAGCACTCCTGCCTGAATCCATAGGGCAGCGAGAGCCAACCCGGGGAAGTGAAACATCTCAGTACCCGGAGGAAAAGAAAGCAACCGCGATTCCGTTAGTAGCGGCGAGCGAAAGCGGAACAGCCCAAACCCGAGGGCTTGCCCTCGGGGGTTGTAGGGCGGGCAACGTGGGACCATGAAGGCGAGCAGAACAGGACTGGAACGTCCGGCCAGAGAAGGTGAGAGCCCTGTACGCGAAGCTGGAGTGGCCCTAGCCCGTTCCTGAGTAGCGCGGGACACGAGGAATCCCGCGTGAATCCGGGGGGACCACCCTCCAAGGCTAAATACTCCCCAGCGACCGATAGTGCACAAGTACCGTGAGGGAAAGGTGAAAAGAACCCTTGCTAAGGGAGTGAAATAGTACCTGAAACCGTACGTCTACAAGCAGTCGGAGCACCGTGAACGGGTTCGCCCGTGTCCGTGCGACGGCGTGCCTTTTGCATAATGAGCCGGCGAGTTACCGTACGTAGCGAGGTTAAGCGCCTCAGGCGCGGAGCCGTAGCGAAAGCGAGTCCGAAATGGGCGTTGAGTTGCGTGCGGTAGACCCGAAGCGGGATGATCTAGCCATGGGCAGGGTGAAAGTCGGGTAACACCGACCGGAGGCCCGAACCGGTGTGCCTTAAAAAGCGCTCGGATGACCTGTGGCTAGGGGTGAAAGGCCAATCAAATTCCGTGATAGCTGGTTCTCCCCGAAATGCTTTGAGGAGCAGCCTCGGCCGCTCAGTTACCGAGGTAGAGCTACTGAATGGGCTAGGGGCCCCACCAGGCTACCGAACCCAACCAAACTCCGAATGCGGTAACTCCAGAGGCCGGGAGTGAGTCGATGGGGGCTAAGCTCCATCGTCGAGAGGGAAACAACCCAGACCACCAGCTAAGGTCCCCAAGAGGGTGCTAAGTGGAAAACGATGTGGTTCCTTTTAGACAACCAGGATGTTGGCTTAGAAGCAGCCATTCATTTAAAGAGTGCGTAATAGCTCACTGGTCAAAAGGAACTGCGCGGAAAATGTAACGGGGCTCAAGCACCACACCGAAGCTGTGGGCCTACACCATCAGGTGTTGGCGGTAGGGGAGCATTCCGTAGGCTGTGAAGCTAG
>FWWM01015523.1_pt1 | contig 11620 bp, 9 predicted proteins | sample 2228351 | NCBI WGS metagenome assembly FWWM01 (sample SAMEA103939774, study PRJEB20133) | metagenome | reverse complement strand
CAAACTCACCCGAGTCCAGCCACACGCCGCGACATTGCACACAATAGTCGATTTCAACTCCCTTCCACTCCAAAGTGACGAGTGGCTTGTGACAAGCTGGGCAAACAGGAATGGTCGACGTCATAACTCGACACTTGAAAAAGAGTCGCCCGGTTGTCAATGATAGCCTGACGCCAGGCAGAGTATGACAACACGCGTAAGGAGTTGGGCTCTATGCAAAGCGTGGTACGAGTGCTGATCTTCTGCGGCTTGCTCACAACAGGGACCTTCGCATCGCTTGGAGGTTCAACTACCACTGAAACAACGGGAGGAGCCAACATGAAACTCGAGGTAACAAGCAGTGCATTCCGCGAAGGGGAAATGATTCCTGCGAAGTACACGTGCGACGGTACGGATATCTCACCGCCCCTTGAGGTCAAGAATATCCCGCAGAAGGCCAAAACCCTCGCTCTCATTTCAGACGACCCGGATGCGCCTCGGGGAACATGGGTGCATTGGGTGCTCTACGATTGGCCGGCCGAGCAACCCTCGATCCCCGAGAATCTTCCCAAGGTGGGTGAGCTTGCCAACGGTGCTCGGCAAGGGATAACAGATTTTCGTCGGCTGGGCTATGGTGGCCCCTGCCCGCCCGGCGGCACCCACCGCTATTATTTCAAGGTCTACGCCCTGGACGTGAAGATCGACAAGCCGGCCGGGCTTTCCAAGGCGCAGCTTCTCGAAGCAATGAAAGGTCACGTCCTTGCGGAGGGGGTCCTCATGGGGCGTTACGCACGCAAGTAAGCGCCGCCATGGGTTAGCCTTCGATGCGTCGCGCGGTGAAGAGTTCCTCCTCGTTTTTGTCAACACACTCGCGGGCTTGACGCTCAAGGTCGTGCCACGTCCCTTGCGCCATGCTTTCAAGATAGCGCGGAGAGGGAAAAAGCACCATCAAGAGCGCACGGTTATCCGCGCGCCGCACGCTCACATGCGTGAGCTCCGGCAATGCCACTTCTGACCACAAAAGGTCTAGGCGCCCCTCGCTGTTGCCCGTGGCCACGGCGAGTCCGTCGAGAATGCAAGAGTAAGGCGTGGTTGGCGGAATGTGGGCCGTGATGATGAATTCGTGGGCGCCCCACGTTGAGTTCAGCTCCCGCAGAATGTGGCGCCCCATCCTGTAGCCAAGGACATTCCACGGTCCCACGTGGCCATGACGGTTCTCAATCTCCTGCCACCAGTCTTCTGGTTCGCGGCCTCGGTTCCAAGGGGCTTGTCCTCCCGTTGCTTTGCGAACAACACGGATTGTCAGGGGGCGGTTCTGTGCATGATGTTCATGCTCGTGCGGTGCGTCGTGCATCGTTTCCTCCTGCAGGCTATGAGCTCGCGATGTGCACAGCTGCTTCTTACTCACAGAAAGTGCGTTGCGCAAGCCTCGAGTGCGGCCGTATCGGTCTTTACTGCCGTGGCATGCTCTCGGCAAATTTCTGCGTCCGCACAATGTCGCCATTACTCACGGTTCCGTTGGTCGGATCGTAGACGATATTCAGTTTTGCATCTGCTCCGCGATCACCGTCCGGCCCGCAAGCGATCATGCGCCACTGACCTGTCTTTTCGAGCAGCTCTTGCTGAACAGCAGGCGCAGGGGCCCCCGGCATTGTAAAATGAAACGGCATGTTGATATAGTTAATGTAGCGGATGTAGGGCAGGGGGCCAGCGATTCTCACTGCAAAGGGATCCTCAAAACGTGACGTCACATAGGCCAGGGGCGTCGTGATATGGTAATGTGGAAACTCGTTGAGGTCGTAAATCCCAGCCGACTGGGCCGGCTCATAGACTGTCCCATCGGGCTTGATTTGGCCATAGAGCGGGTACTTGTTGTGATCCACAGCATACGATTCCACAGCAGATGCCAGGGAACGCATGTCCGCTTTGCACCGCGCCACCTTCGACCGCACTTGGGCTTCCAGGAAATTGGGCACGGCAATGGCCGCAAGAATCGCGATGATGGCTACAACAATGAGGAGCTCAATGAGCGTGAAAGCATGAGAATGAGCCTGGCCTTTTTGCCAGGAAACCACAGACGTCATGAGTTCTTGCCTCCCAAACCTTTTTGCGTCACACGATATTGATAATCGTGTGATCAACAAGCTATCACACGATTTTGAGAAACTTATTCTCCCACGGCCGCAACAAAAACATATGGCGCGGGGAGGGGCCCTTTTACCCCCCTGACAGCGCTGCAAAAGACAACAGTTGATTCCCTCTCGTTTTGACTGCCTTCTTGTTGTCAAACGCGAGGCGTCACGAAAAGGAGTTTGCTGTGGGGCGGAAACCGAAAACGGACGAAGGGACACTTGCGGCGCGCTATACCGTCTCGATGGATCCTCGTTTGCTTGAGAAGTTTGATCGCGTCATTGCGCGCAAAGGCTATGCGAACCGCAGCGAGGCCATCCGTGATCTTATTAGAGCTATGCTCGTTGAAGAACAGTGGCGCGATGCCAAGGGGAAGGTGGCTGCCACTGTGACGCTCGTCTATGACCACCATAACCGCCTCGTGGCAGAGCGCCTGGGCGATATCCAACATCATCACACCGACCTGGTCGTTTCGGCGACCCACGTGCATCTCGACAACGACAACTGCCTCGAGGTCGTGATCCTTCGTGGCGAAGCCGCGCGCGTGCGGTCTCTTGCCGATGAGCTGATCGCATGCAAGGGGGTGAAGCACGGTAGCGCTGTCCTCACAACCGAGGGCCGCGATCTCCCTTAGGAGCACCGCAACAGTTCCCTAAAGAGCCATCGAATACGAGAGCGAAGCTGGTGTTACGCTGAGCGTGTCCTTCGCAATGAAGCGAAATAGGAGTGCGTGTGCGGATGCCATTGAACCGACGCTTAGCAGGAATCCTTCTTCACCCCACCAGCCTGCCGGGACCTTACGGAATCGGCGACCTTGGCCCGGAAGCTTACCGTTTTCTGGATTGGCTTGCGTCAGCAGGGCTAGCTTACTGGCAGGTCTTGCCCCTTGGCCCCACAAGCTTTGGCGATAGTCCTTATCAGTGCTTTTCAGCGTTTGCGGGCAATCCTCTTCTTGTGAGCCCCGAGTTTCTCGTCCGAGACGGTCTTCTCGATCAGAGCGAGATTGCACCGCCACCATTTCCTCCCGGACGGGTGGACTACGGGTGGGTCATTCAGTGGAAGCGCGAGCTTTTCTCAAAGGCGTTTGAGCGTTTTCGTTGTGGAGCCGTGCCTCAGCTCCGGGCGAACTACGATGAGTTCCGCGCGCGTCCAGACGTTACTAAGTGGCTGGATGATTTTGCGCTTTTCATGGCTTGCAAAGATGCTCATGGCGGTCAGCCGTGGAACACGTGGGGGCCTGAGCTCCGCGCATTTCGCAAGAATGCGGTCGCGAAGGCACACAAGGAGTTAGCCGAAAGCGTCGAGTACCACCGGTTCTGTCAGTTCCTGTTTTTCCACCAATGGGATGCTCTGCGTGCGGAGTGCAAACGCCGTGGCATCACGATCATTGGGGATGCTCCCATTTACGTTGCCTACGATAGTGCCGACGTCTGGGCGCATCAAAAGCTCTTCTTGCTCGACAAGGAGGGCAAACCTACCCACGTGGCAGGAGTGCCCCCGGATTACTTCAGCGCCACCGGGCAGCTCTGGGGCAATCCCATCTATAATTGGAAGCTCATGGAACGCCAGGGGTTCGAGTGGTGGATTGATCGCATGCGCTCCATCCTCGCTCTCGTGGATGTCGTCCGGCTCGATCATTTCCGCGGGTTCATGGGCTACTGGAGTGTGCCCTTTGGCAGTCCCACCGCTGAGCACGGCGAATGGGTGCGCGGTCCAGGCCGCAAGCTTTTCGAGACGCTCCGCCGTGAGCTGGGGACTCTTCCCATCATCGCTGAAGATCTCGGAGAAATCACGACCGACGTCATCGAGATGCGAAAAGAATTTGGGCTACCGGGGATGCGAGTCATGCAATTTGCTTGGTCTGTCGCCTCCACGGACCCCTTTGTGCCTGACCCCCACAACCCGTTCATGCTCCACAATCACGACGCAAACACCGTCGTCTACACGGGGACACATGACAACGACACAACGATTGGCTGGTGGCGTCACAGCTCGAAGCCCGAAGAACGCACCTGCATGCAGCTCTATCTGGCTACCGACGGCAACACAGCAAATTGGGACCTCATTCGCGCGTCCTTCATGTCGGTTGCGAACACGGCCATCGTCCCTGCGCAAGATTTCCTTGGTCTCGATTCAGATGCTCGGATGAACTTTCCTGGGCGGGCGGAAGGCAATTGGACGTGGCGACTCGTCGAAGGGCAGCTGAATGAGGCCCTTGCCCGCCGCATCTGGTGCATGCTGCTGCTCTACGAGCGCTGCGCGAATCCACCTGATTTCGTGAAAGAGGCGCGCCCGAAAGAGCCTCTGTACTGAGACTCGGTGGGAACCTCAAATCCTGTCGAGAGGCGGGCGAACTTCGGCCGCACTTTAGAGCTGAGAGATCGAATCCGACTCGTGGATGTCCGCAATCGACAGCCTCTTGGGGAAGCCAAAGGCGGCAATCATCGCGCCGACGAACCCGAGCACACTCACAATGATGATCCAAACGGCCAGCCGCGTTTCCGTGCCGGTGATGCCGAGCCCATTGCCCTGCGCTTCACTCAGAAAACGTGCGCCCGCCAAGAGTGAGCCGAGGAGAAGTGTATTGAGCAGAACATTGTTAAACGAAAACACTCTGCCGCGCATTTCGTCGGGAACAGCCTTTTGCATCACCGTTTCCATGGTCACGACGACCCCGCCCGCAGCCAGGCCGAGTGCAAAATTGATGAAGTAATGAAAGCTTGCGGGGAAAGGCGCCAGGTTGAGCAAGATCATCGTTGTCGCTGCAACGAAGCAAGCCGGAACGAAGCGAGCGAGGGGAAGGCGGTAGGCGATGCGCCCCGCGATAATTCCTCCTAACGCCAGCCCCAGACCTAAAATGCCATAGGCATAACCCAGGTACAGCGTCGCCTCTTCCCGAACCTCCACGAGCCGGTGGTAGACGATTTTCGTCGTGAGAGTAAAATAGCCCCCACCGATGAAGAAAAACCACGATACCATCAGGGCGGCCACAGCGGGCACGCGGTTGCGGGCCAAGAACCTGACTCCATCGAGAAGCCGAGCAAAGAAACGTCCTTCTTTCATCACCTCACGTTCCCGTTCGGTGATGCGGTCGCGCTGACGACTTTGCACAACAATCAACCACAGAAGCACAGCGGAGACGATGTAAGTTGCAGAATCGATGAGGAAGGCCACCGCCAGCCCCAGCGGCAGCTTGATTGTGTTGAGGGCCGGTATCGTTTCATGCGCAATGTCGTTGAGGCGCGCCAGCGCAGTGACAAGTGCCCCCCCAATCACCGTGCCAAAGAGTGTTGTCAAAGTCCCCATGGTGGCGGTTACGGAGTTGGCTCGCAAGAGCTGGTCCTCTGGGACGATTTCTGGCAAGAAGGCGCTTTTGGCCGGAGCAAAGATCGCCGTCGCGCATCCAATGAGAAACACCAGGGCGTAAATAACGCGCACGTCGTGCTCGGGCGATAGTGTGAAGGGCAGGGCCACGACGATGACCGCGCGAAAGAAATCCAAAGCGATCATCAATCGCCGGCGGTCGAAACGATCAACAATCGGTCCCGCCACAAAGCTCATGAAAACGTAGGGTAGCGTCCCCCAAAATGTTATCATATTAGCCCGATCGGCGGCCACTTCTTTGGCGACCCCCGCGCTGACGACCGCAATCATGGCCATTTGATCAATGCGGTCACCGAGGTACGAAACGAGCTGACCGACCCAAAACTTTACAAAATTCGCATTGCGAAAAAGCTGGCCCAGTGTTGATGGAGTACTTGATTGATTCTGCATAGCGACCGCAACAATCGGAGTGGCGGCATGAAGAGTCAATCACCGAGAAGCAGTTGGGTGCCTTGAGACTCCGCTGCAGAGAGAGGAGAGTCATGCTGAGCAAGACTGTACGACTAAGCACCATCGTCACGCTAGCGGTGCTGGCTGCCACGGTTTCCCCTGCGGAAGGTGTGCCGCAGCCTCCCTACGACGTCGTGATTCGCAACGCGCGCATTATCGATGGCACGGGGGCGCCATGGTTCCGGGGCGACGTCGCTGTGCGTGACGGCAAGATTGTGGCGCTGGGAGTCATCGATCACTGGGCCACAGCTCCCGTCGTGATCGATGCCCGCGAGCGATACGTGGCCCCTGGCTTCATTGACGTCCACACCCACTGCGAGGATGATTTCACAAGTCGCCCGCAGGCAGAGAATTTCATTCGCATGGGCGTCACGACTGTTGTCACGGGCAACTGTGGCGGATCCTACCTGAATTTGGCAGATGCGTTGACCACTCTGACGATGCGCGGCATCGGTATCAATGTCGCCTCTCTCATTGGCCACAACACGGTCCGCTATGCGGTCATGAAAAACGTGGCGCGCGATCCATCGACCACTGAAATCGCCGAAATGCGGCGACTTGTGCGTGAGGCGATGCGCGCGGGAGCCCTTGGTCTGTCCACGGGTCTCATTTACACGCCGGGAGTTTACTCCAAAACCCCTGAAATTATCGAATTGGCGAGAGAGGTCGCCCGCTTTGGTGGCATCTATGCGACTCACATGCGCAGCGAAGGGATTGACGTCATCAATGCCCTCGACGAAGCGCTTACTGTGGGACTCACAGCTCGCATTCCAGTGCAGGTCTCGCACCACAAGATCGTGGCTCCCTTCCGATTCGGCCAGACGACCCTGACCCTTCACATGATGGAGAAGGCACGCGAAGCGGGAATTGATGTCGCTTGCGATCAGTACGTCTACACGGCCTCCTCCACGAGCATATCAACGATGCTCCCCGACTGGGCAGTTGAGGGGACGCGCGATGAGGTGCGCGCGCGACTCCAGGATCCGGAGACACGCCGCAAGGTTATTGCGGGCATCATTGAAGAACGGCGCGACAAATCAGGACGGCGTGACCTCGGTTACGCGGTGGTGGCCAACTGTCGTGCTGATCCCTCGCTCAATGGGAAGAATATCCTCGAAATCGCGCGCGAGCGTTTCGGCTCTGATTCGTGGGAGGCGCAAGCAAACGTCGTCGTGGATATTGTGACGAGTGGCGGCGCGAGCATGGTGTTTCACAGCATGGATGAAGACGACGTTCAGCGGGTTGCCTGTTATCATCATACCGCCTTTGCCTCTGATTCTGGCGTCAGAGCCTTTGGGGTTGGGGTTCCTCATCCGCGCGGCTACGGCAACAACGCTCGCGTGCTCGAACGCTACGTGCGGCAGCTCAAGCTGATCCCGTTGGAAGAAGCTGTGCGTAAAATGACGTCGCTCCCTGCCCAGCGCATGCGCATTTTTGATCGCGGAATTTTGCGCCCCGGGATGGCAGCCGACCTCATTATTTTCGAGCTCGATCGTGTACGCGAGCGAACAACTTTCGAGCAGCCCCATGCCTACGCCGAGGGCTTCGACTACGTCATGGTCAATGGCCAGTGGGTGATCGAAGATGGCCAACTCACTGGCAAGCTGCCCGGGAAAGTTATTTACGGGCCAGGCAAGGATCGCGATCCTGACTCCCCCTGCGATCTAGAAAGACCGTAAGACGTGGCCGTGGGGGCGTCTCATAACCACACCGTCACCGGAAAACAGCAGGGTATGCGGTCACGGGTGCCGCCAAATGTGCCGCATGCTGTGGCAGTGACGTTCTCTCTTTTGGCCATTGCGGCTGCAGTCGGAGTGTTTGCGTGGGCTCAGTGGCCCCTCATTGGCAGGGGATCTCTGGATCAACGCGATGCAGTCATCGTGCCTTCGTTGTTGGCCGGAGGACTCTCTGCTACCCTGGCGGCCATTCCGTCTTTTCTCGCTCAAGCCACGCCGTGGTTGGTTCTTTTCACGGCGCTAGTATGGTTTGCTGCCGTTTTGGGGTACGGGGGCATTGGCGCTCCTTCGCTACTGGCAGGACTCACTCCCCTGGAGCATCTCTCGTTGCGCTTCGGACTTGGGATCCTCTGGATCGGACTCGCTTCCGCGCTTTGTGGTGTCATGAGCGCTTTTCGCCCTCTTCCTCTTTTGCTTTTACTTGGGGTTGGCATTCTTCTCCTCGCCAGGGAGCTACCCGCATTTGTGAGGGGAGCGCAATGGACCACGCTGAGACCGCGCTTCTCATGGCCTGGTCTCATCATCGGGATCCTGGGTGGGGTTTATTTCGCTGTTGGCCTGCTTTACGCGATGACACCTCCCATCCAGTCCGACGGCATGCGCTATCACTTAGCGGCTATTCAGGAATTCCTGCGGTCGGGGGGCATGCACTACATTCCTTTCAATGCTTTCTCGAATTTCCCCTTTCTCGTGGAAATGCATTTTGCCTTTGGTCTCGCAGTTGGTCTCCCCGAAGTGGCGCAGTTTGTCCACTATAGCTTTTTCGTCTTTGCGGGATTACAGCTCACCGCTGTGACTCGCTTCTTGTTGGCTCTTCAAGGGCCATTGCGCGAGGAGGTGCGGTGGGGAGCATGGCTGCCTGCTTTGCTCTACTGGACTCTGCCGGCAAATGCTATCGTGGCGGCTTGGCCGTTTATTGACCAAGCCACAAACTACTTTTGGTTCGCCGCAGTGGGGGCTTGCTTACTTGCCCAGCGAACAGCGGCCCGGCGTCATTTTCTTCTCCTTGGTCTTCTCCTGGGCGCAGCGGTCGGAACGAAGTACACGAGCCTTGCCTTTGCCTTTCTTCTCATGGCTTGCTGTCTTGTGTCTGCTCTCTGGTCCGGTGCTTCGGATAGGCACCCTAAGGGCACTCAGCTAAAAGGGCTTGTCTTAGTCTGCCTTGCCGCCTCACTTGCCGGTTGCTTCTGGTACATCAAGAATCTGGTCTTCACGGGAAATCCCATCTATCCACTTGGCGTGACTCTTTTTGGCGGGGGAGAGTTTTCTTCCGACAACGCTGCCCTCTACGCTTCCAAAATGGCAGAAAAAGGGGTGGCGAAGACACTCACTCATTTTCTCCTGAGTCCTTGGCATGCGACGTTTCGCTGGACTCTCTTCGAGCATCATTTTGTGAGCGCGCACGCTCTTGTCGTCTTTGTCCTGGCTGCCGGTGCTCTTATCAGAATGCGCGCCCCCCAGCCCGTCCTCCAGGTTTTTGTGCTCGCATTGCTGCTCCACGCCATGTGGTTTTTTACTTATCAAAGTCATCGCATGATTGCTCCAGCGCTTGGGCTTTTGGCGAGTGCGAGTGTAGCCGCTTTGTGGAGTCAGTCCATGCATCATCTCGCCAGGCGAGCGTTCTCTCTTGCGGTTGCGATTGCTGCGCTCCACGGCGCTGCTTACACCCTGCAATACGAAACCGCTATTCATCGCCCGCCTCTGGTAGCATACATGCGCGGCACACTCTCCCGGCAGGACTACCTCGCGGAGGCCCTGAACTACTATCGGGCTTTCCAGCGCCTAGGCCAGCGCGTCAAGCCGGGCGAGAAAGTCCTTCTTATCGGTGAGCACAGAATCTTCTATGCCCCCTTTGAGGCGATCTGGAGCGATTGGTTCGATACACCCGCCATCCTGGGCATACTCCGTGCCGAGCGCCCCCAAACAGTGGCCGATCTTGTCAAGGCTTTGCTCTCCCGCGGTATAGCGTGGGTGCTCGTCAATGAGGCAGAATTGGCGCCACAGCTCGATCGCTATTGGAAGCCTCGTTTTCGACCTGAAGAATGGGCAATGATCCAACAATTCATCGGTGCTTATCGCCCTCGTGGTGAGATGATCCGCCCTGGCGTACTGATCTTTTCGTTGGACGAAGGGGGGCGCGTGCGATGAGAGCGATGGAAAGAAAAGGCCGGCGCACGCTTCAGGTCTTCTTCTTGGTTTTGTTATCGGCGGCGTATGCCTATTTTCAGGTTTGGCGCCCTTTGATGGGTCTTCACAGCAACGACTTCAAACACATTTATCTTGGTATGCAGGCGATTTGGGAAGGAGGCGATCCTTACGGCGCTCTCTCCCTTCTCAGTGTTGCTCGCGATCACGGCTTGGGCCATGCCTCGCTGAATCCTTACGTTTATCTTCCTTTCACGGGGATCGTCCTTGGGTTTATGAAGCCACTCGCTTTCCCTTCTGCCGCGCTTCTGTGGTTCGCGATCAACCACATTCTTCTCTTGGCAACCATTCTAATCTGTAGTTATGAAACTATCAAGATAATCAATAACCGCGGTGGCTGGCTTGGGGTCTTCAATCTGCTTCTTTTATGTGCGGTGATTTCTCATCCCTTGAGTCGAACTCTAACGGCGGGTCAGCTGAACCTTGTTCTCATGTTATGCTACGCGGCAGCATTCGCCCTCATGGCGAGAGGGCGAGATGTTCTCGCGGGGGCAATTCTTGGTTTTGCAGCGCTCTTCAAGATCGCTCCGGGGTTCTTTCTTTTGCACTGGGTACTTGTGCGGCGTTGGCGAGCATTCTGGGCAATGGCTGTGACGTCCGTGGTGCTTCTTGCTGCCTCTGTGGCGATTGTGGGTTTGCGTATGCATCTCGATTTTCTTCCGATGCTGCGCCAGATGGGGTATGGTCGCTCAACGTGGGAAGAATACGGTGCGACGTTTTGGAAGGACCCGTGGAATCAGAGCATCAATTCCCTTCTCACGCATCTTTTTGTCAGCAGTAATCGTATCACGCTTGCCTGGTACGAAGGTACGCAGACACTCGCCAACGCCCTGACCTGGGTGGTCTCTCTTGCCCTCTTGGGGTGCTATGGCTTCGTAGCATGGACCGCGACGAGCCCGCAAGCGTCACGCGCAGCATGCGCCGCGACTTTCGACCTGTCCTCACAAGGGCTTTACATGGCTGCCTTATTTCTTACGCTGCTCCTCCCCTCACTTCTGTGGGATCACTATCTCGTCATTCTCATACTTCCTGTCGCATGGCTTGCTGCAGTCGCATGTTCGCAGAAATGGTGGGGGGTGTTTATAACGTGTGTTGGTTGTTATCTTGCCACCGCGATCCCCATTCGGTTCGATCTCGAGTTTTTCCGCGCGGGCATGAGTGTGCTCCTCATGAGTGCTAAACTCTACCCAACGCTCATTCTGTATGGCTTGTGTCTTCATGCGTCGTTACGCCTGAAAAATGCTTGCTCCTCACCGCAGAATGCAGCCTAATGATCGTGTCATCAACGATCGCCGCGCGTGTGCGCTTTTCCAGAATGTAGCGAGGCGGTCCTTTGGAGGGGAATTATGAAAGACGTTGTCGCTCTGGTGCTCGCGGGAGGCCGGACCGGTCAGTATGGGGTCCTTACCCGAAATCGAGCAAAGGGAGCACTCACCTTTGCTTCTCACTACCGAATTATTGATTTCACCCTCTCAAACCTGCGCAATTCAGGCATTGAACGAGTGGGCCTCATCATTCAGTATCTTCCCGCCTCGCTCATCGAACACGTCGGCATTGGGCTCCCATGGGATCTCCATGGCTATGGCCGTTGCCTCAAAATCATGCCACCATTCGTTGGGGTTGAAACCACGGCTTGGTACAAAGGGACAGCAGACGCCCTGTGGCAAAACTGGAACTTTGTTGAAGACTGCAATCCGGAGCACATCGTTGTGCTGAGCGGAGAGCACGTCTATCAT
>FWWM01015032.1_pt1 | contig 11628 bp, 13 predicted proteins | sample 2228351 | NCBI WGS metagenome assembly FWWM01 (sample SAMEA103939774, study PRJEB20133) | metagenome | reverse complement strand
CGACGCCGACGACGTGATAGCCGCCGTCAAGCGCGTCGCCGAAACGATGACCGACCACGTGCCCGGCGTCATCTCGCTCAACCTGCTTTGCCACACGCGGTAAGCCGAACGATGTGGTGCTGGTATCCAAGAAAGTCACGCCAGAGCAGATTTGCAAACTTCTCTTGCCGATTGGAGGCAATCGTTTTGAGGGTTTCATCTATCGCGGCTACCTGAGTCCAGATGAGTTGGACGCAGCGTGGACTCGTTCTGGGGAATAGCAATTATTGTAGTGTATCGCTCCCATCAGGGGAACAAGGCTGTTACCACCGGCGTCAAACGATGAACAAAAACCACAGAGGAGACTGGAACATGAAAACAACTCGGAACCGATGGGCAGTATGGGTGACAGTCGGCGCGCTGGGGCTGGCGATGACGGCGATGGTGGAGCCGCAAAGCGCCGGGTGGGGGGGCGGTCAGAGCGGCGATTGGTCTCAGTTTCGCGGACCCGGCGGCTTGGGGGTCAGCCCTGAGCGCGGGCTGCCGCTCACCTGGAGTGCCACCCAAAACGTCGTCTGGAAAACCGCGCTGCCCGGCGCGGGCGCGTCCAGCCCGATTGTGGTGGGGCAGCGCATCTATCTGACCTGCTACACTGGCTATGGCGTGCCCGGTCAGCCGCGGGGCGACCTCGCCCAACTCAAGCGACATCTGCTCTGCCTGAACCGAAGCGACGGCAACCTCCTCTGGAGCTGGACGGCGGAGACGAAGTTACCGGAGGAGTCCTTGGTGCGCGAACACGGCTACGCCGCGAGCACGCCGGCTGCCGACAGCGAGCGCGTTTACGTCTTCTTTGGCAAGTCTGGGGTGTTCGCCCTGGATCACAACGGGCGCGCGCTTTGGCAGGCTGACGTCGGTTCGCGAAGCAGCGGCTGGGGCTCGGCTGCGTCGCCGGTGCTGTTTGGGAATCTGCTCATCGTCAACGCCAGCGTGGAGAGCGAATCGCTGGTCGCGTTGGACAAGCGCACCGGCAAAGAGGTGTGGCGGGCGGGGGGCATCCGGGAATCGTGGAACACGCCGCAAGGGGTGAGCGTTGCGGGAGGCAAGACGGAACTGGTCGTGGCGATCTTCGGCAAGTTGCTTGGGTTCGACCCGGCCTCGGGTGAGCGGCTGTGGTCGTGTGACACGAATATCGGTTGGTATATGGTGCCGAGCGTCGTGGCGCGCGATGGGATCGTTTACAGCATTGGGGGGCGTTCCGGCGGAGCCCTGGCGGTCCGCGCGGGCGGGCGGGGGGACGTCACCGCATCACATCGGCTGTGGACGGGGCGCAAGGGGGCGAACGTCTCCTCACCCGTTCTGCATGGGGGGCACCTCTACTGGGCGCATGAGAATCTTGGCATTGTCTACTGCGCGGAAGCCAAGACGGGCAACATCGTCTATGAAGAGCGGCTCACCCCTGCGCCGGGACAAATCTACGCCTCGCCGGTGCTGGCGGACGGCAGGCTCCACTACGTTTCGCGCAGCGGTCGCGCCTACATCGTGGCTGCCAAACCCGTGTTTGAGCAACTGGCGTATAACGACCTGTCCGACGGGAGCATCTTCGACGCCAGCCCCGCCGTCAGCGGCGGTCAGTTGCTGCTGCGGTCGAATAAGTTCCTGTATTGCATCGGAAAAAAGTAGCGACATTGTGGTGGCTCAATGAGAACGAACCTGACCTTGTGGACGGTGTGGGCGTTGGTCGGCGCGTTCGGGCTGCAGGGGATGGACTCCAGAACGGGCAACTGGCGGCAGTTTCGCGGTCCGAACCGGGATAACCGCTCTCCGGACAGCGGCTTGCTGAAGCAGTGGCAGCCGGGAGGTCCGCCCTTGCTCTGGAAAGCTAGTGCTGCGTCAAGGTAGGATTGACAGGTGGGAGAGTGAGGCTCCTGCCGAACTCCCTCGGCGCGGCGGGAGTCTTGCCCTCCCTTTTTCAACCCGTCAATCCTACCTTGACGCAGCACTACTACCAACGCAAATGAAATGCACCCTGTTAGTTGTCTTCTTGACGAACGCTGGACACCGCGTTGAGACGCCTCACTCGGTGGGTCTCAGCGGACATGATGACCATGAGCATCTGGAATACGCCGCGCAGCACGGCTCGCGCTCCTTACCAAGAACCCTGACGACTTCAAAATTCTCCACGACGACTGGCAGGCGCAAGGACGCATCCACAATGGCATTTTCCTCATCTATCAGGACAACATCAAAAGTTAAGGGGAGGTAAGGGGAAGTAAGCGGAAGTAAGGGGGAAGTAAGGGGAAACATCCCAAGTCGTTTCTTTGACCTCCCCTTACTTCCCCTTACTTCCCCTTACTTCCACTTACTTCCTTCAGGAGAGGGAGAAAACCAATGCGTGTCGAAAGACTTGAATCATTCGCGCTGCTGGCTTTGCTGTTGCCCCTCCCCCTCGCGGCGCAGGAATCGCCCAAACCTAAGCCGCTGCGGGCGAAAGTGGAGTTCGTTCTGCGACGGGAGGATGGGACGCCTCTGCGACGAAAGGTGAAAGCGCGCCTTTACAACGCGGAGGGCGCGGGAGGCGCGGCGTGGTCGGACGACGCCGGCGTCGTGCGATTTGAACGGCTGCCCAGCGCACTCTACGATTTGTGGGTTGAATCGTCGGATGATGAGCAACTCGCCGCCGCGCTGTTCAGGAATCTGGAGGTCACGGCAGGCAATGAAGGTCAGCAGATTCCTCTGACGGTTCCCCGCTCCGGCGCGGTGAAGGGACGCCTCCTGCTCGCGGATGGGAAGACGCCCGCCGCGCATTACGTTGTCGCCGTGCAGAGCGGAACGATGCCGGACGAGAGGACCGCCGCTGAGGCGCGGCTCTCTGCCTACGCTCGCGGGGCGTTGAGTTGCTATGCCGAATCCGTCGTCGGTGAGGACGGCACGTTCCTGCTGCGGGGGTTGACGCCGGGGGAACACTTGTTGGACGTCCGAAAACCGGGCGAGCGCGCAGCGTGGTGCAGCATCGCCGGAGCGAAAGTCACAGCGGGGCAAGTGACTGACCTCGGCACGGTGCAAGTCGCCAAGAACGGATGGCAATACCTGTTCGACGGCAAGACGCTGAACGGATGGCGTGAGTGCGAGTTCGTCGGTCGGAGCGAGGTGCGCATTGAAAACGGCGGCATCGTGATGAAAGCAGGCAATGACATGACGGGAGTGAAGTGGACGAAGGACTTGCCTCGCATAGACTACGAGGTGACCCTGCAGGCGATGCGGGTGGACGGCTCGGACTTTTTCTGCGGTCTGACGTTTCCCGTCAAGGAAGACCCCTGCACCTTGATTTTGGGCGGCTGGGGCGGGAGTTTGGTCGGGTTGTCGTCCCTCGATGGAATGGACGCTTCGGAAAACGAAACGACCACGATTATCTCTTTTCAAAACCAGCGATGGTATCGCGTGCGGCTGCGGGTCACCGCCGCCAAAATCGAGGCGTGGCTGGACTCTCAGAAGATTATTGACGCGGCTTTGAAGGACAGAAGAATATCCATCCGTTGGGAATGTGACCCGTGCAAGCCGTTCGGCATCGCCACCTTGCGCACGACGGGCGCGGTGCGGGACATTCGCATGCGGCGGGTGCTGTAACCGCCGCAGGAAAATGACGGCATGGGATGCCGTCGCCCCCGTCCCCCGCTGGCGGGGGACAGCCCCCCTCCCCTACCCTCCCCGTCAACGGGGAGGGAAAGGGTGGGGTGGGGGGCAGGGGGGCGATAGACCAGTTCGGCATCCTATGCCGACGATTTTCGAGGGAGGGATACTTTATGCCATCAGGTTATCACGGTAAAATTCTGCGCGTGGATTTGACGGAGAAGAAAAGTTGGACGGAGGACGTGCCCGACAAACTGTGGCGCAAGTATTTGGGCGGGAGCGCGATGTGTTCGCACTTCCTGTTGCGCGAACTGAAGCCGGGCATTGACCCGTTGAGTCCTGAGAATATCCTTATCTTCATGACCAGCGTAATGAACGGGACGACCATCAGTGGCGCGAACCGTTTTTCTGCGGCGGCAAAGTCGCCGCTCAACAACGGCTTCGGCGAGTCGGAGGCGGGCGGCTACTGGGCGCCAGAACTCAAGGCGGCGGGCTTTGACGGCATCATCGTTCACGGGCGCGCCGACAAGCCGGTGTGGTTGTGGGTGAACGACGGCAAGTGCGAGTTCCGTGATGCGACGAAGTATTGGGGCAAAATCAGCGGCGAGGTGCAGGACGGCATCGAAGAAGAGTTGGGCGACAAGCGCATCCGCGTTTTGCAGACGGGCATCGCAGGTGAGAACTTCGTAAGGTTCGCCGCCATCGTCAACCAACTCAAGCACTTCAACGGGCGCTGCGGCTTGGGCGCGGTCATGGCGTCAAAGAACCTCAAAGCCATCGTTGTGCGCGGTAAACAGCGCGTCGAGCCGAAGGACAAGCCGGGCGCGTTGGGGGTCCTCAAGTGGTTCAAAGACAACTACGACCGCGACCATGACATGATGCACCTCTACGGCACGTCGCGGGTGGTGAAGGTGCTGCACGGGTCGGGCATCCTGCCGACGCGCAACTTCCGCGAGGGCGGGTTCGAGAAGTTCGAGGACATTAGCGGACAAACGATGCGCGAGACGATTCTGGTCAACGAGGGAACCTGCTACGCCTGCTCCGTCGCCTGCAAGCGCGAGGTGGACGTGCCTGAACTCGGCGTGACGAAGAAATACGGCGGACCAGAATACGAGACGCTGGCGGCGTCGGGGAGCAACTGCGGCGTCGGCAATTTGAAGAAACTCGCGCTGGTCAATCAACTGTTGGGCGAATACGTTCTGGACAGCATCAGCACAGGCGCGGTCATCGCGTTTGCGATGGAGTGCTTCGAGGAAGGCATCCTGACCAAAGAGGACTGCGACGGCATCGAACTGCGCTTCGGCAACGAGGACGGGTTGGTGGCGATGGTGCATAAAATCGCCCGGCGCGAGGGCATCGGGGATATTCTCGCCGAGGGCGTCATGCGCGCCGCGCAGAAAATCGGCAGGGGCGCGGAGAAGTTCGCGCTGCACGTCAAGGGGCAGGAGATTCCGATGCATGAGCCGCGTGGGAAGAAAAGTTTGGCTCTCGCTTACAGTTGCTCGCCCACCGGCGCGGACCACATGGAAGCCCCGCATGACCCGCTCTACGAAGGTTTCCATCACGACGGGCATCCGTTGGGCGGACCGCTCGGACTCCTTGAGCCGCTGGACATGCTGGACTTTGGACCGAAGAAAGTGCGCTACTTTTTCGAGTGTCAAAAACTTTGGAATTTCTACAACTGCGTGGGCACGTGCGACTTCGTGGGTGTGCCCATCGGCAGTTTGCGCATGGAGAAGTTGGTCGAATACATCAACGCGGTGACGGGATGGGATATGAGCCTTTACGAGGCGTTGAAGGTCGGCGAACGCGCCCACACGATGGCGCGGATTTTCAACACCCGCGAGGGTTTCACACCGCAGGATGACACGCTGCCTGAGCGCATGTTCGAACCGCTGCAAGGCGGCGCGCTCAAAGGCGAAAGTCTTGACCGCGAGCAGTTCGAGAGGATGAAGAGCCTCTACTATCGGATGTGCGGCTGGGACGCCACAACGGGGATGCCGATGGAGGAGAAGTTGGCGGAGTTGGATTTGCTGGATTACAGGTGACCTATCTTGGGGAGAGACAATGCTCAGATTGCTTCGCAAGCCGCTCCTTTATCTGGACACCTCCGTGCCCAGCGCCTATTACGACGACTCCCATCCTGAACGGCAGGCGGCGACGGTGCGGTTCTGGGAGAAGTTGGACCAGTATCAACCGCACGTCTCCGCGCTGGTCGTTCGGGAGTTGCTTCTCGCGCCTGACGTGACGCGGCGGGTGGCGTTCGTGGAATTGGTGGCAGGGATGACCAAGTTGAAAATCACCCGTGAGGCGAAAGAGTTGGCTGCTCTCTACGTAGAAGAAGGCATCGTTCCTGAAGAGTATTCCGACGACGCCGTGCATTTAGCGGTCGCAACCGTGCATAACATGGATTACGTGGTGAGTTGGAATTTTGAGCATCTGGTCAACGTCCGCACCCGCCAGATGCTTAACGCCGTCAACACCAAGTGCGGCTATCGGACGTTAGATGTGGTGGCCCCGCCAGAATTGTGATGGAGGTGCATGATTTGATGAAGAAGAAATCCCCTGAATCTTTCACCGACGATGCTCTGATGCGCGACTTACACCGTCTGCGCTCTCAGCACCATGCGGAGACGAAGAACCTGTCTCCTGACGCATACGCAGAGCAGGTCGAGCAGGAAGCCGCCGCGCTGCTCAAACAGCACGGTTTCACCGTCATCCGCCGCGCCGACGGGCGGGAGGTCGTTGAGCGCGTCCCGCGCAAGCGCAAGACGGCGTGAGTCTCATATTCCATTCGTTAGTGCTGTGGGAGGTGCATCCGATATGACGGAAAGGCTGCCGCGAGTGACGGTCAACGAATGGGGAACGAATTAATCCTACTTTGTCACTTTAGCGCGAGACGGCACAAACCGACGGAGGAGGGGGAGGGCGAAACTCCTGTTGAGCCGTTGAGGGGAGGTTCGGCAGGAGCCTCACTCTCCCATTGAACCGATAGGTGACAAAGTGGGATTAACGAATACAGTGATGACAATGGCAACTGTTCAACTTGAGCGACGGGTCGCGATTCTCGAAGAAGAAATGGCGCGACTCAAGCGCATATTGACCGATGCGCAACCATCAGCGGCAAAGCCGTGGTGGGAAAGGATTGCAGGAACGTTTGCCGACGACCCCATTTACACCGAGGCGATGCGTCTCGGGCGCGAGCATCGCGAATCGCTGCGCCCAAAGCCGTCGCGCAAAAAGCGCTGAGGTGCCATGCTCATCCTTGATACCGACCACCTGAGCATTCTGGAGCGCGGCGGGGCGGATTCGCTTCGTCTGCGAGAGCGTCTGGCAAGTCAGTCACCTGACAAGGTTGTAACCACCATCATCAACTTCGAGGAGCAAATGCGTGGTTGGTTGGCGTATGTGGCGAAGGCGCGTTCGCTGACACAGCAAATCGAAGCGTATCGCCGCTTACGGCGGCATCTCGACAACTACCGCTTGATTCCCGTTCTTGACTTCGATGAACGAGCCGCTGCTGAACTGACGCGCTTGCAGAAGGCGCGGGTTCGCATCGGCACGATGGATTTGAAGATCGCTGCCATCACGCTGGCAAACGACGCCACTTTGCTGACGAGGAATCTCAGCGACTTCGGCAAAGTGCCGGGACTGAAAGTGGAGGATTGGGCATGATGATGAGCCTGGACACCCTGCTCCATGACCTGCGCGAGGGCACAACCGAGCAGCGACAGCACGCCGCGCAAGCGCTGCGCAACTACGGTGCGGCGGCGGTGGAGCCGCTGTGCCTCGCGTTGCGGGATAAAGACCTGAACGTGCGCGTCGTAGCGGCGGAGTCGCTGAGGCAAGTTGGTGATGAGCGGGCGGTGCAGCCGCTGATGGAGGCGTTGCGAGAGTGCTTTGTTAGGCGGTCAGTACGCTGGCAAATCGTGATAGGGATGGTTGTTCCTATTCTGCAATTTGCCCTTATTGCTTGGGCTCTAAGATTGGAGCAATCGGGCTCATGGCTGATAGCCCTTATACTTTCGCTGGCGACGGGAGCAGCGATAGTCATATATCATGCCAAGTATGCCCCACGAGACGCAGTCTGCCGTGCCATCACGGAGGCTCTGGCTCGAATCGCCGAGTGTAATCCCACACCAGAACTACGCAGTATCATTCCTGACCTTAAAGCCATTGCTGCCGACGGGATGAACTACGGAAAACAAACTCGCGCCGCCTCACGCCAAGCCGCACAACGGATTGAGGCATTGACGGAAAAACTGAAGAACCTTCCTCTGCCTGCCGCCGCGCCCGCGCCCGATGTCGCCACGCTGCCGCGCTCGGTGGACGCGCCTGAGCAGGAGACGGAAAGGCTGCCGCGAGTGACGGCCAACGAATAGGGAGCGAATTTGGTGCAAGGCGTGGGTCATTCGTGAATTCATTTCCCATTCGTTGGCAGAAGGGGGAATCCTGATGACAAGCGGAGTCACGTTGGAACAAGTCGCTGCGTTCGCCGCGCAGGAGCAGGCGGTGCTGAAGGCGCTGACGGAGAAAGTTGCGCCTTTGGAGAACGTGGCAGCGATAGTCTACCGCCGGGGCGCGGATGCGCACGGTGAGTTTCTTGAGGCTTATGCTGTCCTCAACACCCCCGACATGAACGTCCGTCGCACGGCGATTGGGCGACTGGAAGAATGTTATCGGGAGACAGGGGCGGGCTACAAGCAGGCGCGACTGCATACAACGGTGGCAGGATTCGGCGAACCTGAGCAGGTCGCAGCGCGGGTCGGTAGTTATGAGCAGCGTGGGTTCATGGTGCTGTATCGAAAGGACGGATGAGCGCACAGCGTGCCTATCACCGACGTTGCTCAACACATTGACCAGGCGCGGCACAACGCCGCCTTATGCGTTGCCTTGGACCCGGACACGACGGACTTCGTGGACTGGCACATTACGCTCACGTTCTACGAAGCCGTCCACTCCATTGACGCATACGCGCTCGACAGAAACGGTTTCGTGCCTTATACCGACCATGTCGGGCGGTTCGCCTTTGTGCAATCTGACTTGGGAGCGGTTTACGCCGACTACCAGTTGCTCTACGATTTAAGCCGCGACGCCCGCTATGAGGAGCATTACAGTCTTTTTCAGATGCCGGTCTATCGTGGAATCGCCAAACGTCTGCGCACTGATGAGTTGGAGCGCATCAAGCAGCACTTGCGCGCCTTGGGTTTGCCGATTCCTTAGCCGACATGAGCAGAGGCTGCCGCGAGTGACGGCCAACGAATAGGGAGCGAATTTGGTGCAAGGCGTGGGTCATTCGTGAATTCGTTTCCCATTCGTTAGCAGAGAAAATCCCAATGTATCACGCCCTTCAAAACTGCATGACTGAGTGGTCGTTTGCGTCGGGCAAAACCTACCATGACCCGTTCAACGACGTGACGCTGGATGTGGTGTTCACCTGTCCTAATGGCGAGACGCAAACCGTTCCCGCGTTTTGGGCGGGGGAGAACGTCTGGCGGGTGCGGTATGCGGCAACGCAAGTGGGGACGCATCGCTTCCGCACGGTTTGTTCGGACGCGGATAATTCTGACTTGCACGGACGAGAAGGCGTGCTTGAAGTCGCGCTGTATGTAGCGCAATCTATCAGATTGCGTGATACGGAGCAATCTGATAGATTGCGCCACAGCGGCGACAACTCGCTGCTCAAACACGGTCCGCTGCGCGTTGCGGAAAATCGGCGGTATCTGGAACACCGCGATGGAACACCGTTTTTTTGGTTGGGTGATACGTGGTGGATGGGGCTGTGCCAGCGGTTGAGATTTCCCGGCGATTTTCAGTTGCTCACCGCCGACCGCGTGCGGAAAGGGTTCACGGTCATTCAAATCGTCGCCGGTCTCTACCCTGACATGCCTGCCTTCGACCCGCGCGGCGCGAACGAGGCAGGGTTCCCGTGGGCGGAGAATTGGCGCCGCATCAATCCCGCTTACTTCGACATGGCGGATTTGCGGATTGAGTGGCTGGTGCGCTCCGGTCTCGTTCCGTGCATCGTCGGCTGCTGGGGCTACTACCTGCCGTGGCTGGGCGTGGAGAAGATGAAGCAGCACTGGCGTTACCTCATCGCCCGCTGGGGCGCGTATCCCGTTGTCTGGTGTCTGGCGGGCGAGGGCGCGATGCCTTACTACCTTGCCGCGGACAGGGAAGGGGACGCGGCATTGCAGAAGGTTGGATGGACGGAGTTAGCCGCTTACGTGCGGCAGATTGATCCCTATCATCACCCCCTCACCATTCACCCCACTGACGCCGCGCGCCATCAGGTGGAAGACGCTTCGCTGCTGGACATTGACATGCTTCAGACCGGGCACGGCGACCGAACCAGTATTCCCAACACCGTGCGGCGGGTCACGGAGTCTTACGCCCGCGAGCCGCGCCTCCCCGTCATCAACGGCGAAGTCTGCTACGAGGGCATCGGCGAAGCGTGTCGGCAGGAGGTTCAGCGGTTCATGTTCTGGGCGTGCGTGTTGAGCGGCGCGTGCGGGCACACCTACGGCGCGAACGGTATCTGGCAAGTGAATCGGCGCGACCAACCTTACGGCGCATCGCCGCACGGGATGTCGTGGGGCGATACGGCGTGGGAGGACGCCTATCAATTGCCCGGCTCGGAACATCTGGGGCTGGCAAAACGATTACTGGAACGCTATGAGTGGTGGCGGTTTGAGCCGCACCCCGAATGGGTGGAACCACATTGGGACGCGCAGAATTACGTTCGCCCCTACGCGGGCGGCATCCCCGGCGCGGTGCGCATCGTGTTCATTCCCAGCCCCGGCTCGCTGCCCGTCGTGAAGGGCATTGAAGCCGGCGCGAATTACCGCGCTTTCCTGTGGAATCCGACAAACGCGAGGGAAATTGACCTCGGCGCGGTCACGCCCGATGCGAACGGCGACTGGCGTTTGCCGCTGCCGCGACAGCCGATTTTTCAGGATTGGGTGTTGGTTTTAGAAAGGTGATGCGTATGGAACACCAAATTACGGTCATGCTTCCTGACAGGGTGTATGAAGCCCTTCGCCGCTGGGCAAAGGCGCAGAAGAAATCCGTCAGTAAAATTGCGGAGGAGACCCTCTGCGCTGCAGCGCTGTCGGAAGAAGTTCCCTCATCTTTGGACACCGCACTGCGCGCCCTCGCGGAGAAGAGCGATGAGGAACTGTGGCAGATTGCCGAGAGTCAACTGCCGCCTGCAAAGATGCGCCGCTTGAAGCGGTTGATAAACAAACACGAGTTTGGGGACGAATTGACCGAGAGAGAGCAGAAAGAATTGGAGCAACTCGTCGAAGAAGAGACTCATTTAACCGTCGTCAAGTCCGAGGCTTACGTGCTTCTGAAGCAGCGCGGTCACAGGATACCGACGCTTGAAGAATTGCAGCGGGGGAGAAGAGTGCGTTCATGAGCGCGACGAAGATTCCTGCGCGTCTCAAGCGACTTGTGACGGCGCGCGCCAGACGACGCTGTGAGTATTGCCTGAGTCCTGCGGACCCGACGGGCATCTGGATGACGGTTGACCATATCCTTCCGAGAGTGAAGAGTGGAGCAACGGAGGAAGGCAACTTGTGCTTGGCGTGCGTGCGGTGTAACACTTACAAGGGCAGCCGAACTCAGGCGCGCGACCCCAAGACGAACACACAAGCGCGGTTGTTTCATCCGCGCCGCCAACGGTGGGCACAGCACTTTCAGTGGAGTGATGATGGAACGCGCATCGTCGGTTTGACAGCCTGCGGGCGAGCAACGGTGGAAGCATTACAGATGAACCACGAGGACATGGTGCGCGCCCGAAAGAACTGGGTGAGGGCGGGTTGGCACCCGCCGAAGGATGAGAAACCTCAACACAAGAAAAGGTGATACGCAATGCGATGGCAGGTGTTTATCATGCTCCTTCTGACGACGTGCATGGCAGTTGACGCCGCCGAACAGCGCGACCGCTGGATGCCCGCCGCCGCCACGCTTGGCGATATTCACGCCTACACATCGCAATATCGCCTGAAACAGGATGAG
>FWWM01015460.1_pt1 | contig 11630 bp, 10 predicted proteins | sample 2228351 | NCBI WGS metagenome assembly FWWM01 (sample SAMEA103939774, study PRJEB20133) | metagenome | reverse complement strand
GCCCTCGGCCGCGACCTGCTCGAGGCGCGCGGGCCAGATTATCTGCTGGCGCTGACAGGGACGGCCGAGGCGGATCGCCTGCGCCAGGCAGGCTGGCGCGTCGAGGTGGAGGCGGTCCTCGACCGCGCGGCGCCCTCTCCTATCCTCGTCAACGCTTTTCGCGACGGCTACCTGACCACCGACGAGATCGAAGCGCGCCTGCACAGCCTGACCGTAGCCTACCCAACCCTGGCCGAGCTGATCGACTACGGCGATAGCTGGGAGAAGACGCAGAACCCGACGGCCGGCCGCGATCTGTGGGCCCTGCGCCTGACGCGCCAGGATCGCACCGCCCCCAGCCCCATCCTCTTCGTCTTCGCCGCCATCCACGCCCGCGAGCTGGCCCCCTCCGAGATCGCCCTGCGCCTGGCCGAGACGCTGCTGACCGGCTACGGCCACGACGCCAACGCGACCTGGATCCTCGACCACGAGGAGGTGTGGATCGTCCCCCTCGCCAACCCGGACGGCCGCGCCATCGTCGAGCAGGGGTACTACCAGCGCAAGAACACGAACCCCAGCGGCGCCGCGTGCGGCGGCTGGCCCCCTTACGATTGGAGCTACGGCCCCGGCGTCGACCTCAACCGCAACAGCACGTTCCGCTGGGGCGTGGGGGGGAGCAGCGGCTATCCCTGCGACCAGACCTACCGCGGCGCCAGCGCTGGCTCCGAGCCGGAGACGCAGGCGCTGCAAACCCTGATCGCCTCCCTCTTCGCCGACCGCCGCCCCAACGACCTGACCACACCCGCCCCCGACGACGCGCCCGGGCTGGTGATCTCCCTCCACAGCTACGGCGGCTATGTGCTGCGCCCCTGGGCCTTCACGAGCGCGGCGCCGCCCAACGCCGCCGACCTGCGCCGGCTGGGGGATCGCATGGGGCAACTGACGGGCTATCGCTCGTGCCAGACCGGCATGGCAGGATGCCTCTACGCGGCCAGCGGCACGAACGACGACTGGGCCTATGGGGAGCTGGGGGTGGCTGCGTTCACCTTCGAGGTCGGCGACGCCTTCTTCGAGCCTTACGCCGACGTCGCCGCTATCTGGGACACGATCGCGCCAGCATTGATCTACGCCGCGCGCGCGGCGTCGGCCCCCTACCGCCTCGGACGCGGGCCGGACACGACAGCGGTCGTCGTCTCCCCCGCCACGTCGGGCGGGGCGATCCGCGTTGCTGCCAGCCTGGCCTGGCCCGTCAGCGGGGCCAGCATCGCGCGCGCCGAGGCGTTCCTCGACGCGCCGCCCTGGTCGGACGCCGCGCCGATCGCGCTGCCGTTGACCGGAGAGGCCGCCGCGAGCGGCGAGATCGCCATCGGCCACCTGGCGCCCGGACGACACCTCCTCTTCGTCCGCGCGGTCGCCGCCAATGAAGAGGCCGGCCCTCCCACCGCTGCCTTCTTCGAGGTCGGATGGCCGGCCAGCCAGTTCCTGCCTTTCGTGCGCGCAGCCGAATGAGCACCGGCAGCGCAGACAGTCTTAGAACCTATCCGAACGGCTCTAGCTGGTCTCCTGATCGTGCCCCTGGCTGGTCAGGAGGCCAGCCGGAACCGTTTTCCGGATAGCGGTCCATGTCGCGAACGACACGATCAGCGATGAAAATAGCGCTATCCGCGTTCATCCGCGTCAATCTGCGTCCCGTTTTCAGGTCAGGCTCTTACTCCCTGCCGCGCCGCTACTCCAGCTCGGCGTCCATGAGCAGATCGATCAACTGGTCGCAGTGCCTGGCCATGCGCTCGTTGTCGTCGTCGGCCGCCGCGCTGCGGATGTCGGCCACCACGCCCGCGATCTGCGACGCGAGCGTGGGATCGAGATCAGGATCCTCCAGCGCGCGCGCCGCCCGTTCGAGCAGCGCTCTCGTCCCCGGATCGACGTCGATCGTCACGACCTCGTCCCCTTCCGCCTCGGCGTAAGCTTCGGCCAGGCGCGCCTGGCTCGCGGCGATCTGCTCCGGACTGAGGCGCTGCCGGCTGGCCTTGAGCTGCTGGGTCACCTGCTTCCCCGTCTTGCGCTCGACCACCGTCACGTCGAGGATGCCGTTGATGTCGATCTTAAAATCCACGGTGACGTCGGTCAGACCATCGAGGCGATTGGGCTTGAGATCCTCGACCATGAACTCGCCCAACAGGACGTTGCGCGAGGCGACGGGATTCTCCCCCTGGTACACCTTGATCCGGATCCGGTCCTGGCCCGGCGCGAGCGTCGTGAAGACCTTGCTCGCGCGGACGGGGATCGTCGTGTTGCGGCGGATCAGGGGCGCGAAGATATCGTTGCGCACGCGGCCGGTGAAGGTGAAATCGGCGACCTCGATCCCCAGCGAGAGCGGCGTGACGTCGACCAGGATCGTGTCGATCTCTTCGCCCGCCAGGATGGCAGCCTGCACCGCCGCGCCCAACGCCACCGCCGCATCCGGATCGATCTCCAGATGTGGATCCTGGCCCATGCGCTCGGCCATCATCTGCCATACCAACGGGATGCGAGTGGAGCCGCCAACCAGGAGCACGCGGTCGATCTGATCGGCCGTCAGGTGGGCGTCAGCAAGCGCCTGATCGACGCACCGAATCGTCCGCTGCAACAGGTCGAAGATCAACCCCTCGAACTCGCTGCGCTCCACCTCGCGCACCAGGTGGAGCGGGCGGCCTTTGTTGTGGCGGGCGATGTACTCCAGGCTGATGGTCGCATACGGCTGCGACGAGAGGGTGATCTTGGCCTCTTCCGCCGCGCGCAGCAGGCGCGCCCATCCCTGACGATCCTGCCGCAGATTGACGCCGTGCTCCTTGGCGAACTCATCGGCGACCATGCCGGCCAGCAGCTCATCGAAATCGTCCCCACCCAGGTAGTTGTCGCCCGCCGTGGCCAGCACATCGACGACGCCAGCGTTCATCTCGATGATCGACACGTCGAAGGTGCCGCCGCCCAGATCGTAGACGAGGATGCGCAGATGTTGATCAGCGTCGACGCCATAGCCATACGCCAGCGCCGAGGCCGTCGGCTCGTTGATGATGCGCTCGACGACCAGGCCGGCAATCTCGCCAGCCTCCAGCGTCGCCTGGCGTTGCACCTCATTGAAATAGGCGGGCACCGTGATCACCGCGCGCTGCACCGGAGAACCCAGTTCGGCCTGAGCGGCGTCCTTGATCTCCTTCAAGATGAAGGCTGAGATCTCCTGTGGGGTGTAGGTCTTGCCCGCCATCGTCACAGTCTCCCCCTTGCCCATCTTGCGCTTGATCGAGCGCACGGTGCGTTCGGGGGCGACCACCCACTGATTGCGCGCGGGCGCGCCGACGAGCACTTCGCCGCTGGGGGAGATGCCGACGACGGAGGGAAGCAGGCGATCCCCTTTCACGGGGATCAGTCGCGGCGCGCCGTCCATGACCACCGCCAACACGGAGTTGGTCGTGCCCAGATCGATGCCGATGATCTTCTCGCTCATACCCATCGAATCTCGTTCCTTCAATTTGCTGACGAGGGTGGTCCGCCCTCCCTCAATCGCCTGACGAGGGCGCGCGGCTGACGACGACCTCCGCATAGCGCAGGGTCCGGTCGCCCTGGCGGTACCCCTGGCGCACCACCCGGACGACGGTGTCCGGCGCGACGTCGCTGCGCGCCTCCACCTCGACCGCCACGTGCCGATAAGGATCGAACGGCTGTCCTTGCGCCGGGATGATCTGGACCCCCTCGCCGTCCAGCAGGCGCAGGAAACGCTCGCGCGTCAGGGCCAGGCCGTGCAGCCAGCCCTGGAGGGCGGCGATGATCTCGCTGGCCGGCGCGGGGTTGGCGGGGACGACGACGATCGTCGGGCGGCCGGCCAGGGTCTGACGCAATCGCCCCAACACCCCTTCCGCCGCGGGCGGCGGCGAGACCGTCGCGCGCGCGGCCTCCTCGACCTGACGCTGCAGGCGCGCCAGCAGCGCCTGCCCGCTCTCGATCGCCAGGTCCAGGCTGTCGAGCGCTGGCAACAGGTCGGCGATCAACTCCCCGCGCGCCGCGCGGCGCAACTCCTCTTGCTGGCGCTGATCCTCCAGCCGACGCGCCTCCTGCATCTGCTCGCGCCGCGTGAGGATCTCCTGCAGCATAGCCAGCGCCGCGGCGATCTGCTGCTCTTTGGTCTCAGCGAGCGTGTTAGCCTTGAACTGGATCCGCCCCGCTTTGGCCACCGTCTGCCCCAGCTCATCGAGGCGGTCCTGGCTCGCCTCCAGGCGCGCCGTCAGCTCGGCCAGCCGCTCCTCGAGGGCGCGACGGGCGTCGAGATCGGTGAGATGCCGCGTCAGGGCGTCGACCTGACTGCCGCTGGCCTGCGCCTCGGTCAGCAGGTGGTCGAGCAACGTCTCGATACGCTGCAAGCGGGTGGCCAGGTGCACCAGATGACCGGCCAGCGAGACAGCAGCGCCGTTCATGGCCGTCGGCGGCGGATCGGCGTTGGCGGACGGCGGGGCGAGCGAGACGTCAGGTTCAGGGTGTTCGAGGGAGGCGTGGTTCATGGAAATCCTCATGGACTTCGACGTTGGCCAGGCCCAGTTCGAGAGCCAGCGCCAGGATGCTGCCAGCGTCGATCTGCAAGTCATAGCGCGCGCGTCGACGCTGGCGCGGCGCTGGCGGCGGTTGCAACAGAAACAAGTCGGTCTGGAGGCGCGCTTCGGCCGACTTGATGCGATCGTAAGCGGCGCGAATCTCCTGAAATTTCTCGGGGGCCTGTTCTGGAGGAAACTGGCGCACCAGATGGAAATAGGCGCGTTTGATCGTCGCCTCGTCAGCTTGACGGGGCACCCCCAAGACGGCGTATGGATCGACGGGCGCCGACGGCTGCTGTTCTTTCATCTGACACTCCTGTTAGGGAAGCCCTCTCCGAGCAGGGTCTTGACCAGCCGCTCCAGCAGGGGCAATCCCTCTCTCGGCCAAGGCTCCTGCCCCATGGGCAATCGAGCGTCGACGATCTGACGCAGCAGCGAGACCATCAACTCCAATTCCTCATCACGCGCCTTGCGTGCAGCGCGCTCCGCCCGCCGCAGAAAGTCCATGACTTGCTTCCGGTCGCTCTGCTCATACAGCAGGCGGAAGGCCTCCAGGTACTCGACAGCGCCGCTGGCCGGGAACTGGGTGCGAACGCGCTCAACGACTCGCTCAGCCAGGTCGTTGGCTTCATGGGTTCGTAAGATCTCATACGTCTGCGCCAGAAAGGCGGGATGAGAGAAGGTGGCGCCCGGGCGGCCGATGAGCGAATCCGCCGCTTCCAGGAACCGGTCTACCCAGCTCCGGTCGAGCTTGCACTCCAACAGACTATCGATCTGGTTGAGCCAGAAAGCGGGCAACAGGGTCTCGATCCGGGTGAGGAGCGTGAAGATCTCGTGGGCAACCGTCTGGTCCCGCAAGTGCAGGGCGCTATGCAGGGCGGCGCCGCAGATGTCAGGGTCCTTGCTGGCCAGAGCACAGGCGCGACGCAAGGCCGCAGCCGCCTCTGTCTCTTTACCTCGCATCTGTTCGACCATGCCGATGTGCAACAAGAGCCGCGGATGGTCGGGCGCATATTTGAGGGCTTCTTGCAGGAGGCGCAGGCGTTCGGCGGGAGAACGCGCCAATGCGCTTCCCCATCCTGGCGGGCCAGCGCCGAGGGTCTCGATGTAATAATCCGCCAACGCATCGCGCGCCTCCGCATGATCCGGCTGAATCTCCAGGACGCGTCGCCAGAGGGGGATGGGATTGGAGCGCCAGCTCTCGGCGTAGAGGTGCGCCAGGCGCATGAGGGCGTCGACGTTGCGCGGATCGATCTCCAGAGTCTTCTCCAACGCGCTCGTAGCGCTGCCCACCCGGCCAGAGTCCATCAGCGTGCTCGCCAGCTTCGCGCGCAGGGCGGCGTCTTTGGGCGCATACTTGAGCGCCGCGCGCAGCGCGTTCGCCGCTTCCTCAGCATCCCCCGCGCGCTCGTAACAGTCGGCAATATGGGCCCAGATGGCGGCAACCTGGGCGTCGCTCAAGGCATCGGGATGGTTGGCGCTGCGCGGGCGACGACGCACCATATCGCGCCAGGCGGAAGCGGCCTCCTGCCAGTTTCCCATCGCCTCCTCAGCCAGGGCCAGATTCTGAGCCAGCGCGCGCGAAGGCAAAAGCTCGTTGGCCTCGCGCCAATAGCGAACCGCCTCCGTCCAGCGACCCGCCTGCGCCGCCGCGTACCCGCAATGGAAGCCGGCCTCCCCTATCAATGCCCACGTCGCTTCATCGAACAGCAGGCCCTCCAGGCGCCCGCCCAGCTCGACCAGCTCCTGCCAGCGTTCCGCCTCCGCCAGAGCGATCGTCTGATTGTGGAAGAAGGCTGCAAGATTTTTGGTGAACCCCGCCGTGTGCAGGTCGCCACTCGCGGCCTGCAGCCAGGCGTCCTGGGCGATCTCAGTGTCGCCCCGGCGCAAGGCCGCGATCCCTCGCGCATACTGCAGATAGCGTTGGATCGACCTGCGCGCGTCGCGTCTGCAGGCAGTCTGTAAATCCTCAAGGGGGGACGCGGTAGGATCGTGGCGCAGGGCCGCCAGCGCCGTCCACATCTCGCGGCTTTTGCCCAGCCAGGGGCCATTGTCCACCTCGGCGGGCGCCGGCGGCGCGTCGGAGATCAGGCGAGCGGTCAGGCGCAGGGTATTGGCCTCCGCCAGCGATAGCCCGCGCTCCTCCCAGGGTTGGCCGGAAGCCAGACGCGCCAAAGCATGCAAATACGCCAGCCCTTTGCGCTGCGGCTCGCGCGCGGCAACGAACTCGAAACCGGCCAACGCCTCGGACCAGCGGCCCGTCCTGCAAAGCTCGACCGCGCGATAGAAATGCAAGCGAGGATCGTCCGGCGTAAGCTCCAGGGCAAGCTCAAGGCCGTGAAGGCGCTCCTGCGGCGGCCCGGTCATCGCCTTGCGGAACTGGATCTCGGCCAGGATCTGCTGAGCGACGACCCGCTCGGCGTCCGAGGCGATCTTCCGCGCGCGCGTCGCCACATGGTCAGCACGCTCATACTCGTTGCGGCGCAAGAAACGGATCGCCTCCAGCAACAGGTGGGCTGCCTGATCCCGTCGAGCAGACGGCTGCGCCGGAGAGCGTCCTCGATCAACACGATGTTTCTTAGCCATGATCCGCCACCGCTAGTTCCCAGGCCTTAAGACACAAGCAGCATACGGAGTCCTTCCGCCCCGTATGCTGCGGCCAACTGCTGGCTATCTTCACAGAAGCTCTATCAGCGCCGCCAGCCAGATCGCCCAACCCAACACATCCTCAACAATCAACTCCCCAACAATCAACCACGGCCTTTTTTACAAGATTATGCCCTCGTGGCGGGGAATCACAAATTGAAACCTATCTCCTGACCGCGCCCCTGGCTGGTCAGGAGACCAGGCAGGACCGTTTTTTCGGATAGGCTCTGAATCAACGGCTCACCCCTCCGGATAGGCCCCCTCGCGGCGCCAGACCTCGAGCATCAGCTCGTAGCGCTCGAGGGGCATGCCCGTGTAGACGCAGTTGCTGGTCGAGAAGATGTAGCCGCCGCCGGGCATGCCGTGACGCAACGCGTAGCGCGCCGACTCGATCGCCTCCTCCTCCGTGCCGGTCTGCAACAGGCCGCAATTGACGTTGCCGATCAGACACACCTCGCGGCCGTAAAGGCGCTTCACCTCAGCGATGTCGACGCCCGCCTGGGGGTCGAGCGAGTGCAGGGCGTGGGGATGGGTCTCCACCAACTGATCGAGGATCGGCATGATGTTGCCGTCGGTGTGCTTGATGACATAGTAGCCCAGATCGCGATATCCTTTGGTCAGCCGCGCCAGGAAGGGGGTGACGAACTCGGCGAACTGGTTGGGGCTGAGGAAGGGGCCGGTGTTGAAACAGTAGTCAGCGCAGAGGGCGAAGCCGTCGAAGAGGCCGCGGCCCGCCAATTCCTCGGCGAAGGCCAGGGCGCGATCGACGCGGGCGTTCAACTCGGCCTTGACCTGCTCCGGCTCATCGGCCAGGCGATAGACCAGATCGGCCATGTGCTCGCCGTCGGGGATGCTCAGCGTGGCGTCGCCATGGCGCATCAGGAAGAACTCGTCGCCTGTCTGGGCGCGGATGTAGGCGGCGATCAGCGATTCGGCGTCGGGCACCCCTTCGATGCCATGCAAGAAGATGGCCGAATGGCCATAGCGGCGCGCCGTGGCAAGATACAGATCGCCGGCGGACGCGATATGCAGCTCGCGCTCGCGATCGCTCATCTGATGCCATTGGCGGAAGATGCGATGCGTAGGATGGACCTGGCCAAACGCCTCCATCGTCAGATAGAAGACCAGCTCGAAGGTGGGGACGAGGCCAGGCGGCTGCTTGCCCTCCAGGGCCATGATGAAGCGCTCGCGCGGGGTGAGAACGACGGCCATGTAGATTCCTCCTCTGGGAACGCGTACCTGCTGCCGGACTCGCTGTCCAAGAACTTAGTATACCATGCGCCGCGCGATCGCCTCAAACATCACGGCCCGCCGCGGGGCCGACATGCTCTCGCAAACCATTTTTTGACAATCAGCCGCCGCCTCGCTATAATTTCCTGCTGTGTGCAGGCTGGCCCTCGTGGCCGCCTGCTTGCATGTTTGGTTCATCTCAATTCAGTACCGCCAACACGAAGTTCCGGAACGCCGGACGCGGTACGGGAGGCGCATAGGTCGATGTACGCGATTATCGAGACGGGCGGCCGGCAGTACCGCGTCACACCCGGCCAGATGGTGGACATCGAGAAGATCGAGGCGGCCCCCGGCGATATGGTCACGTTCGATCGGGTCCTCTTGGTCGCAGACGGCCAGGACGTCAGAGTCGGACAGCCGCTGGTCGAAGGGGCGCGCGTCCACGCGCGCGTGCTCGGACAGCATCGTTACCGCAAGGTGACGATCTTCCGCTACGTGCCCAAAGAGCGCATCCGCCATAAGAAGGGGCATCGCCAGCCCTATACGCTGGTGCGCATCGATACCATCGAAGCGTAAACACGGGAAAGGAGTTGAAGAGATGGCACACAAGAAGGGGGGCGGCTCCAGCCGCAACGGTCGCGATAGCCACGCGCAACGTCTGGGGGTCAAGCGCTTCGATGGCGAGAAGGTCACCGCAGGCAGCATCCTCGTCCGCCAGCGCGGCACGAAGTTCCGCCCCGGCCGCAACGTGGGCGTTGGCAGCGATTACACGCTCTTCGCCACCATCGATGGTTATGTCAAATTCGAACATCACTCGCGCGACCAGAAGCGCGTGAGCATCTACCCTGAGCGCGTGGCCTAGGGCGAAGGGAGTTCCCATGCGTGCGAAGATCCATCCCAAGTGGTATCCCCAGGCTCGCGTGATCTGCGCGTGCGGCAACACCTGGACGGTGGGCGCCACGGTCCCGGAGATCCATACCGACGTCTGCTCTCAATGCCACCCGTTCTTCACCGGCGAGCAGCGCATCGTCGATACCGCTGGCCAGGTCGAACGCTTCATGCGTCGCCTTGAAGCGCGCGATAGCCGCATCGCTGCCGAGCGCGCTCAGGCCGAGGCCCAGGCCGCTGCCGCCGAAGCCGAACGCAAGGCCCGCCGCCGCGGCGAAAGCCCCGATCGCGCCGCCGCGATCGCGCGCCAGGCGCTCGACAGCGCTCGCCCCAAGGCGGAGTGACTCATCCGCCGCGGCAAAAGCCCCGCTCGCGCGTCAGGCGCGTGGCAGCGCCCGCCTGAAGGCTGAGTAGCCCAACCTGTATCCTTACAACTCGATCTCAACATGATCAGCCTGAGCGGGAGGAGACAGCTCCCGCTCAGCTTTTTGAAGGCCGTTCTCCTTGCTTCTCGCTTCGCCAGAGGGCCACCGTGTCATCGTACATACACCCGGAAACCGGCTGGATCGAACTGATCTGCGGCAGCATGTTCAGCGGCAAGACCGCAGAGTTGCTTCGACGCGTGCGCCGCGCCGAGATCGCCCGTCAGAAAGTTCAGCTCTTCAAGCCCGCCATCGACGACCGCTACGGCGCGTCGCGCATCGCCTCCCATAATGGCATCGCTCGCGAGAACGCCATCATCGTGCGCAACGCGCCGGAGATCCTTCAGCTCGTCGACCCCGATACGAACGTCGTTGCCATCGACGAGGTGCAATTCTTCGACTGGACCATCGCCGACGTCTGCAACGAGCTGGCCGACCGCGGCGTGCGCGTGATCTGCGCTGGCCTCGACACCGACTTCCGCGGCGAACCGTTCGGCCCCGTGCCGCTCTTACTCGCCCAGGCCGAACACGTCGATAAACTGCACGCCATCTGCGTCCGCTGCGGCGCCGAGGCCTCGCGCACCCAACGCCTGATCGACGGCCGCCCCGCTCGCTACGACGACCCCATCATCCTCGTCGGCGCCGACGAAGTCTATGAGGCGCGCTGCCGTCGCTGTCACGAGGTGCCAGGCCACCCCGATCGACAGAACGATTGAAATACGACCAGGAGGAACGAGATGGCCGCAACCATTCACTGGCTGGGACATGACGCCTTTCGCTTGCAGGCAGAACGGACAGTCTACATCGACCCCTGGAAGCTGCGCCCGGGCGCGCCGTTGGCCGACCTCATCCTCGTCACCCACGACCACTACGACCACTGCTCGCCCGAAGATGTCGCGCAGATCCGCGGCCCGCATACGGTCGTAGCGGCTCCCGCAGCCGCAGCCGCCAAACTGACGCCCCCCGTGACGGTGGTGAAAGCCGGCGATCAGCTCACGCTGAACGGCGTGGTCGTCGAGGTCACGCCCGCCTACAATCTCAACAAGCAATTCCACCCGCGCCAGGCCGGGCACGTCGGCTATATCGTGACGTTGGGAGGAGAACGCATCTACCACACGGGCGACAGCGACGCTATCCCGGAGATGGACCATCTGCGCGTCGATATCGCGTTGCTGCCGGTCAGCGGCGTGTACGTGATGACCGCCGAAGAGGCAGCGGAGCTGGCCGGACGCCTGCGGCCCAAACTCGCCATCCCCATGCACTACGGCGAGGTCGCAGGATCAGAAGCTGACGCCCAGCGTTTCGCCGAACGCTGCCCGACGCCGGTGCGCATCCTGCAGATCGAGCCACAATGAGAATCTAATCCGAACCCCCCATGGGGTAGGCGAAGGCAAGCCTTCGCCTACCCCCGAACGCCTTATTTGTGAGTTTTGGGATAAGCCCTAAACGACCAGCCTCTTGCGTGAGTCCGGTGACGGGCGTCGCATTGACGCTGCTGGCTGAAAACGCGGCGGCCTGTTTTACGCGCTCTCGCGCAGATCGCGATCGGTGGTCGTCGGCCAGTCGGCGCGGGTCAAGAGCAGCGGGGGAGTCTTGCGCAGGATCGTGTCGCCGTTGACGACGCAGCGCACGATATCTGGCCGCGAGGGGATCTCATACATGACATCGAGGAGCGCCTGTTCGATGATCGTGCGCAGGCCGCGTGCGCCCGTCTTGCGCTTCATCGTCTCCTCGGCGGCGGCCTCGAGGGCGTCGGGCGTGAACACCAGCTCGACCCCATCCAGGCTGAACAGGCGCTGATATTGCTTAACGACCGCGTTCTTGGGACGGGTGAGGATCGCCATCAAGGCGTTCTTGTCGAGCGGCTCCAGGCTGACGATGACGGGCAACCGTCCCACGAACT
>FWWM01015501.1_pt1 | contig 11632 bp, 14 predicted proteins | sample 2228351 | NCBI WGS metagenome assembly FWWM01 (sample SAMEA103939774, study PRJEB20133) | metagenome | reverse complement strand
GTGGGGTGCCACAAGCCGATGCGGATGCCATATCGGTCAGCCCCCCACTCCTTTGGCACTGTCACGGTTGTGCGAGTGACCACTTCACCTTTCCACTGGTTTGTTGGGAGTGACGGAGCATGGTCACCTTGGAAGGCAATTTGCTCGCCGCGACGAGATTGTGGGTGCGTGAAGTGGACGAAAACGATGTAGGAGTCGTCGGTCGGTTCTTCCGCATGCCAACGCAAGGTCAACTCAAAACGGCGCTCGCCTAACCAACGAACTTCCGCCGAACGCAACTGGATGCGTGCTCCCCCAAACAGCACATGGGTGCGGGCGTTGCAGTAAGCGAAACGGTCTGACAGCGCCCACTCCACGATCGTTTGGTTGCCGTCAATAGTAGGCAACCGCTCAATGGCTGCCTGCACTCGCGTTGGCTCACCTTTTTTGCTTTTCTCGTCCCGAGCAACGGAAGCATAGAACCCGAAAGGTGGCAGGATGCGCCCATTCACTCGCCAATCGCTGTTGCCCCGATTAACCCAAACCGTTGCCCCGTTCTCGTAGCGAACGATTTGACGGTGGATGTCGTCTTTTCCATCGGGCTTCTTTGCGAACTGCACATCGTCCATTGACACCAGTGCAAGGGCACGCCCCAATTCCGCCAGCAGCCAGTATTTGCGCACCACTTGGGCACCGAAGGGTTCGCTCACCATTGCAGGGTGACCGGTCAAAACCTCCGTGCAGATGTAGTCATCGCTGTAAATGCCAGCGACCTCGTAAGGAAGACCACCTTGGTAGCGGTTGGAGTAACCGGCGCCGTGCAAAGCGAACTTGTGGTGATGGGCGAAATCAAACCAAGGGATTCGCTCCGCTTCTTGGCAGCGAATGCGCCAAACGGACCAACCGCCGATGGACGGGTCCTGCTCTACGCGCAAATGGTTAGTGGTTGCCCCGTCCAACCAGTTGATGAGCCAATCGCATCCACTTTCGCTCAACTGTGGGGCTCCTTTGAGGATGCTGCGGATAAAGTTGAAGGCTTCACCCCATCGCTGCTGTGTTTCCAAGAACGAATGGAACTCGCCGTCTTCCGTCCACCAATCAAACATGCCAATGCTGCTGAACACATCTACGAAGTAAGCGGTCGGCTTGATGTGTTCGGCAATGAGTTTCAGGTTGCGTTCCATAAAGGGGAAAAAGGCGTCGGGGCGCCAACGATACGATTGTGCTTGCCGCCACTCGTTGAACCATGCCCGCACAGGATTGCCATCCCGAGTGAAGCAAATGTGGCGGTAACTGTAGCCTTCGGCATCGGGGTAGAAGTCAATGTAGTTGTCGTGAGGTGCAAACAGAATGCCATAGCGGTTGCAAACCTGAACCATCTTGACGAAGTCGCCCAGCGTGCCGAATTGCGGGTTGGGCGGGAAGATGTCAGGCAAGCGGTAGTCGTAACCCCACCGTTGCCAGTTGTGGTAAATGACCACTGCGTCGGTGCAACCGTAGCGGAAGGCTTTTTCCAACTGTTCCGCAACCCACCTGTAGCGCCAACCACCCCACAAGTCAAACACGAACCGCCCCGCCACTTTGGGCAAAGTTGGCGCTGGTTTGTAAGGGTCAACAGCGCGATAACGCTTGGCTGCGTGCCAAACGCTGCGAGTGCTGGGGGCAATGGTGAAGGTTGCGTCCATGTGCGTGTGGATGCTGTAATGGCGTGTTTCTGGCTGGCACTCAAAGAAGTCAGGTGGGTTGTCCACGCCCACAACAACACTGACGCCATTGGCGAAATCCAAACCCGCGTGACGAGTTGCCAAAGCGTGACCATCCGCATGAAGGCGGAAAACCTGTGGGCGCACCAAAACATTGCCGTGCCCAAGGTAAATTCGCTCCGCCAACTCGCTCCACGAACCCACAGAGCAATCAGTGATGCGCAAGGGTTGGTGCTTATCTTGCGACGCTGTTGTGGCTAATTGCCACCGAACTTTCAGCGTGCCTCTTTCCGTCCATGCGAGCATCGTCAGTGTGCAGGGCACACCATTGCGCTCCAAGCGGTGTGTGGCAATGAGGCGGTCGGCTGCCACCTTTTCCGCTCGCTCCAGCAGAACCGAAGGGCTGCGCCAATCGCTCAAGTTGTCACCCAACACCCGCACCTCAAACCCGTTGAAGGAAACGAAGCGGTCTGGGTAGACGATGGCACCCGTTGCTTCCCACCAACCGCCCTGTTGGGGCGGATGAAGGGCGAAAGCGTAAAGTTCGCCGTTGTGGGCAATGACCCAAACAGCAGGTTGCATTTTCTTCGGAGCGACAAAATGGGTTCGGTCAACTTTCGGCGCCGTTAAGCGTTGAAGCAGCGCACGAGCAATTTCGTCGGCTCGCTGCCAGTGCGATGCGTCGGTGGCAGCAGCGATTAGTTTGCGCATCTCGGTCAGTTGCTTGGAAATTGTTCGGTCTTTGGGCAGGAGCCCCCATTGTTGAGCGGCTTCTACCATTTGTCCCCGCGCCTGCGCAATCAACCGCAAGAGCCGCTGCGGTTCCTGTGCTGCGGTTCGGTCATCGGGAGGGGTGCGCCCTGCGATGAGATACGGTTCGCCGATGTAGGCTAAATCGCAGGTCGTGTCCAACTTCGGACCTGGGTGCACTTCTATGCGCAGCGTAATGCGTTGCCCCGCAAAAGCGCTCAAGTCCACCCGCGCGGGCACCCAAACTTTGCTGTCGGAGTGGCGCTCGTAAAGCAACTGCCACTCGTCACCATCGTTCAAGGAGTGAGGCACATTGCTCGGCGGGTCATCAGAAACTTGGCGGAAGGTTGGCGAAGAAGATGCAGGATGGCATAATGCTGGTGCGAGGTGAAACATAGTGCCAAAGCGCAAAGTGGGTTCGCCCCCAGATGCAGGAACGGTTATGGAAGAGTATCGCAGGCTCGTGGAATCCCTCCGCAAGGGGGAAATCGGTCGGGAAGAATTCGCTAAGTGGTTCCGTGCCCACTTCGGCATTAGGGGCAAAGGCATATTGCGCCATTTCCTCAAGCAGAGGGAGTTGGCGAGAGGATGAGGCAACAAGCGCAAAAGCCAAAGGTTGTCTTGAACGCTTCCGTCTTCTTGGCAGTCATCCTGTTGGACGAGCCCCCAGAAGTCGGTGAACCCGCCGCTCCCACTTAAAATTGTTGCAAAAGGTTGAAGGCTGCACCGCAATGGACGCTGAACGAGGTGATGGACAGTGCCCAAGAAAAAGGAACAAACTCTGCTCAGCCCTGACGAACTGATGGCGGAACTTGACCGCTTATTGGAAGCGCTGCGAAGAGGCGAGATCAGCGAAATGGAGGTAGTGCATTGGTGGTGGCAGCATTTCGGCATCAAGGGCAAGGGGATTTTGGCGAGTTTCCTGAAGCAAAGGGAGTTGGCAAGGGGATGGAACACCAAACCAAAGCGCAAGAGGAAGCGGTCGTGAATGCTTCGGTCTTTTTGGCGACCGTTTTGTCGGACGAACCCCCTGAAGTTCGCCTGCCAGCAACGCTGTTGGTGGTTCGCATTGAGGCAGGAATGGTCAGAGCCCACATCCCTGACCGCTTTGAGGACGAAGTTCTGGGCGGCTTGACGGAAGCCATCACCAAAAGGCGCCCCTTGGTAGTAGCCCCCACTGTCCTTTTCGCCACTCTCAAGCGCTTCATGGCATCCGCAATCGTTCATCACCGAGGCATTGACTGGCAGGCTGAAGAAGTTTTTCGTGCTGCTTTGCACTGGCGAGTCAGTTACTACGACGCCCTTTATCTGCTGGTGGCTCAAAAAGTTGGAGCGACTTATTGGACGGCAGACAAGAAGTTGCTGCGGTTCTTGCAGCGAAGCCGTTCCGCTGATTTGCCCCAACTGGGTTGGATTGGCGACTACCGCTGACTTTCGCTGCTTTGCCGTTTTGCTTCCCTTCGGCTTTGCACCTTCCCGCTTCACCCATACTCGCACGGTCACGCCGTCGCTGGGCGGTTCGCGTTGCGGGTCATGGTCGCGGATGGCAAAAGCGAAGTCCAACCAAATCGGTGTGACTTTGGGCAACGCCACTTGCCAATCCACGAAGATAGTTCCTGCCCCTTTGCGCCAAGGCGGATGGATAGCGATGGCTTCTTTCGTTCCACCTCGGTCAACCCGTCCAGCGATAACGGCGTGCGCTCCTGTCGCTTCGTCGGTGCCCCACCAACCTGTTGCAAAAGTCTGCAGGGGCATTACGGAAGGGCGGAGCAGTTGAAAGGAAACGCGGTGGCTCCCCGTTTGCCACAAAGGCACGCTGCCCTGTTCCAAAAGGCGGACGATCGTTTCCCGAGGCGGTTTGGGTTCGCGCGGCGCCCGCACTTCTACGACAAGGACAGCGTGTGCCGTTTTCCCGTCCTGCGTCCCTCGTCCCCCATCCCATTCCGCAAAGGCGTGGATGGGGTAGTGAGCGTTGTGAGTGCCCTTGCCAGCGACGACAACAAACTCCAGAACGCGCTCGCTTTTAGGTGGCAACTCAAACGGTTGCGCATTTGGACCGACGATTCGCCAGCGGTCAATGACGGTCAACCGCACTCGCCCTTTCAAGGGCTGCGCTCCTGCATTGGACAGATGAATGCGAACAGGGATTGGGGTCTCCAATTGGGTGACGAGTTGCGGGGCGTCAATCCGCATCGTCAAGTCGCCCACTTTCGCAACAGGTGGGTCAAAAGCAGCAACGAGTTGACTCACAAGCATCACCCCAAGCCACCAAAATCGTCGCATCACCGTCACCACCTTTCGCTCCATCCCCAACCACTGCAGCAGATTTTGTCACTGCCCATTCAAGTGGGCATCGCATTGAGAACTGAGGCGTTGTGCGTCCAGATAACTTTGCAGCAAGATGACGGCTGCTAAGCGGTCACGCACCTGCTTTCGTTTGCGACGAGAAATGTCGGCTTCCAACAACACTTGTTCGGCGATGCGGGTGGTGAAACGCTCGTCAAAAAGCACGACAGGCACCTTCGTTCGCTGCTGAAGTTTCTCAGCGAAAGCGCGAACCCGTTGCTCCATCTCCCCTTGTTTCCCGTCCGTTCGCACGGGTAGCCCGACGACGATTTTGCTCACCCTCAACTTTCGCACCAGTTCCGCAATGCGCTCTACGGCGTCGGCATCGTTATGGCGCGAGAGAGTCGCCAATGGGGAAGCGACCATCCCCAGTTCGTCACTGATCGCCAAACCGATGCGCTTTTCGCCGTAATCAACAGCGAGAACGCGCGCCATCGCAAGTTCGCTCCTTAGCACAGGGGCGATTGCATCACAGTTCCATGAAATTCCGCAGTATCTGTAGCCCCACTTTGCTGCTCTTTTCAGGGTGGAACTGAGTGCCGAACAAATTGTCAATGGCGATAGCGGAGACAAACTCCACGCCGTGCTCCGTCGTGGCAGCGATGATGGTTGGGTCATCAGGAACGGGGAAGTAACTGTGCACGAAGTAGACCATTGCTCCGTCTTGAATGTGGCGGAAGAGGGGTTCGCTTTTGCGGATGCGCAAAGCGTTCCAACCCATGTGGGGAATGCGCAAACCGTTTTGTTCAGGGAACCGCACGACTTTGCCGCGCACTAAGCCCAACCCTTCGTGATGCCCCATCTCCTCGCTTTCGTCAAACAGCAGTTGCAGCCCCAAGCAAATGCCTAAGAAAGGCACACCCCGCTTCACGGCATCTCGGATGGGCTCCACCAAACCCAACTGCCGAAGGTTTGCCATGCCTGCACCGAAGGCACCAACCCCAGGCAACACCAACTTAGTTGCTCGCGCCACCTCTTCAGGGTTGCTGGTGAGCACGACTTGACATCCCACGCTCTCCAGCGCCTTCGTCACGCTCCGCAGGTTGCCAACGCCGTAATCAATGACCGTGACGGTCACGCAACCAACCCTCCTTCATTTGCACGAGTCACAGTTCTATCACAACGCGCTGTCCTCTCTCCAGCGTCACCAAGTAACGACGGAGCAATCTTAAGCCCACAATTACTTCGCCACCAACGAGCACAATTTTGCCTGGAATCGCTTGTTCCAATCCCAAGACGGTGATAGTCCCTTCGTAGGCAGGAGTTATGATGTAACTGCCATCTGCCAGTTGCCACCAATCAAGGGTATCAGGAGTGCCCAACTGCCCGAACCAGTCAGCAGGCAATATTAGGAAGCCGTCAAAGCCTGTATCCAAAAAGGCAAGCGCAGTCCCTTGTTGCCCGCGCACTTCCCACGCCACTTCAACGAAAGGGAAGAAGTTGCTCACTACCCGGCGCATCGGATTTTGCCCACCACCTTCAGCCCCACGCGCATCATAACGAAATTCCCGCTACCAAATTGCTGCAAGGCTTCAAGAGCCACTGCCTCGCGGTCATCGCCCAAAAGCACCCGCCCGTCAAGGCTGACGGCGACGAATTTGCCCCAGTGCTCGCCCTCCAGCGGTCGCACAAACTGGTCGTAAAGCGCTTCCATCTCCTCGCTGGTCGTCGGCAACTTTGTGGCGCTCATGAAATGCCCCCTCCTCAATTGCAAGGAACTGGTTGCTCACGACCCGACACATCGGATTTTGCCCACCACCTTCAGCCCCACGCGCATCATGACGAAATTCCCGCTGCCGAATTGACACAGGGCTTCCTGAAACAGCGGCAGGTCTTCGTCACCCAAGAGCACGCGCCCGTCAAGGCTGACGGCGACGAATTTGCCCCAATGTTCCCTTTCCAGTGGGCGCACATACTGGTTGTAGAGCGCCTCCATCTCCTCATTAGTCGTCGGCAATTTTGTAGCGCTCATGAAACTTTCCCTCCTCACAAGAGCCGTAGTTGCTCGGTCGGTTCTGGTTCCTTAACAGGCACTTCGGCACTGACAGGTTTTCCCCGCAGGGTGATGAACGGCGCTGCCCGCTTGAGATGAACACCCAATCGCTGCAAATCGTCAACGGTCAGGATAGCGCTTTCCTTACGCGCCGCCACCAATCGCGCCGCTGTTTCAGGACCGATGCCGGGGACACGTAGCAACTCCTCTTGCTCAGCAGTTGTTACTTCCACAGGGAAGCGTTCAGGGTGTTGCAACGCCCACGCCAGTTTGGGATCTACATCGCGGGGCAAATTGCCCTGCTCGTCAAAAGGCAACTCTTCTAACGCAAACCCATACTGCCGCAGCAAAAAATCGGCTTGGTAAAGCCGATGCTCGCGCACGGTAGACTCAGCAGGAGCGTTTTCCAAACTCGTGCCGCAAATAGGGTGAAAGGCGCTGAAGTAAGCGCGCCCCAAGTTAAATTGGCGGTAGAAGGCTACAACCGTTTGCAACAGTTCCCAATCGCTTTCGCCTGCGGCGCCCACGACAAACTGGGTGGTGCTGGACAAAAGCGGCGTGTCCTGCTGCTTCCCCCATTCGTCCAAGTCAACCAGCCACCCGCTCCCCCTTCGTTGGGCAACGCCTTGTCGCTCCAAAGCCTCCAACCGCTTTTCAGCGATAACCTGAGCGATGCGCTGCAAAGTGGGAAGCAGTTCGCGGCGGAAACTTTTGTCAGGGGCGATTTGCTTGAGCCGTTGTTCATTCGGTGCTTCCGCATTGACACTGATGCGGTTTGCCCATTTCGCAGCCTCCTTCACCGCTTCGGGGCTGGCGCCAGGCATCACTTTCAAGTGAATGTAGCCGCGAAAGCCGTAACGGGTGCGCAGGATTTTTGCGGTGTCATTAAGCAACTCTTGCGTTGTGTCGGGGTCACGAACCACACCGCTGGATAGAAACAGCCCGTTAACCAAGCCCGCTTTGTGCATCGCCATGAACAATCGGGCCATTTCGTCAGGCTTGAAGGAAACCACGCGGTGGTCACAATAAGCCGCTATGGGACAGTAAGCGCAGTTTTTGATGCAAGCGTTGGTTAGCAGGGTTTTGAGCAAGGGGACAGTGCCGCCCCGCACTTTGGCGTGGTAGATGCTTTCCTGCAACCGTTGCGCTTTAAGTTCGCGCACCGCTTTTGCCGCTTCGCTTCGTCCCCCTTCGCACTCAAAAGCCGCATCGCTGATGAGGATGCGGAGTTTCTCAATAGCGTCCATAGCGGTCACCACCAAAGATTTTGGCACGAGGGGGCAAAAAGAAATGGTGGCCCTGGCGGGATTTGAACCCGCGACCTCCGGCTTGAAAGGCCGGTGTCCTAGACCAGGCTAGACGACAGGGCCACCTGCACTTCTCGGCTCAGCGCTCAGGAGAGTGTTGAGCGCTTGATAAGCGCAAAAAAAGTTTAACGAGCGAGAGCAGCGGCGTCAAGAGATAGCGTTAGAGGCGCGTTCTGTCTTCAACGCGCGGGGAAGTTGGGAGCCCTTAGGAGCCAGACTACCAACTCCCCGCGCCCATCACCCTTCCGCTACTTGGGGGGAGGCTGCTTGAAAATGGGTGGGGCAGGGTAGGGCTTTGCTGCTTTTTCCAGCACTACTTCGCCCTTGGGTCCTGAAGCGCGCCAAACGAAGAAAGCAACAAGGAGCAACACGATGACGATAACGGCGATAAACACCGCAGGGGGAATTTCCTTCTGCATGGCTTATCCCTCCTCAAGGTTGGTTCTGGCACCGTTGGGGCACCAAGGTGCGGTCGTTCTCCACAGTGTATTCGTGGGGACAGGAGTAGCCCCAACGCATCGCTTTGGCGTGACCGTCCGCAAAGACGACATTGGTGTGGCGCAGGAAAGGCGCTAACTGATCGTGATCGGGTGGGTTCATGTTGATGCTCCAATAATCGCCTCGCCCAAAGTTTGCGTAGGTGATCGCCGTGAAGCCACTCATCAAATTGCCGTCGTCGCCAAGGATGTCCAAATCCTGACCACTGATCGCGTGGATGTTGATGCCGTTCGTCATTGCGCGAGTCCGTGCAGGTTCGTCAATTTCGGGAAGGCTCACTGTGCTCTGGCGGCGGGAGGCAGAGTCATACCACTGAGGATACCCTTGACACATCGCTCCCCGTCCACCGTAGCCGTTCCAAACAGAAACGGTTGTTTGGCTTGGCCAAGTGGACCAAAGGAGAGAGATAGCCACATAGGAAACGGGAATCTCACGGTTAGGTGGTGTGCCGCGAGCGATGGGACCGTAGAGACCGTAGTGCAACCAGTTAGCGAAACTCTCCCGCCACCAGACAACCAACTTAGGGGACTGGTAAAGTTGCGCGTTGCGGGTATAAGGGAAAAGGAGCACATGCCAAGTGTAAAACTGCCCAGGGTCACCAGGGACATTGCCCATCCATTGCTCGGACGGGCACATGCGTTCATCGTAGTCTTGGGCATACATGGCGATAGCGTTGCCCATTTGCCGCACATTGCTCAGGTCGCTGGCTTGCCGCGCCTTTTCGCGAGCCTGGCTGAACACGGGGAACAGAATGGCTGCCAGGATCGCGATTATCGCGATCACCACCAGCAACTCAATGAGGGTGAAACCGTGAGAACGCTTACGGTGCCAACGGCGCATACGACATCCCTCCTTGCGAGAAAGATTGTTGTTTCATCGCCCCGCACGAGGCGCGGACGACCAGTTGCGTCGGCACGACAAAGCGCTGGGGCACCACCGGCTCCCCTTGGATGAGCCGCAGAAGAGCATCCCCAGCATGGATTGCCAAAGTTTCGGCAAAAATGCGCACCGTTGTTAAGGGCGGGTCCGTGTGGCAACTGAAGGGAGCATCGTTGAAGCCCACAACAGCAATATCATCAGGCACTTTCAACCCATGCTGTTGTGCTGCTTGCATGACCCCTAAAGCCACCGCGTCATCCACTGCTAAGACTGCTGTTGGCAATTCTGCAAAGCGATCCCGCAGTTGCAAAAAAGCCTGCACTCCTGCTTCCACGCTGTAGTATCCCTTTACCTCCGCCACCAACTTGCGGTCAAAACCAATTCCCGCTTCCTCCAACGCCATGCGGTAACCCGTTAGGCGATCCTCAGCGGTTGCGAAGTCCAGGGAAACACAAGCGAAAGCGATGCGACGATGCCCTAACCCGATAAGGTGCTGAGTTGCCATCTTTGCGGCTTGGACATTGTCGTTGTCAACGGTGATCGCTTCTGGGTCTTCATATCGCCCAACGACGACGAACGGCAAACGCCCTTTCAACAGCGAGGGGCGAGGGTCGTTCCTGCGGGGGTCAAAGATGAGAACCCCGTCAACGGAGCGCTGTTCTACCACCGTTCGCAAGAGAGCCATCTCCTCCTGCCAGTCTTGGAACCCCAAGATCGTGACCATCCACCCTTGCGGCTTTACCGCCTTCAAGATGCCCCTGACGAACTCAGAGAAGAAGGGGGAAAGCATGGCATCTGGAACAAGGGGAACAACAATGCCAACAGTGTAGGTCAGACCTGTGCGAAGGGAGCGGGCAGAGCGCTTGGGATGATAACCCAAACGGCGAACCGCTTCCATGATGCGCTGGCGCGTCTCTTCTGCCACCCGAGCGTGGGAGCGGTGATTGAGCACCGCTGAGACAGTAGAGATGCTCACACCAGCAACTTTTGCAACATCCCGAATAGTTACTTTCCTCCCTCGCCGTTGCTTCTGCATCGTTCCTTGTCCCCTTCGTTTGCTAAATCGTTTCGCTAAAAATTTTAACACGCTGCCCCGCTGTGTCAATAGGCGAAGTGCGCCGCAGCCTTTTTCGGACCGACATTGCCTTAGTGGTAGCCCACGCTTTTCCAGAGAGAGGGATGCCTTGTTCGTCCGAAGTTACTGCCGCACCGCAACCACAGCACCGCTCCAAGGTGGAACCGTTAAAAGTCGCTGACGCCCAACAGGCTGCACCATTGCATCCCCAAACAGCACTTTGATCCCACCCGACGGCGCCGTCAGCGCGATGGGACGGTCACTTTTGTTGATAGCGATGAACAACCGCAACGAACCATGCCAGCGTTCGTAAACGAGGACATCGTCGTCGGTGCGGTGCCAACGAGCGGGTGCGCTTGCCAACCAGGGGAACTGCTGGCGCAAGTGAAACAACTTCTGCACCGCTGTCCAAAGGGCATTTTCGTCAGGCGTGCGCTCTTCAAACGAAAAAGCGTTGCGTTCATCGTCGGGAAAGCCGCCGGGGAAATCGCGTCGGTTATCAGGGTCATGTCCGCCCTCCATGCCGATCTCGTCGCCGTAATACCACTGCACTGCGCCCCGCGTCGTGACCAGAAAGAGCGTTGCCAGTATCAACCGTTTCCAACGGTCCTCGGTGCGAGCGACGGTCATGAAGCGTGGCATGTCGTGGTTACCCAATAGCGTGGTAAGGCGATAAGGTGCTGAGTAAAGAGGGTCAGCATCCAACACCTCGCGCAAGTGGCGGGCGGGTGCGTCGTTCCCGAAGACTTCTCGCACTGCTTGCGCCAAAGCGAAGTCAAACACGCTGTCCAACCCAGTGTCCACGCCATCGTAACCTCTTCGTCCGCCCTGAAAAAACGCTTGCAGATGTGGGTTGGGTGGAACAGCCAGCACTTCGCCAATGACGGTTACGCGCGGCAACTCTTGCTGCAACGCTTGACGCCACCGTGCCAGAAAGGAGCGGGGCAAATACACTGCCGTGTCCAAGCGAACGGCATCAGCCCCTGTCGTCACCAACCACCAAAGGCTGTGCTGGATGAGATACTCGGCAACCAACGGCTCCTCTTGATTGAGGTCGGGCAGAAACCCGAAGAGCCAACCGTCGGTAATGCGTCGTTTAAGC
>FWWM01015500.1_pt1 | contig 11632 bp, 7 predicted proteins | sample 2228351 | NCBI WGS metagenome assembly FWWM01 (sample SAMEA103939774, study PRJEB20133) | metagenome | reverse complement strand
AAAGACGCGCTGAGGATAGTCCTATTCCAGCTAAACCCGACGGTGGGAGATTTGCGAGGGAACGCCCGCCTGGTAATGGAGAGCCTGAGTCGCGACCGGGATGCGGGAGCGCAGGTCGCCATTTTCCCGGAGTTGGTGCTCAGCGGCTATCCTCCGGAAGACCTCCTGCTTCGGCCCCGGTTTGTGGCCGACAATGAGGCGGCGCTCCAAGAGGTGGCCTCTGCCTGCCGCGGTCTGATTGCCGTCGTTGGCTTTGCCCACCGGGACGGAGCAGGGCTGCACAATGCCGCGGCCGTCATCGCCGACAGCAAGGTGACAGCGATATACCACAAGATCTGCCTGCCCAACTATGGCGTTTTCGATGAGAAGCGCTATTTCCTCCCCGGCCACGAGGTGCTGCTGGTGCAGGTGGGTTCGGTGCGGATAGGGGTTTCGGTGTGTGAGGACTTGTGGGTTCCCGAGGGGGTGGTGGAGACTCTTGCCTTCGCGGGCGGGGCCCAGGTGGTAGTCAACATCTCGTGCTCGCCGTTTCACGCCTTGAAAGGGCGGGAGAGGGAACAGATGATGAGCGAGCGCGCGCGCCAGTGCCGGACATTCCTTGCCTACTGCAATCTGGTGGGTGGTCAAGACGAGCTGGTGTTCGACGGACAAAGCTTGGTCATCGCCCCCACGGGTGAGATCATAACCCGGGGCAGGGCTTTCGCTGAGGACATGATTGTGGCGGACCTCGAGGTGCCAGAGGTACATGCCCTACGCCGCAAGGACAGGGACTTTCAGGCGCGGCGTCGCTCATTTCGCTCGCCCTACCGCAAACGACAGGTGCGGTTGAGCGAGGTGCGAAATGAGCAGTGCCCCCCTTTGCCAAGGCGCGAACAAGAGAGCCTGGGACTGGAGGAAGAAGTATGGCGCGCGCTGGTGTTGGGAACAAGAGATTACGTGCGCAAGAACGGCTTTACCCACGTAGTGCTCGGCCTGAGCGGGGGAATCGACTCCGCCCTGGTGGCTGCCATTGCTGCCGAGGCCCTGGGGCCCGAGCACGTGACCGGTGTCAGCATGCCTTCCGTCTACACCAGCCAGAGGAGCATGGACGACGCAGAACTCTTGGCGCACAACCTGGGGATCGACTTCAGAGTAGTGCCCATCCATCGGGCGGTGGCGTGTTACCGGGAGATTCTGGCCGAACATTTCCGCGGGCTGCCCGAGGACGTGACCGAGGAGAACATCCAGGCGCGTATACGGGGCAATATCTTGATGGCGCTGGCAAACAAGTTCCACTGGCTGGTGCTGGCGACCGGCAACAAGAGCGAATTGGCTGTGGGCTACTGCACGATCTACGGCGACATGGTGGGAGGTTTTGCCGTACTGAAAGACGTGCCCAAGACGCTGGTCTATAAGCTGGCTCACTCCTTCAATGCTGCCAGGGGACGTCCCGTGATCCCCGAGTCGGTGTTGCAGCGAGCGCCGACGGCGAAATTGAAACCTGATCAGAAGGACGAAGACTCGTTGCCGCCATATAGCGTGCTGGATCCAATCCTCGAGGCGTATGTGGAACGTGACTTGAGCATCGCAGAGATCGTGGCGCGCGGGTTTGACCCAGATACGGTGCGACGGGTGGCGCACATGGTGGAAGTCAGCGAGTACAAGCGGCGACAGGCGGCGCCGGGCATCAAGATCACGCCACGGGCCTTTGGCAAAGACCGACGCATGCCCATCACCAATCGGTATCGCGAGGAGTGAAGGATGGTCGGACAACGCTCGTGGCCAGTGCTGGTCTTGATGGTGCTGGTGTTCGCTGGCCTCGCTGCGCAGCAGAAAAGCGAGCTTCGATATCGAGCCGAAAAGCAGCGTGCGGCGCGTTGGCCACAGCCAGTGGTGCACTGGTTGTGGGGCGAAGGGGACCGTGCCCATCCCCGCGCCGTGGTGATGCGGGAGCAAGTCCGCTTCCTGGACGAACAAGGGGCGGTGCGGAATCAGGTGGAGCTGCCCGCTGGGTCCTCGGCGGTGATGGACGCTGGAGGCAGGCTGCTTGGCATTGTCCACACAACAGGAGCACCCGACCGGCCCTTGACGAGCGTACAGGTGTACGACGCGGAAGGCCGACAGCTTGGCGCCTACAGCGCAGAGGGCACACCCGCAGAACCATTTCCTGCCGTAACGTTAGTGGTGGGTGGGGGTGTGGTCCTGGCGTGGACAGCCGAGGCGCGTTTGGAGTTCTGTCATGGCGGGTGGCGCCGGACGCTGCAGCTTTTTCCCGGTTCTCCGTGTCAAGAGCGACCACTTGCCATCGCCGCCGACGCCACCGGGAGGTGCGTAGCCGTTGCCACCCAGCGGTGTTCTTCCAGCTCCCCTGGGGCGGCGCCAGGCGAGCCGGCGATCTTGACCCTGTTCTCAGTGCGCGGGGACGAGAGGTGGCGCCGGCGCCTTGCCGGGCAAACGGCGGCAAGTGTTGCGCTCGCGCCAGAGGGCGACCTGGTCGTGGCCGCAAGCTACTCCTGGGACGATGCCTACTCTGAGCTGGCACGATTCACCGAGGTGTTCGATTCCCTGGGGCGCCGGCGGGCCACGTTCCCACTTCTCACCCGCATGGTTTCCTTCTCCTCTGACCGCCGCCGCCTCTTGCTGGCAGAAAAGCGCTCGCTTGCTCTGGTGGACTTGGAAGACGCTTCTGTGCTCTGGAGATGGGAAGAGCCCACTGCGGTGCGCTTTCTTGCCGCCCTGGTCGCCACGCCGTCTCTTGACACGTGCGCAGTGCTTTCGGCGCGGGCGCGGCCCGGAGATCGCGACTTTGTTCTCTTTGACGTGGAGGTAGCTGTGCTGGGCCGCAGCGGCCTGCTGCTCGATCGTCAAGCCTTCCCAGGACAAGAGGTCCTGGTTCCTGCTCTCCACGCCTCGCGCGACCTGCGGACGATTGTCGTCGGTCTGGCGACCCACTGCATCGTGCTGAGGGCGACGAATGAGTAGGAAACTCCCCCTGCGGCTGGTGATGCTTCTGGGTGCGTGCGCCTCCAGCATGGCGCAGGCGCAGTACCCATGGCCTGTGGCGCCGTTCAACGTCAGCTTGGAAATCACCGGCACCTTCTGTGAATTTCGCGATACCGAGCCCTCAGACCACTTTCACAACGGCGTGGACATCCCAAAGCCGGATGGGACGCCGGTATACCCCGTGCAAAGCCAGCACATCACCGCTCTCAGCCCCAGCGGCTCAAACGCCTATGTCCGAGTGAGGGAGCACGCCTATGTCCACATTCAACCGAACCCTGCCCTCGAGGTTGGCGACCAGGTGTGGCAGAGCCAAACGGTGTTGGGCACCATCCTTCCTGGCATGGGCCACGTCCATTTCGTGGACGGCTACTCAGGGGCGGAGATCAACCCTTTGCGGCCAGGCGGTGGGCTCACTCCTTACGTAGACACCTATCCGCCCGTCATTCGCTACGTGCGGCTATTCCAGGACGGCAGCGACAAGGAGTTTGCCGACCGGAGAGTCTCTGGATTGGTGGACATTGTCGCCAAGGTTGATGAGCAGAACGGCCCACCCGAATCGTCCCTCTCCTGCAGAAATAATGGCACCTACAAGATCGGCTATCGCATCCTGAGCGCAGATGGGAGTGTGGTAGTCGACGAGCCAGCAAACAACGGCGTTCGGTTCCAATTCGACTCCAAGCCTGACAACAGCTTTGTCCACAATGTCTACTTTAAGCAGCTCTCCAGCAGCTCCAGCCACGTGTACATTGTCACCAACGCGGTGAACGCTAATGGCTACTGGAACACCGCGCTCTTGGCCCGGGGATTCTACCAGGTGATGGTGTTCACAGAGGACACTCGCGGCAATCAGGCGATCGCCGCGGTCACCGTGGAGGTCCTCCCTCAAGATACCATTCCCCCACCGGTGCCGGACCTGCGGGCTGTGCGGCAGAGGCACCAGGGCATCGAAGTCTCCTGGTACCCAAGTCCGGCCGAGGACCTACTTGGCTACCGGCTGTCGTACTCCTTCGACCACCTGAATTGGCGGCTGTTGGACACGGAGAGCTCCCTAGGGCAGACTGCGGAGTCCAGGGTGTTCGCGACGACGGTGGCACGACCCCTCTACTTTCGCGTGGTTGCGCTGGATGACTCGCCGCAGAAGAATGCCAGCCCGCCTTCTGATGTCTATGGCATCTTTCACGGCCCTCCGCCTAGGTGGCTCATTGTGGATGGGTTTGACCGGTGGAGCCCGGGGAGCGCTTGGCACCTCCCCGCGCACTCCTTCGCCTTCACCTATGGCCAGGTGCTCGCCAGCATCGGCGGCTACTTCCACACCTGTAGCGACTCGGCGGTCGTCGACGGCAGCGTGCGCCTGGAGGACTATGAGGGGGTGCTGTGGTTTGTCGGCGACGACGGAGTAGAAGAGGGGCCCCTAACTGCAACAGAGCAGGAGGCCCTGCGGAGCTATCTTCGCCACGGCGGCAACCTTTTCCTGTCCGGCTCGAACGTCGCTGCCGCTTTGGATGGCGATGCTGGAAGGGCGGGTGACGAGTTCCTCCATCATTTCTTGAAGGCGGACTTTGTCTCTGACAGCGCCGCGGTCCAGGAAGCGGTTGGCGCCGGGCACTAACTGTGGGAGGGGTTGCGCTTTGATTTTGCCATGGGCTCTCACGCGGAGCTGGCAGCGGATGTGATCGAACCGGCGGAAGGGAGCACGCCCTGCTTGCTCTATGGCGGCGACCAGGTCGCCGGAGTCCAGTTTGCCGGCCTTTTCCCTGAAGGCATCGTGCCAGGAAGGGTAGTGTACGTGGCCATACCGCTGGAGACGGTGGCCGATGTCGACCTCCTCACGGCGCTATTTGCGCGGCTGCAAGAGTTCTTCTTTGGGCAGACAAAGGTGGGGAGGACGAATTCGGAGCGGATGTCCGGTCGCCAGGTGGTTGCCTACTGCGCGCCTAATCCATGCAACCAGCACACGGTGTTGAGCTACCAGGTGGGCGAAAGGAGCCTGGTGGTCGTGGAGCTTTTCGATGCAGGGGGGCGTCTGCTGCGGCGCTTTGATTTGGGGCAGCAAGGATCAGGCTGGCACACGCTCAGCTGGGGTGGCACTGACCGCTGGGGTATGGCAGTGCCCAGCGGCCGGTACTTCTTTAGCATCGTGACGAGCGAAGGCCGCGCCGTGGTGCCCGTGCTGGTGGTGCGATGAGGTCTTAGCGCAGCCGAATGATGCGAATGGGCCGACTGAGGAAATCGGGGCCAAAGCCTTGGCAGTAGTAGATGCCTGAGGGGACTGGACGATTGCTCTCGTCAAGTCCGTCCCAGAACAGCGGCGGGTTGCTGCCCGCATTGGTGGCTGCCGGGCGCAAGGTCCTCACCAGCTTGCCCGCCAGGTCGTAGATCCGCAGTTCAACCCGCATGGGTGCTGGTAAATCGAAGATAAGCGCCGTTTCGCTCGTGAACGGGTTGGGGTAGCAGGGATGGAGAGTGAACTCGGTGGGCAATAGCTCGCCTTGTCCCACAACTCCACTGACCTCGCGTGAAAGTCTGCTCTCGTTGTCCCAGTGATCGTAAGCGCACACGGCAAAGTAGTAGCGGACGCTATCCTGCAGTGACCCGACTTTGAAGCGCGTGCGCGTGCCCACGTCGATGGCCACCTGATAGGAGCCCGGACGCGTGCCGTAGTGGAGGACGTAGCCAGCCACGTCGGGTTCGGGGTTAGGCTCCCAGACGATGACCAGCTCGCCCGCAGGCGCCGGCGTGGCAGCAAGTACAGGGAGAATGAAGAGGATGGTGATTAAGAGCCACTTTGTCGCGTTCCTTCCCATTGCCTCACACATTTTTCTTCCACGACTGATGGGTGATGTTGTGTTGCGTGATCTTGTAGTTCAACGCGCGGGGAGAAATGCCCAAAAGTTGCGCGGCCTCCTTCTGCACCCACCCGGTACTTTCAAGAGCCTGGAGAATGGCTGTGCGTTCCAGCACTGCCAGGTTGAGCGTTGACAGAGACCCTCCCCCGCTGCTCTCTGGACGACGGCGGTTCTGGCCCCCGGCAGCGAAGTAGTCTCTGCCGGAAAGCGAAAGCTCATTGGGCGTGATCTGCTGTCCTTCAGCCGCCACGATGACCGCTCGTTCCACCAGGTTGCGAAGCTCGCGAATGTTCCCCGGCCAGGAGTGATTCTGCAGGAGGCGCATGGTCTCCGGCGTGAAGCCACCCACTTCCTTTTTCATTTCCGAGGCGAACTTGCGCCGGAAGTATTCCGCCAGAATGGGAATGTCCTCCCGGCGCTCCCGCAAAGGCGGAATGGTGATCTGCACCACGTTCAGGCGGTAGTAGAGGTCCAGGCGAAAGTTGCCGAGCTCTATCTCGCGCTCCAAGTCTTTGTTGGTGGCAGCGATGAGCCGCACGTCGACGCTGATGAGCCGATTCCCCCCCAGGCGGCTGAAGCGCTGCTCCTGCAGCACGCGCAGAATCTTGGCCTGCGTGGAGAGCGCCATGTCGCCGACCTCGTCCAAAAACAGGGTACCCTTGTCAGCGAGCTCGAACTTGCCGATGCGGGTGGTGTAGGCCCCGGTGTACGCTCCGCGTTCGTGGCCAAAGAGTTCGCTTTCCAGGAGCTGATCGGGCAAGGCGGCACAGTTGACCTGAATGTACGGCTTATCGGCCCGCAGGCTCAGCAGTTGAATGAGCCCGGCCATCATCTCCTTGCCCGTGCCCGTCTCGCCTTGAATCAGAACAGTGGCGTTACTGCGCGCCACCTTCTTGATGAGCGCCAGCATTTGACGAATCTGCGGGTTGTGGCTCACCATGGGATAGTAGTAGTCGAACCCGAAGGCAGTGCTGCCACTACGCTCCGCCACCTCTGGAAAGTCACACCCAAGCGCTGACGTCTCAGGAAGGGTGTCTACCAGTTCGTCCCTCATTCCTCGCACACCTCGTTGTGGTTCAGCTTGCCCCTGCCTGTGGGCAGACAAGGTCGCGCGGGAGTGTGCAAAAAACTGACCATCGCCCGAGGTGGCCGAAAGACAGGAGTCCATTGGGTCAAAGCAAAGGGCCGACGCAACCACCTGCAGGTACAAGTCGTTACGGCCGGCTGTTTGTCTCGGTCTGCGCAGCCCTCTGGTATGCGGCTTTGTCATTTTCTTCACATTTGCTGGTGTGCGCTGCGTCACAATTTCGAATTCGTAATTGCGGTGGTTTACTGTCGCCTTTCTGAACATGTCCCCGCGCCTCTGGCGTGTAATCGGTCAGCCGCGGGCGTGGAGCGCTTCTTCCACTTCTCGGAGCGACAGGAATGGACGGCCCTGTGGCGGGAGCACTGGCGGCGGGCTCTTCAGGAGAACCCGCACCAGGCGCGGCAGAGCCAGCCCGTGACGCAGGAGCACTTCCTCGTGGCGGAGGAGCTCTTCCCTGGGGCCGTCAAACTGAATGCGACCGCCGGCCAGCACGATGACGCGAGGGGCCAGGGCATAGACCAGGTCAAGGTTGTGCGAGACAAGCACGATCGTCTTCCCCTGGGCGTGCAGCTGGACAAGCATCTCGGCGATCCGGCGCACCCCGCTTGGGTCAAGGCCAGCGGTGGGCTCATCCAGGACCAGCATCTCCGGGTCCATGGCCAACACCCCGGCCAAGGCGATGCGGCGCTTTTCCCCTTCACTCAGCCGGTGCGGAGAGCGAAGGGCTACGGCCTCCGGGTCAAGCCCCACGGTGCGCAACGCCTCTTCCACCCGGCGATCGACTTCATCCTCAGACAGGCCAAGATTGCGCGGGCCGAAGGCGACATCGGCGGCCACGGTCTCCTCGAACAGCTGCATCTCTGGGAATTGGAACACCAGGCCGATGCGGCGGCGCAGCTCTCTCAGCTCCGGGCCATGTGCGGGGAGTAGCCTGCCGTCGATCAGCACGCGACCGCCGGTTGGGCGCAGAAGCCCGGTCAGGTGCTGGATCAACGTAGTCTTGCCCGAACCGCTCGGCCCGACCAGCGCTACGAACTCCCGCTCGCCGATTTCAAGACTCACACGATCCAACGCTAAGCGGGTGCCAGGCACGACCTGGCGGTACTGATAGCTCACTTCCTCCAGGGTTACCCTCATGGCAACTCCTCGGCAGAGGCATGCTGTCCTGGCTGGCCATCTGCCATGGTGCGCACGATCTGCTCCACCCGTGCCCATTCGGTCTGGGCGTAGTTATCGCTCATACCGGCAATGTGGTCGCATATAGCGCGCACCAGCTGGGGCAGCTCCCCAGGCGGGGCGATACGGCCCAACACATATTCTGGCATCTGCGAGGGGTAGCGAAGGTAGAACTTGAACAGCTCGCGAATGATGCGCACTGCCAGGTCATCCGCCCGGTAGATGGAGGCGTGATAGATGATCTCGTCGTCGATAAACTGGTCCAGCTCGTGGTGTAGGGGTTCAAGTTGAGGGCTGAAATTCACCACCAGCCCCCGTGCGGGGCTCCAAGGTGCCCCCGGCGGCGCCACGTGCCCGAGACTCTCTGCGGTGTTGTGTAGCAGATCGGAGATGAGCGCATTGATGAGTCCTTTGACCAGAAGATTTCGATATAGGAAGGGATCGCTCTGCCAGAGCCCGGCGATCCCCAGCTCCCTCTCCAGGTGGCGCACGAGGGTCACCTTGCGGACCTGGGCGAGGGCCACAAACCCCGCGCGGATTCCATCCTCCAGGTCGTGGGTGTGCTGGGCGATTTCGTCGCAGATAGCCACCACCTGGCCCTCCAAGGTGCTGGCCATCTCCTGCTCAAGATGGAGACCCTCCGGATCGAATTCAGGGTAAAAGATACCCTCCTGCAACCTGGTGTGCTTGAGGATGCCCTCGCGCACCGGTGCGGTGAGGTTGAGTCCCGGACGGACGTACCACACGTAAGCTCTGATAGTTGTGCTTGAATCCCCCGAAGGATTGCGAGGGCAAAGGGCCATCCAGCGTATCATTGCCTGCCATGATTTTGCCCAGCACAACCTCGCCGATGTGGCCAAAGGGGGTGTGGCCGAGGTCGTGACCCAGGGCAATTGCCTCGACCAGCTCTTCGTTGAGTCCCAAGGCCTTGGCGACCGTGCGCGCAACTTGCGAAACTTCTAGGGTGTGCGTGAGGCGGGTGCGGTAGTGGTCACCTTCGTCCGTCAAAAAGACCTGCCGCTTGTGCTTCAGCCGGCGAAACGCGCGGGAGTGCACAAGTCGGTCGCGGTCGCGCTGGAAGGCGGTGCGATAGGGGTGAGGGTCTTCCGCATAGCGTCTGGTACTCTCTCCGAAAGCGGAGCGCGTAGCATAGGGAGCGAGCACACGCTCTTCCAGCGCTTCTAACTCGGCGCGAGTCCGCAGCGCCCTGCTTACGTTTCCCCATGCGTGCGTGGCATCGTTGTTCATCGGAAGTCGCCCGTAATTTGGAAAGCCGCCCAATAGGCTGGATGGGCGTAGACCTCTTTCATCACCAGAAGCTGGGCCTTTTGTAGCGCCCTTGCGCGTGACTCCCCTTCGGCGATGTGGCGCAAGAAGCGTTTGACCACAATCGCTGTGGCCAGATCATCCACCTTCCACAGGCTGGCAAAGAGCGAGGTGGCGCCGGCGAAGATGAAACTGCGCGTCAGCCCGATAATCTCATCGCCGCCGGCAAGGGCGCTCAGCGCCGTTTCGCAGGCACTCATGGCCACAAGATAGCTATCCATGCGCAGGGCGAAAATCTCGTGTGCTTCCAGCCTGCCGTCGTTCTGCTTGTCCGCCGACAAAAGGAGACAGGAGAACAGTGGGTTGACGGCATCGTATTCGCCATGACAGCTGAACAGATAGAGGTCAAAAAGGTTTCCTGCCTGCTTGACCACCGTCTCGCGGGCTGCGGTGCCGAGGAAGCTCTGCACGTTGGGGAAGCTGCGAGAGGCGCTCTCTGCTTCTTTGGCGGCCATGGGCAGGGGGCGCGCCTGGCCTGCCAAGCTCGGATTGCCCAGGGCCAGCACGCGCAACTGCCGCCGCGGCACCGACAAGAAGCGGCCGCCCTCCTCCATGCACATTCCCAACACGGTGTTGCTGGGTGCGGTGGCCACGGCAAAGCGCTCAACCAGATATTGGCCTTCAGGACTTGTCAGGCAAGAAAACGGCAGGTAGTGGAGCGGGCCATGGGGGACGAAGATCAGGGTAGTGATTCCCTGAAGCGATGACGCCAAAGGCCCAAGAAGGGTCTGCCACAGGCGGGTGCTTTGTTGAGCGACCGGCATGAGCTCGGCGATCGCCCGCCGGAGTTCTCCCACCTGTGTTGCCAGGGCCTCGCGCCCGACTGGCACAGCCCATGCCTTGACCGCGCTCCTGGTCAAGAGCCAGAGGTACAGCCGTTCCTTGGCGGCGAAGTAGGCTACGACGGCCGCGTCTGGAGGCAGGAGCGCCTGCAGACGCGCAACCGGCCAGGGGTCGATGCTCACCATATCGGCCAGGCGCGGGTCGGACTCCTTTAGCTTGACAAGTTGGGCCTCATACCTGCCACGCAGGGCTCCAAGCTGGGCCGCCAGCTCTTCCAGCCGCCGACGCTGCGCAGCGCTCACGGCCTCTTGCTCCATGCCGCGCAGGCGGGCCACTTCTTCCTGGACGGTGCGCAGCTGTGTCTGCAGGTTTGAGAGACTCTCATAGGCATCTGTGCCTGTCCGCTCGCCAAGGTGCAGCTGACGGTTGCTGAGCAGGTCCAAAAAGCCACGCGCCCGCGCACGCTCGGCCACAGTCAAGGCTTCCTCGTCACGGCCCATTGCCACCAAAAGGTCGATGAGGTCGGCATAGACCTCCTGTTTGTCGTTGATAAAGCCTGCCTGGTATTCTGCCACCCTGATGCGTGCGCGCATCTGCTCGATCACCTGCAGGGCTTGCAGCAAGTGGGTGCGGCTCTGCTCAAGCTGGCGCGCTTCGCGATCCAGCAGGCCCAGCTCGTGCAAGGCCCGCCATTCGACTTCCGGCACAAAGAGCGCGCGCGCCCAGTCGGCGGCTTCCTGCAAGAAACGCGCTGCCTGATCCCGATCGTGCAGGCCGCGGCGCACGGCGCCCAAAAAGTATAGACATTGTGCCTCGTTGCGGCGATCACCGGTCCTGCGACTCAGCTCCAAGGCCCGCTGCAGCTTTCCCTCTGCCTCCTGCAGACTCCCCTTCTGTTGGAGCACGCTGCCCATGTTGCGCAGGGCGTAGGACAGGCCGCGCAAGGAGCCAAGGGTGCTATCCAGACGAGCAGCAGTGGAGAACTCCTCCAAGGCGGCATCGTGTTCCCCCAGGAGGAGGTGAACCAAACCGATATTGAGCCGAATGGTGGCTTCATCCATTAGGTCGCCGGTGCGCAGCACGATCTCGAGCGCCGCATGCTGGTCACGCAGGGCCTGGGGGCCATTGCCAATGCTTAGGTACACTAGGCCACGCGTGGCCAGTGCCAAGGCCTCCAGAGCGCGGTCGCCCTGCTTCTGGAATCCCTGCAGGGCTCGCTCATTGTAGCGCAACGCCTGATGATAGTCGCCTGTCTTCCAGAAGAGGTTGGCCAGATAGTGCTCAGAGAGCGCCACTTTGTCTGCCAGGCCCAGCTTTTCTGCCTCTGCGCGCGCCTGGTGTTGAATCTCCAGGGCTGTTTGATAATCGGCGAGCACCTCGCCTTCGGGGTCAATGAGCACGGCCGCGCTATAGATCACGCTCTCCATCTTTT
>FWWM01015499.1_pt1 | contig 11633 bp, 10 predicted proteins | sample 2228351 | NCBI WGS metagenome assembly FWWM01 (sample SAMEA103939774, study PRJEB20133) | metagenome | reverse complement strand
CCCGTCACTTTTTAAGCACCCTCTCAGGGCAGGGGGAGAGGGGGGCATTTACCCAAAATCACTACTCACTGGAGTGACTTCTGGTGCCCGAAAGGGCATGTTGAACTGCGGTGAGCCATGACGTTCCGTCTTGTGCCTGTCCCGCCGCGTGCCGCCGGATGGTCGGCCGGGGCGGACGTTTGCTCCTCCTTCTCTTTGCGGGCACGCGGCCGGCGGGGCCGCCGCGCCCGGTTCGGAGATGGAGACTCCGCGGATGCCGATTCCTCTCGGGGCAACGGGGGCAACAGCGCCACCTCCAGTACCTCGTCCATCCGTTCCACCAGGGTCACCTTGAGTTCGCGCAACACCTTACGGGGAATTTCCACCAGGTCGGGCTTGTTCCGTTTGGGGATGAGCACTTCCTTCACTCCCGCCCGATGGGCAGCCAAGAGTTTCTCCTTCAACCCGCCTACAGGAAGAACCCGCCCGCGCAGAGTGATCTCGCCCGTCATCGCCACCTGGCGGCGCACCGGGCGATGGGTCAGCGCGGAGATGAGCGCCGTTGCCATTGTGATCCCCGCCGATGGGCCGTCCTTGGGAATGGCCCCCTCCGGCAGGTGGATATGGATGTCGGTCTTCTCAAAAATATCCGGGGAAAGGCCCAGGTCTTTGGAGCGGGAGCGGGCATAGGTGAGCGCCGCCTGAGCCGACTCCTGCATGACCTCGCCCAGTTGGCCCGTGAGGGTCAGGTTGCCCTTACCGGGCATCAGGGCGACCTCCACCGGCATCAGGTCGCCGCCCGCTTCGGTCCATGCCAGCCCCATCGCCAGCCCGACCTCATCCTTCTGCTCCACTTCGTCCCGCAGATAACGGGGCGGTCCCAGATAGCGAGGCAGATCGGCCGGAGTGATCCGCTGGATGGGCTTCTTCCCCTCAGCCAGCCGCCGCGCCGCTTTACGGCAGATGTTGGCGATTTCCCGTTCCAGGTTGCGCACGCCTCCCTCGTAGGTGTACTCGCGAATAATCCGCCGCAACGCCGCATCCGTAAAGGTGATAGGATGACCGTTCAACCCGTTTTCCTCTATCTCCCGCGGGATCAGGAACCGACGGGCGATTTCCAGTTTCTCCCCTTCCACGTAGGACGGAAACTCTATCACCTCCATCCGGTCCCGCAGCGCCGGGGGAACCGGGTCCAGCGTGTTGGCCGTGGTGATGAAGAAAACCCTGGAGAGATTGTACGGCACCTCCAGGTAGTGGTCGGAGAAGGCATGGTTCTGCTCTGGATCCAGGACTTCCAGTAACGCCGCTGCTGGATCGCCGCGGAAATCCATCCCCAACTTATCCACCTCGTCCAGCATGAAGACAGGGTTAATGGTTTTGGCACGCCGCATGGTCTGAATGATCCGGCCAGGCAAGGCACCGATGTACGTACGACGGTGGCCGCGGATTTCCGCCTCGTCCCGGACGCCGCCCAGACTCACCCGAACGAAATTGCGGCCCAGGGCTTTGGCGATGGACTGTCCCAAACTGGTCTTGCCCGTCCCCGGCGGCCCGACGAAGCAGAGAATGGGACTGCGCATCTTATCCGGGGCCAGTTTCTTGACTGCGATGTACTCCAGGATGCGCTCTTTGGCCTTAGGCAGTCCATAGTGACAGGATTCCAGAACCTCGGCCACGGCCTTGAGGTCCAGGTTGTCCTCTGTCTCCTCGGACCAGGGCAAATCCAGCAGCCAGTCCAGATATGTGCGGATAATTCCGGCATCTGGGGCCATCGGTGGCATAGATGCCAGGCGGGCCAGTTCCCGCTCCGCCTGGGCGCGTACCTCCGGCGGAAACGACGCCTGGGCGATGCGCTCCTGCAAGTGGTTGATCTCCTGGGTGAAGGTATCCGCCTCTCCCAGTTCGGTCTGAATGGCCTTCATCTGCTCGCGCAGGAAATACTCCCGCTGCGTGCGGTCCATCTCCTGCTGCACCTGGGCATGGATGCGGTCCTCCAGTTCCAGGACATCCAGTTCCTTCGCCAGGAGAACGTTCACCCGCTGGAGGCGGGTGGTGGGGTCCAGCGTCTCCAGAATTTCCTGCCGCTGGGCCGTATCCAGGTTGATGCTCTGGGCAATGATATCCGCCAGCCAGCCGGGCTCGCGAATGTTCAGAGCGAAGACGTAGAGATCTTCGGGCAGGTTATGGCTCAACCGAACCACCTGCTCAAAGAGGTTGAGCACAGCCCGCATCAGCGCTTCGGTCATCCGGGAGCGCTCGGTCGGTTCCGCGATGGGCATCGCCCGGACGCGGATGTATGGCTCCAGATGGATGTGCTCCAGAATCTGCACCCGCTGATGACCCTGGGCCAGGATGCTGACGGTGCCATCGGGCATGCGCAGCATACGCCCGATGATGATATCGGTGCCAAAGTTGTAAAGGTCCTCCGGCCCGACGTCTTCCACCTGGGGGTCGCGCTGAGCGACGGCGATCAGCGGCTCGTCCCGCTCTAGGGCAACTTCTACTGCTTCAATGGAAGGAGCCCGCCCGACGACCAGCGGAGCGACCATCCGCGGGAAGAAGACCATATCCCGCAGCGGCAGGACAGGGCCTTCAATGACCTCCTCCAGTTGTTCTTCCGGGGACTCCGGCATCTCGTACTCGTCAAAATACGGGAAAAAGCCGGGCTGTGACCAGCCCATCTGGGTCCACCATTCTCCCCAATTCCGATTTCCGATCATATTTCTCATTTCTCCTAACCTGCTACCGGTCGTTTTCCGGCAAGGGCTGTCCGTTCCGTTCGGCCCAATGTTCTCGCGCCTCGGCGACCAGAAAGATAGAGCCGGTGACCAGCACACCGGTATCCGGTTTTAACGTAGTCAAGGCGCGCTGGAAGGCGCGATGGATATTCACCGCAATTTCAGCGCCGCCCCCCACCGACGCGGCCATGTCGGCCAGTTCCACTGGCGTCGCGGAGCGGGGATGGTCCGACCGGGTGACGATGAGGTAGTCGGTAATAGGCCGCAGGGCCCGCAGCATCCCGGGGATGTCCTTATCGGCCGATGCGCCGAAGATGAGCACCCAGCGGCGGCCGGGGAACCACTCCCGCAACGTCTCCCGCAGGACTTCGGTGGAGTAGGGGTTATGGGCGCAGTCCACGACCACCAGCGGGTCGGTGCAGAGAATTTCCAGCCGCCCCGGCCACTCCACCGTTGCCAGTCCATCCCGAACCGCCGCGAGGGGGATTCGGAAACCGCGCTCCAGGAGCACCTGCAGGGTTGCCAGTGCGGTCGTAGCATTCTCCAGTTGATGACGGCCCAGAAGGGGGATGCGGTACTCCCCGGCGAGGTCGCCCCGCCCGTCCCCGACGCGCCGCGCCGTGAAGGACTGACCGCTCAGGTCAAAGGGACCAGGCTCCCACACCCAGTCCCGTCCCACTTCCACCAGGGGTGCCTGCCGAAGGCGCGCCGTCTCCTCTATCACCTGCAACGCTTCGGGACGTTGCGGCGCCGTGACCACCGGGACGCCCGTCTTAATGATGCCCGCCTTTTCGGCCGCAATCTGCGGGAGCGTATTCCCCAACAGGTAGGTGTGGTCCAGGCTGAGGGATGTGATGACGGCAACTTCCGGGAGAAGGACGTTGGTAGCATCCAGCCGCCCGCCCAGGCCGACTTCGGCGACCAGGACGTCTATTTTCTGCCGGGCGAAGTAGGTAAAAGCAATGGCCGTAATGGCCTCAAAGGTGGTCACGCCAGGAACGCGGGCAATCCGGGGACGGAATTCTTCCACCAGGGAGACCACGTCTTCGCGAGAGATAAGGTCCCGACCCACGCGGATGCGCTCACGGAAGGTGTGGAGATGGGGGGAGGTGTAGAGGCCGGTTCGGTATCCGGCCGCGCGCAGGACGGATTCCACCATCGCCGAAGTGGAGCCCTTTCCCTTGGTTCCGGCAATGTGGACGGACGGGTAGGCGCGGTGGGGGTTTCCCACCATGTCCAGCAACCACTCCACGCGGGAAAGGTCCAGCACCTCCGGTGAATAGCGCTCAATCCGCCGTTTCTCGTAGTCGGTCAGACTATGAAGGTACTCTATCGCTTCGCGGTAAATCATCCGTCGCTCCTGTCAATCGAAATATTTTACCGCGTTTGGCCCAAATGGCAAATAAAGACCTCCCACCAGTCCCAACCGGCGGGAGGCCCTGAACCGCTTTACATTTGGGCCAGCGCCCGCCGGACGTCCTGCAGGTCCGGGGCAACGGTGAGGGGCTGGCCGGTCGCTTTCATCACGCTGGCGACGTCCTTCAGGCCGGAGCCGGTCGCCAGGACGACGACCTGCTCGTCTGCCCCCACCAGTCCCCGCTCCACCGCCCGGATCAGCCCGGCGTAGGCCGCCGCGGCGGCCGGTTCGGCGAAGACCCCGCATCCCTGCGCCAGCGCGGGAATGGCGGCCAGAATCTCCTCGTCGCTCACGCGGACGTAGGCGCCCCCCGTCTCCCGCACCGCCCGCAGCGCCTTGATCCGGTCGCGCGGGAGCCCGGCGACGATGCTATCCGCCACCGAATGGGCCTCCACCGGCTGCATCTCCCAGCCCTCCAGCCCCCGCTCCCAGGCGTCCACCAGTGGCGACGACCCCTCGGCCTGGACACCGATCAGGCGCGGCATCCGGTCTATCCAGCCCAGCGCGGCCAGGTCCCGCAGCCCTTTATAGATGCCGCCGATGATACAGCCGTCGCCGACAGGGATCAGGATGACGTCCGGGGCCCGGAAGGGGGACGATCCCCCCGTTGCCGCGGCCAGTTGTTCGCAGATTTCGTAGGCAGCGGTTTTCTTGCCCTCGGACATGTACGGGTTGTAGGCCGTGTTGCGGTTGTACCAGCCGAAGGCTTCGGCAGCCTCCAGGCAGAGGTCAAAGGCCTGATCGTAGGTGCCGTCCACCAGGAGGACGGTCGCCCCGAAGGCCAGGAGTTGGGCCACCTTGGCCTGGGGCGCGGTGCGGGGGACAAAGATGACGTTGCGCTGGCCGATCGCCGCGCACAGTCCGGCCAGGGCGGCCGCAGCGTTGCCCGTGCTGGCGGTCGTCACCACCTCCGCCCCGCGCTCCCGCGCCTTGACCACGGCGACGGCCGAGGCGCGGTCCTTGAACGACGCCGTGGGCTGGCGGCTATCGTCCTTGACCCAGAGATGCTTCAGCCCCAGTTGGACGGCCAACCGGGGGGCCGGGAAAAGGGGCGTCCAGCCGACGCTCCCCAGCACCGTCCCCTCCGCCAGGCGGCGCGCCATCTCCGCATCCACCGGCATCAGCGGCAGGTAGCGCCAGATGGAGCGGTCACCGCTGGCCGCCAGGCGCTCCGGGGGGGCCTCCCGCCGGATACGGTCGTAATCGTACACCACATCCAGGATGCCATCGTGCCCGTGGCGGGGGCAGACGTAATCCACTTCGCCGAGGCCATACTCGGCGCCACAGATAGTACAGCGAAGGCCGAAAATGTGGTGCATCCCCTTACTCCCTACTCCCTACTCCCTACTCCCTACTCCCCACTCCCTACTCCCTACTCCCTACTCCCTACTCCCTACTCCGTATTCCGTATTCCGTATTCCGTTCAAGCGATTTGGCGAGCGAACCGTTCGCCGAAGGCCTCAGCCTGTTTCAGGTCTTCCAGCGTCGGGCCGCCGCGGAAGGTGAAGGAGTCCAGCACCTCCCATTTCATCCCTTCGGCCAGACGACGGAATTCCTGCTCGCCGCCGCCGCTCCAGCCGTAACTGCCGAAGTAGGCTGCCTTGCGGTTCTGGACCCGCTTGCGGGCGGCCACGTCCAGCGCGTGTACCATCGCCGGGAAGAGCCCCCCTTCATACGTCGGCGCGCCGACAATGACGCCGCGGCGGACCCACAGGGAGGGCAGGATGTAACTGATGTGGGTGCGGGCCGCGTCAAAAATCTCCACCGGCACACCCGCTTTAGAGACCCCCTGGGCCACGGCGTTCATCACCCGCTCGGTGTTGCCGTACATAGAGGCATAGACCAGGGTCACCTCTGGCTCCCCTTCGCCGGTAGCGTACTGGGCCCAGCGGCGGTAGAGTTCTATGATCCGGCCGGGGTTCTTCCGCCAGATCAGCCCGTGGGACGGCGCAACGACATCCACGGGAACCCCGCTCAGTTTCTCCAGCGCCCGCAATACCGGCTTGCTGAAGACGGCGACGATGTTGACGTAGTATCGCAGCGCCTCCCGTTCGTAAAAGGCCGGGTCCACGCACTGGTCGTCAAAAATCGCGCCCTGAAGGGCCCCGTATCCCCCGAAACCGTCGCAGGAGAAGAGGACCCGCTGGGTCGTCTCGTAGGTCATCATCGTCTCCGGCCAGTGGACGAAGGGGGTGTGGAAGAACTGAAGGACGTAGGGGCCCAGAGGGAGCGTCTCGCCGTCCTCCACCACGCGGACGTTTTCCTCCACCTGGTAGAAGTCCTTCAACATCTCCTGCGTCCTGCGGGTGCCCAGAATGACGGCCTGCGGGGCCAGTTGCCGCAGGATGCTCAGGATGCCGGTGTGGTCGGGCTCCATGTGGTTGATGACGATGTAATTCAGTTGCCGGATGTCGGTGATGTCGGCGATCTGGGCCAGGAACTCGTCGGTCTTGAAGCCTTTCGCCAGGTCAATCAACGCCTTTTTCTCGCCGTTGACCAGATAGGCGTTGTAGGAGACCCCCTCCTGAGCGATGGGCCAGTAGCCCTCAAAGAGATCGGTCGTCCGGTCGTTGACGCCAATCCAGTAGATACCGGGTCGGATTTCAATGGCAGGCATGGTTCACTCTCCTTTCTCCAGCCAGACTTCCAGCACCTGTCCCACCCGCTCCAGGCTTTGCGGACTCACTTTGTCCGGCGTGTCGCGGGTGGTGTGCCAGTACGGGTAATCAAAATCAATGATGTCGGCAGCCGGAATGCCCCGCCGGGCGAAGGGGACATGGTCGTCGTAGACCGTCCAGCGGTACTCCGGGATAAAGGTATCCCCGTACCCCAGCGCGGCCGCGATCTGCCACAGTTCCTGCAACAGCGCCGGGTCGGAGTTGTGCTCAAAGTAGAATTGCTGGTCAGCGTCGCCGACCATGTCCACCACGACCACCGCCTTCGGCTGGACGGTCAGGTGCTCCGCCATGTAGGTGGAGCCGACGCACCACTCCCAGCCGTCCAGGTTGCCGTTGTCTTCGGCGTCAAAGAAAGCCAGCCAGACCTCGTACCGGAGACGGTCCTTATCCAGGGTGCGCGCCAGTTCCATCAGGACGGCCGTGCCGGAGGCGCCGTCGTTGGCACCCAGGACGGGCCGCGTGGGGTCTTCCATATCGGCGGCGCGACGGGTGTCGTAGTGCGCGCCGACGATGACCACCGGCCCGCTTCCGGCCCGCCCGATGATGTTGCGGACGGGCGTATCCCGATAGGTGAACTCCTGGGCCTCCACGGCCCAGTCCCACTGTCGCAGGTGGGCGATAATGGCGTCGCCCGCGGCGCGGTTGGCCGGGGAGCCGGGGGGACGCGGCCCCAGCGCGCACTGCTCCAGGACGTGGGCATAGGCCTGGTCGCCGCTGAAAGTGCGGGGCTGGTCGGGCGCGCAGGCTGCCAGGAGAAGGAGCAAAATCGATATCGGCCCGACAACCGTTCGGGCCCGGTTACGAAACGACGAATTCGCCATTGCGGTAAAAGAGTTCGCCGTCCACCCGGATTTCTCCGCCGTCCCGCATGTCGCAGATCATATCCCAGTGGATGGCAGATTCGTTCCGGCTGCCGGTCTCCGGGTATCCGGCGCCCAGGGCCAGGTGGAAGGAGCCGCCGATTTTCTCGTCAAAGAGGATGTTTTTGGTGAACCGCTGGATGCCGGAGTTGGTGCCGATGGCGAACTCCCCCAGGTAGCGGGCGCCGGGGTCTGCCTCCAGCATCTGGAGGAGGTATTCCTCGTTCTTGCGGGCCGTCGCTTTCACCACCCGGCCGTCCTCAAACCAGAGTTCAATCCCTTCCACCTCGCGCCCGCCGGTGATGGCGGGGTAGGTGAAGCGCACCCAGCCCTGGGCGCTATCCTCTACCGGGCCGGTGAAGATTTCGCCGCAGGGCATATTGTGGTGACCGTCGGAGTTGATGAAAGTCCGGCCTTCAATGGAGAGGGTCAGGTCGGCATTGGGGCCGGTGATGCGCACCTGGCGCTTCCCCTTCAGCCAGGCGATCAGGCGCTCCGGGCGCTCGTGGACCTCCTGCCAGCGGGCGACGGGGTCCTCCTGGTCGCAGAAGCAGGCGCGGTAGACGAAGTCCTCGTAGTCCCGCAGGCTCATATCCGCCTCCTGGGCGTAGGCAGCGGTGGGGTAGAGGGTGGCGACCCATTTCAGTTCGCCCGCGGCGCCACGCTGTATATAGGTTTTCATCAACGGGGTCATCGCCCGACTGCGCTGCCGCTGGCGGGAGGGGTCTATGCCGCCCAGTTCGCGCGTGTTGCGCTCGGAGCGGACGTTGATGAGCGCGTCAAACTGTTCTATGACCAGACGGTTCAGCGGGGAGATGAACTCCAGCTGGGCGTCAGAGGCCAGGCGGAAGAAGGCCTCTTCGGCGCCGGGAATGCTCACCAGCAGATGGGGGTGTCCGCCGGCCCGGAGGACTTCCTCATAGACGGCCAGGAGCAGGGGGGCCGCCTCCGGCATTCCCTGGATGGCGACCAGGTCGCCGGGCCGGACCGAGGTGGAATAGCGGACCAGAACTGCAGCGAGTCGTTCTACTCGTGGGTCTTGCATCAGGGTCTCCTTTACAGGTACGGGTTGCACGCGGTAAGAGTGTAGCACAGGTTGAAGGGTTTGGCAAGGGGATGGATGAAAGAATGGTGGGAGACTGTTTCCTCGCTGCTGGTACCTCTTCAGCGGCCGAAGGCCATCCATTCCGAAACCATCCCGCCAGGCAAAAACCTATCTTGAACGATCCGGTTTGCTTTCCCACGCGATGTGTGGGAGGAGGTACGGCGTCTGATCCCCAGTGGGGAGCGTTCACGGGTCATTGCCGAGGCGACGATGCGGGAAATCCGCCGGAGGCAACGACTGGAGGGCGTGCAGCGTCTTCGGGCTCTGCAGGACGAGTTCCGGCAGAAATACGGGGAGGCGCCAGATAGTGCGGAGGAAATTCGTCAGATGCGGGAGGAACGGGATGCCGGGCTCCTCCGTCTGCATTGATGCCAGTTTTGTGGTTGCGCTGGTGACCCCCGAAGCCTGGAGCGGGAAAGTCCTTTCCCTCTGGGAGGAGTGGGCGCGCGGGGATGTAGAAATCGTCGCTCCCTCGCTACTCCTCTGCGAAGTGACGTCCGTATTGTGGCGAAAGGTGGTACGCGGCCTGCTGGACCCCGGCGATGCCCGGCGCGCTCCGGAAGAAGTTCTTGCCCTGGATAGCCGGATTCTTGATCCGCCGGACATCTTTCTGCAGGCGTTTGACCTGGCCGCTCGCTTTGGACGCCCCACGGCGTATGATGCCCAGTACCTGGCCCTGGCCGAAATGACGGGGAGCGAGTTCTGGACTCTGGACGGGAGGTTGTACAACGCCGTAAAGGGGAGTTCCCCGGGATTCGTTATCCCGGGGAGAGGTAATCACTTCGGGACGGGAAAGTTCTGGGAACTGCTTTCGGCAAAATTTCCCGGCTATCTGATCTCCGTGATGTAAATCCCGCACCGAAACACGAGGATGGGCCACCTCTTCCCCTGGAAATCCACCCCTTTTTTCTGGAGTACCTTCAAGTCCTGGCTGTGAGCGCCTTTCTTGCGGAGAACGACGGGAGCCAGTCTTTTCACTCCCACGGCAAATCGCCGGTCCTCCGCAACCACCCGAGCACCCTCCTGCAATTGCTCTACGATCTCCTCTGGATGTCCCCGTATCTGCGTTTTCATCTCCACGACAACCCACCGGGGATCCGTATTCCGGGCGTCCAGGATGATGTAGTCGGGTTTCTTCTCCTCCGGATTGGGTGAAAAGGCCGCGCACCGGTCCACATCTATGCATACCACTTGACTGGGTTCCTCCAGTAGCAGTTCGCAGCCTTCTTTAGAGCACCGCCTGACCTGGCACGAGTTACAGGTACGATGAAGGTCGCAGAGGGATTGCAGGAGACTCATCGGGGAGGGCTCCGTCCATGAGGCCTTTTATTCCGTTTCTATGGCATCTACGAGCCGGTAGGTCTGGGAGCTGATGGATTCGGCCACACGGAGAAATTCGTCCTCCGGTATGCCGAAGCCGGGTTCGGGCTGGATCTTCTCAATCACCGAACCGTCGTCCTCCATCCGGAAGAGGTAGACTCCCACCTCATCGTAGCCCAGGCGGTCCCATTTCGGATCCAGGCCTACCGTTTCGGGCACCTGCCCTTTCTGCAGCGCCTCTCCCAGGAGCAGGTGGTTGCTGATCTGGTGGAGGATCAGGTCGCTGTGGGTAGTGCAGAGCACCCGCACTCCCGCCCGGACCAGCCGAACCATCGCGGTAGCGATTCGCCGCTGATTTTCCGGATGGAGATGGGCTTCCGGCTCCTCTATAATGAGCCAATCTCTCGGACCGAGGAGCCGCCTGCGGAGCAACAGGTCCAGGGGGGCCAGTTCCGCCGCTCCGGAGGAGATGGCTGTCAGGGGAATACTCAGTTCCTCTTCTCCCCGTTTCTGGAAGAAAAGTAACAGGGGATCCTCGCGAGATCGCCAGTCCACGTACCCTTGCAGAATCTCCCCCTCAAGCAGTGCCTGGGCGCTTTCGCATTCTCCTTCTGGTTCCCGAAGAAAACGCCATGGAGAAGGATCTCCCTCCAAAAGCATCAGCAGGAAATCTCCGGCAACTCCAGAATACGATGTGAGTTCAATGGGACGCAGACCGAATTCTTTTCGGACGAAGCGAATTGCCATCCCGGCCAGCGCGCGCCATCCCTGTAGAAGATCGGCCCGTGCGGCCGGAAGATAGTAAATTCGGGAGAAACCAAAGATCGTATTCATCAGTAGAACAGGAATATAGGTGGGAGGAAGGAAAAGAAGGTCGTCTGGTAGAAGGAAGTCCCGGCGAATCTCTTCAATCCCTTTGGCCTTTGACACCCATCCCCGGCCACGACTCCAGTTCCATTCTAACATCATAAGAGGCGCATCCTCTCGTCCCCAACGGGCGGCAATCCGAAATGAGTCGCTTCCCAGGCGTGCCAGGCTTTCCGGCGACTCTCGGCCAAAATAGGGAGCAAGGCCATTTTTTATTTGCTGTAGTACTTCATCTCTCCACACCCGAAGCATTCGCTGGAATTTCTTTTTCTCTTCCTGCGAAAGTGCGTCGAAAAAAATTTCAGGCCTTTCGCGATGCCGCATAGTCGCCCAGATGTCGTGCATAGTCGCCCAGATGTCGAACGAGATTTTTTGAACAGCCGCGCTCATAGGAGCCTCGTAGGCTAACGCCCGTGCAATAGAGTAAAACAGCGTAGCCGCGTAGGTCTTGCCGCTCCCGTTGGGGCTGATAAAGACGGTCAGAGGGGTCAGTTCGAAACTCCCTTCCCGGATCGGCCCGAAATTCCGGATTTCGCAAAAGATTTTGGGAGAAATTTCGCCGTTCATTCGTTTGCTCTCCCGTCCGGGTTAAAGTTGCTTTTATTATATCACGTTTTCCCAAAGTGGAAAACGATTACTGCATTCTGGGCTTGCGCAGTAAATCCTTTC
>FWWM01015497.1_pt1 | contig 11633 bp, 7 predicted proteins | sample 2228351 | NCBI WGS metagenome assembly FWWM01 (sample SAMEA103939774, study PRJEB20133) | metagenome | reverse complement strand
TTGCGGCGAAACCGCTTTTAAAACGCTATGCCGCAGGCATAAATACATGCACTCAGGCTTTGTTGAAGCCCACAAAGTGTTACCTATGTAGTTGAATAAATCTGTCACCTCTCAGGGCGAACTGCGCATCGTAAGCCGGAGGCGAGTCTCCGCTTCAACAGCGCCATCAGCTGCAAGCTGAAAAACATGCGCGCCATGCCGCTGGCATCAATCCAACCGCATTGGTGGTGAAAAACAAAGCCGCCATCCGGCGTACTGCCTGCGGCGAGTACGCCCTACCCAATTTTTAATTGCCTTAAATCATACCCCGAAGGCTGCTGATAAACCCGCAAATCAAACTCACTAATCACGGCAAAAATATGATCAAAAATATCACCTTGCACCGCTTCATAATGCAACCAGGCGGTATTGCTGCAAAACGCATAAATCTCCAGCGGAATACCGGTAGGGCCTGAAGGCAGCTGCCGCACCATGCGGGTCATATTTTTATGAATATCAGGATGTTGTTGCAAAAACTCGGTGAGGTAAGCGCGCAAGGTACCAAGGTTAGTTAAACGCCGGCCGTTCAGCACCGAACTCATATCACACTGGGCGTTATAAGCTGTGATTTCCGAAAGTTTTTTCTGCAAATAAGGCTGCAATAAGGTCGAGCGTTGCAAGCGGTTGATATCTTCGTCTGTTAAAAACCGCACACTGCTGGCTTCAATAAATACTGACCTTTTTATCCGGCGGCCACCCGACTCGCTCATGCCACGCCAGTTTTTAAAAGAGTCGGAAATCAGCGCATAAGCCGGAATACTGGTGATGGTATTGTCCCAGTTGCGCACTTTGACTGTGTTCAGGCTCATTTCGATTACTTCGCCGTCGGCACCATATTTAGGCATTTCCAGCCAGTCGCCTAAGGCAAGCATCCGGTTGGCCGACAGCTGAATACCGGCGACAAAACCTAAAATCGGGTCTTTAAATACCAACAATAAAATGGCGGTCATGGCGCCAAGGCCACTCAATAACAACAGCGGTGATTTACCCAGCAATAACGACAACGCCATAATCAGCACCAACACCGACGTCAGCAGTTTCAGGCTCTGAAATAAACCCCGGATCGGCGCCTGTTTGCCCAGCCCCTTGTGTTGTAACAAAGCTTCCAGCGTATTAAGCAGCGCAAAAAAACTGGCGGTACCAAAACCTAACACCCACAGCTGGGTCAGCAGGTTTAATAAATGCAGGGTTTCAGAGCCCGGCTCCAGCCAGAAGTTGGCCTGCCACATCAGCACCACACCCTGCAGCGTAAAGGCCAGCCGGCTTAATAAATGGCTTTGCCGCCACAAGGCCTGCGCACCTGATCTGGCGGCAATCACACGCAGCAAACCATGGTGTAACAGCAGATGCAGCCCCAGCGACAACAACAGAATAAACATCAACACCAGGCCATAATAGGCCAGCAGCGGGTCCAGCCATGGTTGTTGGCCGGCAAAGGTCTGCAGCAAAGATTTCATAAGGCTCCAGCATTTTTTACAAAGAATTTCAGAACTTTAACTTTTTCACAGCGATAAAAACAGCAATTGCTCAGGCACCTGGCCCGCAACATTTGTTCCCAACTCAGCAGCAGCTTGCGGCTGCTGTTGAGTCTTGTTATGGTAACCGCTGCCCTTTTTACGGAACACCCAAATGCGCCAGTTCTACGCCATTTTGTTGTTGTTCGCCACCAGCGCCAGTCTGGCGAATACCCCAACCACCATTCACTGGCTGATGGTGGATTTAGCGCCATTTCGGCTGATGCATGGCCCTGAACAAGGCAAAGGCTCCAGCGATCAGATGGAACAAATGTTGATCAAGCTGTTGCCGCAATATCAGCATCAAAGCCGTTTTGTCAGTTTTGAACGGCGGGAACTGCTGCATGCCGACCCTTCGGCTTTATATTGCAGCTTTGGTGTATTGGCCAATGCCGATCGCAAAGCCAAAATGCAGTTGTCTATTCCGGCCGCGGTGGTGATGCATATTGCACTGGCCACAGTACGCGGCAGCACCCTGAGCCAGCAGCTACAGCAGAGTGGCGTAGCCGACTTACAGCAGTTATTAAGCCAGGGCAAATTTACCGGTTTATTGGAAAAAGGCCGCAGTTATGCACCTGTCATAGAGCAGGCGCAGCAAAACTCCAGTGGTTTATTGGCCGAGCGCAGTTTTATGGAAAATAACCCGGTGGATTTATTGCTGGCTGGCCGTATTGATTTTTTAATTGATTACCCGCACCGCATCAGCTATCTGCAAAGCCGCTCACGCCAGCCGTTGCTGGATTTAGATTATTACCAGATAGCAGGCGCCGAAGGCCGTGCCGCCACTTATGTGGCCTGTAGTAAACACCCTAAAGCCGCTGAAGTCATTACAGCGGTGAATCAACAACTGCTGCAATTATGGCCGGATCCGCTGTATCAAAAGCATATGCTGAGTTGGTATGACGACGAAAGCAAACAACAGCTGCAACAACTGATTGGCCATATTCAGCAGCATTTAGTGGATGACACTGCCAAAACATCAGCAGCAACCGGCGATGCCAAAGCCAACCCCAAGGGTCAATAAAACGCAGTGAGCATTAGTGCCGGCAAAAAGGCTTTGCCCGCATGGAACCGCCATATTGCCATTGCACCTACACAACCAGATTTGCCTAAGTGCCTGTTACCGGGCAATTCGTGACAACGAAATTAAGCCCTGGCGCCCGGCAGCGTTTTAGGCCCGGCTTCGGCCACCACCACTTCGGTTTCAGCAAAAAGCGACAATAAATCCTGTGCATTGCCCTGCCATAACTGGCCTTTACCACCGGCAAATAACTGGTCGGCCAAACCTTGCTTAAACTGCTGTAATTTCTGCACTTTTTCTTCAACAGTGTTGCGGGCTATCAGCTTATACACAAAGACTGCTTTGTCCTGACCAATACGGTGGGCGCGGTCTGTTGCCTGATTTTCCGCCGCCGGGTTCCACCAAGGGTCGTAGTGGATCACAGTATCAGCCGCCGTCAGGTTTAAGCCGGTACCACCGGCTTTTAAGCTGATTAAAAACACCGATGTTTCACCGCGCTGGAAAGCGTCAATCTGATCCTGGCGTTTTTTAGTTTGGCCTGTTAGCTTACTGTATGAAATGCCCAGATATTCCAGCTCCTGTTCAATCAGATGCAACATGCTGGCAAACTGGCTGAATAACAGAATTTTGCGGCCTTCTTCCAGCATCTCCGGCAAATTGTCGCGTAACCACTGCAACTTGGCGTTATGTTTTACCGACTGTGCCTGCTCTATCGGCACCAGCCGGGCATCACAACAGGCCTGGCGCAGTTTTAACAAGGCGTCCAAAAACTCAATCTGGCTGGCCGCCACCCCTTTGCGCAGGAATAACTCCCGCACCTTGGTTTCCATCACCAGCCGGATACTTTCATATAAATTGCGCTGGTCGCTTTCCAGCTCCAGCAATTGCAGAATTTCGGTTTTATCCGGCAATTCGGTCGCCACCTGCGACTTGGTGCGGCGCAGCATAAAAGGCGCAATTTTTTGCTTTAGTGCATAAGCCCGTTCGCTGTCCCCTTGTTTTTCAATAGGACGACGGTACACCTGCAGGAAATGTTGTTCTGTGCCCAATAAACCCGGCAACACAAAATCAAATAAGGATTTGAGCTCGCCCAGATGGTTTTCCAAAGGGGTGCCGGACAGCGCTAAACGAAAATCGGCTTTTAACAACCGCACCGACTGCGCCGCCTGACTGCCGGCATTTTTAATATGCTGGGCTTCATCCAGAATCACAGCGCTAAAACGGCTTCGCTGGTAAAACGCAATATCACGCACCAGCAGCGGATAACTGGTCACAATAATGTTGTAGTGCGCCAGCTGCTCAAATAAATGCTGACGTTTGGCACCATAAAGCTGCAACACTCTCAGTTCAGGGGTAAAACGTGCCGCTTCCTGCTGCCAGTTCCCCAATAAACTGGTGGGGCATACGATCAGCACAGGTGCTGTTAACCGGCCGGCTTCCTTTTCGTTTTGTAAAAAGCTCAAGGCCTGCAAGGTTTTACCCAGGCCCATATCGTCGGCCAGAATACCGCCCAAGCCATACTGACGTAAAAAGCTCAGCCAGTTCAGGCCCTGCTGCTGATAAGGCCGCAGTTCTGCCTGCAGGCCTTGGGGTTTAGCCACTTCGCTGATGCCGGCAAAATTATGCAGCTGACTGGTTAACCGCTCCAACCGGCCAGCGTTCAGATACTGAATTTCCGCAGCGCCAGGTGGGGGTAATAACGCCGCTTTAAAGTCGGGCAACTCCAGCATTAACGGCGATTTACTCAGATTCAGCAGTTCAATAATGGTATCAATCAAAGGCTGAATTAAACTAACCGGCAGCGCCAGTTTGCCCTGAGGTAAACTGAGCCAGATTTGCTGCCCGGCCGTTGGCAAACCGTACTGCCGCAGCCATTGGGTAATAAGTGGCAGCAGCGGCACCTGCTGGCCGTCAATATCCACCGAAATACCCAGCTCAAAACCACCCTGCTTGCCATCCTGCACCTGTAAATAAGGCTGAGCGGCCAGAATATCTAAATTAAAATCAGCTGCTTGTGTAACGCGCCAACCTTGTGCTGTTAAATCGGGCACCGCCTGCAATAAGGGCTGCCACAACTCTGGGTTATCCGGGCCTTCACCAACACCAAACAACACCGGCTGCGCTTGCTCCGGTAAAGCCACCAGGCCATAACTTAACAACTGCTCCAGTGCCTGGGTTTCATCAGCACGGCTGCGTTTAATAAACACAGTGCGATGCGGCTCTTTCACTTCGTGCTGCGCCTGCTGTAAATCCAGCGGCAGCACAAAGTCGCCATAAGCAAAACCCAGTTGTGCTGTTGGTTTTTTCGCCCCGCCCTGCTGCGCCTGCATCAGTAGTTGCAGCACTGGCACAGGGCTTATTTCCAGCCGCTCCAGCGCCACACCTTTGGGCACAGGCAAACTGACTTTATGGAATAATTTCTGCAGCTTAGTGACACTGTCCAGCACCACGTCATTGGGCACAGGCGGCATTTTTGCCAGCAGCTTTAACTCGCGGCCAGTCAGCTCGGTGTCCAGTAATCCAATGACAAAATGGGTGGTGTCCAGATAACAGGGCGGCGTGGTGTACACCACTTCCAGCTCGGCATCGTCGCCTAAATCCCACACCAGCTGATGACCGTTTTTGCCAGCCAGCCACTGCAGTTTTAATGCTCTGGGGGCACCTTGCTGCAGTTCGTGGCGGGCTTCACCAAAATAACAACGGCCCGTTGCCATAATTTGCTGCAGCAACTGATAACCCCACTCGTCTTCCAGCAACGACTGTTCGCGGATATTTTGTGAGCGGAACTGATTAATTAACCGAAAATCGGCTTCTTCTATCCAATAAGGCACTAAATAACCGGAAAATTCCTGCGCGCCTATGGTTTGGCCTTTGCTGTAACCGCCTTTTTTATTTTGTTTTACCCGTCGTGGATACAGCTGCAGCCCGGACTGGCCATAACTTAAGATATAAAGCACAACATCTTTGAGTTTTTCCAGGCTGGGGTCGGTTTTGGCCAGCCGTTCTACGTCGCTAAACCACTGACTCAGCTGGCGCAGCGGCAGCTGCTGCAGGCCAAGTTGCTGCTGCTCATACACTTGTTTTAGTTTAAGCAGCACCGCCAGCACATGTTTGCAACGACCGCCCACAGGGCAGCTGCAGGAGTCCGTTAAACGCCATTCAGCACCATGGGGTTTCAGCGATAAAAACTGCCGGTACGGCGACAAAGCCTCGCCCCATACCTGAGCGCTGATTTGCGACAGATCTTCGCTGTATTCCAGTTTGATCACTTTGCCGGCCTGCCAATAGGCGCGGGCGCGCTGAAAAGTACCGGGATCAAACCATAGTTGCAGCGTGGCTGCGCTGACAGGAAACACCACTTCAGACATGCAATAGTTCAATAATTTCAGGCAAAGGGTGCTTATGCTACCGCAAATCGGCCGCAGGCCAAAGTCTGACCTGCGTGACCAGCGTTTTTTTTGCGATGCTTTTGCAGATCAGCCACCACCTCTGTCCTGGTCAGCGGCCACGCCTGGTTCACACGGCAGCCAATCCGCCCTCCAAAGCGCGGGCAGCATTCGCCCAGACAGCGAAAACAGCAGCTGAAGCTACATTGTGTTTTTGCTGTGCTCTTTGATATTGTCGTGTTTTATGCCCGCAATTTTTAAGGATTTTTATGCGTCTTCGTTATCTTGCAGCTCTGCTGCTGGCCAGTACCGCGCTGCAGAGCATGGCTGGCGAACAGCGCCGTTACACTATTCTGGTCGACAACGGCGTGAAAGCCGGTGAACAAATTGTCGATGTGGCCGACAATGGCGAGCTGAAAGTACGGTTTATTTTTAAGGACAACGGCCGCGGGCCTGAGCTCAATGAAAGCATCAAACTGAACGCCGACGGCACCATCGCCAGCTACAGCGGCCAGGGTAAGTCGACTTTTGGCTCTGTGATCAACGAAAAGTTTGAACGCCAGGGCGACAATGCCAGCTGGAGCACAGGTGACAAAAAAGGCCAGGCCAAAGTGACAGGCCCGGCCCTGTATTTGCCGGTCGACGGCTCGCCTGAACTGAGTTCTGTCGCCATTGCTGCCATTGCCAAAAACGGTGGTAACAGCATGTCGTTATTACCTTCCGGCACCCTGACCCAACAGAATGTTGCTTCGCTGATTGTGGAAAAAGATGGTGAAAAACAGCAGGTACAACTGCTGGTACAAACCGGCGTTGGCCTGGAACCCAATCTGGTGTGGGCCACCAGCGGGGAAAACCCACGTTTATTTGCCAGCATAGCGCCTGGTTATTTAACGCTGATTGAAGAAGGCTGGCAGCACAATGCCGGCAAAATGGCGCAGCTGCAAAAACAAACCGAAACCAAACTGCTGACTGACCTTGCCAGTGCCATTCCAAAAGATTTACCTGGTCTGACGGTGCTGCGTAATGTGCGGCCTTTTGACAGCGTAACGGCACAACTAGGTGCGCCGTCGGATCTGTTTATGCTGCGGGGCAAAATTACTGCCATAGTGCCAACCGGCACTTTAGCCACCAAAGCGCAAAACAGCATCGACGGCAAAGGCCGTATTGTGCTGCCGGGTTTATTTGATATGCATGGCCACTTGTCACGCTGGGAAGGTCCGCTGCATTTAGCCGCCGGTGTCACCACTTTGCGTGATATGGGCAATGACAATGCCAGTATTCAGGCGATGATCAGCGAAACGGCCGCCGGCGAGCTGCTGGCACCCACAGTGGTACCAACCGGTTTCCTCGAAGGCGAAAGCCCCTATTCAGCGCGCAATGGCTTTGTTATCAAAGATTTAGCCGGCGCTAAGTCAGCCATCGACTGGTACGCTGCTCATGGTTACCCGCAGCTGAAAATTTATAACTCTTTTCCCAAAGCCATTTTAAAAGACACTGTGGCTTATGCCCATCAACGGGGTTTAAGGGTCAGTGGCCATGTGCCGGCCTTTTTAAAAGCGGAAGATGTAATAGCTGCAGGTTATGACGAAATTCAGCACATTAACCAGTTATTGCTGAACTTCCTGGTCAAACCCGACACCGACACCCGCACCCTGGAGCGGTTTTATTTACCGGCCAAACAGGTCGCCAGCCTGGATTTACAAGGCAAAGCGGTGCAGGACTATATCAAGCTGATGAAAAACAAAGGCATAGTGGTAGACCCAACTTTGGCGACCTTTGATTTTCTGAAAAAAGTGGACGGCACTGTTGGCGATCCGTGGCAAGCCATCGTTGAGCATTTACCCCCTGATGTGCAGCGCAGATATGCCGCCGCCGAGCTGGATATTCCGGATGCGGCAACAGCGGCACTTTATGCCAAATCCTACGCCAAAATGGTGGAGTTTGTGGGCATGATGTACAAAGCCGGCATTCCGGTGGTGGCTGGTACCGACGAGCTGGCCGGTTTTACCTTACAGGGTGAACTGGAGCTGCTGGTGAAAGCCGGTTTAACCCCGGCCCAGGCACTGCAGGTTGCCACCTTAAATGGCGCCCGTTACAGCAAGGTAGAAAACTCAAAAGGCCAGATTGCGGTTGGCAAAGACGCCGACTTATTGCTGGTGGACGGGGACCCAACCCAAAATATCGGCGATATCCGCAAGCTGGCGCTGGTGATCACCCAGGGCAAAGCCATGTACCCAACCGATATTTACCAGGCTCTGGGCATCAAACCTTTTGTCAGCGACAAACCTGTGATTGAACGTGCGCCAATGCCTCAGGGCACTGCCAGCAACAGCGCCAGACATGGTCACAGGCATTTGCATTAAGGCTTTGAAACAACCAATAAAAAAACCGCCTTCAGGCGGTTTTTTTGTTGGGGTAACTTTTTTAACTGTACTTTATCTGTAACCAGGGCTTATTTGCAGTTGCAAATCAGTCGGTTAAACCGAGCGGCGACGACGCAGTGCCAGCAAGACCAAACCTAACGCCAACACAGACAGCGTCGAGGCTTCATCTACTGTCACACTCTGCGGCTGCACTGGCGCTGCAGTCACCTGCACATCGTCCAGGAAGTTGCCCATAGTGCCGCTATTTAATGAGGTAAAACGAATGGTGCTGAGCAGACTGTTGGCGGTAAAACTGCCGGTAAATTTCAGCCACTGACCCAAAGAATAATTGTTCACTGTGGTTTTAATATCACCAATGCTGAACAAAAAGGCTTCTTTATTGTTGGTGCGGGCGCGGTACATAAATGAAAAGTCATAAGTTTTGCCCATTTCAGTGGCAAAATTCTGATAAATTTCCCAGGCACCTTTGTTGCTGCCGTCGGCATTTAACTCGGCATGCTGGTTGCCTTCGGCTGCCTTGATGCCGTTTAAGCCGTGCCAGATTTCGATATTGCTGCCTTCCCAGCCAGCCACCTGGGTGGCACTAAAATACTTCCAGTTGTTTTTGGCCACAGTGTTGGCTTCAAAACCACCGTTAATGATCAATGTGGCCTGAGCCGCAACAGACCAGAGGGATAAACCAACAACCAAAACTGCGGTGGTTAAAAAATTCATGTGTGCTCCGTTTTTAACAGCATCAGGTGATAAAGGGGGCATATTTTAAACACTGCCAGCTGGTCTGAACAGTTCTTTTTTTAACCAACAGCCAACATTCGCAAGGTACTGAGGTTAAGTTTCTGATTGCTCGAATAAAATAAATTTCATTTTTACAAAAATACGCTGTTCGACAAAAAGTCACCGCTTCAGTCACAACACAACAACCATGGCAACCGACGCTGCCCTAACCATACTTAAGTAATTGAATATAATATAATTATTTTATCTATTACAGCCTTTCCCCCCTTTTAGCTGATTTACGCCAGGCCACTTTTACACAAAATTACAACTGTAAAAACCTTATTGAAGAATTTCATTTATTAGCCTTTAATGGTTAAGCATTAAAAATGCAACATTACAATAAAATAATTAATAAAAAGGGAACATGATGAAACACGCTCATTATGTGCTGGGTACCCTGCTGGTTGCCGGGCTGTTCAGCACTCAGGCGCTGGCTGATGGCATTCGCGCCAGCCTGGCATTAAGCAAAACCAATTTTACCTCTGCCGAAGACATTAAAGTTCAGGTGACGCTGACCAACGAAGAAGCGGTACCGGTGCGGGTATTAAAATGGTACACCCCGGCTGAAGGGGTCGAAGAAGCTTTATTTAAAGTGTCGGTCAACGGTGTGGAAACCGACTATCTGGGTGCACATTACAAAAGACCAGCCGCACAACAAAAAGACTATATCCAGCTGAAAAGTGGCCAAAGTGTCAGTTATGAAGTGGAATTGTCTTCCCTGTACGATTTAAGCAAAACCGGCCAGTATGAGATTAGCTACCATGCTGAATCTTATACCTTATTTACCAATAACCCTGGTCAGGACAAAAAACTGGCCCGCCTGGGTATCACCGGCATCAGCTCGGCACCTGTCAGCTTTTATCTGGAAGCCAAACAAGGTGGCATCACCACCACGGCCAAGCCAGGTGATGGCGGCGGCACTACGGTCAATGGTGTGACTTTTACCGGCCGTTGCAGCAACACCCAGCAAACGTCCATTCTGGCTGGTTTAGCTGCAGCTAAAACCATGTCGGCTGATGCCAAAAACTACCTGACCAGCTACTCAAGCCCAAGCAGCTCAGTGCGTTACAAAACCTGGTTTGGTAACTACGATGCTGGCCGCTGGAGCACAGTACGGGGTAACTTTAACAATATCGACAGTGCACTGAATACCCAGCCACTGACCTTCGACTGCAGCTGCAAAAAGTCTTATTTTGCTTATGTCTACCCAACCCAGCCGTACAAAGTGTATTTATGTAACGCCTTCTGGACTGCACCAACCAGCGGTACCGACTCTAAAGGCGGCACCATAGTGCACGAGCTGAGCCACTTTAACGTGGTGGCTGGCACTGACGATCTGGCCTATGGCCACAGCGCAGCTAAATCGCTGGCGATCAGCAACCCGGCACAAGCAGTGCAAAATGCCGACAGCCATGAATATTTTGCCGAAAATACACCGGCACAGAACTAATAGTTCTCTCCAACACAACACCGGCCTGATGTGATGATCAGGCTGGTGCACTTAGCAGGAACGGGTTATGGTACATACAAAACCATCACCCGTTTTTTTCAGATGCCAAAATTCATTCTGTTCTGTGTATTGCTGGGAGTTTTTATGTCAAACGCCGTTCAGGGCGGCCAGACCAGCCAACAGCTGCAGCTACACTGCAGCACCAGTGCCGGCAGCGAAGCCTGGCAGCTGCAGGTGCAAATTCAGAACAAAGACACAACTCCCTGGCTGATCCTGCGTTGGCACAGTCCATTGGATGCCTGGTTTAGTGAGTTTTTACACATCAGCCAAAATGGCCAAAAGCTGCAGTATCAGGGGGCGAAAGCCAAAAGAGGCGAACCTGCCGAAGAAGATTTATTGTTGTTAGCACCGGGCGCAACCCATACCGAATGGCTGGATTTAACCCAGGCGTATCAGCTTGCTATGGTGCCTGCATTGGTGCAGTTTTCGCCGATCGCCGTGATGCCACATAAAGCCGGCCAGGCGCTGCGCTGGCAGAGCGATCAACAACAGCAGCTGTTGTGCCCTGAGCTGAGGTTATTACCAACAGGCGGCGCACCACAGCCGTCGTCAGCACAAACCGGCCAGCGCTAAAACCGCCACAATTCAAGCTACAGTAGTCAGCTGCCACGCGGCACAAAGTCCAGCACTGTGGCATTAATACAATAACGGGCGCTGCCATTGGGGCCATCATAAAACAAATGTCCCAAATGAATGCCGGATTTTTTCGCCCGGATTTCAGTGCGCTGCATACCATAACTGTTGTCCGGTTTTTCTATCACAGCGCCTTTTACCGCCCGGCGGAATGACAACCAGCCAGTGCCCGAATCAAAACGGTCGCGGGTATCAAACAAGGGCTGGCCACTGAGTTTGTCGGTAAAAACACCATCCGGGGTGTTTTTAAAAATTTCATATTGCTGGCAAAACCTGTTGTCGGTGCCTTGATTAAAGGCCACCCGAAAGGCCTCAGAATCACCTAATTTAAAATACCCCAGCGCCTGATAAAACTCAGCGGCGCTCATG
>FWWM01015495.1_pt1 | contig 11634 bp, 12 predicted proteins | sample 2228351 | NCBI WGS metagenome assembly FWWM01 (sample SAMEA103939774, study PRJEB20133) | metagenome | reverse complement strand
ATTATTTTTTTTAATCAAATTTAATATTTTTTTTGAGTAGTTTTCTATTAAATTAATTATTAATTTTTTTGTTTTTGATTTTTGATAAAAATTCCTTAGTTTTTTTAATTCTTCATTTTTTAAATTTTTCTTACCAAACAAATTTTTTAATTGATTGTTTCTTAACTCTTTTATCAAATAATATCTGATGATTGTTTTTTTATTTTCTCTTATATCTGAACCTAAATCCTTTCCTGTTTTATCAGATAAAAAACCGATTAAATCATCTGATATTTGAAAAATAATTCCTAAATATTCAAGTATTTTAATAAGATCTTTATTTTTGTAAAAATTATTATTTTTTAAAATTAATACTGAAATTATAGGTAAGACGAAGGTATAGCGAGCGGTTTTAAACAAATAAATTTTTTCTATATTATGATGATTTGGATTTATGTGAGTATTTGAATATAAAACATCATCATTTTGAGCTAAAGAAACTTTTATATACTCTGAAGTAATGAAGTTTAATAGTTGATTTTTTATTTTGTAATTAGTAGATATTTTATTTATTAAATTAGTACCGATAAAAAATCCTATATCTCCTAAACTGATAGCTAAAGAATTAGCTAAATGATTATTTTTATATTTTTTATAAAAAAAATAATTAATTGTATCTTGGTTTCTTCTTTTTTTATCATTATCCATGATGTCATCATGAATTAGTAGACTTGAATGAGTGATTTCAAAAAAACTAGCTAAATTCAATAAAATTTCCTTTTTTATAGTTAAGCCATCAAAAATTTCATTAGCAATTAATACAATAGAACCTCTCAGACACTTACCATTAGTAATGAAATTTAGATATTTTTTATAAATATCATTATTTTTTTTTGAATAATCTAAGAATGTAGATTTATAATTTAAAAATAAATTTTTTATAAAATTAAATATAAGAGGTTTACTTTCATCAATTTTTTTTAATAAAAACATAAGTTTGAAAATAACTTTTTATTATTATAATAATAATTTCTAAAAAACTGGGCTTTAGTTTATTTTTATGAAAAATTAATTGATAATTTTTGAGAATTTTTTTAGCAATATTAAAATAAAAATTTCTTGCTATCAAAACTGGAAATAAATCTTTTTTACTGAAAAATTTATATGAATACTGAGATTTTTTTTCTAATTTAAAAGATTTATTAATTAAATAAATAATCAGATTTTTTAATTTTTCATTATTTTCGTCAAGTAAAAAATTTTTGTAATTCAAATTAAATTTTTTAAAAAATTTTTCCGGAATATAAATTTTTTTTCTTAAATAATCTTCATGTATATCTCTGACATTATTAATAATTTGTAGTGATTTACCTAGATTTATTGCGTCTTTATAAGTTTTTTTTGGTAGATTGATTATTTTAACCATGATTAAACCTATTGTACCAGCAACACCGTAAATAAAATTATTAAATTCTTCGTATGATTGATAAATTTTTTTAGTTAATTCTTTTTCTTGTGTAATTAAGTAATCTAATAATATTTTTTCCGCTTTTAAATTTTTTATTAATTGAGAAATATCATTTATTATGTTAATTTTTGATTTTTTATTTTTTAATAAACAATTTTGTATTTCTTTTTTATAGAAATTAAATTTTTTTTTGTCAGGTGGATTTTTATCAACAAAATCATCTATAATTCTTACAAAAGAATACAATAAAAAAACTTTTTCTTTTATTTCTTTTCTAAAAAAAATTGTTGAATAATAAAAAGTTTTTGTATTTTTTTTGGCTATTTTTTTATAATTATCGATCATTTTCTTTTATTAGATTATAAACTATTTGAGCTGATATTAACGCTGGCGGAACACCAACACCTGGGTTTGTATATTGACCAACATAAAAAAGATTTTTTAATTTTTGTGAAAAGTTTTTCGGTCTAAAAACAGCAGTTTGAAATAATGTATGAGCTAGACCAAAAGCTGCGCCTTTATAAGCATTATAATCTTCATGAAAATCTTTAGCTTGGAAAATTTTTTTGAAAATAATTTTTTTATTAATTTCTTTAACTTGATTGATTTCTGCAAATTTATTTATTATTTTTTTGTAAATTAATTCTTCTTCTTTTTTTTCAAAAAATTTATTAGCCGGTATTGGTACTAGGATCATTACACTATGATGATTTTTTGGTGCTAATTTTTTGTTAGTTTTTGATGGTATATGATAATAAAAAGATAAATCTTCAGGTATTTGAGTATTACCATAAATACTATTAAAATGTTTTTCCCAATTTTTTGCAAAGTACAAGTTATGATGATCGCTTTTTGGTAAATGATCTTTAATTCCTAAATAAATTAAAAAAGCTGAAGGTGACATAGTTTTCTTATTCCAATATTTTTGATCATAGGTTTGATATTTTTTTGGTAAAATATTGGTTTCAAACCATTGATAATCTGCATTAACAACTATATAATCAGCTTGATATTTATTTTTTTTAGTCATCACTTGTACTACCTGATTATTAATTATTTTAATTTTTATTACCGGCTCATTAGTTTTGATTTTAACATTATATTGATTGTTTAGTTTTATAAGTGCTTTAACAATATCATAAATACCATTTTCTGGATAATAAATTCCTTGATTATAATCAGTATGGGTTACTAATAATTGATAAAAAGAAGGAGTATTAAATGGTGACCCTCCCAAAAAAACAGTTGTATATTCAAGTAATTGTTGAATTTTTTGGTTTTTAAAATATTTTTTAATATTATTATGAGTTGATAAAAATAAATGTTTGTTTATTTTTAAAATTGCTTTTATTATATTAGGTTTTAAAAACCAAAATATATCTTTATAACTTAAAAATACTAAATCTTTTAATGATGTATGATAAATAATTTTTGATTTTTCTAATAATTTTTTGAATTTATTACCAGAGTTTTTTTCTAAACTTTCTAAAGTTTTAATATTATCATTTAAATTTTTAGTTATTAAAACATTAGAACCATCGCTAAAAAAAATTTTGTATTTTGATTTTAATTTTATTAAATTATAAAAATTACTGGTTTTTTTATTAAAAAGTTTAAAATAATTATCAAAAACTTCTGGCATCATATACCAAGATGGCCCCATATCAAAATAAAAATTTTTGACTTTTAAATATCTTGCTCTTCCTCCTAGTTGTTTATTTTTTTCAATAACAGTTACTTCATAACCATCTTTAGCTAATAATGCAGCACTAGCTAATCCACCAATACCTCCACCAATAACAACAACTTTTTTCATTTTTCAAATTAAAAAATTAAGATAAGAATTCTTTTAAATCTTTATTAGGAATTTTTTTTATCCAAGGTGCATAGTTTTCTATTTGATAAGTTTTTATAATAGTTTCTTTATCTAAGACTTGAAAATTATAACAAAAATTTTTATTAAAGTTTAATTGTCTTTTAATTTTTATTAAATATAAATAATTAATTTCATGTTCTGTGAACTTAGAATTTTTATCTTTTTCTTTATAATAATATTTATTTAAAAAAATAATTTTTTCAATTTTTCCATCAAAAACCCATTCTCTCTTTAGACTTTCGATAATACAATCTTCGATTGAAGTTAATTTATTATTTTTGTAATATGGATGAGATGAAAAAGAAAGATCAAAAACATTGTCAAAAATTAGGTGTTTACGATGTTGGACTACGAATTTATCATTTAATTTAATTATTGCAGTAAAACCTCGATGTAAAATTCCTTTTTTATGAGCATCCCATCGTTCAATTTTATCAATAACCTTATCATTTTTATCAATTTGTGGTATAAATATTTTTTTTAGATAATAATTGTTTGTTATCATTTTATTTTACAGTTTCAATTTTAATTGTATTTGTTTTACTTGGATGACCATAATGATCTCCATAAATAAAAATTACTTTATCATCATTTCTGACTAATTTTTTTTCTTTTAGTAATTCTATTGCTTTCTTTTTTGGTATTAATTTAGTTTTTTTAGATAATTTAAATGAATAAACTCCCCATAAAATATTAATTTGATTTTTTATTGTTTCTTTTTGAGTAAAAGTATAAATTGGTAAATTTGGTTTATATTTTGAAATTAATCTAACAGTTGTTCCTGTCTCTGTAAATACGATAAAAGCTTTAATTTGATTTTGGTTTTCTTCAACTAATTTATAAGCAGCATAAACTAGTTGTTCAATTAAGTTTTTATTTTGATTTTTTAAGTCTAAATTAAAATTAAATTTATTTTCGATTAATAAAGACACTTTTTTCATTACTTCTACTGACTCTACAGGATATTTACCTACAGCTGTTTCACCCGAAAGCATAATAGCTGATGTGCCGTCATATATAGCATTGGCAACATCACTAACTTCAGCTCTAGTTGGTTTTTTATTTTTTATCATTGATTCAAGCATTTGAGTGGCAGTAATGACAGGTTTTCCTTGTTCAAGACATTTTTTTATAATCATTTTTTGAAAAAAAGGTACTTTTTCTAGTGGTAATTGTACTCCTAAGTCTCCTCGAGCAATCATTATTCCATCTGAATATTCAATAATTTCATCTATATTATTAATTCCTTCTTCAGTTTCGATTTTTGAAATAATTTTTATAAGAGAATTATTTTTTTCAATTATTTTTTTTAAAGTTAAAATATCATTTTTATTTTTAACAAAAGATAAAGCGATATAATCAACTTTTTCTTTGATGGCTAAATTTATAAATAATTCATCATGTTTTGATATTGAAGGTAAATCTAATTTTAGACCTGGAAAACAAGTGTTTTTATTACCAGAAATTTCTCCGCCTTCTAAAACAATTGCTTTTAATAAATTTTGTTTTTTTTCTAAAACTTTAAATTCTAGATTGCCATCAGCAATTAAAATTTTTTGTTTAGGATTGATTAATTCAATAATTTTTTCATCAAGAATAATAGTTTTTAAATTATTTAATTTTTTGTTAGAAAAATAAACTATTTCATTTTTGTAAAAAATTTCTTTTTCTTTATCAAACTCTCCTATTCTTATTTCTGATCCTTGAAGATCAATAAGGGTTGTTAGGGTGATATCTAATTTTTTTGATAAATTTTTAATTAATAGAATTTTTTCTTTGTGCCAATCTAAAGTATTGTGTTTAGTATTAAATCTAAATATGGTTGATCCTGAATAAATTATTTTTTTTAGAATTTCTTCATTATCACAACTAGGACCAATAGTAGTAATAATTTTAGTTTTAGGAGATAATATCATTTTGTAATTTCTTTAGCCCAATTAGAAATTAATTGATTATTTTTTTCTGTATCAAAAAGATATCCATCAATTTTTAATGATTGATTTTTAATAATTCCTTGATGGTTTTTAATAAAGTTCTCTAAGACATCAGCGGCGCCACAAAAATGAGTATATGATGAATCGCCTAAAGCCATAATAACAAATGGTCTATTTTCAAAAGATTTACCTTGACAATTATTCATAAAAGTAAAAAAGTCTTGATGAGGTTGTCCTTCTTTATCTTCATAATCCCAAGTTGGTGAGGCAAAAATTCTTAAGTCATAATTTAAAATGTCTTCAAAATTTACTTCATTAATCATTTTTAGATAAGCTTGATGACCAAGAGTTTCCAACTCTTGTTTTAAAAATTCAGAAGCTGCCTGAGTGCTTCCTGAATATGTGGCATAAAAAATTCCAATTTTCATAGTATTATTATACTAAATTTATAACTATTATAGATTATAATCTTTTTATGAAAAAAATATTAATTTTGATTGTTTTATTTTTTTTAATAATATCAAAAATAAAAATTTATGCTCAAGAAAAAGAAGTTTTTTATCAAGGAGAGATATTGAAAATCGAAAAGTTAAAAGATAAATTAAATCTTGAAATTTTATTAAAAAATTCTAATTTTAAAAATCCAAAAATAAAATTAAACATTGACAGTAGTTTTGTATTAAAAAATAATAATTTTAAGAAAGGTGATCAAATATTGGTTGGTTATAGTCATTATGATAATAAAGACTTTTTTTACATTAAAGATTATTTAAGGGTTAATAAAATAATAATTTTATTTTCAATTTTTATTATTTTAACTTTAATAATTTCTAAAAAAACCGGATTAAAAGCTTTGTTATCGATGGTTTTTTCTTTTGTAATGATTTTTTATTCAATTATTCCTAATATTTTAAAAGGTTATGATCCAGTGATCTCAGTCATTATTGCTGGAATTTTTATTATTCCGATAAATTTTTTTATCAGTCACGGATTTAATAAAAAAACATTAATGGCAATTTTAGGTAGTGTGATTAGCTTGATAATAACTGGTTTTTTGGCTTATTTTTTTGTAGAAATTACCAAATTAACTGGTTATTCTTCGGAAGAATCAGGCTTTTTGGAGTTTTATTTAAAAGGTAGTATAAATATGAAAGGATTGCTTTTAGCAGGAGTTATTATTGGTTTTTTAGGAGCAGTAGATGATATTACCATTTCTCAATCTGCGATTGTTTTTCAATTAAATGAGGTTAATAAAAAATTAACTAGTATACAGTTATTTAAAAAATCAATGGAGATCGGTCAAGATCATATTGCCTCAATGATTAATACATTAATCCTCGTATATACAGGAGCGGCTTTTCCTTTACTTTTATTATTTGTTTATCAACCAAGACCATTGTTTGAGCTGGTTAATTATGAAATAATTGCAGAAGAAATTATTCGTACCTTAGTTGGTAGTATTGGATTAATTTTAGCAGTGCCAATTACTACTTTTTTAGCAGTTAAATCATTGAAGAAAAATTAAGATCAATTATAAAAATTTATTTAAAATTAAGTTTTTTATCAAATTTTTATTTATTTTTGTTAAAATTAAATCTGATTTTTTGGGTTCTTTAAGGAGAGGTGGCAGAGTGGTTGAATGCACACGCTTGGAGAGCGTGCATCGCCGAAAGGTGATCGGGGGTTCGAATCCCCCCCTCTCCGCTTTTAAAAATAAGTAAATGAATTATTTATTTATTTAAGTCTTTTAAATATTCTTGAGGATCGGTTTTAAGAATAATTTTGAATAATTTTTTGCCACTTTTAGTTTTTAAGTTTTTTTCTATATTTTTTATCCATATTTCTGCTTCTTGAAAACCAATTTTTATATATTCCTTAGCAGTCAAAACGTTTTCTAATAAATCGGCATCATAAATAATTTTTCCGATGTGCTCCTTTATTAATTTCCTTTTTTTAACATATCTTAATATTTCTGGAAATAAGTTTTTTACTTGATCTTCTACTGCTTTTAATTCATTTTCTTTGGGAAGATATTTTTTATTGATATTATTTAAGTCCCCAATTCTTGTTTCTCCAATTTCATGAAAAACTAAAGCGGTTACCACTTCTTCTGGATCAGGATAATTTTCTAATTTAGCAAGAAAATAGCTGATTTGAGCTGCTCGTAGGCAGTGTTCTGCTACTGATTCGCCATTTTTAATACCTAAATATATCCAACCACTTCTTTTTAAATTTTTTAAAACACCTAATTCGTAAAATAGATTTATTAATTTATTTAACATACTATTCTTCTATTCTTTGCAACAATCAACTGATAATTTTATAAATTCTCCAAGTTTTGCTAATATACCTTTTTCTTTAGTAGAAATTTTATGATTTTTTTCTATAACTATGTCATTTTTTTTATAATTTTGATGATTTTCTAAAATTAAAGTTAAAAAAAGATTAAAAATTTCATAAGAATCTTTAAAAAATTTTTTTGCTTCATCTTTTTTTTCTTCTTTTAAATATTTAGTGCCAACTTCCATTATTCTCATTGAACTGGCGAGTAAATGCTTACTTATACACCAAACTTCTCCTTGATAATCTTTTATAAGATTTTTCAATAATTCAATTCTTTTAATTCTTATTTCATTTAAAAAAGTAAGGTATTGATCATCTTGAGTTTTATTCCAAGTAAAAAATAAATGTTCTTCAATAGAAATCAAATTCATAATAGCAATACTTAAATCTTCAAGAGAACTCAAATCAAAAGGATTATCAGTTTTTAGTTGTTGAATTTTTTTTAAAAACTCTTCAGTTTTTTTATTCATAAAATTATTTTAATATTAAATAAAAAATTATTGAAGTAGTTAATAAAAAAAATATCGGTATAATTACTCTTTGATAATAAAAATAAACTGTATTGTTATTAATAAATCTCAAAAAATTATCTAAAAAATAAGCGAAAAAGAAAATTAAAACTCCAATAATCAGCCCAAATAATAATTTATCAATACCTAAAAAAGTATTATTGGGTATGCCTATTAAATTTTGTTGATAGAGGAAAAAAATTGTTAAGGTTGCAATTAATACTGTCGATAAAATATCTAAATTTTTAAATTTTAAATTTTTATTTCTTATCCAATTATTAAGCCATAAGATTATTGAAGTTAGTAAACCTCCAATCCATATTCCAGAAATTAAGTCATCAATTCCTAAGTATTTTGATAAACCTAATCCTCCAGCAACTGCTATTGTGCATAATGGACAGACGGCCTCAACTGGTTTTATTAAAATCAAGTATTTAATCATAAATTTTAATTTAATTGAAATTTTTATAGAATTCCAGCTTTTTTTAATCGATTAAAAATTAACTGATTTCTTTTTTTAATTTTATTAATATTAAAAGGATAAATTAAGCCTAAATATTCTTGTTGATTTTCTATAGTTAAAGAATTAATAAAAGGCAAAATATTTTTAGCAAAAAACTCTAATTGATTATCGGTTAATAAATTAATTGGTAAAGAATCAGTTTTTCTTGAACCTATTGGAAAATGAATCGAATTAAAATACTTGACTCCTCTTTCATCTTTTAGTTGAAGATAGGCTTTGATTTTTAAAATATTTTTTTCCCAATTTTTAACAATTTTTTCAGGTTTTTCATTTAAAGTAAAATGATAAATATCTATTAGTCCATAACAATTAATTTTGTTTTTTCTTAAAATATCGATAATTTTTATAATTTTTTCTAAACCTTTTTCATAAGGTTGATGATTCTCAATAGTTAAAATTTTAGGAGGATTTTTTATAATTAATCCTAAATTTTTTCTTTCACTTATTAATGGTTCATGAAATAAAAGTTCATAATCAGAGAAATTTAATAATAAATTTTTTAAATCGATAATAGTTTTGTTAACAACAGTCATAGTAATTTTATTAAAAAACTTAAGATAATTTTCTCCTCCGGTTTGACCATGAAATTTAATTTTATTAATATTTAAGTTTTTTATTTTATTAACAAAATTTAAAGTTTTAATAATTGGTTTAAAAGGAATAATTTCAACACCATTAATAATTTTATTTTTAAAGTAAGAGTAATATAAATTTAAAAAATGATTTTCATTTCCTAGCCAACCTATTGAGTCTGTAGAAATTGATTTAATCATTATTTAATAATTATATATAATTTAAATTATGTTAATAACAAAAATAAAAATATATATTATTATTTTAATTTCTTTCGTTTTAACTTTATTTTTAAATAATATATTATTTTTTGAAGGTACTCCTAAAATAAATCCTTTTAAATATCAACTTTTCTTTAAGAATATAAAAAATAATTTAATTATTGTAAAAAATAATTTAGTTCAACCTTTAACAATTGAAGAAAAAAAAATTTATCATAATTCTCTTAATAATGATAAATATTATTATGATGATTTTAAACCAATAGAAGAATTGAATAATTATTCAAGCAATTTATCATTCTATTCAGAAATAACACCTACTTTACAATTGATTAACATATCTTTAACACCTACTAATTTTTTTCCTAGTATCAAACCATCTCCTCCTTTATATATTTTATCTCCTTCTTTATTAATATCACCTACTAATATAATAATAGTTCCTACAAAAAAACCAATAAAAAAATCTAAAAAAATACCGACTCCAACATCTATTTTAATTGAAGAGAATAATACTGATTCATTATTTATTTCAAATCCTTTAGATCAACCGTATTATAATCCAAAACTTGCTTATAAATGTTATAACTCAGATAGTTTCATATCAATGTATGGAGGTGGTGAGGCTGGTCAATGTTATGAGAAAGCAAAAAAATATGTAGAAGCTAATTTAACATCAGTCACAATAATGGGAAAAACTATTCCTGTTCATAAAAAAGCTTATCCAGCGTTTAAAGCAGTAGCTGATAAACTAAAAAATTATAAAGATTATAAAATAAATACAATTGGTTCTTATGTTTTTAGGTGTAATGTAAACGCTTCAACCTCTAATCGTTTTGATTTATGTAATTCTGGTTGTGTATTATCAACTCACGCTTTTGGTATAGCAGTTGATATAAATTGGGAAGAAAATTGTAATGGATGTTCAAATTATACGATGCCAGCAGAAATTGTTGATGCTTTTGAATCATATGGTTTTCGATGGGGAGGTCGATATAAAGCAATTTTTGGAGCGACTATTGACCCCATGCATTTTGAATATTTATATGATCTTTGTAAAAATCTTTAGTTTTATAATATTTATATGACAATCAAAGAAGCAATTTTAAGATTTTTAGAATATTGCGAATTAGATAAGAATCTTTCTTTAAAAACAGTGAGAATGTATAGTTATTATCTAAGTTTTTTTGAAGGTTGGTTAAAAGAAAAATTAAATAGTCAAAATCAATTAATAGAAGAATTTAATGTTGAAAAAATAGACGAAAATTTAATTCGTCAATTTAGACTTTATATATCTCACTATTATAAAAATCCCTATAAAGGTCAGCTAAAAAGGCAAACTCAAAATTACTTTTTAGTAGCATTAAGAAGTTTTTTTAGATTTTTGATTAAACAAAAAATTAAGGTTATTTCGCCAGAAATGATTGAGTTAGGAAAGGTGCGAGATAGAAATATAAAATATTTAAGCGAAGAAGAAAGAGATAAATTATTTAAAGCAGTTGATTTAAATACTAAAACCGGATTAAGAGATCGGGCGATTTTGGAAGTTTTATTTTCTACAGGTTTGCGAGTTTCAGAGTTAGTTTCTTTAAATAAAAATCAGATAAATATTGATTTGGGAGAATTTGGAGTAATTGGAAAAGGTGGTAAAGGTAGAGTGGTTTTTCTTTCAAAGTCAGCTAAAAAATGGTTAAAAAAATATTTAGACTCAAGAAAAGATCCTTATCGTCCAGTTTTTATTCGTTATTCTGGTCCTAGACCCAAAGAAGGATTAACTGATGAAAAATTAAGATTGTCGGTGAGATCAGTTGAAAGAATGATTGAAAAATATCGGATTAAAGGAGGTATTGTTAAAAGAATTGGTCCTCATACTTTAAGACATTCTTTTGCAACAGACTTATTGTCTCATGGAGCTGATTTAAGAAGTGTTCAAGAAATGCTTGGTCATAAAAATATCTCAACAACGCAAATATACACTCATGTCACTAATCAAAGATTAAAAGAGATTCATCAAAAATATCATTCGGGAAACAGATGATATTAAAAATTAAAAATTAATAAATTAGTTACTCGTTACTTATTATATGTTACCTATTTACAAGTTACATGTTATAAGTTAAAAGAAATTTAAAATTAAAAATTTAAAATTTAAATTTAAAATTAAAAATTAAAAATCTAAAATTACAATTTAAAATCAATAATTAAAAA
>FWWM01015492.1_pt1 | contig 11635 bp, 10 predicted proteins | sample 2228351 | NCBI WGS metagenome assembly FWWM01 (sample SAMEA103939774, study PRJEB20133) | metagenome | reverse complement strand
ACACTCGGTACAAAGCGGACTCTGGCACTGCTTACAGTGCGCGACAGCCTTTTTGGTTGTATGATTCACACAGAATTCTTGAAGCTCCATCGCCCCATCTCCGCGCGAATATGGTCTTGAGCATACGGCTTTCTGCCCAACGAAAGACTAGTGCCTACTCCAGTCCTCCACTTCTGCTGGGGCAAAGAAAATGTTGGCAGTAGCACGTGCCAAAGTCAATCGTACACTCGGATCAGTCACCGTCTCAAACGGAAAGCCCAAGACGCAGACTGTCGCTGGAGCACTCCCAATCCCCAGCATCCCACGATATTGAATGCCGGCGACTTGCCCAGTTCCATACCTGAGGATCGGTTCAGCACCACTCTGTGGCACGAGAATATCCGGATACTTGACGTTGAAGGTGCCCCCTGTGCCGTTATCAAAGCTTCCACTCACGTTCTGAAAAGCTGTTCCCGCCACTCCGCTGAAAGTATATCCATTCCCTCCGCTGCCATCACCCCCATAACCGGCTTTCAGATAGTTGAGAGCAAACGGCGTGTCGTTGATTGCGTTAGACTTCGAGATGAGATCGTACAAGATCTCAGACCCGGAGATGAAGAGCTTGCCTCCGCCCTCTAGATAAGCCTGTAGGGCCAACTGCTCCTGATAGCTCACAGAATCGTCAGCGCTGGATTCATCGCCCAGCAGCCACCACACCGCATCATAGTCTGCCAGATTGACTGTTTTATCGAGCACCCGCAGATTGTCGACGCTGTCAAAGGCATATCCCAGCTTCGCCAGCGCTTGGGCATCACGCGCCACCAACTGGTGTGGCAGCCCGCCGGATTCCGTCTTGCGCGTCCAACGGTCGTAGCCGTTGACGATGAGAATTTTCTTGGCGCCGGGAGCGACCCGCAGGGCAAGCACGGGGGAAGCGGGAGACTCCTCGCTCCCGTTCACGGCAACAACTTTGACGTAATAGGTGATGTTATTTGCCAGTCCAGTCAAAGTGGCCTCGCCTGCTTGTGGACCCAGTGTCGTCTCGTCAAGCCGCCTTGTCCAAGAAGCGAGATCTGTCGAAGTATAGATGCGAAAACCTGTTGTGGCAGCCCCAATAAATTCCACCGTCGCAGTCCCGCCGGAGGCAGCGACAACTCGCACCAACGAAGGCCAGGTCACGACGTAGTTATAGCGTAGCGGGATGTAACTCGAGTTGAGTGCAAGCACGCGCCGTGTGACCCGGCCGGGGCTCACACCGGTGGTGCACTCCAGCAGCAGCGTCTGATTTGTCGCCGTGTAGCGTTCAAAGATGCGCACGTGAGAGCCGGCATCGTTCATCAAATCTCCCGGCGCAATCAGGGGATAGGTGACCTGCGTGCAAATATTGGGAAAGCTACTCGTGGTATAGCGACCGGAGCGCAAGCAGTTCGACGCATATCCGGAGCAATCGTCGCCGTAGGTCCCGCTGACGATCGCAGCGCTATTGACGTCGCCGGCCCACCCGTGGTCGACAACAACATTCTTCCAAAAGCTATCGCGAGTGTCTGTCCCACCCCATTTGTACGAGATGCCCTGTTGCCACCCTGGGGCCGTATAAGGGCACGTGGCATTTGTTACGCCGGTGTAGATGTTGTACGTGTCGCAATACCATTTGAGATAGTACGCTTCGTAGGCAATCTCCAGAATCTGGTCGCGCGCCATGGTGTCAGGCACGGCGCGGAGTGAATGGCATATGCCAGTGAGGACAAGGGCCAAAGTCAAGGCGACCGATCTCATTCGGGAAGCCTCCATCGGATGAACCGCACTCCGGCAGGCGTGGTCAACATCTGCCAAGCGCTGCCGTCGGGCCTCAGCTCAGTTTTCTTGTATACCGTGGTGAGGTAGTCGTTGGGAAGTTCGCGTGAGATCACACGCCCGTCGCTCGCCACAACGCGCAGCCAGAGCCGTATTTGACTCCCTTGGACAGCATCGGTTTCAAACACATGGCTTCTGCGCGAGCTCAGCCACCCTTTGTAAAGCACTCCTCCTTGCCACGCAGCTGCACGCCGCGACATCTCCGTAAAGTCAGCGAGGCGATAACTTTCGAGCTTGGTCGTCGTGCTAAGTTCCTTAGGCAGTGCCCGTTCCACCGGAAGCTCATAGGCTCCCACACGACCACGCACTGAAGTCACGAGAAGGCGTTTACCGCCAGTACCCTGCCGCCCCAACAAGATGCGAGTTGCCGTTGTGGGCGACGGTTCGTCTGCGCGGAAAAGATAGGTGAGCTCATCCGGATTATTGACCGCGATAAATCCTTCTTCTTCGAGAATGTCTTGGCCGTAGCCTTCGACAATATCGAGGTTCTGAGGAAGATTGATTTCCGCCAGGATGCCTCCACCTTCAGTTAGGATGAAAACGTGAGCTGCCCAGAGGAGAAGAAGGCGTCCCTGAGAATCGAACGTCATCGCCGTCGGCCGCAAGTTTTCCGCCACAACTCCAGCAAACGTGCCGTCATTGCGATAGCGTTTGATGACGTGATGCACGGTATCGGCCACAAAGATCTCGTCTTGAGGAGACACGGCAAAGGTGAGAGGCCCCAGGGGCTCGATTTCCGGCCCCTTGACGAGTCCCAACTGGTCGGGAGCATCGCCCCATGGCACCGTAAACGAAGTGAGGGCGTCCTGAGTTGAAGCAAAGCTGCCACTGATCGAGAGAATCAGTAAAAGCGTTGCTGCGTAAACCTGCTGGGCTGTGCGAGGATTGCCACTCATCAAAACATGTTCTTTACAGCTTCGGGCGACCGCTCACCTCAGTCGATTTGCGGAGGTGTTTTTGTCGGATCAATGCGCGCATAGATCCGAAGTTCTGTCTTTTCGGGTTCGCACAAAATCCACTTCTTATCCGTTTCCCATTTATCCTTGCGCAACCCAAACCATTCCCTCACCAGGGAACGATCTGCTTTTCCCAGCCGACGGAAGTCATTGTGGTAGAGCACGAAGACGCGTTGGTTACCTTCCGTCTTCTGCTGAAGAAGGGCGTCACACTTGTCGGGCGTTCTTGGTGGATCAAGCACCTCGTGGGAAATGTTTGTCATGTAGCGCGCCAAAGGTCTCCCCAAGCCGCCAGGAGTGACGACGAGGAACATGTCCGCCGGCGGAGCAAATTCTGCCCGCAACGTGCGTTTCACGGCCACTTTGATTCCGTAGCCAGGGTCGCTGAGCTGGTAGAAGTTGTAAGCCATCATCACGAAAACAAAGAGCAGGCCGAGGATCACCGAGCCAGCTCGACCAGGTGCGCCATCGATTCCGCAAGCGATAAGCACAAGAAGCGGCACAAGTGTCACGACGAAGAACTGCGGAGGAAGGCTGACCCCAGAGGCAAAACCTCCAATGATCATGATGCCCAGAGCCGGAACCAGGAAAGAAACCCACAAATAGAGCAAGAAGGACGCTAAACTGAGGCGTGTCCACCGGCCGACGACGTCTTGTGTTTCATCGATCCACACCACGTCCTCAGGCAGCGCCTGCGCTTCCGCCTTGCGGATCTGATAGTAAACCCAGCTCAGCAGGAGGCTGGCGAGAACAAAGAGATAAAGAACCGTTCGGATAAAGACCCTCTCGCCACCGGCGTAGCGATAAAACTCCCCAACCGTAGCCGCGACAACACCGCGCGCCAAATCTGCCGCCGAGGGGGTCGAAGGCAGGAAGTCAGGGATAGACTGCTTTGCCACGATCACAGCAATCAACATGAGGCCGACGATGAGTAACGTCCCTGCGCTGGCGACAACGACAAATTTTCGCGGTGTCTTGTGAGGGCGCATGAGTGCAAAGATAAATTGCGCCAAGAGCACAAGAACGAAGAGCGGATGCGTGAGAAGGCCTAACCCAGCCGTTACGGCCCAGCGAATCCAATGTTTGGAGCGGTCCTCGTCCAATGCCCGGATGCCAAAGTAATGAATGCCGACCACCAAGAGGCTCAAGAGGGCATACGAGGAAACTTCATTAGCTGAACGCACAAGCGTCGGGTTGAGGGCAAACCCCACGAGGCAAAGCACAAAAGCCAGCCCTCGGAGAAAGCGGACTGCGAAAAAGAAAAATGCCACGAACGCAAGTAAGGAAAAAAACATGCTGGGGGTGCGCAGTAGAGTGTCGCTGGCCGTGCCAACAAGTCTCCCCCAACCGCGAAGGATTTCATAGTAAAGGGGCATGTGCCCCCGAAAGAGTTCCTGGAGAAAATTGGGGCGCGATTGGAGGATGTAGTCGAGTCCAAAATACTCGTCCCCGTAGAGATCTCGACGTCCAAGGGAAATAACCCGCAAAATGGTGGCAATGACGAAAGTTGCAGCCCCGATGAAAAGGGTCTCGCGACTGAACCGACGCCGTGGCATCTCAAAAACATCAGTCAACGAGCTATCGTTGGTCATCGTCACTTACGTTTCTCTTCTCCGAAGCTCTCGAGTTGTCCCATTCTGAGATGGCGCATCACACCTAATGCAACAAATACTCGCTAACCTGTGCCGATCTCACGCAAAAGCCATTTTTTCGCGCCCTACGGCCGACCCTCTCAGGCATTTGCCTCGCTCAACAAGGTTCTGTCGACCTGCGATTTTCCTCGGCGTGCGGCCTCAAAAAGGGCGGTGTGACAGAGGCGGTTCACGTCGCGCGGAATGCCTCGCGCGAGCTCATGAATCACCTCGTAGCAATCGGGCGAGAAAATTGTGGGGCGGCCTCCACTCACAAGACATCGGAATTTCACATATTGCTCTGTTTCCTCGCGGGTGAGTGGACGCAAGTGGGCGCGCACAAACATGCGGTTGGCAATGGAGGCAAACTCGGGGCGTGCCAGCTTCTGAAGAAAAAACTCCTCCCCAAAAAGCAGAAGGGTGACAAGTTTGCGCTCAGGGACCTCGATATTTGAAAGGGTGCGGATTACCTGTAAGGCATCGAGGCCGAGGAAATGACATTCATCGATGATAATCACCAGCTGCCGCCCGGCGGCATGGAGAGCCATCACCTGCTGCTGCACAATACTCATGAGCACGTGGACGGGAGTGCGCGGATTGAGTTCGCCCACTCCAAGCTCGCTTGCCACTTCGCGGAGAAGCCCGGTGCGCGTCATCCCGGGGTAGGCAAGAACCAAAATCACCTCGTATTTCGCCGGATCGAGCTCTGAAATGAGGATCTGCGTCAGGAGGGTTTTGCCAGTCCCGCTCAGCGCCGTCGTCAGGCCGACGGCCACATGCTCTTCGATGCAACGCTTCATCTTGATGTAGGCATCCTCATGAGCTTCCGTCCGAAAGAAAAACTTTGGGTTCACGTTGTCCCCAAAGGGATGCTCGTGAAAGCGGAAGTGCCTTAGGACGTATGCGGTTCGCTCTTCAAAGCTGACCTCACCACTGCTGGCCCCATGATCAACTAAGTCCACAATGTTGAAGCTTTCACTCATAACACCCGCTCCCTCAGGACCGTTTCACGGTGCTTGTCGCTTGCCTGCAACCCTCCTTGGGCGGATGCCTGCCACCTCCCTGGCTGGCGACAGGCATCCGCGAAGGGCGGCCTTATCCTCGGCACCGCGTCCTAACAGGCTCTCAAATGATCTCGCTGAGCGAGACATAGGCGGCCACAATGATGGAACACAGCGCCGCTGTGCCCACAATGAGCCGTGCCGTCCATCGTTCGGACGTTGTCATCGAGTGGTAAATCACTGACTCTCTCCTTGTCTTTGTCTTCTTCGTAACTTGTTCGTTCGCTTGGTTTCTTCTTCTCAGGCGAACCTCGCTGGAACTCAGTAAGCCACAGCGCGCTCGGAGCGGGTCATGCTGCGTTTCAGAGCGCCCATGAGGTCGGCAAAGCTCGACTCCTTGCGTTCGTTGACGAAAACGCGGGTGTTGAAAATTGTGTCGACGATATCACGGAAGTTTTTGGTTATCTCCGCATGCGGGTAAGCAAAAACTACCGGCCGCCGTTGCTCGGTGGCCACTCGCATTTGCTCGCTCTCGACAAGAAAACCCAAGTCATTGAGCTCGTAATTCAAAGCTTTGCGCGTTGCGGCTTGGATCTTGTTGAAGACGTTTTTCGCCTCGTAGCAATCGCGCGCCATATTGGTGAGGAGCCCGATCTTGCTGTTAGGCTCCATCTCCAACAAAATCTTTATGATCGAAAAGCAGTCCGCATTCGCGGCAATGTTTGGTGTGGTTACGGCAATGATTTCATCGGCAAAGGCCGCAAAACGTAGGACATTCTCGCTGATCCCTGCGCCTGTATCCACAAGCAGGACGTCAACTTCCTGCTCGAGTTTATCGAGTTGGCGCAGGAGCACCCGACGCTGCTCATCAGTCAGGTTGGCCAGCTCACGAATTCCCTGCCCACCGCTAATGATCTGGATCCCAAGCGGGCCATGAGTGATGATCTCTTCCAGGGGAAAGTCGTCCTGGATGAGATGGGCCAGATTGAAACGCGGCTTGATCCCCATGAGAATGTGGACGTTTGCCAGGCCTAAGTCCGCATCAAAGATAGCAACTTTTCGTCCCGTCTGCGCAATGGTGATGGCGAGGTTAACGACCACACTGGTTTTCCCCACGCCTCCTTTTCCGCTCGTCACGGCGATGACTCGCGCGTAATTGCTGCCTCGGACGGGCGTCTTCACCTTAGATCGAATGTCTGAGAGGGTGCCTTTGAGCTCGCGTTTGACCTCTTCGATAGTGAAGCCACGCTTATAGATCAGGTCCTTGATGCGGGTCAGTATGGCAATGTGGTCTTCCGTGAATTCGTTGCGGTCGAGCCCCATTTCGGTGAACGTCAGGAACTCTCGGAAGGCATTCTCGTAATAGCGTACTTCGGCTTCTTCGAGACCGGTGCGTTCACACACCTGCTTGATAGAAAATTTACGGATCATCAGCCGCTCTGAACCTCCACTCTCAGCGTCACCCAACCGCGGCCAGCGCCGCGGTCCCGATCAGCATCGGTTGCTTCCACTTGGCTGCTTCAGCGAGCTTCCGTCTCCGTTTTCCGATTCACTCTTCGAACAGTGACGAAATCCTAATTCATTAGCCGCATTGCTAAAGAGGCATTCGGTATTTGTCAACAAAAAGTCACGCTTCAGGCGCAAAAGCCTACCCCCATGGTTTTGCTGAATGCCCAAGCGCTTTGATCTATAGTTGAATCGGCGAAGAGAGTCAAGGAGTGCACCATGATCTCGCTGACAGTCAATGGCAAGCCCCAGACTTTTGAAAACGTGACAACGATCATCGATCTTCTCAACGCGCTCGCTATTCAGCGAGACCAGGTGGCCGTCATGGTCAACGGCGACGTCATTCGTCGCGCAGACCACGAGTCCACAGTTCTCCATGACGGCGATGCTGTTGAGATCATCACGATTGTTGGCGGTGGCTGTTAGCTTGTGTGCTGTTCAGGGTGTCGAGAGAATTTCATCAAATTTGTCAGCCGTCAGTCTGAAGAAGTACCATTCGGCCAGATGTTGCGCCCCGTAGCGTTTGAAAAAGTTCTGTGCCGACACGTTCCAATGCAGCGTGACCCACTCCATTCGTCCGCATCCACGTTCGCGTGCCAGTTCCACGCACTTGCGGAATAAAGCATGACCAATTTTCGCTCCCCTGTATTGCGGCAGAACGAAGATATCCTCGATGTAGAGAGTGGGAAGCGCTAGGAAAGTCGAATAGGTCTCTAAGACAAAGGCGTAACCGACGGCTTGTCCGTCAAGGTCGGCTAAGTAGACCTCAAAACGCGGGCGCTCAGCGAAAGCGTCGCGCAAAAGGCGCTTTTGTGCTTCCGGCGTCGGCGGCTCAAGCTTTTCGTATTCGGCAAGTGCTCGGATTAGACCCAACAGGGCTTCGCCGTCCTGCTCTGTTGCACGGCGGACAACGACTTGCGGCCGCGGCGCGTTGAGTGGCTCGTGATTATTCATACCCCGAGTTTCGGGCGGAGAGCTGAGTCGGAGTCAAGTCTGCGGTTTGGTGGTCCCTCGATCCAGTGCGAACGTTCTTAGCATCTCAAGGGGGAACGGGAAGACAATGGTCGAACTATGGGACGAACTAATCTCCACCAGTGTCTGAAGGTAGCGCATCTGCATGGCCATGGGGTGGGAGGCCATCATTTGGGCTGCCGCAACCAGCTTTTCTGCCGCTTGGAATTCTCCCTCCGCGCTGATCACCTTCGCCCGGCGCTCGCGCTCCGCTTCAGCCTGGCGAGCCATGGCGCGCTGCATCTCTTGGGGAAGGTCGACTTTCTTGATCTCTACGGCCGTAACCTTGACGCCCCATGCGTCCGTCTGGCGATCCAATATCCCTTGCAGTTCCATGTTGAGCTTCTCGCGTTCCGCGAGAAGGTCATCGAGCTCAACCTGGCCTAAGACGCTGCGCAGAGTGGTTTGCGCCATTTGTGAAGTTGCAAACAAGTAATCCTCAACCCCGACAATCGCTTTTGCAGGATCCACGACTTGAAAATAAACGACGGCATTCACTTGGACCGAGACGTTGTCGCGGGTGATAATGTCCTGTGGGGGGACGTCCAACGTGACGATGCGCAGGCTCACGCGTACCATGCGATCGATCGGCCAAAAGATCAGCACGAGGCCAGGTCCTTTGGGCTTCGGCAAAAGCCGGCCTAAGCGAAACACCACGCCTCGCTCGTACTCGTTGAGAATGTTGATACACTTCGCCAAGTACCCAACAATGAGCACAAGGACGACAAGCCACGGTCCCTGCAGGAGAAAAAGCCAGTTTGGGAGTTCTTGGGCACCACGCATTTTTTCCGCCTCCTAATTGTTCTGCTGAGAGCTTGACGAAATCACGCAGGTTTTAGCTACTGAAATGCGACATTGAGCCGAGCAGGTTGTGAGCACTAGGCGTTGTCGCCAATGACTCAGCGGAGCCAGGCACCACAGAATTAATGATCGAACAACCAGAGGATCGTCAACTTTACGCTGTTGAGATGTTAGGTATCACCCGTGCCTTCGCACGCGTCGTTGCCAATGAGCGCATCACGCTGCGTGTGCATGAGGGCGAAATCCACGCCCTTGTGGGGGAGAACGGTGCTGGCAAGTCAACGCTCATGAAAATCCTTTACGGGCTCTACCGGCCGGACTCCGGCGAGATCCGCGTCCATGGGCGGCCTGTGCACTTTCGCTCACCCGCTGACGCCATTGCCGCCGGTATTGGCATGGTTCATCAGCACTTCATGCTCATTCCACCCTTCACAGTGGCTGAAAACGTTGTTCTGGGCGACGAGCGTTTTCGATGGGGACTCTACAAGCCGAGGGAGACAGTTCAGCGCATTGCCGAGCTTGCCCAGCGCTACGCCATACCGATTGATCCCCGTGCTCTTGTGGCTGATTTGAGCGTTGGGGAGCAGCAGCGCGTTGAAATCCTCAAGATTCTCTACCGCAAGGCTTCGATCATTATCCTCGATGAGCCGACGGCCGTCCTGACGCCTCAAGAAGTCGATGCGCTTTTCCACACAATTCGCCAGCTGGCGCGCGATGGCAAAACAATTATCATTATTACGCATAAACTTCGCGAAGTCATGGCTCTATCGGATCGGCTCACCGTGCTACGCAATGGGCGGGTCGTCGGAACAATGGAAACGCATGCCACGACCCCGGAAGAGATTGCGCGCTTGATGGTGGGACGCGAAGTCATTCTTCCAACGCTTGCCCGCGAGATTGCGAAAGCGCGGGAAACCGCGGGGGGGCAGACCGCTTTGGTAGAGAGCTCATCAACTCTTTGCCTCTCAGACGGCGAACAGGCGGCTCATCTCCCAGCCGAGAGCGTGCGGTCCTTGCCCACACCCCTGCGAGTCGAAAAGGTTTGTCTTCAGCACGGACGCGGTCAACCTCTCCTCGGGAACATCAGTTTTGAAGTCAAGGCGGGTGAGATCGTCGGCATCGCGGGGGTTGAGGGGAACGGCCAAAAGGAATTGCTGGAGGTGTTGACCGGCCTCACCCTGCCCACACAAGGAGCGATCCATGTCAACGGTTGTGACGTCACGCGACTGGCTCCGCGCGCACGATTTGCAGCAGGGATGGCCTGCATTCCCGAAGACCGTCAGCGTCAGGGACTGATCCTCGATTTTGATCTTCGTGAGAACCTTCTGCTTGGGCGCCACCACGATTGGAAAGTGGCGCGAAAGTTCGACGAAGAAGCAGCCCGCCGCCGACTCGAAGAATTCGACGTCCGTCCCGCCCAGCCGTGGCTGCGCGCGTCGCAGCTTAGCGGGGGCAACCAACAAAAGCTCATTGTGGCGAGGGAATTCACGCGAGGAGCCCCCCTCCTGATTGCGGCTCATCCCACACGTGGGATCGATCTCGGCGCGATCGAATTTATCCATCGCAAGCTGCTAGAGCTGCGGGCCAATGGCGTGGCGATCCTTCTCATTTCCGCAGAGCTCAGCGAAATTCTCGCGTTGTCGGACCGCATCCTTGTTATGTACGGCGGGCGCATTGTGCACGAGACACCAAACCGTGGGGTCTCAGAGCAGGAATTGGGAATTTTTATGGCGGGAGGCTTGGCCCTGAGCTCATCGCAGTTTAGCTTGGAGGCGACCTCATGAAGCTGTGGTTTGTCCGTGTCATTCTTTCCCCAGCAATTGCGCTGGCCCTTTCGCTTCTTGTGGGGATGGGGTTCCTGTGGGTTTGTGGCTATCCCGTCATTTCCACGTTCCGTGCCATTCTTACTCAGAGTCTCCAAGATTGGTACGGTCTCGGCCAGGTCCTTCACACTGCCACCCTCTTGACGTTCACTGGGCTCGCGGTGGCGGTGGCTTTTCGTGCCGGGCTCTTCAATATCGGCGCCGAAGGTCAGCTCTACATCGGCGCGATGGCCCTCGGAATCGCTGGCTATTACCTCAAAGGGGTGCCGCGCGAAACAATCCAGCAGGTTCCCTGGGTCGTGTGGATGGTGGCCCTGACCCTCCTGGCCATGCTGGCCGCCGGACTCTACGGCCTTATTCCTGGCCTCCTGAAAGCTTTCACTGGGGCGCACGAGGTTATCACCACGATCATGCTCAACTTTGTGGCTCTCGCATGGATCAACTATCTGCTGCGCTATGATCCCAACAGCTTCGCCGTTCCGGCTACAGTGCGCACCCCCGCCTTTCCTGACTTTATGCGTCTGCCGCGCCTCTCAGCATGGTTCAGCGGCTTCCAAGGCTCAGTGGTCAATGTGTCGCTCTTCTTGGCGATTGCAGCGGCGTTTGCTGTGTGGTGGATGCTGCGGGCCACAAAGCTTGGTTATGAGATTCGGGCTGTGGGCAAGAATCCTATCGCGGCGCGTCTGGCCGGAATCTCTCCGCGCAAGATCACCATTGTCGCTATGTTTCTGAGTGGCTCACTGGCCGGACTCGTGGGAGTCAGCTTTGTTCTGGGGCACAAAGGATACTTTGAAGAGAACTTTTCTGCCGGACTCGGCTTTCTGGGGATTGCCGTGGCGCTCTTGGCCAGCAATCACCCGCTTGGCGTTCTTTTCACCGCTTTGTTGTTTGGCATCCTCAACTACGGCAAGGTTGCCGCGGCAAGCGAGATTCCCAAGGATATCATCGAGATCTTGGAAGCAGCCATCATCCTCAGCATTGTGATCGTCAACCGTCTCACAACGCGTTGGCTCATCACCCTCACGAAACGCCAGCTTCAGGCGCGGGTCACAACGCCGGAAGCAAAAAATAAA
>FWWM01015488.1_pt1 | contig 11639 bp, 9 predicted proteins | sample 2228351 | NCBI WGS metagenome assembly FWWM01 (sample SAMEA103939774, study PRJEB20133) | metagenome | reverse complement strand
GCGAACAGGCAGATATTCGGTTTGCGGGGTATCGCCCAGAGGCACAATCGGTTCGGGAGCGAGCATCGTGATTTGGGTTGTAGGGGGGCGTACCGCGCCGCGCATGGAGGCAGGTTCAGGGGCGCGCGCGATTCGCGTGCGCGCTTCAGGAACTGCTTCTGGCGAGGCTTCAGGCTCACCATCGCTGTGGGTCGGCTTGGGTTCTGTCAACACGGGTTCAGCAGCGAATGGATGCGCCTCACTACCAGCTGACCTCCAGCGCAGTTCGGTGCGCTCAGGAGAAGCCGACTCACGCTGGCTTAGCCGAACCGCAGAATCGGGGTTTTGTGTGCGGGGCGTTGTCTGGAACCATAGCCCGATGGCAACCCCAACAGCAAGCATCATTCCCAGCCCCCACGCCAGTCGGGGCGCCCAGAGGATTCGTCGTTGGGGGCGGGTTTGAAGGCGCAACGCGATTGCCTCCCAGCGCAGCTGGCAGGCGGGCACAGGCTCCGAGCGCACCTGCCTCAGCAGCGCACGGTACGCCTGCTCCTGTTGCCAGAGCGCACGACACGCCGCACAACTCTCCAGATGCGCGCGCCATGTCTCGGTTAGACCGCTCGGCTCGCTCTCAAGCCACCCCGCAAACTGACGACAAAGGTTTCTCATTCAATCTCACCTATCTGGCGCAATAACGGCTCCAAAACAGCTTTGAACGCGCGGCGGGCACGCATCACACGCAGCTTCACCCCGCCCACCGTCGTGTTCAAAATCTCCGCCATCTGTTCATATTCCATCTCTTCCAGATCGCGCATCACAATCAGCTGCCGATGGTGTTCGGGCAGGCGGTTGAGCGCGGTGTAAAACGCCTCGTGGAAGGCGTTCTGCTGGACGACCTCTTCGGGTTCGGGCGGGTTCGGGTGCGTCATCCACGCCAGTTTGTATCCCGCCTCGCGCTGGAGCAGTTCGGCATGTCGCTTCTGGGCGCGGGCACGGTCGGTACACAGATTTAGCGCAATCCGCATCAGCCATGTGCTGAACCGCGATTGCTCACGGAAAGTGTGCAGGCGCTCAAACGCCTTCAGGAACACTTCCTGCACAATATCTTCAGCGTCGTCGGCGTTCCCCACAGAGCGATAGACGAGCCGAAACACAGGCTGGCGATAGCGTACAAAAAGCGTTTCCAGCGCATCCGTGTCGCCTTCCTTTGCACGCGCCACCAGCTGCTCATCACTGAGAGTCGGATACGCCAGCCCCGAAGCGAAGTCGTCCATAGCGACGGTTCCCGCGCGGTTCATTCTGCATGGTCTGACGAATCAACGGGAGGGGCGTTTCGCATTAGGCGCACGCGCATCACGCGCTTCGTCTGGGGCGTTACCCGAACGCGGTGGGCAATCGTGTAGTCGGGAATCCACACGATGCCTGCATCATCACACAACAGGGGCAGGTGGCGGCGCTCTTCAGGCGGAACCTTGCGGTCTATGAAGATTCGGCTCACCTTTTTGGGGTGCGCCATCCCCAGCGGCTGGAAGCGGTCGCCAGGGCGCCAGTTGCGCACTTTCAGTTCGCCCTGCAGGGCGTCGGCGTCCAGCACGACTTCCTGAACGCCTGGCTCGCAGCAGGGTGGCGGTATCGCCTCTGCCGCGCTCCATGCTTCCTCTGTCGCCTCCAGCCACACCCCTGCCTGCGGGATCAGCACGGGCGTGTCGGGGTAGAGGGGGTACTCGTATTCTGGGGCTTCTTCGCGGGAAGTGGGGTGCATCGTGGCGCCGTGGGGGTCCGTCAGCAGGCGCCATTCCGAGCTGATTTCCCATGAAGTAGACCTGCCGTTCACCAGCGCGCGGCGGATGGCTTCCAGAATCTCGTAAGGTGGCATGCTGAGCGGGTCGGCGTGCGCCTGAATCCATGCCCGTAGCAGTCGGCGTTGCACCGCAGGATGCTGGCGCTGGAACATCTCGGCGGGCAGGCGCGCCCCACGCTGGAGGTGGTTGCCAAAATGCTCACGCAGATAGTAGTCCCACCAGCCCTCTTCGTTCTCCACAATATCGGCGAGGCGGAGCAGGTGGCGTTCAAAGGCGGGCGCGAGCTGCTGAAGCAGGGGCACCAGTTGCGAGCGCACCCGATAGCGCAGCTGGCGCGGGTCCACATTCGTGCGGTCAAACACCGTCGGTAGCCCGTGCGCTTCGCAGTAGGCGTGAGTCTCGGCGCGGGACACATCCAGCAGGGGGCGGATGATGCGCCCGCGCTGATAGGGGATGCCGCGTAGCCCACGCGGTCCCGTGCCCCGTAAAAGATTAATCAGGATGGTCTCAATCTGGTCAGTTCGGGTGTGGGCGGTAGCGATGGCGACGGCGCCCAGCGAGTCGGCGAGCCGTTCCAGAAACGCATAACGCGCCTTGCGCCCCGCCTCTTCGAGGGTGATGCCCTCGGCTTTTGCCAGCGCAGGCACATCTGCCCGCTCCCAGTGGAACGGCACACCCAGCGACTCACACACCCCACGACAGACCGCCACATCCGCATCCGCCTCAGGGCGCATGCCGTGATGCAGATGCGCCGCATGCACCCGAATCATCAGCTCGCTCTGCAGCTGGGTGAGGATATGAAGCAGTGCCGTGGAATCGGCGCCCCCAGAGTAGCCCACAATCACGATGCCCCCCTCAGGGGGTATCATCTGCCGTTCCAGAATCGTCTTCCGAACCCGTTCGAGGGGATTCATTCTGTTTCACGGCGCTGTCTCGCCATTTTTGCCGATAATGGCGTGTTTCATTTTCCACCTCTTGCTAATAGGCTCGCCAGTAGCGTCGGATCAGGTCGCGTGTTTTGCGGACGCCTTCGATTGGGTCGCCCTCGCCCATGTATTCGATGGAGAGTGCGCCGCTGTAGCCCGCCAGTCGCAGGTGGCTCAGCAGGCGTCCGTACTCCAGCTGGGTCTCCTCGCCCCGCGCATCGAAGGCGTGGCTTTTGGCATGCACATGGAACGCATACGGCGCGAGCTGGCGGCAGGTCTCGTAGATTCGCTCGGCGGACGCGTTTCCAAAATCGAGGCAGGCGCCCACCCAGCGCGAGTCGGTGCCCCGAATCAGGCTCACGAGGTTCTCGGCGCGGTGCGCCACGCCGTCGCGGTTTTCCAGTGTAATCCGAATCTGGCGTCGGCGTGCTTCGGGCAGCAGCCGCTGAAGGAACAGCCCCACTCGTTCCAGCAGGTGGGTATCGTCTTCACGCTCGTTGCCCGAGCCGCCGAGATGGAACCGCACCAGCGGCGCGCCCAGCGTGTAGGCTGCCTGCAGGCACTCCACACACTCGTCCATCTTGCGGCTCAGGTTCGCCTCGTCCTGAATCTGAAGCGGTTCCGAGACCATCAGCCCCGTGATGGCGACACCGTAGCGGGTGAACAGTTCGCGCAGGGGTTCCAGCGTGCGCGGATGCAGGCTGGGCAGGTGGCGCGTGTGCAGGCTCACCCCCTGAATATCCAGTTCGCGCAGGGTGTGGGGCAGGCTCTCCAGAGTCAGGGCGCCGCTTTCCAGCAGTTTGTGGAAGGCGGTCGTTTCGCAGCTAAGCAAGGGGAACAGGGGCGCTGGCTTCGGCTCGCCGCGCTCCAGCAGTTCACCCACGCGCTCCAGCCGCTCAAAAAGACCCCCAAACCCCGCGTTCACCAGCGAGCGCACGCCCTCGCGCAAAAAATCGCGCCGACTGGTGGGACGATCATGCCGACTCATCAAGGGAATTATACCACCCTTGTTGAGCCGTTTATTCGTTGCTGAGTGTAGACGCTTCGTAGTCGGACATGCCCGAGTTGTAGTCGTGGAACGCGCCGCTGGAATCTACCCATCCGGGGTTGCCCTCGGGGTCTACATGGGTCGGTTCGGGGTAGTTATCGCCCAGTGCGCGGCTCCACTCTTCTGACCACCAGGAGCGCTCCGCATCCGACTGGCGCAACGAGTCCATAAAGTCGTCGCTTCCTGTGCTGAGGTCGGGCAGGCTGGAGCTGCCCCCGCTGTCGGGCATAAAATCGGCGCCGAAACCGGGGCTACTGTAGCCGTAGGGTGTTGCGCCGCTGGAAGCAGGGGGTGCGAACGCCCCACCCGGGATGCCACCTTCTGGCGCAGGGGCAGAAACGGTGTAAGGGTTAGGCTCACTATTGCTTGCCATCGCGCCAATAATGCCCAGCATTACCAGCGCGCCGTCGCATAACATGCACATCCCCAGCACGCCCACACCAAGCGCAATCCAGACCCATTTCGGGACCCCACTGCGCGACGCCTTTGGCGCACTCCCGACGCCCACACCCTCAGGGGGTGTTGTTGGCTGTGTCCTCTCGTTTGGATTGGGCAACTCTTGCATCTCAAAATCACCTCTGGAGTAATTATGCCACATCTGGAAGCAATTCAGCACGCATAAATCCCTGCGGCGAACCTGTTCGGTTGCAAGAACCTTTCCTTAAAGCTCCCCCGCAAGCGAGAGGGCTTCCGTGTGTTTGCAGGCGCCCGCTCGGGCAGGGTTCGGTTCCCCTTGCGGAGCAGGGAGAATCTCACGGCTTAAAGGGGTAGATTTTTTTCATGCCTCCCCGAAAGAGCGACGGCTAAAGCCGATCGTATAAAACAAAGCCAGCCTCCGCTGGCTATTTCAGCCGACGCAGGTCGGCTTCGTTGGGTATGGGCAGGACGGCTAAAGCCGTTCCCACTAAACAAAGCCCGCCTGCGCGGGCTATTGTAGCCGACGGAGGTCGGCTTCGTTTCATAGGAACGGCTTCAGCCGTCTGGACACACCCACAATCCCTATAAACCCTGACGGGTGAACCCGTTCCTATTAGACAAAGCCAGCCTCCGCTGGCTCTTTTAGCCGACGCAGGTCGGCTTCGTTTCATAGGAACGGCTTCAGCCGTCTGGCTAACCCCACGCTCCTATAAACCCAGACGGGTGAACCCGCTCCTATTAGACAAAGCCAGCCTTCGCTGGCTATTTTAGCCGACGAAGGTCGGCTTCGTTTCATAGGAACGGCTTTAGCCGTCTGGCTAACCCCACGCCTCTGTAAAAACGACGGCTAAAGCCGATCGTATAAAACAAAGCCAGCCTCCGCTGGCTGGTTTAGCTGCTCGGTTGCAAAGATACCTTCTGGAACCCACGATGCCCCCTGAAAGAGCGACGGCTAAAGCCGTTCCTATTAGACAAAGCCAGCCTTCGCTGGCTTTATCAGCCGACGAAGGTCGGCTTCATTTCATAGGAACGGCTTCAGCCGTCAGGGCACAGGTTCCAAGACGGCACGCCTGTCAAAAAACCTCTCCCTAAGACCTGAAAGAAGGGGGCTCGGAACAATCACGCCCCTATCCTTGCCACAGAGCAGGTTTAGCTATCTGAACAACCATCCATCCGCCGACTCTGGAAGTCCAGAGGTGTCTGCAAAGCCTCCAGAGGCTCCCACTCGTGCCTCAAACACTGCGCCGCGTGATGGCGCTTCTGATTTCTGATATATTCGGCTACTCGCTCTACCGCAGCAGGGTCCACCGTAATAGCAGCGTAGGTGCCGCTCCACTGGAAGGGCTTGTCGGGACGCAGCACCTTCCGTATCAGATGAGAAGAGGCGCCCTTGATTTGTCCCACCAGTTTTGCGACCGAGAGCGAGGCTGGAAGCGCTACCAGTAAGTGAATATGGTCAGCCACACCGTTGAGGGCAATCACTCTTGTTTTCAGTTCGTGGCACTTGGCGATGATGGCAGCGAAGACCTCGCTCTCAATGTCTTCGGTCAGCAAGGGCAGGCGATCCCAGGTACACCAGATGAGATGCACATACAGCTGGATGTAATCGTTTGGCACGGGTTGTGAGTTCGCCCTCTGGGACTTAGTTTCCTGCTTGTTTTTGGAAGCCTGTCTCAGATTTTGTGCCAGCGTCTGAAGGGGTGTGGAAGCCTTTCAGTCGGCGATAGCCAGCCTCGTTAGCCGAGGTAGAGCAGCTAAAGCCGTTCCCAGTAAACGAAGCCCGCCTGCGCGGGCTATTGTAGCCGACGCAGGTCGGCTTCGTTTCATAGGAACGGCTTCAGCCGTCAGCACCTCACCACCCACAAACAAAAAATGCCCCTCCCTCGCGCGAGGGAGGGGCGTCTTCCGTTTCAATCCCTCACAGGTAGGCTACAAACAAGTGCCACAGCGTTACCCCATCCGTGATGCGCCGTTTCAATCCCTCACAGGTAGGCTACAAACCGGGCGGGCTTCCCACCGCGCTACGTCCTAATTACCCAGTTTCAATCCCTCACAGGTAGGCTACAAACTGAGAGCCTTTGTACGATGTGTGCCACTCAAGTCGAAGGTTTCAATCCCTCACAGGTAGGCTACAAACGTTGTTGAGAGGGTGGTGCGTGATTATGGCGTATAGTTTCAATCCCTCACAGGTAGGCTACAAACGTAGAGGGCGCTACCGCGCCCAATAAAGACGCAGAAGTTTCAATCCCTCACAGGTAGGCTACAAACGGGACAATGAAAAATTTCGTTCGAGCCGTGTCCGCCTGTGGTTTCAATCCCTCACAGGTAGGCTACAAACGAACAGGCAAGACCGAAACCGTATGTCGTTTCTGCCGTTTCAATCCCTCACAGGTAGGCTACAAACACCAACTTCGAGAAATTCTACCTGTATAAACGCGAGCGTTTCAATCCCTCACAGGTAGGCTACAAACCGGCTCGTGTTCAACGCACCGACCCTCGTCCAGCCGATCGGTTTCAATCCCTCACAGGTAGGCTACAAACCCCTTTGTGGAGGGCAGTGTTATATCTAAGCAACTTGTGTTTCAATCCCTCACAGGTAGGCTACAAACTGGCGATTGTGGAAAATAATCGGGTAGGAGTCAAGCGTTTCAATCCCTCACAGGTAGGCTACAAACTGGGGTACTGGGGATCTAATGAACGGTACTACGCCAGTTTCAATCCCTCACAGGTAGGCTACAAACTCCTGTACGGTTCGGGCGTGTACGGGAACCTCTCGTTGTTTCAATCCCTCACAGGTAGGCTACAAACTCGTGGGTGCCCGCCCTGCGCGGTACGAGGAGGTGCGTTTCAATCCCTCACAGGTAGGCTACAAACCAGTTACGATAACGGTAGGCGACAACACAATCGTCGTTTCAATCCCTCACAGGTAGGCTACAAACGGATTGACAAACACATACCCGATAGCGCCCTGATGATGTTTCAATCCCTCACAGGTAGGCTACAAACGTTGGAGGAGGAGACTGGCTGCACCAGTGAGACGTGGTTTCAATCCCTCACAGGTAGGCTACAAACGGAAGACGTGGAGTTTTTCTGGCAGTTTAGCAAGGAGTTTCAATCCCTCACAGGTAGGCTACAAACGCGTCGACGCGCGCTACGCCGTCGCCCCCGCCTTTGTTTCAATCCCTCACAGGTAGGCTACAAACCCGTCGGTGAGGGAGAACGCAAGCGCACACGCCGAGTTTCAATCCCTCACAGGTAGGCTACAAACCAACCCGCCTTTTGCGGGTCGGTCCCAAAATGAGTTCAAAACGGTTCCAATTGTCAAGGTTCGGGCGTTGCCCGTTGGTGGGTTTATTATACCCCATCGGTGTGGGTGAAGTCAAGCTTTGGCGTCGATCGGACTCGGATTTGAACTCAAGGGGTGAAAAGTTGGCGATCGACGCCAAGTGGGTTTTTGGGGTACAGGATGTGGTGTGTGGTAGCGAATGCAACACGCTATCTGTGGTGTATCGCTTTTCGGTTTGTCGTCGAACGAAGGGTTAGTCAAAGAATGGGGCAAAATGAGTTCAAAATGGGGTAAAAAAACGCCCCCCTGCCGCGCTGGCAGGGGGTTGGATTCTTCCGGAGCAAGTCCTGTGGCTTACGCCTTGACGCCTGCTGCCGCCTGCGCCGGTTTGGTCTCTTTGGGCAGGTCGTAGCGGCGCGGGCGCGGCTTGATCAGGCTTGTGTCCACAGGCTCGTAGGAGATTTCGGGTCCGTCGGGCGTCCACTTCGCCAGCGTGGTCTTGAGGTAGTTCTCGTCGTCGCGCTGGGGGAACTCTGGCTTGTAGTGGGCGCCGCGGCTCTCGTTGCGTGCCAGCGCACACGCCGTGATACAGATCGCCAGCTCCAGCTGATGCTCCAGCGTGCGCACGAACGGGATTACCTGATTCGTCCAGCTGAGGTGGTCGCTGATGTTGACATGCTTGACGCGCTCGCGGAGCTCCTTGAGGGCGTTCAGCGTGCGCTCCAGCCGCGGGTTCTCGCGCACCACGGTGACATTCTCGTCCATCAGGATGCGCATCTCGTCGGCGAGTTTGTAGGGGTTCTCGGAGCCGGTGCGCTGGCTGATGGCTTTGAAGTGCGCCTCGTGGCGGGCGCGCTCCTGCTCAAACAGGCTGGAGGGCATATCGAACGCCGAGCGCTCGAGGCTCTTGAGATATTCCACGATTGCGGGAGCGCACACTTCGCCGCCGAACAGGCAGCTCAGCAGCGAGTTCGCGCCCAGGCGGTTCGCCCCATGATACTGGTAGTCCACCTCGCCGACGGCGTACACGCCGGGGATGTTGGTCATCTGGTTGCGCGGATGCACGGCTTCCATCATGCCGTCGCCGTTTGTGGCGTAGTCCACCCACAGCCCGCCCATCGAGTAGTGTTGCGCCGGGTAGATGCGCATCGGCACCTCGCGCGGGTCTTCGCCCACGAACTTGATGTAGACTTCCAGAATGCCGAGCAGTTTCTTTTCAATCTGCTGGCGGGGCAGGTGGGTGATGTCCAGGTAGACCTGGTTCTTGCCCTGAATGCCGCGGCGCTGGTTCACGCACACATCGAAGATTTCGCGTGTGGCGATATCGCGCGGCACGAGGTTGCCATAGGCGGGGTACTTTTCCTCGAGGAAGTACCAGCGGTCGTGTTCGGGGATGTCGCGCGGGTGGCGCTTGTCGTAGGGGTCTTTGGGCACCCACACGCGCCCGCCCTCGCCGCGCACCGCCTCCGAGACCAGTCGGCACTTGTCCTCGCCCGGAATCGCGGTGGGGTGAATCTGGATAAACTCGCCGTTGGCGTAGTAGACGCCCTGCTGGTAGCAGATGCTGGCAGCCGAACCTGTGCAGATGATGGAGTTGGTGGTGTTTTTGAACAGCATGCCGGGTCCGCCGGTGGCGATTACAACCGCTTCGGCGGGGAAGGCGCGGATTTCCATCGAGCGCAGGTCTTGCGCCACCAGCCCACGGCAGACGCCCGTCTCGTCCAGCACAAGACCGAGGAAGTCCCAGCCTTCGTACTTGGTGACGCGCCCTTCCACTTCCCAGCGGCGCACCTGTTCATCCAGCGCGTAGAGCAGTTGCTGTCCGGTGGTAGAACCCGCGAAGGCGGTGCGGTGGTGGCGCGTGCCGCCGAAGCGGCGGAAGTCTATCAAGCCTTCCGGGGTGCGGTTGAAGGGCACGCCGAGCCGATCCAGCAAGTAGATAATCGCGGGGGCGCGCTCGCACATGCGCAACACGGGCGGCTGGTTCGCCAAAAAGTCGCCCCCATACACCGTGTCGTCGAAATGAATCCATGGGGAGTCGCCTTCGCCTTTGGTGTTCACCGCGCCGTTGATGCCGCCCTGCGCACACACCGAGTGCGAGCGCTTCACGGGCACCAGAGAGAAGAGGTCTACATGCACGCCTGCTTCGGCGAGCTTCATCACGGTCATCAAGCCGCCAAGACCGCCGCCCACAACAGCTACTCGCTTCTGTGCCATCATTCTCGCCTCCTTAGTGCGATACGGGGGGCGCCGGCGCTTCGTGCATAAAGAAGCCCGCCAGCGCAATCAGCCCCAGCGCGCTCAGCAGCACGAACCCCACCCAGCACCACTTGTGGAGCGTGCGCTGCGCACGGTCGCCAATCACAATGCCCCAGCGAATCGCGAAGTTCCAGACCCCGTTAAACAGGTGATACGAGCTGGCAATCACGCCCAGCGCGTAAAACGCCACCACCAGCGGGTTCTGGAAATGCGCCTGCATGCCCGAATAGTAGATATCCGTGCCGTACAGCTTGTGGCTAATCGTCGTGGAATAGACATGGTAAATCAGGAACACAAAGATATAGACCCCACTCACGCGCTGGAGCGTGTAGGCGAGGTTCTCGCTGAAACGGTACCGGTAGATATTCGCCTTGCCATGATAGGTTATCACAAACCCGTAGAGCGAATGGAACAGCAGCGGCAGGATAATCAGGAACAGCTCCATCCCCCACAGCACCGGTTTCGGCAAAATCTCGTTGAAGAAGTAGACCACCGCGTTAAAGTATTTCGGGTCTACTGCCGCCATCGAGTTGAGAAACAGGTGCTGTACGAGATAGTAGCCGACGGGGAAAATCCCTGTAAGCGAGTGAAGCTTGTGCAGGAAGTAGTTATCGCCCTTGAGCTTCTCTCGCCAGTTAGCAGATGGTGCGGTTTGAACGCTCATCGTTAGCACACCTCTGGCGAGATTATACCCGATGGGGCTACTCCTTGAGGTGTGGCTCGTCGCGATAGCGTTCCAGAATGCGCTGGGTGAGGTCCTTGAGCATATCGGGCAGCTCTTTACCGAGAATCGGTTCGGTGGGCTTGTAATAGAGGGGCGAGCCGGCACCCACCCAGGCGCCCTGCGCCAGAAACTGCAGGTCAGCATAGGCAGGGTGTTTGGGGTCTAACGCGATTCGGGGCTGGGTGCGGAACTCGGTTTTGCCGATGGGGTCGCCCAGAATCGCGCGCATGCGGGCGTCCAGTCGCTTTGCGTAGCGGGCGAGCATCATCCCCACCTGATAGCGGGGCATCGGCTTTGCGCCATTGAACTGGGGCGGAATCGCGCCGCGCGCCTTCACCTCTTTGAGCGCGTCCACCACCCACGCAGGGTGCTTGCCCGTGAGCGTCACGACGCCCGCTGTGCCCGTGCGAATCGGCTTCTGGAACGCCTCGGTGAGACCTTTTTCCAGGTTCTGGACATACTCCGCAAACAGCGCCACCACCTCGTAGCCTGTGAGCGGCTGGTCATAGGCAGCGGCAGGCTTGGGCGGTTCCGGGTGGAGATGGGGCTGTTGCCGTTGCGCCTGACTCCACAGCAGGGCAGCCATCAGCAGGCTCAAACTCGCAGACCGAAACAGCGAAAAGTTGCGCATGGTTCTGGACTCTATTATGGCACATGCGCGCCCGTAATTTTAGCGAGGCGCGGGTCTCCGGAACCGCCTCTTAAACAGTGCAACCCCCACAAGGGGGGCTGCACTGCCGGTGTTCGCTTGAGGAGGTAAGACGGTTTACTGTCCGAAGCCCTGTCCGCCGCGGCGTTGACCGCCCGGACCACCGAATCCGCCGCGCGGTCCGCCGAAGCCAGGACCGAATCCGCGCCCGCCTTCGAACTGGAAGGGTTTACCGAGCATCTGGTTCCACTTCTCGCGCTGGGCGGGGGTCAGGACGGCGAGGATTTTATTCTCCAGCTCCTGGCGTGCCTTTTCGAACGCCTGCGGGTCGGGTTGACCGCCGCCCTGCTGGAACCGCTCGCGCATCGCCTGGAACTGCTCCTGCAGGATGCCCTGAATCTTGCTCTGTTGCTCCTGCGTCAAGCCCACTTCTCTGGCAATTTCGGGGTTCATCAGCGCCATGGGACCCTGCCACTGGAGCTCCAGTTCGCGCAGGCGCTTCTTCTGGGCGTCGGTCAGCACGGTGGTCGGGTCGTTTTTCTGGCGAAT
>FWWM01015476.1_pt1 | contig 11647 bp, 7 predicted proteins | sample 2228351 | NCBI WGS metagenome assembly FWWM01 (sample SAMEA103939774, study PRJEB20133) | metagenome | reverse complement strand
TACTCCGTCCAGGAGGTGATGAAGGCGTAGATGGCGATGCTGGCGATGCCCGGAGCGGTCAGGGGCAGGGTGATGCAGTCGGGGAGCCAGAAGTGTTCCAGGTCCAGGCAAGCCAGGGCTATCAGGGCGGCGGTAAAGGGAGCGTAAGCCAGGAGCAGCGGGCTGTAAGGAAATTTCAGCCAGAGGCCCAGACCCAGGAAGCTGCTCAGCAACTCCACCGCCGGGTAGCGCCAGGAGATGGCCGCGCCGCAGTCCCGGCAGCGTCCCCGGAGCAGGACGAAGCTCACCAGACTACTAAGGAAGCCGAGCACGCTCGACAACCTGAGCAGGGCCGTCGAGAACCCGGTCAGCGCATCGAGAGCAAGGTAGAAGCTCTTCAGGTAGTTGTACTTGGGCCTTCCCTTGAAGCGGGCCGGACGGTCGTAGCTGACCCCTACCTGGTTGAATCCAAGCCAGGCGACCATCCCCCGGGTGAATCGGTTGCGTTCGGGCAGCGCCCGGTAAGCCTCGACCGCTCTCCGGTCCATCAGACGGAAGTTGCCCACGTCACGCGGCACCGAAACCTCGGCCGTGGCGTTGAGCAGTCGGTAAAAGAGCCAGGCTGAGCCACGTTTGAGTAACGATTCTCCGATTCGGCGCGAGCGCCGGGCGTAGACAATATCGTAGCCGGCGCGCCACTTCTCAAGGAAAGCTGGAATCAACTCCGGCGGGTCCTGCAGGTCCGCGTCCATCAGAACCGCGACATCGCCCCGGCAGCGCTCCAGTCCCGCGGTACAGGCGGCCTCATGACCGAAGTTTCGTGAAAACGTAACGTACCGGACGTGACCGTCGGCTCGCGCCAGCTCCACAATCATCTCGGCCGAACGGTCGGTGCTGCCGTCATTGACCAGCAGCAGCTCATAGTTCACCCCGAGTTGGGCAAGCACATTGCTAACCCGACGATGCACTTCAGGCAGGTTCTCCTCTTCATTGAAGAGCGGGATGACAACTGATACAAGGGGGCGTGCTGGTCTGTTGGCTTCAGTTGGAGTCATGACTCGACGCTAGTATAGACCAACAGTGGCATCCGAGTCAAACTCGGCGCACGGCTTGACCCGGGCGACTGGCGGCTTTAGTCTCTTGTCATGGACAGTACCGTGCAACCCATCATGACGAACCGCGGTGCCGGTGTACAGTGCCTGTTGGCGGTCTGCCTGCTGTTTGCGGAGCCGCTCAGGGCTGCGGACACGGTATGGGTCCGTCTGTACAGCGGAGTGACCGTCGAATGCCGGAACGGTGCGGCCGACATTGCGGTAGGCCCGGACGGCAATGTGTACGTCTGCGGTGTCGGTGAGGTGGACTGGATCTGCAACAGCGACATGACCCTTGCCGCCTATACTCGTGACGGGCGATTCCTTAACATCAGGTCTGTCGGCGGCTGGCACAACACCGAGCGGACCGACGACGTTGCCCAGGCCCTTGCCTTTGACCAGTCAGGCAGCATCTTCATTGCCGGCTTCACGAACAACTTCCCCGAGGCACGTGGCGACGACATAACCTGGGCTCGGTTCTTCATGGACAGTGACACCCTCGCCCTTGATTGGGTGGGCAAGACATTCTGGCCCGGAATCGACCGCGCATTCGACGTCGTTGTCGGCCGCAATAACGACCTCTACATCTGCGGCGCAGACCACCGCGACACCGGGCTCCCTGAGCTGTCGGCACTGACGGTGATGCGGGTGAGTACTGCCGACACGCACGTTGTCTGGTCCCGCAGTCTAATGCTCGACAAACAAGCCACACCTCGGAGACGGGACGTTGACCCGCGGTTCTACTCTGACTGGCCGCGCTGGGAGAACTGCGCCACGTGCCTGGCGTTGACGCAGCAGGGGAACGTTGTCGTTGCCGGGTTCGGCCTGAACGGGTTGACCGAGCGGGACGTCTGGGTGATGGGGTTCGACTCGGCAGGCAACCGGCTGTGGGCGACGACCTACCTGAACGGCGGGCCGTTTGACGACGTCGTGTTTGACGTCGCAATCGCCCACGACCAAAGCATCTATGTCTGCGGTCTCACCGAGTCCGAGGACAACGGCTACGACCTCCTCGTGCTCAGACTGGCAGACACCGGCGGCGTGCTGAACGTCTACACCCACAACGGAATCCCGGGCGGAGACGACTTCGCCACTCGGCTGGTGCTCGACGACGCCACGCCGCAGAACGTCTACGTCACGGGCGCAAGCGAGCACGCGGTGCGCGGTTTCCAGGTGATGACTCAGAAACTGAGCCATGACCTTATCCCGTTCTGGGGGCAGGACGGAGCGAAGTTCGGCTGGGCCGGAGACGACTTCGGCTATGACATTGCGTTCAACAAATGCCGCGCCTACGTTGCCGGGACGGTGTCGGATGACGTCCGGCTGATTTGCTACTCGGACCGCAACGTGGCCGGCGGTGAGACGCTCTGGGCCTTCGCCTACGGCCTGCCCGACAACCTGACCGACTGGGGCGCGTGCCTGTGCGTCACCGATACCGACCACATCTGCCTCGCCGGCGAATGCGACCGGGTTGATTCCGCGGGTAACTGGTCGAGTATGTTCACCGCGCGGCTTCGGACCTCATCCGGCGGAATCCAGGAAGTACCGAGCCGCCAGTTCGTTCGGTGTGCGCTCGCCCCAAATCCGTTTCCGGGCAAAGGGACGCTTGTGGTGACCCCGAGGAGCAGTCAGGTAAGCAGTATCTCAGTCCACGACGGCCTTGGACGCCGGCGGATTGAACTAGCCGGGCTGTCTACGACACCGTCTCCAGGAGCAGAATCGATGGACCTGACTCAGCTGGGGGCTGGTCTGTACCTGGTCACCGTCCGGTTCAAGAACCACCGCGAGCCAATCAGGCTCAAGGCGGTTACCCCCTAGTCTCGACTGAATAGCAGCGACCTAAGCTTCCGAGTCAGTCTTCGGCTTCGACCAGGTAAACTCCGGCAACCGCGTCACGTGCCAACGCGAGCAGGGTAAACCGCAGGCCACCGGCTGAGTAGTCATGAGCTCCCTCCATCAGACGCATGTAACCGGGATGACGCTCCTCATCGCCGAAGACCCAGAACGCAACTGCAGGCAGAAAGTCGGCCATCCCCTGTCGGCCGATCGCCAGCAGCCGGTACAGCTCAGCATAGGTCAAGCTAGCTGCAGGAAAGCTCCGCCATTCGGGCGAGGAGAGGTCTGGCTGGTAGCGTCCCGGCCACAGCCCGAAGCGAAACCTACCAGCCCAGCGGTACCGGACAAATCCGGCAAGCATCTCCAGCGTCCGTCTGACTTCGGCGTCTCTAGCCTCGTCGGCTTCGGTTTGGAATGTAACTGCGGCAACTACCGAAAACACCGCCACGTTGTTATGGACGATTTGTGCCCGTGGAAGGATTAGGCCGAGTTCGTTCTTGAGCCGCTCTGCCATATTCCGTCCCCAGCCGGCTGAGAACACCCAAACAGTATCGTAGCGCCGCAACCCATAGACTCGTTGCATGCGCCGGCATTCCTTCACGAAACTGTCCGGCGTCGGCCCCCATGCTCCCATGCCCACGAGCATTATGTTGTTACAAGAGCATTCGGTAAAGCCGCTCGGACTCCCCTTCGGCAGACCAACCCGCGGCGGACAGAAGTACCGTCGCAGCAGCAGATGAGACTGCTGGTCGGAAAAGATGAGGTCGCCCGGCCTGGTTACGTTTCGCAGAATCCGGACTCCTTCAAGCAGGTACTCCCGGCGCTGGTTGTGCCGGTTGGTAAACCAGGTAGGGTCCGGCCCTCCCAGCCACTTCCACAGCGGCAGCATCACCACCAGCAGCGGAAGGAGCACACGCAGCCGATGTCCGGTGACGAAAGACAGAGTGAATCCGATTCCGGCAACCGCGGGCAGGAAACGAAACATACTGTGCCGTGTTCCTCCGAATGGAGACATGCGCGTTGCGGCCGCACCAGCCGCAAAAACGAACGATAGCACCAGAAATAGCGAGAGCGCCCGGAACCTTCGGCCGGCCACCCCGCGCAGCGCGAGCAGAGCAATGCCCGCGGCAAACAGGGCAAGGCCAATCCAGCCCCCAATTCGAGTTGACGCCAAGTAGTGAAAGAAGGAGCTCGTCGTCTTTGTAAGGAATGCGAGCAGGTGCTCGCCCGGCTGCCGGTAGGAGTCCTTGAGCATCACCTCACGGACCCAACGTTCAAAGTCGGTACCGCGCAGCGAAGCAACAGAAGCACGGTAAAGCAACAGTGCAGTGCCGGCACACAACGCCTGCCCCACAGCCCAGACCGCGACAACACTGGCCGGCATCCGCGCCCGGACAAGCCGGAAGATAACGTACACCCCAGCCGCCACGGCTGCCCAGGCAGCCGAGTAGTCATCGAGTATGGCAAGAGCCAGGGCTAGGCTGAACAGCACCATCATCAATGCCGACCTCTCGGCCAGCGCCCGTTCCATGAAGTAGAACGCGCTTGCCAACAGCAGTAGTAGAACCGTGTACGCACGCAGCTCGGCAGACAGATTGATGTGCTGGGTCGCAAAAGCAAGAAGAAATGCCCCACCGATTGCTGTGGTTCGGTTGATGGCTCGGGCAAGCCAATGGTACACGACCCAGATAGTTGCCGTGCCAGCCAGAAGAGAAAGTAGCCGCAGCCAAAAGTCCGAATCTCCAAACTGACGCCAGAGATAGAGAAGGACGTAGTAGAGCGGCGGATGAGGGTTGTCAGTCATGGCCGAGCGAAGCGCCGCACCGAGCGTTGGTTCATCAATTGCCAAGTAGTTGTAGGCCTCGTCGGCATTGAGACTAAGCTGGACAGCCGGCTGCAGTCGTACTGCCATTCCCGCGCCCACGAGGACGAGCGCTATCGCCCAGGCGTGTCCTCCTAGCCATTGTTCGACCTTGTCCCAACGGGTAAGCGGGACCGTTGACGCAGGCGGCGGAACGTCCGCAGGCTGCTCAGACGGCGGCGGGATAAAGGGTGGCTCGGAAGTCATGGCCTAGAGTCCCCGCAGGTATTCGGGCTTGAAGCGGTGGTGCTTGATTGCCGAGTCGAGTTCGGCGATGAGGCGCGGTTTGTCTTTGGGCAACCGTCCGGCCAGCGGGACGTAGTTCGAGGCATGGTTGGAGCGGAAGACCGTCGCCTTGACGTCAACCCGCTCGAGGAACAGCCGCAGCTCGGCCGCGAACTCCTCAGGTGACGGCAGTTCGAACTCGCCCGCCCGGTGCTGCTGCGCCAAAGGAGTGCCGGGCACAATTGTGACCGTGAGCGCCGAGAGGTAGTTAGGGTTCATCGCCGATACCGCTCGCGCTGACTCGACCGCGTTCTCCTGCCAGTGTTTTCTGCCGCCCATACCCAGCAGGTAGATGACCGATGACTTCATGCCGGCCGCCATCGCCTTCCGGACCGCCGCGATCATCTCGTCCGCGGTCGCGCCCTTGTTGATTGACTCAAGGATTCTATCCGAGCCCGACTCCAGCCCTAAATAGAAGATGGTCAGGCGATGCTCGACCAGAGTCTGTAGCTCTGCCTCGGACTTGTGCAAGATGTCACGCGCATTGGCATACACCCCGACCCGTTGAAGCTCGGGAAAATGCTCCTTGAGGCTCGAAAGCACCTTGAGCAAGTAGTTCATCGGCAGGATGAGTGCGTTGCCGTCACAGAGGAACACGCGTCGCACTCCCGGGCCGTGGTAGTCGCGGGCGAGTCGGATGTCCTCGAGCACGTCCTCGACCGGCCGCACCCGGAACCTCTTGTCCCGGTACATGGCGCAGAAAGAGCAACGGTTGTGCGAGCAACCGACTGTCGCCTGAACCAGCAGCGACTCAGCCTCAGATGGCGGCCGGAAGATGTTGCCTTCGTAGCGCATCAGCCCAGACAGTGTGCTTGGCGATCAAGTGAAATCAGTGGCCTAGCGAATGATATAGTGATGGCGACGGGACGAAGCGGTTATCATCTCGCCGATGAGACCGGTGGCGATGAGTTGGATTCCGACGACAACGAGCAGCACACCGACAATCAGGGCTGCCAGGTGCGTGCGGAACTCATCGCCCATGAACTTGCGCACGAGCACGTAGAGTTCAAGCCCGAACCCGGCGACCAGCGGAAAAAGACCGAGCGTGCCAAAGAAGTGGAGCGGCTTCTGGGTGAACCTAGTGATAAACCGAACCGTGATGAGGTCGAGCACACCGGTCCAAAATCGGGTGACACCGTACTTGCTTCGACCATGCTTGCGGCGGCGGTGTTGCACCCCGATCTCGACCACGCGGAAGCCCTTAAGGAAAGCAAGCTCAGGGATGAACCGGTACAGGTCGCCATACAGCTCAAGACTCGCGGCCACGGCCCGGCGCATGACCCGGAACCCGGAGTTGGAGTCGTGCAGACGAAGTCCGAAGAACAGGTGCACCAGCCAGTTGAACAGCCGCGACGGCACCGTCTTAGTCGGCTCATTCTCAAGCCGGCCCTGTTTCCAGCCGATGACGAGGTCAACCGAACCGCCATGGCCCATCGCAGCCAGCAACTTAGGCAGTTCCTTCGGGTCGTCTTGCAGGTCTGAGTCCATCGTGATGATGACTTCACCCTGCGCGGCCTCAAATCCGGCCATGTAGGCCGACGACTTGCCAAAGTTGCGCCGGAACGAAATGACTCGCACCCGCGCATCCTGAGCGGCAATCGCCGCCAGCCGGGCCGGCGTCTCATCAAACGAGCCGTCGTCCACAAACAGCACCTCGCACGCGCCGGAAAGCTTCTCCAGCACCGGCATAAGCTCAGCGTGGAGCTCCGTCACCGACTCCGCCTCGTTGTAGACTGGAATCACAACGCTGTAACGGATGCTCATCAGGCTGCGAGTCTAGGTCGGGCTGTTACTTCTGTCAAGGCTGGACCGCGAGCCGGAAGACCCCAAACCGGCCAACCTGCCGGTCACGGACATAGCAGGTGGGAATGAAGTCACGTAGTTCGGCAAACTCCATCAGCGACTGGAACGAGTCCTTGCCGTGCCCGGTGGCCCAGGGTACCGCATCGCCGTGCTCGACGACGAAAACCTCGGCCGGGTCGTTGAAGTACGCCTGAAGCAGCTCAGCCCGAAACCGGTCCTGCTGCCAGTCGGCAACCAACGGGAAATTGTATATGAACCGTGAGACGGTGCCACGACGTGCGAGGAAGTTGACGCCCGGCTCAAAACCCCAAATGAAGACTCGGTCGGTCGGCTCGGTCGTCTCCCGCAGATAGTCGGCCAACGCGATATTATCCCTAAGCACGTAGTCTGAGCCCATGTTGTGGCGCGGACCTGTCCAATAGTCGCGCAGGCTCTCCTTGCCGGACACGACGTTGCCGAGGTTGCGGAACAGGATCGTGTAGCCGCCGCCGAGCGCGAGCAGAACCAGCCCGGCGACACCGACGACTGCCGCAACCGGGCGCATCCGCCCAAGTGGTCTCAGCAAGACAAACAAGGTGAGCGCACCCAGAACGGCGACAGCCGGGAACAGGGGCAGGTAATGATAGGTGAAGAACTTGCCCTGAGAAAAGGTCGAAGCAAACCCAGCGACAAGCAGCACGGCGACCACACCGAGACCCAGCCGCCACGGCCTCAGTAGGACAAAGGAAACGGCAGCTGCTGCTAGCCCGGCCGCACCCAGTATTGCGGGCAGACGGAGTGCCGGCTCCTCGACCATCTTCGCCACCAAGGCAGTGAAACGACCTATCAGCCCGCTGCCCGGGCTCAGTCGCGCATAGGCCGGCACGAGTCCGAACTGAATCTCGACGAACGCAGGCATCGCACCTGACAGAAGTAGCCAGAGCGCTGCGCCGGCCAGTACTAGGACCAAGCCGGCCATCATCCACAGTAATGTCCGAACCGCGTCGGCGACGTGCCTTCGCTGCCAGTAGAACAAGAGCACAGCCAGCAGCGGCATCAGAGCCACCGCCGTGTATTTGAACAAAGCGGCAAGACCGATAAGCACACCAACAAGAAAAGAGGGACACTTCCCACATTTCCATGCTCCCGTGTTCTCCCAGTCATACCCCAACGCAGGCAGAGCAAGCAGGAGTGCAGCCAAGAACGGCATATTGAGCCAGCCGTCGGTCTGGGCCGTGTACCAGAACCCGAGAGGGTAGTAGATGAGAGCGTAGAGCACACCGGAAAGCGCTGCCAACCAAGGCTCTCCGAACAACCGGCGCACAAGCAGGTAGACGAGCAGGGCAGTGGCAAGAGTCCAGAGCATATCCAGCAACCGGATGGCCGTCATAGTATGACCGAACAGCAGCAGGGCCAGCGCGTGGACGAAAGTGGTCAGCGGTGGCTTGATGTTGAACACGTCGCGATAGACGGCCTTGCCCGAAAGCGCCAAGTCGGCAATGAAGGCATGGATGCCCTGGTCCCGACCATGCGGATAGATGAGCGAGACCGAGCCGAAGACCATACTGGCGAAAACGACAAGCAGCAGGGGCCGGTGCCGGTTCTTCACTGGGGGGTGACGCGGTCGGCGCGGAAGAAGACGTCAACGGTCGGCGTGTTCCAGGCCGGTTCGGGCAGCTCGAACATCCTTACCTTGACATACGACCGACGATACCACGGGTCGCTGTAAAGGCTCTTACCGGCAAACGTGCCCATAGTCACGACCACATCCGGGCGCAGGCTCTGCACCAGCGCAACCGAGATTGCACCGCAGTCGGCGCTGAACCGCTCGGACTGCGGCACGGGGAGAAAGGGCAACGCCTCAGGACTGACCAATCCGCAGGCATCAACGAGCGGGCCCTTGTAATAATACCCGAGCGAGCCGACTTCTGGCCCGACAATGGCGACGCCTTCAGGCAGGGTCTGGTTCAGCCACTCAGCCGCCTCTCGGTAGGCAACGATGCGCGTGCGCACGGGGTCAGAGGCAACGCCAATATCCACCAAGGCACGGCCGGTCAGCATCCGCGCGGCGGGCTGGCGCAAGAATGTAACCCCAAAGAAGAGCACGAGCAAGGCCGTAACAACTCTGCCGATGACCTTGGACACTGGACGTTGGACACTAGACCAGGCCCGTCGAACGACGCCGGTGACGACTGCCACATAGAACAAGGCGACTACCGGCGGATAGTACCACGGGAACATCAACGGGTTGGTCACAAGATAAAGCAGCAGAAACAAACCCAGCAAGACAGGCGGGGGCCATGAGCGAGTCGCCGGAACTATCACGCTTTCTCGGCCCGGCGGAACAGGTGGCTGCACCCGCCCGCTCCGACGGAGATGGCCCCAGACGGCCAAGACGACAATGAAAATCAGCACCGCCGTCAGAATCGAGAAGCGCCACCTCACCGGGTCGCCGTTTGCCGGCCATGGCGCGAGATTCCCAAGGATGCGCCATTCCAGTTCCCTGAAAATGCGGAAAAGGGCATCGCCAAATCCCAGCGGATAGACCGGCCTAGCCTTGGCGACAATCGAGTGGTACACCGGTGTGTTGTAGTAAGCGAGCCCGAAAACAATCCACAACATCCCGGGCAGCAACAGCCCGGCCGGAACTGCCAGACGGCCTCCGGCGCGGGGCATAAGCCCTCCCGAACGCAGGCTGACCAGCCACGCGACCAGCACAACGCCGCACAATAGCACGCCCTCGATGCGGGCGAGCACCGAGAGGCCGGCGAGAACAGCCGCGAGAACGAAACGCCGGTTGGTAAGCGCCCAGAGGCTGAAGACCATCATCGCGCTGAACGGAAAAGCCTCCATCCCGCCGGTCGAGACTCGCAGCATGTCATCGCGCACGAGGAACAATGCGACAAGCAATGCCGCGAGTCCGGCGCGTGCGAGGAGTCGGCGCAGGAGCAGAAACAGCCCGATGCCGAATGCAACGTAGTGGACGAAGTTCAGCCGCACCGCAAGGTCAGGCGTGGGAACCGACCGGAACAGCACCTTGAGCATGGCCAGGTACGCGACATAGAACGGTGTTGATGCGCCGAAGACCTTCTGCCCCTGGTTGTACACCAGCCCCTTGCCCGTGACCAAGTTGTCAACGTAGCGGTAGATGATAAAGGCATCGTCCTCTGGATAGACCGGAGCCGTGAAGTGAACAACCACCGCGTAGACCAGAGCCAGACCAAGCACGACAAGCGCAAGCCAGTGGACGCGACTGGGCCGGGCTTCGGCGGTTGTCGAAGACATGGTCGCCTATACTTTCCCCGTGCGCAGCCGACTTGTCAAGTCCGGTGTTACGACTTTTCGCCTTGACCTCGGCTTATGTAGGCCTAGAATACGACAACCAAAGGAGATTCGTATGAAGCGCCTCACCGCGCTCCTACTTGCGCTTCTGTTCTGCGCCGCCCACGCGCAGGTCAGGATCAGGACCATGTACTTGCCCGACAGCCTGTCCGGCGTGCTCGACCCCCAATGTTTGCTGTACGACTCAACGGCCGACAAGCTGTTCGTCGCCGGCACCATGGGCCGATCCCTCGCCGTGCTCGCCGCGGACGGGCTGGCACGATACAAGCGCCTGAGTCTGCCCGCGGCCGTGAGAACCATGGCCCTCGACCCGGCGCGCAGCCGAGTCTACGTGCCGGTGTTCGATTCCAGCGTCGTACTCGTCATTGACGCGGTTCAGGACAGCATCATCAGCCGGATTCGCGTCGCCTCAGCGCCCTCAGCCATCGCATTCAGCTCCCGCACTGACCGGATGTACGTCGCCTCACAGTTCTCCGACAGCCTGGCGGTGATTGACGCCGCGAGCCTGCAGGTTATCCGCTTCGTGCGCCTGCTTCGACAGCAGGACGCGGTCGCGGTCAACCCGGTTGCACGCAAGGTCTATGTCTCAAGCTCAAACCGCGACACGGTCTGTGTGATTGACGACAGCACCAACGCTGTTCTAAGGCGCCTGCCGGTCACCCGTGGGCCCTGCTTTCTGTTGCCGGTGCCGGAACGGAACCGGCTCTACTGCGCCTGCCGGGTTGCACACCAGGTCTGCGTGCTCGACGCCGCGACCGACTCGCTCATCGCCCGCATACCGGTCAGGCAGACACCACAGTACCTCTGCTTCAGCGAGGCCGACAGCTGTGTCTACTCATCGAACTGGCAGGACAGCTCGGTATCGGTCATTGACACCCGGAGGGACAGTGTGGTCGCCACGATTGCGGTCGGTGTCAACCCGATTACCATGGTCGCCGTGCCGCGGGAAAGCACCATCTTCTGCACCAACCGCACGTCCGGCACGGTCAGCGTCATTGACTGCCGGAACCACCAGGTCGTTGCCACGGTGCCGGTCGGCAGCGTGCCGCTGGCAATGAGCTACCTGTCGCGCCACAATCGGGTCGTGTCTGCGGGTCAGAACGACAGCCGGCTGGTCGAGATTGACTGTGCCACCAACCAAGTGACCGGGCAGACGTTTGTCGGGCTCTCACCCTGGCACCTGCTCTGGCCCGGCTTCGAAGAGAAGCTCTACTGCGCCTGTCCGCAGAGCGACGTCGTGGCCGTGCTCGCCATGGGCGGCGCCCTTCTCCTGGACTCCCTTCCCGGCAAAGGAACCTTCGCCCGGCTTATCCTTTCGCCCGCCCCGGTGATCAACCCCGCCATCCGTGAAGATTTGTCGCTCTCGCAGCGCCAGAACAACATCCTTTTCCTACTCTCGGAGGGGGGTCAACTCGGACCGTCCCTCATCTCCTCCGAACTCAATATAAGCCTGTGAACCGCCCACCGCGAC
>FWWM01015468.1_pt1 | contig 11651 bp, 13 predicted proteins | sample 2228351 | NCBI WGS metagenome assembly FWWM01 (sample SAMEA103939774, study PRJEB20133) | metagenome | reverse complement strand
CAGGCCAAAGGCCATGTTCTCGTAGACGTTCATGTGGGGGTAGAGGGCGTAGTTCTGGAAGACCATGGCGATGTCGCGGTCTTTGGGGGGCACATCGTTGACCAGGCGGTCGCCGATGTAGAGCTTGCCCTCGGTGATGTCCTCCAGACCGGCAATCATGCGCAGGGTGGTGGTCTTGCCGCAGCCCGAGGGGCCTACAAACACCACAAACTCGCCGTCTTCGGTCTCGAGGTTGAAGTCCTTGACCGCTGTAACCTTGCCGCCGTACCGCTTGTATATGTGCTCCAGTCGGATTTTTGCCATTACCGGCCTCCAATCTGATGCCAGGCCATTGTGTAGGCTTGGCGCGTACCGCGTTCCCGCGCTGTGAGACCTCGCCCTAGCGAGCCCATCGGGGATTCGTCTGGTACGCGGCCAGTTTACCCAGTTTGCGTAACGAACTTCAACACCTGGGGTGACTCTTACACCCCCGCTCTGGAAGCTTCGCAGCTAATCACCAGCCGGGCTGGTCTGCTTGCTTTTTAGCTGCTGCACCACTAGCTCAGAGATATCCAGTACCCTGGGGGCCTGGCCTTCGGGTTCCTGGGCGGTCTCGAGGTTCATCATCTGCATGCAGAAGGGGCAGCCCACCGCGATGGTCTCGGCGCCAGTGCCTTTAAGCTCACGGTAGCGGTTGGTAGAGACCCGCTCCTGACCGGGCTCCTCTTCCTTCCAGAACTGGGCCCCACCGGCCCCACAGCAGAAGCTATTGGTGCCGTGGCGCGGGGGTTCCTGGAGCGCAAGGCCGGTGGCCTGGATGACCTGGCGGGGTTCTTGCAGCACCCCGTTGTGTCGGCCCAGGTAGCAGGGGTCGTGGTAGGTGACCGCCCCGCTCATGGGAAGGAGCTCGAGCCGCTTAGCATCAATCAGCTCGGCGATGAACTCGGTGTGGTGCTTGACGGTGTAGCGGCCGCCGAAGTCTTTGTACTCGTTGGCCAGGGTGTGGAAGCAGTGGGGGCAGGTGGTCACGATGGTCTTGGGCTTATCTGCCATGACCGCGTTCAAGGTCTCCACATTTTCGGTGGCCAACTGCATGAACAAGAACTCGTTGCCGGCCCGCCGGGCCGCGTCCCCCGTGCATTTTTCCTGCTTGCCCAGCACCGCCCAGCTCGTACCGGACTCGTGCAGAATTTCCGCGAAGGCTCGAGCGGTCTTCTGGGCGCGGGGGTCGTAGGCCGGGGCGCAGCCCACCCAGTAGAGCACCTCGGCCTCGGGGTTCTCACTTACGGTCTTGACTGGAAACGGCAGCCCTTCGGCCCAGGCCAGGCGCTTATCGGCCCCCAGGTTCCAGGGGTTGCCGTTGCGCTCCATGCCCTTAAAGGCGTTGTTGAGCTGGGTTGGGAAGGCCCCCTGCATCATCACCTGCTCGCGCCGCACGTCCAGGATGTGCAGCATGGGCTCGTTGCCCACCGGGCAGACCTCCACGCAGGCGTTGCAGGTGGTGCAGGCCCAGAGGGCCTCTTCGTTCAGGGCAAAGTCCAGCAATGGGCGGGGGCTCTCCTGGCCCGCGGCAAAAGCCGGCAGAATCTGGTTCAGCTCGTAGCGCTCGTTGATGATCAGGGCCGAGGGCGAGAGGGCCTTGCCGGTGGTGTAGGCCGGGCAGACCTCCTGGCAGCGGTTGCACATGATGCAGCTATAGGCATCCAGCAGGCGGGGCCAGGTGAAGTCCTCCAGCCTGGCGACCCCGAACTTCTCCAGTTTTTCCAGCTCTTCAAAGTCCTTGGCGATGGGCAGCAGGGCCCCTGGCTTCTCCTTCTTGAAGGCCAGGTTGAGGGGGGCCAGGAACAGGTGGATGTGCTTGGAGCGGGCAAAGTAAGGGATGAACAGCAGAATCGAGCCGATGGCGAACCACCAGAAGAGATGCTCGAGGACGATCAACCGGTCTACATCCACCCACAGGAACAGGTTGCTGGCCAGGCTGGCTACCGGCTGGAAGGGATCGGGGCCGTACTCGAGGTTGGCGGCCTGGGCGGCCTTGTGCAGCAGGCGGCTCCCCACGTGAAAAAGAATGAACCCACCCACAATGGCGCTATCGGTGGGGATTCCCTCGCGCACCCGCTCATGCAGGGGGGTCTTCTCGTTCCAGCTAAAGGTCTTGCGCCCCGCCCCGGAGTAACGCCGGATGAGCAGGCCAGCAATGCCGACCAGAATGAGAGCCGTGAGGATGTCGGCCACCAAGTTGTAGCCGCTCCAGAAGCCCCCCCGGGCCTTGAAGGGGAAGAAGCCCTCGAGCACGTCCACCAGGTTCACGCTCAGGTAAAACACGAAGCCGTAGAACACAAAAGCGTGGAGCAGGCTCACCAGAGGCCGCTTCTTGAAGACGGTCTGCATGGTGAGGGTCTGCCACAAAGCCCGGCCCGCTCGAGCCGGCAGGTTGTCGAAGCGATCTTCGGGCTGGCCCCGGCGGATGGCCTTGTAGACGCGGTACAGCGCCCCCCCGCCAAAATACAGCGAGACCAGCACCAGCAGCAAGAAGAGGATTTTTTCAGGTGTGGTTAGCATGGAACTCCCTTCAGGTGGTCAAAATTTATACTGAGTATAAGTTTATTGGTCGACCGGTCGGATATCAAGTGCGGGGCTTTGCCTCAACCCATCGTACAATGCGGGGCGATGAGTACCTTTGTGCTGGCCTGGCTCTTGCTGCTGGTGTTTGCGGCTTTCAACAATTACATCATCTACCGGCTCCTGCGGGAGCGCAACCGCACCGACCTGATGTGGATTAGCGTGGTCGCCACGGTCATTCCGGTGGCGCTTTTTGCTCTGTGGCCTGGGGCGCTGACCCTGATGTCGTTCCCGCTTTTGCAGAGCATCGGGATGCTATTGATCATGCGCCTGGCGCAGCGATAGCCCTAGCGTGGCTGAGCCAGCACCACCGCCCAGGCGTGACCGACCCTGGAGAGCCCTGCACCGGCCTCGGTGTAGTGGGGGTTCATGATGGCCCGGCAGTGTACCGGCGAATGCAACCACCAGCGCACGGCCCGCGCTGGGTCGCTGTTACGGCCCTTGAAGATAATTTCTGACATGCGCAGGTAACCGTAACCGGCCCTGGCAACCCGCACCCGCGGCCCCACCCCCTGGTAGTAGTGCGACATAAAGCCGTAGCGCCCCATGTTCAGGGCATGCTTCTTAGCGGCCAGGGCCAGGGTTGCGTTGTAACGCAAGGGGGGCAGCCGGACACCACCCCCACCCCCACGGCAGGCCACACCCCGGGCCCGTGCATCGTTGAGCAAGGAGAGAATTTGCGCCTCAAGCTGAGTGGTGGACTGCGCCACTGCCAGCGGGCCAACCAGAGCAATAAGCACCCAGACCACCTTTTTCATAGGACTGCCGATAAACTACCACTCCATTACCCCCTCAGGCAACCCCAGCGGCTTTGGATTCACACCAGGGCAAAGCTCAGGAAAGCAAAAAGAATACCCAGGACAGCCCCCACGGCGACCTCGAGGTAGGTGTGGCCCAGCAGCTCCTTAAGGGGCTCGGGCCGCGGGCCGTGCGCAAAAACCGCGCGAAACTCTTCGAACAGATCGTTAAGTCGCTTGGCGTGCAGCCCGGCCGCCCGGCGAATGCCGGTGGCATCGTACATCACGATGATAGCCAGCACCACCGCAATGGCAAAAAAAACGCTGCCCACCCCCTCGGTAATGCCCACCCCGGTGGCTAAAGCGGCCACCGTCGCGGAGTGTGAGGAAGGCATGCCACCGGTCTCGGCCAGGCGCTCCCACTCCCAGCGGCGCTCCGCCCAGTAGTAGATAAACAGCTTGAGAAGCTGCGCCACCACACTGGCCAAGATGGCCGTCCAGAGCACCTGGTTAGAGAGCAACTCACCCATAGTCAGCGCTACCTGCCAGATTCTACCTTCATGGGGTTAGCGTGCTGTCTGCAACCGCTCGCCCATGGGCCTGGCCCGCCGCCGCATGGCCGCAATCACCGTGTTATAGAGCAGCATAGCCACCGTCATGGGACCCACGCCGCCCGGTACCGGGGTCAGCGCCGAGGCCACAGCCGCCACCCCCGGGGCCACATCCCCTACCAGGATGTCGCGGCCTTTTTCGTTCTGGCCGACGCGGTTGATACCCACATCCACCACCACCGCACCCGGCCGCACCATCTCGGGCGTGATGAGACCAGCTTTCCCCACCGCCGCCACCAGGATATCGGCCCTGCGACAAACTGCGGCTAGGTCTTGGGTGCGCGAGTGGGCTATGGTCACGGTGGCGTGTTCTCGTAACATCAGGGCGGCCAGGGGCTTACCCACCAGGTTGCTGCGCCCCACAATCACCACTTCCTTGCCGGCCAGGGGAATCTGGTAGTGCTTTAGGATGCGCATAATCCCAGCCGGTGTGCACGACTCCAGGGCCTCCAGCCCCATCCACATCCGCCCGGCGTTCACCGGGGTCAGGCCGTCTACGTCCTTGAGGGGGTCGATGGCTTCCAGCACCGCGTTGAAGTCCACCTGCTTGGGCACCGGCGACTGCACCAGGATACCGTCCACCTGGGGGTCGGCGTTGAGCCGGGCGATGTGAGCCAGCAGCTCCTCTTGCGAGGTGCTTTCGGGAAACACGTCCACCTGGCTGGAAAGTCCGAGTCTTTTGGCCTGCCGATCCTTTAGACGCACATAGGCCACCGAGGCCGGATCATCCCCCAGCCGCACCACCCGCAGGTGGGGCACGTAGGGCAAGGTGGCGAGCAGGGTTTGCAACTCCCGATAAACCGCCTCGGCGACAGGAGGGCCGGATAGTTCTAGCATGGGGTACCTCGAGGTCGAAAGAAGATTTTGGTATGCAAGCGGCCTAGTCGCTCTTGGCTACCGCCGATAGCTCACCCGCTTCAATGCGTTTGAGCAAACGGGCTAAAACCCCGTTGACAAAGCGCCCGGAGTCCTCGCCGCCATAGCGCTTGGCAATTTTGACCGCCACCTCGATCAAAGGGGCATAGGGCGTGGGCTCGAAGAGCATCTCATAGGTCGCCAGGCGCAAAACCGCCAGGTCGGTCTTAGCCATCTGGCTGAAGCTCCACCCCTCAATGGTGCTGGCCAGGGCTTCATCCACCGTTTGCTGTTGCGCTGCATAGCCCTGCACCAGGCGCTGGGCGAACAAGAGCCCCTCGTGATCGAGCACATCGGCTTCCTGGTCGGCCTCCTCGGGTTCGACCTCCTGGGTGGCGTGCTGCCAGGCCGCCTCGAGCGGAACCCCGCCCACAGCGTGCTCAAACAGCACCTTAAAGGCCAGTTCACGCGCTTTACGCCGCATGCGACCCCCGGCTCAAGCAGCACAGACAACAGCCCAGGTCAATGCGCTTGAAGCGCCCGGCAAAAAACATACTAGGCTGCATGGGGCTCCTTATACTCCACAGCCACCACCGTAACGTTGACCGCCTTAACCTTGAGGCCCGTGGAGGCCATTAAGACCTCCCCCACGGTTCGCTGGGCCTCCTTGGCCGCTTCGATTACGGATCTACCGTAATCCACACACACGTTAAGGTCAACCACCAGGGTGTCCCCTTCGCGCTCCACACGCACCGGGCGTGAGCGCCGCCCCGACAGCATCTCGCCCACACTCCGGCCACCCGCCTGGGCCAGGCGCAACCCTTTTTGCCCCTCCAGTGCCAGCGTAACCAGGCTGACCAGGGCCGATTCGGAAAGGTCGTAGTCCACCATGCCCGTAGTTTACCTGCTTGTGAGCCTCGAGCGCACCCACCCCCAAAAGCAGTTGGGGCAGGCCAGCCCCCTTAACAAACCCATCCTTCAGTACGGCAGCGGCCAGGTTCGGAAGTAGTCCCGAATGCGGCCCCACAAACCCACCAGCCCCCGGGGTTCCAGAATCAGGAACAACAGAATGAGCACCCCAAAAGCCACGCTGCGCCAGGCCGAGAGCTGGGCCACGTACTGCGGCCCGAAAGCCCCGGCAATCACGCTCAGGATTTCGGGGATCAGGACGATAAACAAAGCCCCCAAGGCCGCGCCCAGCACCGTGCCAGCCCCGCCCACGATCACGATGGCCAGGTACTGGATGCTAAAGGCAAGCACGAAGTTCTCCGGGGTCACCGCCCCAATCAGGTGCATCAGGATACCCCCGGCAATGCCCCCGTAGAAGGCAGAAAGGGCAAAAGCCGTGAGCTTGGAGCGCACCAGATCTACACCGGAGAGCTGGGCCGAGAGATCGTTATCGCGCACGGCGAACCAGGCCCGGCCCGCCCGGGTTGAGAGCAGGCGCTTGGCATAAAAGAACATGGGGATGGCAAACACCAGGCCAAGGTAGTACACCACCCGGTCGTCGGCCAGGGGCAGCCCCAGAAAAGTGCCCTCCGCCGGAAGACTGCGGCCGGCCACCCCCCCGGTGAAAGCAGTCCAACGCTTGAAAACATAGTCGGCCAGGAACTGAAAGGCCAGCGTAGCGATGGCCAGGTAGGCCCCCTTGATGCGCAGCGAGGGGATGCCCAGCACAATCCCAATCAGGGCGGCCACCAGCCCACCGGCCAGGATACCCAGGGGGGCCAGGTCGCCCGAGAGGTGGCTCGAGACATAGGCGCCAATGCCCACAAACGCGGCCTGGCCCAGCGAAATCTGGCCCGCGCCCCCCACCAGCAGGTGCAGGCCCAGGCCGGCCAGGGCTGCTATCATAATCTGGGTGGTTACAAACAGCGGGTACTGCGGCAAGAGCAAAGGCAGCACCAGCACGCCAATAATTGCCACGGCCAGCCAGAAGCGCCCCTGCGGGGTGCTGGCGTAGGCCTCGTCCTGGCGGTAGTCTTCGCGCACCGTACGCGAGAAGCGGCGGCTAAAGGCATCGGTTAGGGTTTGGCTCAGGCGGTACATGACGGGTTTCCTCAGAGATTCAACAGCAGCATCTACAACGCATCGGTCGCTTCCTTAGGCACGCACCTTGGGTTCATCCATCGGCCTGCCCACATCGGCAATCTGCACCTCGGCCTCGAGGGTGCCCTGGCCCTCGAGGTAGCGGATGGGCAGCGTCAGCTTCACCTTTTTGGAACCATCGTACAGCGCGGCCAGCAAAGCAGCATAGCGCGCCTCCACCGTACCCCGCTTGACCTTGCGGGTGCGGGTGATTTCCTCGTCGTCGGCGTGCAGTTCTTTGGGCAGGATGGCAAAGCGGCGCACCTTGAGCTCTTCGGGTAGGCTCTCACAAGCCATCCTGAGCTCCTGGGCAATCAGCTCGTAGACCTGCGGGTTGGAGGTCAGGCTCTGGTAGGTGGTAAAGATGATGCCGCGCTTGCGGGCCCAGTTCTGGGTGTTCTCGGGGTCAAGCTCAATCAGGGCCGTCACAAACGGCTTGGCGTGACCGATCACCACCGCCTCGCGAATGTAGGGCGAGTATTTGAGGCGGTTCTCCAGGAATTGCGGCGCAAACCGGGTGCCATCGGCCAAGGCCCCCACCTCCTTGAGCCGGCCCAGCAGCACCAGATGGCCGTTTTCGTTGAAGAAGCCCGCATCGCCGGTGCGGAACCAACCGTCCTCGGTGAAAGTTTCCCTGGTAGCGGCCTCGTTCTTGAAATACCCCGCAAAAACCTGCCCGCCCTTGACCTGAATCTCGCCATCCTCGGCGATGCGCACCTGGGTATTGGGCAGGGGCTTGCCCACCGTCTCGGGTGGGGTGTCGCCGGGCAGATGGGCCACGCTGGTGGCCGCGGTCTCGGACTGGCCGTAAACCTGGCGGATATCCACCCCCAGCGCGCGGAAAAAGGTAAACACCTCGGGGCCCAGCGGGGCCCCCCCCGTGGCGGCGATGCGGCAGGCCGCCAGCCCCATGCGGGCCCGGAGCGGGCGGGCCACCAGCGGGTAGGCCAGGGCCCGGGCCAGGTTGAGCCCAAAGCCAATGGGCTCTTTGCGGAACTCGCGCTGGGCGCACTCGAGCAACACCCCCATACCCCAGCGGTAGACGGCCTTCTTGAGCCCGTCGGCGTCCTCCATCCGGCTGCGCACAATAGCCGCTGCATCCTCCCACAGCCTTGCCGGGGCCAGATAAAAGTCGGGCTGCACCTCTTTGACATCCTCGCGCACGGTGATCACATCCTCGGGGAAGTGCACCACCGTACCGTCGGTAAGGTTGCGCACCACCGTGAGCATCTGCTCGCCAATCCAGGGCAGCGGCAGGTACGAAAACACCCACTCCCCGCCGCGGATGCTGATGGTCTCGCGGCCCGCCTCGGCCCCGGCGATCAGTTGGGCGTGGGTCAGCATGGCCAGCTTGCTGCGGGCCGTGGTGCCGGAGGTGGGGGCCAAGAGCGCCACCGTATCGGGCCCCACCTGGGCTTGCGCGGCCCGCACAGCCTGGCGGTTTTTCTCGGCCTGGCCCAGCTCCAGCACGCTGCTAAAGGGCCGTACCCGCTCGTTCCAGTACTTGCTCATGCCGGCCTCTTCCCAGACCAGCACAAACTTTAGCTTGTCCAGGTGGGGCAGCACCTTATCCAGTTGCTCCTCGTCCGAGACCACAATGCCCGCGCACTCGGAGAACTCGATGAAGTAGCCCACCTCCTCCGGCATGGCATCGGCGTAGATGCCCATGGGCATGGCCCCTACGGTCTGGGCCGCCAGTTCGGATATGACCCACTCCGGTGCGTTCTGGCCCAGAATGGCCAGCACTCTACCCGGCTCCAGGCCTAGTTCCAGCACCCCCCCCGCGAGCTGCTCGACCTTCTCTTTGAGGTGGGCCCAGGAGGTGGTCTCCCACACCCCCAGGCGCTTAACCCGCATCGCAGGGGCGTTGGGCCTGGTCTGGGCGTGATGGGCCAGGAATTCAATCAGGGTCTGACTCATGCACTCCTCCCCAGATAAGCCTCGGCCACGCGGGGGTTCTCCCGCACACCCGCCGGGGCCCCCTGGTACAAGACCTCGCCGTAGGACATCACCAGCACCCCGGTCGAAAGCTCCAGCACCGCCCTGAGATCGTGCTCCACCAGCACCAGCGTAACGCCCCACTCGCGCCGGGCATCCAGCAGGAAGCGGGCCAGGTCTTGTTTTTCCTCCAGGCTGAGCCCGGCCATGGGCTCGTCCAGGAGCAGCAGCCTGGGCCGCCCGGCCAGGGCTCGAGCCACCTCCACCCGCTTTTGCAGGCCGTAGGGCAGGGCCCCGGCCGGCACGTGGCGGTACGGCGAGAGGTGCAGGTAGTCCAGCACCTCTTCGGCGTGGTGGCGAATCTTCCATTCGATCTGGGCTTTGGGCATCAGGTCGGTGTAACCGCCCACGGCCAGCTCAGCCCCCAGCTTCACGTTGTCCAGCACGGTCATGCCGCGGAAGAGCTCGAGGTTCTGGAAGGTGCGCCCCAGCCCCTTGCGCACCCGCTGCTGGGGGCTCTGGCCGGCCAGGTCTTCACCCAGAAACACCACCCGGCCCTGCTGGGGCTTATACAGCCCCGACAACACGTTGAGCAGGCTGGTTTTGCCCGCGCCGTTGGGGCCAATCACCGCGAATAGGTCGCCTTCCGACACGCTAAAACTTACGCCCACCAGCGCCTTGACACCCCGGAAGGAGAGGTGCAGGTCGTGGGCTTCCAGCAGTACCTTAGACATGGACAACCCCCGTGCCGATGCGTCCTTTAGGGCTCGGGTTCAAAGGCGAGACAAGGGGAAAGAGGAAAGAAAAAAACAACGGCAGTACGTCTCCTATTCTTTTCCGCAGCTCCCCAAACCCTCTTCGATTTACTGCGCGAACACCCACGGTTACACCCACCTTTTCCGTCGCCGATACCGCTTGGCCTCCGAGAAACCTCCGGCCACCGCACCCCCCAAGTAAAACTCCATCACGTCGGCGTCGGCCTGGGCTTCCTGGGCGGTGCCCTCGAAGACCACCCGGCCCTGTTCCATCACATACACCCGCTCCACGATGGAAAAGGCTGCCCGTGCGTTCTGCTCCACCAGCACCAGGGTAAGGCCCTTGTCGCGGCGCAACTCGTCCAGTACCCGCATGACCTCTTCGGTCAGCTTGGGCGAAAGGCCCAGGCTCGGCTCGTCCACCACCAGAATCTTGGGCTCGGTCAGGAGGGCCATGCCCAGCAAAAGCATCTGCTGCTCGCCGCCCGAAAGGTAGCCCCCTTGTTCGAAGCGGCGCTCGTAGAGGCGGGGGAAGCGGGTAAAAATCTCGTCGGCCAGCTCTTTATGGCGCTGCGGGGTTAGCTTGTGCCCCGCGGCCCGCAGGTTTTCGATCACGGTGAGGTAGCGAAAGATGGGGCGGCCCTCGAGGATGGCGGTCACGCCCAGCTCGGTCACCTTAAGGGCGGGCAGGTGGTGGGTTTCCTGACCGTTGATGGCAATTTTTCCGTCCAGTACCCGCCCATCATACTGCGGCAGGAGCCCCGAAATGGCCCGCACCAGGGTGCTTTTGCCTGCACCGTTGGGGCCCAGAAGCGCCACCGCCTCGCCGGCCCCGGCCCGCATGCTCACCCCCTGCAGGGCCAGGATGACCCCCCTGTAGACCACTTTTAGGTTTTCAACGTTGATTTCGGCCATTCAAACGCTCCTTGGATAGTGGGGATGTCCTCCCTTCACACCCGCTCGATGCGGTGCTGGCCAAACAAGCCATAGGGGCGGAACAGCAGCACCAAGAGCACAATCAGGAAGGGGATGGCCTGGGTGATGCCGGGCAGCAGGGACTCGAGGTAAAGTTGCGAGAAGGCCTCGATCAGGCCAATCAGCAGGCCTGCCACCACCGCACCCGGTACCGAGTCGAAACCCCCTAGAATAGCTACCGGGAAGACAATCAGTCCGAGCAGAATCAGATGGTGGCCGGGGCCGCCACCCCCCGCCGCGCCCGCCAGAAACGCACCGCCAATGGTAGCCATCACGGCCGAGATGCCCCAGGCCACCGCCACCACTCGAGGCGCATTGATGCCCATGGCCAGCGCAGCGGTTTCACTCTCCGAGACCGCCCGCAATAGCACCCCGTAGCGGCTGTATTTGAGTGCCAAAACCAGCAAAATAGCCAGGGGTAGGGCCAGAATCAGGCTCCACACCGCTTTAGAAGAAAGAAACACCCCCCCCAGGCTAAAGGCCAGGTTGGGCATCTCCTTGGGTAACTGGGAGATATCAGCGGCCCCCATGGCTTTCTGGTCGGGGCCCCACAGGATGAGGGTGGCCCCGTCCAGGGTGGCGGCCAGACCAATGGTTGCCATAATCACCGCCACCACGTTTCGCCCCAGGAGGGGCCGCACAAACCCCCGTTCGACCAGCACCCCAAAGATAAAGGCCAGGGGCAGGGCCAGCAGAATGGCCAAGAACAGCGGAAAAAAAAGCGACATGGTGTAGGTCAGGTAAGCACCAATGAGCATGAACTCCGCTATGGCAAAGTTGACCACGCTGGTTGCGCGGTAGACCAGCACAAACCCAGCGGCAATCACCGCATACAGCGCACCATTGGCCAGGCCGTTGAGGGCGGTTTGGATGACTAAGGCCAGATCCATGTTTTCCTTTAGGCGATTTTTGCGACAGGCTCGAGGGCCCGAGCCAACCGTCGGTTAGCTCCCGACCCTCGAGCCACCCCAGGTAATTTAGAGCTTAGAGCCGTCTACCCAGTCGGTAATGGCATCGAAGCGGCCATCCCGCACGTTGGCTCGCCAGAGCTTGGTAAAGGGCAGACGGTGGTTCACCCAGCGCATATTGCG
>FWWM01003790.1_pt1 | contig 11653 bp, 6 predicted proteins | sample 2228351 | NCBI WGS metagenome assembly FWWM01 (sample SAMEA103939774, study PRJEB20133) | metagenome | reverse complement strand
GTTTTTCCCCGTCCCGCGCCCTCCGTCCCACGCCCCATTTCAAGTGGTTGCTGATGCCGTTATGAGCACCTGCTTGAGCAGGCGAAAACGACTGAAACGAAGCGGATGGCGGTTTGGGTCATTGGGGCTTTGACGGTGCTTTTGACTTTGCGGTAGGCAGCGTCGTAAAGGGCGCGACGGCTTTTGGGTTTTCCGTTGTTCCAACAGATGGGCGAAAGAAGGTTGCAGACTTTTGGAAGACAGAAAGGGTTGCTGTCAAGTCGCTGTCGTGCTCAATGACGATTTCAACGGCTCGTTTTGTTGTGCTGTTCGTTTGCATTTTTGCGTTCATGGCTGACACCTGCTGAGATAGTAGCGCGGAGGGGAAGGATGCGCAAAGGTTGTCCTACCTTTCGCTGCGATCTACTGAAAATGGCTTCTCATTCGCTGTTGGTCACCCAAGTTGCTTCGTGCCTTTAGCGGCACAAAGGGGAGATTGATGATGCGTTTGTTTGGGGATAGCAAAGCAGTCGCAAAGCGGATAGTTCTCAGCGTGTGGATGGCGGTTGCTCTTGCTTTAGTCGTTGTGAATTGCAGTGGCGGAGGTGGCATCGGAGACAGGAAAGCCCTATCACCCCCTATCACAGGGTTTGGCGTGCTGATGGTCTTGCCCCCGCCTGCGGAGCGGGCAAGTCACCTTGGAGCCCTCAAGGCGACGAAGGTGCGCTGGGTGGGGCTTGACATCCCCCTGAGCCACATCGCCCCCGCAAAGAGCGTGTATCACTGGAATGTCAACGGCTTTGAAGACATCCTGCGTGCCCTCCGGCAAGCAAACATCCATATCTCGCTCAAGTTCCTCGGGCAGGCAGACTGGCTCTCTAAAGACCCGAACGGTCCCCACGCCGATTGGGACAACACGCTTAACCTCACCCCGCCCCGCGACCGTGCGGCTTGGCAGGAAGTGGTGCGCCAAGTTATCCAACGCTACGGTCGCTACTGCCAGACTTGGCAGATTGGCAACGAACCTGACGGCGGTGGCTACTTTCGGGGTTCGGCAGAGGAGTATCTGCGCTACTTGGAGTGGACGGTAGAAGCCATCCGACAAGTTCAACCCCGTGCCACCATCGCTGCCGCTGACCTGTTCTTGGGGTTGAGACCGCCACCAGGCTCCTACGGTGATGTGCTGCGGCGGCTGGTTCGCCGCCCTGACCTTTTTGATGTGCTGAGCATCCATTACCCGCTCGGTCGTCCGCAAGACTCTGCAGGCATTGAAGACTACTCGCGGGCGATGCAGGAAGCAGGCATCCAGAAGCCCATCTGGAACACCGAGCAGTTTGGGAGTTTACCCTGCGGTTGGTTGGCGTCGGGGCAAACCACGCACCCCCGCACGGAAGGCGGAACGCGCCTCTCTCCTGCGAAAGCGCTCATCCATTCGTTCGCCATCGGTTGCCAAGTCGTGTTCCTCTGGGAGTGGAACTACTCCGACAGCGGGATTTATTACCGCCCCGCTGCGCAAAATGAGTTCCGCACAGCAGTTGAACAGTTGGAAGGCACCCGCTTCCTGCGCCGCATTGATGTCGGTGACAGGGACATCACGCTCTATCAATTCGCCCTTAGCAACGACCGCACGATTTTGGTGGGCTGGACAGAAGTTGGCGGGCGGACAGCAACCCTTCGCCTTCGCTCGTCCCAACCGCTGGTGGTGGTTGATGCCGAAGGGCAAAGCCAAACCCTTGTCCCGCAGGATGGCTGGGTGACCGTGACTTTGCGGCAATGTCCCCAATACATCCGCCCCTTGCCCACCAACTTTGAATGGAGCCGATAGACCCATCAGGGTGAAGCAGTCAACGACCGAATTCTTGCCGTGTCGCTACGAGGCGGTTAAGACAGCGCGGGCGTCTATGGGGTTGTCCACTTTTGCATCGCCTACGACCTTGCCGTCGCGGAACATGACGATGCGTTGGCAGTGACGAGCAATGTCAGGTTCGTGGGTGACGATAACGATAGTGCGCCCTTCCGCATGCAATTCCTGAAACAGCGCCATGATTTCTTCGCCCGTGCGGGTGTCCAAGTTCCCCGTGGGTTCGTCGCCCAAGATGAGTGCTGGGTCATTCGCCAACGCCCGTGCGATGGCAACCCGTTGCTGCTCGCCTCCCGACATTTGGGTGGGGTAGTGGTGCATTCGGTCGGCTAATCCAACCCGTTCCAGCAAGTATCGTGCCCGCTCCTCTCGCTCCTTGCGAGGCACACCTGCGTAAACCATCGGCAGCATCACATTTTGCAAAGCAGTCAAGCGCGACAAAAGGTTGAACTGCTGGAACACGAAGCCCACCTTGCGGTTGCGGATTTCTGCCAGTTCATCGTCATCCAACTTCGTCACATCCATCCCTTCCAAACGGTAAATGCCTTTGGTGGGTTTGTCCAAGCAGCCGATGATGTGCATGAAGGTGCTCTTGCCCGAACCCGATGGTCCCATGATGGCGACGAATTCGCCCTTTTGGATGGTAAGGGTCACGCCCCGCAAAGCGGGAACCGATACCTCACCCATCCGATACTCCTTGTGCAGGTCTATGACTTCAATCATGCGCGAAACACCTCTTCGCAAATCGCAGCGGACGCTACTCTTACAGTCTCTTTGTCCCGCGTTTCATCGTCGCATGAGCCCTCTCATGCCGCCCATGGGTGTTCCTGCCATCCCCCGCATGCCCGGGCCACCTGCCATTTGGGGTTGGATTTGCTGGGGGAGGGCGAAAAGGGTGACAACTGTTTCCCCTTCCTTCAAGCCCTTGACAATTTCCGTCATTGTCGTCCCCTGAAGCCCGATCTCCACATACCTGCGCTCCAGTTCGGGATGCGGGTTGAGCCGCTTGGCGACTTCCACATAAGTGCGCCCTTGCTCATCTTCCTTGATGGCTTCGTTGGGCACCGCCAGCACATTTTCCTTTCGCTCCACTGCAAACTCGCAAGTGGCGCTCATGCCCGGCTTCAGCCGCTCATCAGGCATATCCAGTTCCACCAGCACATGGACATAGACCACATTTTGCTCAATGGTGGTGCGAGGATCAATGCGCACCACTTTGCCCTCAAAAATCTCGCTGGGGAAGGCATCCACTGTCACATCCACCTTCTGCCCTTCCCAGACGGAGGCGATGTCGGCTTCCGCCACCTCCGCGTCCACAAACACGCGGCTCATATCGGCTAAGCGGACGATGGTTGTTCCCTGTGCGAAAGCGGACATACCCGAACTGATGACGGTGCCTTCCTCTACCAACTTCTCCACAATGACGCCGTCACGGGGAGCAACGATGACGGTGTCTGCCAACTGCGTTCGGGCGTTGCGCAATTGAGCGAGTGCCCGTTGGACTTGGGCTTTGGCTGTCTTGATATCGGCTTCCCGCAGTTGCACCTGTTTTGCGTTCACCAACGCTTGTTGGTAGGCAGCCTCGGCTTGGGCTAACGCGGCTCTTGCGGCTGCTACTTCTGCTCGCCGTTGCTCCACCAATAACTCATTGGCTTTCGCTGCTTCCAATTGGGCTTCTGCTTGCCTGAGGGCGGCAAGGGCGACTTCCACTTCTTGCTGTCGGAGGGCATCTTGAATGGCGTTGGCTTTTGCTGCATCCAGTTGGGCTTTCGCTTGAGCGACCCGCGCTTCCGCTTCTTTCAAGGCGGCTTGCTGCTCCGCTTCCAAGGTGCGCAAGCGTTCGCGGGCGCTGTCCAATTGGGCTTTCGCCTCCGCCACCCGCGCTTCTGCTGCCCGCAACTGTGCTGACAGTTCTTGCTCTACAGTGCGCAACTTCTCCGCAGCGGCATCAAATTGGGCTTTCGCGGCAGCATATTGCGCTTCCGCAGCGTCCAGTTGACTCTTGGCAACGAACCCTTGCTCAAACAGTTCCCGCTGGCGCCGCAAGTTCTTTTCAGCGTTGTCCAGTTGGGCTTTGGCTTGCTCGTAGGATGCTTGGGCTTGCGCGCGCTGTTGGGGAACGGTGGCTTCCTTCAGTTGCCGCAGGTTCTCCATCGCGCTCTGGTAAGCCGCTTCGGCTTGCTGAACAGCCGCTTGCACTTGGGCGCGCTGCTGCGGGAGGGTTGCTTCTTTCAACTGGCGCAAACTCTCCAACGCGCTTTGGTAAGCGGCTTCGGCTTGCTGGATGGCGGTGCGGGTGAGTTCGGGTTGCGTTTCCGCTTGCTTTTTGGCTTGCTCGTAGCGGGCTTGAGCGGCTCTCAGGGCTTCTTCGGCTTGCTTGATTTGCGCACGCATTTGGGCTTCTTGGGCACGCAGACTGCTCTCCGCTTGCTGCAAGCGGGCGCGAGCGCTTTCTAAGGCTTGTCGGGCTTCTTGCAATTGCGCAGGTGTAATTTGCTGTTGCATTTGCCAAGTCAGTAGGGATTGCTGGACGCGAGCAAGGGCAGCATCCAAATCGGCTTGGGCTTGATCAACAGCGGTTTGCGTGTCCGTCGGGTCAATGCGCGCGATCAGTTGCCCCTTCTTCACGCGGTCGCCAACTTCTACTGCCATCTCAATGACTTTGCCCGCCGCTTTGGACTTGACTTCCACGATTTTGTAAGGCTGAATAGTGCCCGAAGCGGAGACGGTCAAAGTCACCGTTGTCCGCTCCACTTGGGCTGTCTGGATGAACGGTTGTCCGCTCCGATTGGCGCGGAAGCGCCAATAACCGTAAGCGCTACCGACGAAGCCTATCGCCAGCAGCAACCAAATCCATCGTCGCCGAAACCAGCGTCGCATGAGCCATCCCTCCGTCATGCGGACCGAAAACTGAAAAAAGTGAAGCACCGTCAACGGATTAGACGCAATCCCTCTCCCTGCGTCACAAAGTTTAGCAGTTCGTCGTTAGGCACGCAGGTCACTCCGCAACCTGGAGGATGCGTCTCCTGACGCACCGAAAACAAAGAATCGGTAGATTGCCTTTCAGAACCTTTGGCACTGCGTGGCGGACGACAAAAATGCAGGAGGTGAGTGTCAATGCGATTCGCTGTCGCGGGATTTTTGTTAGCCGTCGCTTTTGCACCTGTGGTGGCGCAGCAGCGCGTGTTGACTTTGGATGAATGCGTGCGCATCGCTTGGGGCGAGCAGCCGCAGGTCGCCATTGCTGAGCGACAGTGGCGTTTGTCCGAGGAGCGGGTGAAAAGTATTCGGGCTAACCTCTTCCCACAATTGTCGGCAGGCTACCAGTTCCGCCGCTACCTTTCCACCCGCATCGGCTTCCAAATTGGCGTCGGACAAGTGCAGGTGCAAGAGCCTTTGGAGTTCAAAGAGACTTCGCTGTCCGTCTCTCAGTTGCTGTTTGACTCCTTCCAAACGCCCCTGCAAATTCGCCAAGCGAAAGCGCAAGCGAACGCTGCATCGCTGGCTTACGAGCGCACCCGCGCCGATATCGCTTTGCAGGTTGCGCAGCAGTATTTGGAAGTGTTGCGGGCGCGAGCGTTGGTGAGGTTGCAGGAGCGGGTGTTGGAGCGCGCCAAGCGATTGCTGGAAGCCGCCGAAGCCGGTTACAAAGCCGGCACCGCTGCCAAGTTGGATGTCCTGCGCGCGCAAGTGCAAGTGCGCAACGCGGAAGTGGAACTGTTGGCGGCGCAAAATCAGGAACGGGTTGCTCTGCTGACTTTGCGCAACCTCATGGGCGTTGATGACGATTTCCTTTTTGACATCGCCGACCCTCCAGAGGAACCCTACACGCCACCGTCCTTGACAGAGTGCTTAGCACAAGCACTGCGGCAACGGTCGGAAATTCGGGAAGCGGAGTGGCAACGCACCAGCGCGAACATTGCCAAGCAACTCGCCCGCATCAACGCTTTGCCCGTCGTGAACATCACCGGTTCCTACAACCGCTATCCCAGCACCACGCGCATCACCGACAAGGAGTGGGCGATCAACCTGATTGTCAGTTACCCGATTTTTGACGGTGGGCGCGTTAAAGCGGAACTGGCGCAAGCCAAGTTGCAGGAAGAGCAAGCGGAACTTTCGCTGCAGCGGACGATAGATACAGTTCGGTTGCAAGTGCACCAAGCCTACTCCAACTGGGAGAACGCAAGGGAACGATGGAGCGCTGCACAAGAAGCCGTCAAGGAGGCAGCGGAGACCGCCCGCTTGACGGAAGAAGCCTACAAAGCGGGCGCCGTGAGCCTGTTGGATGTCATCAACGCGCAAGTGGCACTGGCGCAAGCGGAGACGCAGGAAGTGCAAGCCCGTTACGATTTGCTTCGGGCAATTTATGCCCTGCGGCACGCAATGGGCGAGATCACCCGCTACTTCATCCAAAAGGCTCGTCGGTAGCGTAAGTAGGAGCGGCGTGAGCCGCGAGAATTGATAGCGTCCGCCGCAATGCTTTTGCCTTCAATAGATGCGCCACTTGCGGAGCAAAAAGCCATCGCGGATTTCGCGCCAACTGTCCAACACTTCTTCAACCACTTGTTGCACTTGCGATTGAATCTTGCTGGCAGGCACGCCCCAAACTTCCACGCTGACCGTTTGCGGCTCCGTAATGGGCTTGCCAATTTGGCTGACCATGTAGCAGTAAACCTGCTTCAACTCGGGCACTTGCTCAGCAAGGCGTTGAGCGATCAGTTGGGTCATGATGCTATAGACCTTGCCCACATGGCTGACGGGGTTTTTCCCGGCGATGGCTTCCAGCGTCATGGGGCGATAAGGGGTGATGAGCCCACTGGCGCGGTTGCCCCGCCCTACCTGTCCGTCGTCACCCGCTTCTGCGCTGGTGCCTGTCACCGTCAAGTAAGCCGTCTGGGGTGTGTCCGCTGTGTTGACAAACACTTCCACCTTGCGACGGGTGATTTGGGGCGCAATTTCTTCCTGCAAGCACCGGGCGACTTCCCGCTTGACATCTTCGTAAACCTCGCGATTGGGTGTTTCCGAAGCGACGAATGCCGCTGCGACGGTCAAGCGAATGTTGTCTCCCTCCCGCACGCCCATGACCTTAATGTCCTCACCTAACTGAGGGAACCGTCGCTTGCCTTCCTCGCTGTTGAGGAACCGCTCGGCTTGCAAAGTCAACTGCTCCAACTCGCTAAGGGGAGCGAAGCCGACGGCGAAGGAAGTATCGTTTGCCAATGGGGCTCTATCTTCATCGCGGAAGATTTCTTGCAAGTCCACGCTGCCTGGTCGGACGCGGAAATGCACCTCCAAGTGTTCGGGGCGCAAGTGGCGAACTTGAGAACAGAGCCGTTGAACGATGCGGTCAGTGAATTGGTGGTGCAAATCTTCTTCGGACAAGGAGACACCATCCCAACGGAGGCTGGCGCGCCCAACGATGTAAAGTTGGATGGGGTGAGTAACCTTTCCGCCGCCGAAGTCTGCTTCCGAACTGCCGCCCACCAAAACGGCTTTGTCCACATTGTGGTGGAGGATGCGCCCCACCTTCTGTCGGTAGAACTCACACAGAGCGATAGAGAGTTCCTCCGCTGCCCCGTCGCACAAGGAGTCGGGGTGTCCCTGTCCCTTCCGCTCCACGATTTCCACGGGCATCTCTTCCACGAGCAGATTGCGTCCGTCCACGACTTGGATGTTGCGCATGAACTCCACCTCCGAAGAGTGGGATTTAGGCGCACAGCCGAGCGGGGACTTGGGAGGGACAGACAGAAGGCTGCCCCCACAAGGTCACCGCTCCGTACGACATCGTTTTGGCGGGGCGCTCCCCGCGAACGAGAGGAGCGGGACCTTGCGGGCAAACTCCGCCGCTGCTCTAAGCGGAGCCAGCGGATCAAGTGAGCGGTCCGCACTCCTCTCATCTTTTGCCCTGCCTCTTCGCGGTTGATGTCACTCCTTCAAGGCAGGACTCAACGCCTTTGGGCACCTTACCCTTGCGGGCAGGTTGCCGGGCTTCGTCGGGCGCGTTGACCCTCCACCGCTCGGGATGAGAGGGTGGGAGCGCCGACGCCGCCCTAATTATAACCGCCTCCAACGCAAAAGGTTAGGACTCCCCGCACAAGTCGCGGCCATTTAATGTTGCGGCTCATGCCGCTCCTACTCCATCCCACATCTCAGCACGATGTGGCAAAGTTTTGTTTGCGAGGTGACCAAAATGCGTCGTTTCGTTTGGATTGCGCTCGTTGCGCTGCTACTCGTCTTTCTGTTCGCCAGACAGTTGGCATTGTTCACCACCGATTGGCTGTGGTTTCGCGAGTTGGATTACACGCGCCTTTTCTGGTTGCGTTTCGGGGCAAAATTTGTGGTGGGCGCTTGCATTGGGTTAGTGTTCGCCCTCTTTATCGGGCTCAATTTGGTGTTGGCGCAGCGGTTCATGACATGGCGCCGCTGGCGCCGCCTTCCTGCTACTTGGTGGGCGCAACTTCTCTTGTGGATGGAAACGGGTTTTCGGTGGCTGGTGGTGCTGGTCGCGCTGATGTTCGGATTTTCTGCCGGCACCGCTGCAGCGAAACAGTGGGACTTGGCGCTCCTTTTCTGGTTTGCAACCCCAATGGGCACCCCAGACCCCGTGTTCGGTAAAGACTTAAGTTTCTACCTGTTCCGTCTGCCTTTTTGGCGCTTTCTCCTCAGTTACTTTCAGGGCGCTGTCGGGTTGTCTTTACTGGTGACGGTCGCTTACTACGCCTTCCACGCGTTAGCGGATTTAGCCCTCTCAGGGCGTTACCCCAGCACTTTTCGGGGACAATTGCGCGCGCTCATGAGTTACGCCACATCCCTCATCCGCAGCCACTTGCTCGTCTTGATCGCCCTCTTGCTTTTCGCTTTTGCCCTTCACTTTCGGCTAAGCATGTTTGAACTGCTCTACGGTAAGGGTCACGAAGAAGCCGTTTGGGGCGCCGGTTTCACCGATTTGAAAGTGCGTTTGCCCGCTCTATGGGTGTTGACGGTCGTGTTCGTGGCGGGCGGTTTGTTGGTGTTAGCCACTATCCGCTGGCAGATTCCCTTGCGAGCAGGCGCTGTATTAGCCTCCGTCTTTGCTGTTGCGTGGGTGGTGGGCAATTTGCTGCCCGCGTTGGTGCAGCGTTATATTGTCAAGCCCAACGAAATGGCGATGGAGAAGCCTTACTTGCGCTACAACATCCAAATGACCCGCCTCGCTTATGGGCTGCACCGAACGAGGGACATCCGCTATCCGTTTCGTGGCGACTTTGATGCGGAAACCGTTGTGCGCAATCAGGACTTGTTAGCCAGCGTGCGCTTGTGGGATTACCGCGCGTTGCGTGATACCCTCCAGCAACTTCAGTCCATCCGTGCCTACTACCAGTTCGTGGATGTGGATGTGGACAGGTATGAGGTCAATGGCGAATATCGGCAAGTGATGTTGGCGGCTCGGGAATTGAATGTGGAAGCCTTGCGCCCTTCGTGGTATAGCCGCCACCTCTTATGGACGCATGGGTTCGGCGTTGCCGTCGTCCCTGTTAACGAAGTGGAGCAGGAAGGGTTGCCCGTGCTGTGGGTCAAAGACATCCCGCCCAAATCCCAGTTCCCCGAACTGCGCCTCACAGAACCCCGCATCTACTTCGGCGAGTTGACCGACCACTATGTGGTGGTGCGGACAAGAGTGCCTGAGTTTGACTACCCGCGCGAGGAAGGGGACGCAGTGACGCGGGGAAGCGGGGATGCGGAGAAGCAAGGAGACGGAGATGCGGGGATGCGAGGAGACGGGGAGGAAGGGACTCAAATGGCGCGCACGACTTATCAAGGGCGCGGGGGCTCACCCATTGGCAACTATCTCTTGCGCCTCGCTTTTTCGCTGCGGTTTGGTGACCCTAACTTGGTGCTGCCCAACCCTATCACCCGCGAGAGCCGCATCTTGTGGCGGCGCAACATCCACGAACGGATGCGAGCCATTGCCCCCTTCCTCATCTTTGACCCCGACCCTTACATCGTCATCGCAGGAGGGCGCCTCTTCTGGATCTGTGACGCCTACACCTACTCCAACCGCTTCCCCTACTCCGAGCCTTACACCTTGACCCAAACGGTGAGCATGGGCGGCAAGGAGGTGACGGAGCGGTTCACTTTCAACTACTTGCGCAACTCCGTCAAGGTCGTTATTGACGCTTACCACGGCACCACGCATTTTTACATCGCTGACGATACCGACCCCATCGTGGGCACCTATGCCCGCATCTTCCCTGGACTTTTCCGCCCCTTGAGAGAGATGCCGAAGGAGTTGCAAAAGCACCTGCGCTATCCCGCCACCTACTTCCGCATCCAAGCAGAAATGTTTTGCCTGTATCACATCACCGACCCTGAGCAGTTTTACCAGCGGGAGGATTTGTGGCGCATCGCGCAGGAACTGTATCGGGATCGGCGGCAGGATGTGGAACCCTACTATGTGATGATGCGTTTGCCCGAACCCCCTCGCTCATCCCCAGTCCCTGATCCCCAGTCCCCATCAAAAAGGCCTTTGGAGTTCGCCCTCATCCTGCCCTTTACGCCCTACTTCACCACGCCCGCAGCGGGAGCAGCAAGCACCCCTCGGGTGTTGGAGCGGCACAACCTGATTGCTATCTGGATGGCGCGGTGCGATTTGCCCTACTTGGGGGAGTTGGTCACCCTGCGCATGCCCCCAGGACGGCAGATTTTCGGTCCTGCGCAAATTGAGTCCCGCATTGACAACGATGCGGAAATCTCGCCCCTGCTCACCTTGTGGCAGCAGCACGGCTCGGAAGTCATTCGCGGCAACCTGCTGGTCATCCCGTTGGATGGCTCGCTACTTTATGTGGAGCCGCTGTTCTTGGTCGCAACGGAAACGCGGTTGCCCGAGTTGAAACGGGTGATTGTGGCGAACCAACAGCGGGTCGTGATGGAGCCAACTCTGTCGCAAGCCGTTGCGCGTCTGCTGGGACAAGCGGGGGAGATAGGGCCGAGAGGGGAAACTCCCACCGCTTTCCTCCCTACTTCCCCTGCCATGTCGGGGCAACTGCGGGAAATTGCCAATCGGTTGGAGGAAGCCCTAACGCAAGCGGAAGAAAGCCTCAAACGCGGCGACTTCGCTGCCTTTGGGCAGCGGCTCCAAGAAGCCCGCGAACTAGTCCGACAACTACGGTCAACAGTAGAAACAACCGCAAAGTGATTGGGACGAGGGGCAGGATGGGGGACGGACTTTGAGATGGGGCACGAGGGACGCAGGACAAAATCGGGGATGGAAGCAAGGTCGCAGGGCGAACCTCCTTTTTTGCGTCAACGAAGCCAAGGGGGCAAAATGGTGGCGATGAGGGCAATGCCGACGAGGTTCAACAGTATGCCCCATCGGAGCATCTCGCGGATAGGCACCAACCCCGAAGCGTAAACAATGGCGTTAGGTGGCGTGGCAATGGGGAGCATGAACGCAAAGGAGCAACCAATAGTTGCGCCCAACACGGGGGCGAGAGGCGAAAGGTGGGCTTCCTTCGCTGCTGCCAGCACGATGGGCACTAAGATGTTAGCAGCGGCAGTGTTGCTCATCACCTCTGTGCCAAAGACAGCCACCGCTGCGCTCCAAAAAGTCAGCCCCCACAAGGTGTCGGCGAAAGGAAGACGAATCACCGCATCGCCCATGTGCTTTGCCAACCCCGTTTGAGAGAGGGCATCGCCCAAAGTCAACCCGCCTGCGAAAAGCAAAAGGGTGCCCCAATCAATGCGTTGGGCATCCTGCCAAGTCAAAGTGGGATGCCCTTCCTTCGTCGGCAAGACGAAAAGCAACAGCGCTCCAAGCAACGCAGGGACGGCTTC
>FWWM01015461.1_pt1 | contig 11655 bp, 12 predicted proteins | sample 2228351 | NCBI WGS metagenome assembly FWWM01 (sample SAMEA103939774, study PRJEB20133) | metagenome | reverse complement strand
GTAAAACAACCCTCTTGAACACAATAATGGGTTTTATAAAGCCGTGGAGAGGCGTGATAAGATACAACGGAATGGATATCACAAAAGCGCCTCCCCATAGGAAGGTCGAGCTGGGGATAAACATAGCGCCAGAGGGTAGGAGGCTCTTCCCGGATCTAACTGTTAGGGAGAATCTCCTGCTAGCCGCTAGGATCAAGAGGGCTAGGGATCGAGTTAACGACAGCCTCGACATGGTCTTCACATTATTCCCAGTATTGAAGGAGAGGCTCGACCAGAAGGCGGGAACACTGAGCGGGGGTGAGCAGCAGATGCTGGCAATAGCTAGGGTGCTTATGACAAGGCCCAAGCTCATCCTCATGGACGAGCCCAGCCAGGGGCTTGCCCCAAAAGTGGGTCTCGAAATGTTCGAAGCTATAGCAAGGCTTAGGGAGATCGAGAAGCTATCCCTCCTCCTAGTCGAGCAGAACATCAGAATGGCTATCAAAGTTAGCGAGCATATCTACCTAATAGATCATGGAAAGATAGTCTTTGAAGGCACAAGCGAGGAGGTGTCGGCAAAGTCGGAGGAGCTTTTGGGATCTCTCATAGGGATCTAGAAATACTATATAGAGACCCAGGCTAAGGCTTTCCACAGCAGTATGTTGCAGCAGATATGTTCTAGGTATAAAACCCCATAATCTACTGCTAGGCTATTTACTAGATAATGTGCTCTGTATTATTTCAGCCTCTAGAAAAGCTATGATGAACTAGAAACCCTATCCCATTAGTGATCGCTATGGATATATGTTCCCATAGCACTACTCTACATAATATCTATGGCTGGGGATATGGGTGGGTTAGAAATTATATGTAACATCCAAAGTGGGTGTCCAAGATATCGCTGGGAGAGGTGAGCCGAAATCTATAGACTAGAAATGTTATTCTTCGATGAACATATTGACAAGGGATCTGATTGCTTCGTAGAACATTGCTTTGAAACCACAGGATACTTGTGAATCGCCTATAAGAGGCTTTCGCGGTATGTTGAGCCCTAATAGCTCCCGCGATGTGGATATAAAAACCGATCCAGATGGGGGAGTCTGTGTCCAAAACAAATTCCTAGTATTCGAAGCAACTGGGACAATAGACATGGCAACCACCAGAGAAGCTCTGTGGGGGTAGACCAAGAGGATATATAAAGCCCCTGGATCGAGGTGATGTTTAAATTTATGGTACTACTGTAGTACTGTAGGGTGTGAGTTCTTGGTCGAGGTTATTGTTACTCGTAAATTTCAGGTTACTATTCCCAAAGAGGTTAGGGAGGTCCTCGGGATAAGTATTGGAGATAGACTACTCGTTAAGGTAGTTGATGGCAAAATCGTCATGGAACCTGTTAGGGGTTCTAATGCTCTGAAGAGGCTCTCCACCATTGCCGATAGACTTCTTGGGGGTCCTAAAAGGATTAATGCGGTGGAGCTTGTTGAGGAGTCTCTTGAGAGGGAAACGGGTCTACATTGACACCAATTCATCTATGTGGCTTTGAAACACCCAGACTTCTATAGGGAGTGCTATAACGTACTGGATATGCTTGTGTCAAAGGAGTTTACCGGCTACGGCTCCCACCTAGTACTATTCGAGCTCTTCGGAGCACTGTCAAGGGTCAGTGTTGAAGCTATGTTATCTTTCCTAATACCCATAGACATGTATTAGCGAGAGATCTATTTATCTTTAAAACATATCTTTGAGATGCTATAGAAGGCTTAGAATCTGTGTGTGAATATGAGCGGCTTTCGTGGTAGGTAGAGCCCTGATAGCTCTTGTAATGTGGGGATGAAGCATCGATCCGAGCGGAGGCTGTGCCAGAGACAATGGGCAACCCACGTATTTAAGGTAGCTATAGCGATAGATATGGGTAGCTGTGGTGGTAGAATGCCTCCGAGAGAGATAAGGGTAATAGGGTTTAGGGGTTTGGGCAAGATGGGGATGCCTATGGCTAAGAGGCTGATCCATGTTGGCGGCTATAGGCTCAAGATCTATACTTCCGAGAGGGCTAAGGCTGATGAGATGTCAAGACTCGGCGTGATCATAGCTAGCTCTAACGAGGAGCTCGGCGTTGGTGTTGATGCTGTTATATCATCCATACCGGGGGATAGGGAGCTTATAGAGACCTATCTAGGTGAGAGAGGGGTTCTTAGGAGGATGGAGCCTGGATCAACTATAATTGAGATGAGCACCGTAACGCCGACAGCATCTAGAAGGGTTGCTGAGGAGGCCTCTAAGAGAAGTGTCTATTATCTGAGAGCCCCTATCAGTGGTAGCACCATCTTCGCTGAGAGGGGCGAGCTGACTATATATGTTTCAGGGGATAGGGAGGCTTATGAGAACGCCCTCCCAGTCCTAAAGATCCTTGGGAGCAAGATCCTATATGTAGGGTCTGGAGAGGAGGCGAGGTATCTAAAGCTCTTGATAAACATAATAATAGCAACAACACCCGTGGTAGTTGCCGAGGCTCTAACCATAGGGGAGAAGGCTGGGATCGATTGGAAGACGCTTATAGAAGCCCTGGGGAGCAGCGCGGTAGCATCGCCCCAGATAGGGTATAAGATCAAAACCCTCCTCGAGAAGGACTTCTCGAAACCAGCCTTCACTGTTAAGCAGATGATAAAGGATCTAGACTATGCATTGGAGGTTGGGAAAGAGCTGGGAGTCTTCATGCCACTAACCTCGCTAGTAAGACAGATCTTCGAGGCCCTTGATAAGAGCGGGAGAGGAGATCTAGATTACTTCGCGCCACTAAAGCTGATCGAAGAGCTCTCGGGAGTTACGGGGGAATAGCTAGAGGAAACGCTAGATCCAGAGAACATGGTCTATAACTTTCCGATTTTAGGGATCATCTAGGGCTCTTCAGAACATCCTGTAAGAATGATTTGAAGCCTCTCAACATGTTAGCCATGTCAGAGGATAGGGATACCATGTTATATCCCATCCCTATAGCCCTAACAGCCTCTTCCGGAGTATAGGCCATTATCCCTACTAGAGGCTTCCTCCCCCTAGCTGTTCTGGATATCTTTTCAAGGGAGCCTAGAAGCAGGGGGCTATCTTTTTCTCCAAAGACTCCGAGAGATGCGGAGAGATCGCTTGGGCCGACGAAAACCCCTGTGAGCGTCCTAACCTCGAGTATCTTCTCAATATTCTCGATAGCTCTTGCTGTCTCTATCTGCACGAGAACCACGAGATCTTCTAGGTATCTCTTATAATACTCGACAGAGGGTATAGAGCCATACATAGTCGCCCTCCTAGGCCCCACACCCCTTATGCCGTGGGGAGGATACACCACAGATCTCTCAACAGCGAGGGCCTCCTCATAGCTGCTAACCCACGGAACCAAGATCCCCTGGGCCCCTATATCTAGGGCCCTCTTTATATATACGGGATCGTTCCACGGAACCCTAACGATCCCGGTTATGTTGCTGCCCTTCAAACCCATGAGGATCATCTCAACATCATATATATCGAGAGGAGCGTGCTCCATATCAATAACAACCCAGTCCAGGGGGAGCGTGGAGATCGCCTCAGAGATCTCAGGACTATTTATAGTGATCCATGTTCCCAGCACAACCTCACCTCTGGAGGCCTTCTCAACAATCCTATTCATAAAAATCGCCAATTAAGATGTGATAACCAAAATAAATAGGTATAAGCACACGGATCCGATCCAGCTGGATATATCTAGATCGGCTAAGAGATCCTTACAACCGAAACCCTCCCTAAAGGGCGGGGAGAAGGCCTTAGAAAAACCCTGCCTTTCAAAGCTGGAAACCGCGAGCCCTCTGAACAGCGAGCCCTTGGCTGTAAAGGGGTTTCGATCATCTAGGGCGGATGGAATCGGGATCTGTAGTGGCTATATACGTGATCTAACGATGTAGCTGATAAGATCTATCGCTATAACTAGCAGTAGCGTGAACACTACGAATGTTAGCGTGGCCTGGTAGTTCAGCATGCTTAGATAGTTCATTATATAGTATCCAACGCCCCCCGCGCCTACGAAGCCCAGTATCGTTGCTGTCCTCACATTGTACTCAAGCATGAATAGAACATTGCTTGCTATATATCTTCTAGCGTGGGAATAGAGTGCAAAGGCCAGGGGCAATCCTCTAAGCCCAATAACTCTTAAAGCGTCGTATCGCTCCCTATCGATCGCTTCGAGGGATTCGTAGAAGAACTTGGCTAAATACCCAGATGTATATATGATCAGCGCGAGTGCCCCAGCCCTCGGCCCAGGCCCCACCAGTATTACAAAAAGTATGGCCCACAATATCGCCGGCACTGTTCTCACGGTATTCGCGACTATTCTACCTATCATTGCTATCCTTGGAGATATTATTAGGGGGCTGGCCAGGGGTGCTAATATATATGCTATCAGAGTCCCGCCAGAAACACCCAGCAGGGATATGATCAGGGTTTCATAAGATGCTAGAAGAGCATCGCCAACAAGATCTAGTCTTATACCCAGCTCTGGCACAAATCTAGCTAGGTTGAGCCCTGCTTTAACCCACATACCGGGGTCTATGAGGCCCATCTGATAAGAAAGAATCACTGTTATTGCCAGCATTATCGCCGCGATTCTCAAGCCATTTCCCTCAGGATACCTCTATCTAGGAGGTATGTTTTGTTGAAGTATTTTAGAGCCAGCTCTCTATCATGCATAACGGCTATAATAGCAAGACCCCTGGATCTAAGATCCACCATGAGCTTAACCACAGCCTCAGCGGTATCGAGATCGAGGTTAGATACCGGCTCGTCGGCAAGCAACAAGCTCGCCCCCTGGAAAATAGCCCTTGCTATAACAACCCTCTGCATCTCACCCCCGCTGAGCCTGTTAACCCTGTTTCTAGCCTTGTCCCCAAGCCCCACAGCCTTCAAAGCCTCAGAGGCCTGGATCATATCTTCCCGGCTCCACAGACCCGCCATAAATCTAAAGGGTTTTCTAGGAGCCCTGGCAAGCAAAACATTATAGATCACTGTCTCGCCATCGATGAGCCCCAGGGTTTGGGGTATATATGCTATCCTCCCCCTAAGGCTATCGATACATTCCGCTGTGGGCTCGCATCCAAGAACCTTCACATATCCCTTCTCGGGTCTCAGCAGCCCTGCAATGATCTTGAGCAGTGTTGTCTTCCCAGCCCCGCTTCTCCCCATAACAGCCACAGCCTCTCCATAGCCTATCTCTAGGCTAACCCCTCTGAGGATCTGGTTTGATCCGTAGCTGAAGAACACATCCCTGAGCTCCACAGCGCGATGCCCCGGCGGCCCTGGCAATAGATAGCCCCTATCAGCGGCTTGTTCCGAAATACTTATCCTTAAGGCCCGTCGCCTCCAACGCCTCCATCAGGGGTCTTAGGTGCTCCTCCACGCTTCTCTCCCCAAACCTGATAAAGATCGCTGAGACAAACTTTCTCATAAGATCTGGCCTGTTGTTGAGCTCTAGAAGAGCGCCCTTGATCTTATCCCTAAGATCCTTTGGAAGACTCTTCGATATAAGCACAGCGTGAGCCGGAACAGGGCCTTGTTGCTCCAAAACCCTGGTATTATTCATTGCCTCCCAATAGAGGCTCGCCGGGACATCGCCGGCCATTATGGTTACATCCGCATGACCCCTCTTAAGGGCCTCCCAGCACTGTGCATAGCCTCCCGAGAACACAACGTCTCCGAAGAACCTCTTTGGATCCGCTGGGGATGCTATATAGCCGAGCTGCACTAACCTATACATTGGGAATATATAGCCTGATGTTGACAGCTCGCTTGGGAAACAGGCCCTCCTACCCCTCAGATCCTCTAGGCTTCTGTAGGGCGTGTCCTTGAGAACTATCCAGTATGAGTAATAATAGGGGGCTTCAACGCTCTTGTTACCTATTATCACGCTCCTCACCTCAACTAGAGGCATCTCAACATCGGCAACATAGAGAGCTAGAGCGGCTGGTAGGGATCCCACGCCGAGGGCTACATGGGCATGACCGAATCTCAAGGACTCAACTATAGCGGCAACGCTCGTTGGGAAGTATAGTTCCACATCCAGCCCAAGCCTTGATTCTAAGAAGGACTCCAGCTCCCTAGCCTCGGCCACAACCCTATCCCTAGGTATGGGGTTTACAACAACCACTATCTTAGAAACGCTTGGAGGCCTTGATAGATAGATATAGGCAGCAACGCTGGCTAGGATTAGTAGAACCACTATTGCAGCTATAACGATCCCGGATAGTCTCTTCACACCGATCACCCAAACCAAGATCCTCGGATCGGGATGAAAGCCCGCAACGCCCTTCGCATCAACACGCTGGGCATTACAACGAGCACAGGAGAACTAGGACACATAGATCTAGATCCTATGGCGCCCCTCAAAATACTCATGGTTACACCCACATTTATTTGTAACTATGAAGTTTATAAGTATATCTGTTGAGAAGCATCTAATATAAACGCTTCTAGAGCCACAGGGGTTTGATTCTCATCGCTGAGGGCCCCAGCTCCAGAGAGATATAGAAGATCTATAGTGTTCGCAACAGAGGTCTTTTAACCCCAGGCTGGGTGTGTCTTAAGTGCGATTTATATCTGGTGTTATTCTATAGCACTCTCTGTTCTTGTGGTTTGTGATCTCTTCTAACTGCTAGAACCACTGATATAGATCTTTGGTATGCCTCGGACTTATCTCCCCAGCTATGTTTGTTAGCATTAGCTCTCTAACCTCCCCCAGGTCTCTAGCCCTCCTAAGGATCCATGATAGCTTGACATAGGCAACCTCTGGCAACATGTCCTCACAGGGTATTACCCCTGCTCTCAACATCTCCCTCCCCGTTGTATATATCATTAGGTTCACTCTGCCATATAGTGTTTGCGATGCTATTGCCACAGGAACCCCTGAGTCCACGGCTCTTTTTAAAGATGGTATTAGTTTCTCAGGGACGTGGCCGAAACCTGTTCCGGCTATGACTATTCCCCTATACCCCCTATCGATCATTATCTCTACGAGCTCCGGCTCTATGCCTGGGTAGCTGTATATGAGGGCCACTTTTCTCTCGAAGCCGTTCACCAGGATCGGTTCTCTCTCGCCTCTCTGCCTATAACCCCTGCTAATGATCTTTATCTCCCTCTTATAAGGATCTATCGTTGCCAGTGGCGATGAGTTTATAGATTGAAAAGCATCTCTCCTCGAGGTGTGCATCTTCCTAACCCTTGTCCCCCTATGGATAGCTATCTCCGTGTCAGAGGTGTCTGCATGCATAGCAACCACAGACTCTGCAAACGGGGCTTTAGAGGCTGCTAGCAAGGCTGCTATGAAGTTTGTCGCCGCATCCGTGCTTGGTCTATCGCTACTCCTCTGGGAGCCCACGAAAACGGCTGGGACCGGCATGTTCTGGACAGCAAAAGCTATCGCTGCCGAGGTGAAGCCCATGGTATCTGTTCCATGGGTTATAACAACACCCCCATACCCAGAGGCCATGGCCCTGTACACGGCCTCTGCTATCCTCTCCCAGTACTCAGGCTCCATGTTCTCTGAGAGTACGCTCATGAGGATCTCTACGTCGAGCCTAGCTATCTCACCAGCCTCTGGTATGACCTCTAAAAGCTCCTCAGGCTTCATGGCCGGCTTAACAGCGCCTGTCTCGTACTCAACCTTAGACGCTATCGTACCCCCAGTCCCTATAACCTTAACTAGAGATCCGGTGCCCACAGATCCCATATGCTCTGCTGCACCTCTCTGCTCCATAGATCTCTTGCCGATAATCTCTATAGAGGTGTCCCTATCTATAGAGACTCCAACGTTATACCCGCTCTCAAGCTTTATAACCACGATATCTTCTGCTGAGTAGGTGTGCTTAGGCATAACTATACCCTGGAGCACCAGGTTGCCCTTCCAGATCCTCACTATATCACCCACACTTATGCCGAGATCCTCGAGAACACCCATCTAGGCACCACCAACATAATATATATAGAGCTATTATTCTAGCTAAACACTCCACACTAGATCTATATCCCCAGGGACTCTAGATCACAGCTCCTCCTATCCTAAGCGCTTTCCACAAAGTGGGCGGCTCTATATGTTATATAGCTCCCTCACCTCTAGAAGGAGGATCGCTTGGCTGATGGTCGCCCTCTTCTCAATAGAATGGTGGCTAATGTTGTTTAAAAGCACTTCATGGTAAGATTCTATGGTGGCTCCCCACGCTGGTTATGAGGCCTAAGAGCTTCTCTATAAGGATCAACGGCAGGGAGATCGAGATAGGCTCGAAGGCGCTAGAGGTGCTGAGGATAGTGAGGACCAGGGGATCTATAAGGGCTGCCTCGGAGGAGCTGGGGTTATCCTATAGAAGCATAATAAGGATCATCAGGGGGCTTGAGAAAGAGCTGGGGGAGAAGTTGGTGATAACCAGAAGAGGCAGGGGGGCCAGGGCAGCTCTAACAGAGCTTGGTGAGGAGATAATAAACATCTATGTAGGCTCGAGGGTCGAGGCTCTCAGCGCTAGAAACAGGATCCCGGCTAGAGTGTTATCAATAATAAGCGAGGGGCTATCGGCAATAGTTGTTGTAGAGACAGCTCCATCCATAGTAAAAGTGCTGATCACCAAAGAGGCTCTCGAGGAGCTGGGAATAAAGGTGAACGACATAGCAGAGCTTGTGATAAAAGCCTCTAACATAGCCATAGTCAAATAGATCTCTTTAGCCTTGAGCCCCTTCCCATCAGCTCATAGATCTTGCCAACCGGGTTCTCACATCTTTTAAAGCGCTCTCTATCCTCCTCATAGCCATATCCTCGTAGAAGTTCTTAAATAGAATCAGCATATAAAAACAACCCCAACCCAGTCGCCAAGCTTCCTCGCCATCTCATCCTTATATACCCATAGCTCTGCATGGCTTACAAGCCTCTTGCCAGCCTTATACATGGCGTGGGCCTTCACTGCTAGGGCACAGGCACCCCAGATCTTCTCAGAAGCCTGCCTAAGATCGCCTACCCTCAGCCCCCCAGCCTGCTTAATAGGCTGCTATGCGCCCTCTATATTTCTCAGCGCTCGAAATAGGATCCAGATCCTTGAGAACAAGGTCAAATAATACTCATCGAGTGTGGCACCTGCAGCGCTAGCACTTCTAACAACCTCCTCGGCAAGTTTTTGTAGAGATAGCTCCAATATCAACCCTACCGCTAAGGAGAACGCTGCCCAATAATAAGTATAAATCGGCTATCCCGGCTCTCCATATCTGGGAAGGCTAAAAGTGTTTCAATGATAGAGATTCCAGAGAGCCGAGACATACATAGATCTTGTGTTCTGTAACAAAATACAGCGGTCAACGAAGAAGGATCTATAGCTGAGGGTACGGCTGAGACTGCTTGGGTAGAGGCTTTTCAAGGACTTCTTTGAGGATGGCTAGGGCTATAACTGATACTATGCTATAGCTAGGTATCACTGTTGACGCTCCCCACCGTTTCTTCGTATATGTGTTACTACTACGAGGATTATTAGTATTAGTGATAAGCCGTGGCGAAACCCGTAGTTATAACCAAGAGCCCTGTCTCCGGGGCGGGGAGGGGGTCATAGTAGTTCTAGCTGCTTTTTCCTAGAAACGCTAGCCTGAGATCCTGTGAGTTTAGCAGCTGCTTTGATTCTCCTTCAAGCACTATTCTCCCGCTGGCCATCACCGCCCCTCGATCAGAGATCTCTAGGGCTCTCCTAGCATGCTGCTCCACAAGCACTATCGATTTCCCCATATCCCTTATCTCCCTCACAGCCCTGAAGATCCTTTCCACGAGTTTTGGAGCTAGGCTTGCTGAGACCTCGTCTAGGAGCAGTAATGAGGGGTTTTTCATGAGCACCCTGGATATGGCTAGCATCTGCCTCTCACCCCCGCTAAGGGTATCTGCCCTCTGCCTCCTCTTACCCCTCAGCTCTGGGAATAGTGTGAACACCTCCTCGATTCCAGATCTAATGGCTTCTTCGCCGAGCCCGTAGCCACCCATCTCTAGGTTCTCCTCAACGCTCATATCCGGGAATATGTTGTTTGTCTGGGGGAGATATCCGAGGCCTATAGAGACCCTCTTCTCGGGAGGCTCTCTGGTTATGTCTCTCCCCATCAGGATCACAGATCCGCTGTGTATAGTTGCAATGCCGGCTATCATCTTAACCAGAGTGCTCTTACCCGATCCGTTGGGGCCCACTATAGAGACGATCTCGTTCTTATCCACAGAGAGGTTTGCCTCAAACACTATTGTTAGCCTTCCATATCCTCCTGAGAGGCTCTTCACCTCAAGAACAGCCATGGCTCCCGTGCCCGCCCTTTAGAGATTGGGATAGAGGCTTATAATCACCACCTCTGGCCCCTGCTAGGGATTCGGCTTTTAAAAGAGCTAGGATCTTCTCTCTCCTAGGTAGACCTCGATCACCTTTGGATCTTCTATGATCTCGCTGGGCTTTCCATCAGCTATTACCCTGCCCTGGCTCATAACCATGACTCTATCCACATATTCGAAGAGTATATCCAGCCTGTGCTCTATTATGAAGAGCGTTATGCCTAGATCATCTCTCAGGGATCTCAGCCTTCTGAAGATATCGTGGGCGAGGGAGATCGCGACCCCCGCTGCAGGCTCGTCCAAGAGGATCATCTTTGGAGAGGATAGAAAGATCCTGGCCATCTCTGTGAGCTTCATCTGACCCCCTGAGATCGCGGAGGATCTGGATCTATATACGCTCATAAGCTGGAGATCCTCGAGAACCTGTGCAACCCTCACGGCAAGAGAGATCTCCCGGCCAGTCCATAGAGATCTAAATAGAGCCCTCAAAGGCGACTCCCCAACCTGCCCCCTGGGAGCGAGCATAGCGTTCTCAGCGACAGTCACGCTGCTAAAAACCCTGGGGATCTGGAAGCTCCTAACAAGCCCGAGGCCATAGATCTTGTGGGGAGGCATTCCATCTATCCTCCTGCCATCAAAAAAGATCCTGCCTCTATCTGGCTTCAAAACACCTGCTATGAGATTAAAGAGGGTTGTTTTGCCAGAGCCGTTGGGCCCTATAAGGCCAACAACCTCTCCCCTAGCTATCTCGAGGGAAACATTGTCTACTGCAACAAGCTCCCCAAACCTCTTTGTAAGGTTCTCAACAACGAGGATCTTGTCCAAAAAAACACCTGTGCTTATTACTTAAACATCTCTATAACCCCGGCGGGGTATCTCCACACACCTATAGATGTGAATGCATAGTTGCCCCCAACCACCCTATACTGCCAGATCGTGTAGTCAGATCCTCTGGCATCGCCGTTCTCGTCAAGAGCCTTCCACCCAGTTACACCTATAAAGTGCTCCGCAACAATCGGGAGGGTGTTTTTAACAGCATCGGCATCATAGCACTTGCCCCCAGTGAACAGTATGGTCATGGCTGCCAGCCATACAGAGTCGTAGGTGAAGTAGGTATAGGGAGAGGGATCCCTGTTAAACCTGCTCCTATACTCTTTCTCAAAGATCTCTGCCAAGGGGCTCCCCCTGGGAGATGCGAAGACACCTGTTAAGCCCACCTTTGCTAGAAAGTCAGCAATCTCCTTAGTGGCCTTACCAGTTGGCGGCGGGGTATATGCTGCAGGTCTATTCAGAGTCTCGCTACCAAACCATCTAACACTTCCTAGCACAGGGTC
>FWWM01015451.1_pt1 | contig 11659 bp, 9 predicted proteins | sample 2228351 | NCBI WGS metagenome assembly FWWM01 (sample SAMEA103939774, study PRJEB20133) | metagenome | reverse complement strand
TATATATGACCCTTTTTAAGCGTCTTGACGCTGAAAAAAAGGCATGGTATCATGATGCAATAGTGAATTTTAGCACTCTCGCGGCGAGAGTGCTAAGCGACGCCGGAGCGACCCGTCGGCGGCCGCCGGCGCCGACGAGCCAGGACCCCGTCCTCGCCGTCGCGCCAGCCGGGACCGAGCCCGCTCTCGGGGCGCGGCGTCGACGAGCAACCAGATCGGTGTCCGGGACCGCTGGCCCCATGGGCCGCGGTCGCCCGGCGAGGTCCATTCAGGCATGAGACGGCATCTGCCGTCGTAGGAGGGATCGCACCTTGGCGACTGCTACTGCGTCTTCGACGAAGCTTCGCCCGCTCGGTGACCGCGTTGTCGTCAAGCCGACTCCGCGGGAGGAGATGACGAAGAGCGGGATCGTCCTCCCTGACACTGCGAAGGAGAAGCCCCAGGAGGGGAGCGTCCTGGCCGGCGGTCCTGGCCGCATGCTCGAGGACGGGAAGCGCGAGCCGATGGACGTGAAGGAGGGTGACCGAGTCCTCTACGCGAAGTACGCCGGCACCGAGTTCAAGGTCGACGGCGAGGAGCTCCTCATCATCAGCCAGAAGGACATCCTCGCCATCGTCGAGAGCTGACCGGCCGCTCGGCGACCGGTCGACCAGCCGGCCGGTCGGGTGAGCCCGATCGGCCGTCGTCGCATCAGCAGCTGACAACGGAGGGTACGAGAAGTTGGCCAAGCAGCTCATCTTCGACGAGGTTGCTCGTCGTTCGCTCAGGCGCGGTATCGACCGTCTCTCTGATGCCGTTCGGGTGACCCTCGGGCCGAAGGGTCGGAACGTCGTCCTCGACAAGAAGTTCGGTGCCCCGACGATCACGAACGACGGGGTGACGATCGCCCGCGACATCGAGCTCGAGGATCCCTTCGAGAACATGGGCGCCCAGCTCCTCAAGGAGGTGGCGACGAAGACCGACGACGTCGCCGGTGACGGGACGACGACCGCCGTCGTCCTCGGCCAGGCGATGGTGAACGAGGGGCTCCGGGTCGTGACCGCGGGCGCGAACCCGATGATCGTGAAGCGCGGCATCGAGCGCGCCGTCGAGGTCATCGTCGAGGAGATCAAGAAGACCGCCCGCCCGGTCGAGACCCGCGAGCAGATCGCGGCTGTCGCCGCCATCAGCGCCGCCGACCCCGAGGTCGGCGAGATCATCGCCGAGGTGATGGACAAGGTCGGCAAGGACTCGGTCTCGAGAAGGAGTACACCGAGGGGATGCAGTTCGATCGGGGCTACATCTCGGCCTACTTCGTCACGAACCCCGATCGGATGGAGGCGGTCCTCGAGGATCCTCGGATCCTCATCACCGACCGGAAGATCTCGAGCGTCCAGGACATCCTCCCGGCCCTCGAGAAGGCCGTCCAGCTCGGCAAGCCCCTCGTCATCATCGCCGAGGACGTCGACGGTGAGGCCCTGGCGACCCTCGTCGTGAACAAGCTCCGGGGCACCGTCTCGGTCCTCGCCGTCAAGGCGCCGGGCTTCGGCGATCGCCGCAAGGAGATGCTCCGCGACATCGCGATCCTGACCGGCGGGACGGTCATCAGCGAGGAGATCGGGCGAAAGCTCGACTCGGTGACCCACGAGGACCTCGGGACGGCTCGCCGGGTCGTGGCGACGAAGGACGACACGACGATCGTCGACGGCGGCGGCTCGCCCGAGGCGATCAAGGCCCGGATGACCCAGATCAAGGCCCAGATCGAGGAGACGACCTCCGACTACGACCGCGAGAAGCTCCAGGAACGACTGGCGAAGCTCGCCGGTGGCGTTGCCGTCATCAAGGTCGGCGCGGCGACGGAGGTCGAACTCAAGGAGAAGAAGCACCGGATTGAGGACGCCCTCTCGACGACCCGGGCGGCCGTCGAGGAGGGGATCGTCGCCGGCGGTGGGGTGACCCTCGTCCAGGCGATCCCGGCCCTCGACTCCCTCAAGCTCGAGGGTGACGAGGCCGTCGGTGTCGACATCGTCCGCAAGGCCCTCGAGGCGCCAGCCCGCCAGATCGCCGACAACGCCGGCGAGCCCGGCGAGGTCGTCGTCGAGCGGATCAAGCAGCTCCCGAAGGGCGAGGGCTTCGATGCCCTCCGCGGCGAGTACGGGAACATGTTCGACCGCGGCATCGTCGACGCGGCGAAGGTGACCCGCTCGGCGCTCCAGAACGCGGCCTCCATCGCGGCGATGGTCCTCACGACCGAGACCCTCGTGACCGACATCCCGGAGAAGGAGAAGGCGCCTGCTGGCGGTCACGGCCACGGCGACATGGACTTCTAGTCGGGCCACCGAACGCGCCAAGGCGATACGGCCCGGGTCGGACCCACCGACCCGGGCCGTACGATTTCTCGGCGACGGGCTTCGGGGACGGCTGAGAGCGTGGAGCCGGCACGGCCGACCTCCGCTGCCGCCGGCGACGACGGCGCCCCTGGCCGAAGGTCCGGTTGACAGGGCGGCCCTGGCAGGGCAGGCTGGAGACGGACAGGCCGCACCAGAACCACCGAAGCTGGGGGAGACCCGATGATCCGACAGCGACCCCTCGCGGCGCTCGCCGCTCTTGCCCTCCTCGTCGCCGCCTGCGGCGGTGGCGCCCCACCGATCGGAGACCCAAAGGAGATCCTCGTCAAGGCCGTCGAGGCGCTTCAGACGGCGAAGTCCTTCCAGTTCCGGGCCGAGGTCTCGGGCTCGGTCCCCCTCGACCTGACCGGGACGGGGAGCGGCGAGCCCCTCGACATCTCGGGCACGACCGTCGAGGGTGCCTTCGACATCGTCGGCGAGCGAGCCCGCCTCGCCTTCAGCGTGCCGATGCTCCTGAACACGAGCGGCGAGCTCCTCGTCGTCGACAAGGTCGGCTATCTCAAGGTCAGCCTCATCGGTCCGAAGTACCAGAAGCTCGACGTCAAGGCGGGAACCGACGGGCTCGACGTCCCCGACGCCGCCCTCGATCCAAAGACGAGCCTCGAGGAGCTCCGCAAGGGCCTCGACGAGCTGAAGTCGCCACCCGAAAAGCTCGCCAACGAACGCTGCGGCGATGCCGACTGCTACCACGTCCGGCTCGCCCTCGACGAGGCAGCGATGGATCTCGCCGCGGAGAACGCGAAGGTCAGCCTCGACCTCTGGGTCCGGACGAACGACCTCCGGCCGGCGAAGGTGACCCTCGTCGCCGACGCCGGGGCGAAGGGAACGGTGACGATCGCCCTCGACCTCTTCGGCTATGACCAGGCAGTCTCCATCGAGGCGCCGCCGGCCGACCAGGTTGAAGAGGGGTCGATGCTCCCGCTGCCCTAGCGCCGACAGCGTCCCAGTCCGGATCCCTTCGGCGCTCAACCGTCGGTGGCGGGCGTCCCTTCGCCGACGCTGGGCTCCGTCCCCTCGCCTCCCTCGGCGACGAGGTGGGGGACCCGGCCGCTGGCGAGGAAGCGCCGCCAGCGGTCGAGGAGCCGGGATCGCCAGCCGAGGTAGCGCCGCTCGACCCGCTCGATCTCGGTCAGGCGCTTCCAGCGGATGTGCTCGAGGCCGACGGCCCGGAGGAGCTCGACGACGGGCTCGGGGTCGCTCAGTCGGGCGAAGGGGAGTCGGGCCAGGGTCGTCGGGTCGTACTCGTGCCCCCGGGTCGGCGGCAAGGGACGCTGGCGGAGTCGGCGGCTCGCCGCCCGCATCAGCTCGGCGACGAGGCGAAGGGGTCGGGGCCACGGCTCGTGCCAGCCGTCGAGGACGGCGACGAGGCCGCCCGGGCGGGCTGCGTCGCGCCAGGCGGCGAGGGCCCGGGCGGGGTGGGGGAGGGTCCAGAGGACCTGGCGGGCGATGACGGCGTCGTAGCCGGTGAGGTCGACCGGGAGGGACTCGGCGTCACCGAGGCGCCAGTCGATGACGAGCCCGCGCTCGCGCGCCTTCGTCCTCGCTCGCTCCAGCATCGCCGGGCTCGCGTCGAGCCCCGTCACCTCGTGACCGAGCTCGGCGGCGAGGAGGGCAACGACGCCGGTCCCGGTCCCGACGTCGAGGACCCGGAGCCGCGGGACGCCAGCGTGGAGGGGGTCGCCGAGGATGGCGGCGAGGAGACGTCGCCAGGCGGCCCACTCGTCGTCGTGGAGGAGGCCGTGCCGGAGCTCGTGGTCGTAGTCGGCGGCGCCCTGTTGCCAGGCGGCGGCGATGCGGGCGCGGAGATCGTCGTCCATCGGCGTCGAGGATGCCACGCCCGGCGGTCGCCGTCGCGGCCGAGGCGATCCCGGCACCGGTGCCCCGCCCCGGGTTCGTCCCCCGGCCGGCGTTCTCTGGGGACCGGGCGGTGGGGGGCGGGCCGTACAATCGACTCGTGCCGCGACCGATCCCCCTCCCCGAACCGAGCCGCGACGACCTCGCTGCCCCCGACGACGTCGCCTGGTTCGAGGCGCCCCGGATCATCGGTCGCGACGCCGTCCCTCCCGAACCCGAGGAGCTGCGTTTCGTCCCGCCTCCCGACATGGCGCCGCCCGAACTCCTGGCGCCGGAGGCGAGCGGCACAGCGGCGGGGATGGCCCGACAGGCGGCGATCCGCGCCCTCGCCGAGCGGATCCTCGCCGCCCTCAACCCCGAGCAGGCGAAGGCCGTCGAGCAGACGGATGGTCCCGTCCTCATCTTCGCCGGGGCCGGTTCGGGGAAGACGAGGGTCCTCGCTCACCGGGTCGCCTACCTCATCGGGGTGAAGGGCGTCCGGCCCTGGCAGATCCTCGCCGTCACCTTCACGAACCGGGCCGCCGCCGAGCTTCGAGAGCGGATCGTCGGTCTCGTGGGGCCGGCCGGCGAGGAGGTCCAGACGGGGACCTTCCACGCCATCTGCGCTCGGGTCCTCCGCCGCGACGGGGAGGCGATCGGTCTCGACCGGCGCTTCGTCATCTACGACACCGACGACCAGGCCGCCGTCATGCGCCAGCTCATCAAGGAGGCCGACCTGCCGAGCGCGGAGTTTCGACCGGCCGCCGTCCTCGCCGCCATCAGCCGGGCGAAGAACGAGATGATCTCGACGGCGGAGCTCGCCGAGCGGGCCCGGAACCGCTACGAGCACGCCGTCGCCCGCCTCGCCGCCTCCTACGAGCGCCGCCTCGCCGAGCTCGGTGCCCTCGACTTCGACGACCTCCTCCTCGCCGCCGTCCGGCTCTTCCGGGAAGTGCCCGAGGTCCTGGCGAAGTACCAGGATCGCTGGCGCTACCTCCACGTCGACGAGTACCAGGACACGAACCGGCCTCAGTATCTCTGGATCCGCGCCCTCGCCGCCCGCCACCGGAATCTCTGCGTCGTCGGCGACGACGACCAGGCGATCTACTCCTGGCGCGGGGCCGACATCCGGAACATCCTCGACTTCGAGCACGACTACCCGGAGGCGACGGTCGTGAAGCTCGAGCGGAACTACCGCTCGACCCAGCTCATCCTCGACGCCGCCCACGCCGTCGTCTCTCGAAACGAGCGCCGGACGGCGAAGAAGCTCTGGACCGACCAGGCCGGAGGGCGGCCGATCCTCCGCTTCGAGGCCTACAACGAGGAGGAGGAGGCGGAGTGGATCGCCCGCCAGGTCGAGACCCTCCTCGGCGGCCGGGGCTCGATCCTCACCCGGCGGGCCGACGAGGGCGACGATGGGCCCTATCGGCCGCGGGACATCGCCGTCATGTACCGGACGAACGCCCAGTCCCGGGCGATCGAGGAGGCCTTCCTCCGCTTCGGTATCCCCTACCAGATCGTCGGTGGGGTCCGCTTCTACCAGCGCCGCGAGGTGAAGGACGCCCTCGCCTACCTCCGGATCCTGCGGAGCGACCGGGACGTCGTCAGCTTCGAGCGGATCCTGAACGTCCCACCCCGCCACATCGGGGAGCGGACCCTCGAGGTCCTCCGGGCCGCCGAAGGGGAGCACGGCACCTTCGAGGCCCTCGTCGCCGGCGCCGCGGGTCGGCTCCCCCTTGCCGCCCGGACCGTCCACGCCCTCGCTGGCTTCGTCGACCTCGTCCGCCGCCTCCGGGCCCGGGTCGGCGTCCTCGCCCTCCCCGAGCTCCTCGACGAGGTCCTCGAGCACTCCGGCTATCGGGCGATGCTCGCCGACGGCTCCGAGGAGAACGCCGAGCGTTGGGCGAACCTCCTCGAGCTTCGGCGGGTGACGGAGCGCTACGACGACCTCGACCCGGGCGACGCCCTGGACCGCTTCCTCGAGGACACCGCCCTCGTCGCCGAGGCCGACACCTACCGGGTCGGGGCCGATGCGGTCACCCTCATCACCCTCCACGCGGCGAAGGGCCTCGAGTTTCCGGCCGTCTTCATCGCCGGCCTCGAGGAGGGGCTCCTGCCCCACAGCCGGTCCCTCGACGATCCGGCTGCCCTCGAAGAGGAGCGGCGGCTCGCCTACGTCGGGATGACCCGGGCGAAGCGGCGTCTCTTCCTCTCCTTCGCCTGGCGCCGAGCGACGTGGGGGTCGGGCGGGATGTCGGTCCCCTCGCGCTTCCTCCTCGAGATCCCCGAGGAGCTCGTCGCCGGTCCGCGCCTCGACCTCGAGGCCGACCTCGACTACGAGATCGACCTCGACCTTCTCTACGGCCGCCGGAGGCGGGCCGGTCGGGGTGGGCGGGAGGCGACCCGGCCCGATGGGCCGTCGCCGGCCGGGGGTGGATTTCGGGTCGGGGTCTTCGCCGGTGGCGAGGCCTATCGGACTGGAAGCGGTCGCCCGGGGGCGCCGGAACCTGGTGAGCGGTTCGAGCCGACCAGGGATCTCGCCGCCCGCCGGGCAGCCCGCAGCGGGGCGATGAGAGGGGACTCAGAGGGAACGAGCGGGACGCTCGGCGAAGCCCGTGCCCCCGCGGTCGTCGGGTCGCGGCCGATCGTCCCCGGGGAGCGCCGCTACCGCGATGGCGACCGGGTCCGGCACCGCCACTTCGGCGAGGGGATCGTCGTCAGCTCGAGGCTGACCCGGACGGACGAGGAGGTGACGGTCGCCTTCCGCGACCCGTCGGTCGGGCGGCGGACCCTCCTCGCCAGCGTCGCCCCCCTCGAGCTCCTCGGCTGACGAAAGGACGTGACGATGGGCCTCCTCGATCTCCTCTGGCTCCTCATCATCATCAGCTCCCTCCAACCGATCATCCGCCAGCGCCTCCTCGAAGCCCAGCGGATGCGGGCCTTCCGTGCCCTCGAACGGCGGCGGGGGAGTCGGGTCATCGGCCTCATCCACCGTCAGGAGCGGATGAGTCTCCTCGGATTTCCCATCGTCCGCTACATCGACATCGAGGACTCCGAGCAGGTCCTCCGGGCGATCCAGCTGACCGACCCGGCCGTCCCGATCGACCTCATCCTCCACACCCCCGGCGGCCTCGTCCTCGCCGCCGAGCAGATCGCCGAGGCCCTGAAGCGCCACCCGGCGAAGGTGACGGTCTTCGTCCCCCACTACGCGATGAGCGGCGGGACCCTCATCGCCCTCGCTGCCGACGAGATCGTCATGGCCGAGAACGCCGTCCTCGGTCCCGTCGATCCGCAGCTCGGTCAGTTCCCGGCGGCCTCGATCGTCCGGGTCCTCGAGCTGAAGCCGATCGCCGAGGTCGACGACCAGACGATCATCCAGGCCGACATCGCAGCGAAAGCGCTCCGGCAGGTCGAGCGGACCGTCCGGGGCCTCCTCGCCGGGCGGATGAGCGACGAGGCCGCCGAGGCCCTCGCCCGGGCCCTCACCTCGGGCCAGTGGACCCACGACTATCCGATCAGCGTCGCCGAGGCTCGGGAGCTCGGTCTCCCCGTCTCGACCGACGTCCCGCCCGAGGTCTACGAGCTCATGGGCCTCTACCCGCAGACGGCCCAGCGGCGTCCCTCGGTCGAGTACGTCCCCCTCCCGTACCACCCGGCTCCGACGCCACGGGAGCGGCCGGGCCGCGGCGGTGGGGCCTGAGGCCCGGGGTCCCGCGCGACGTTCTCCAGGACGGCCATGACCTTCCGACGATGACGACGCAGGAGTCCTCGACGACCGAGCGACCCGAGCTGAACCGGGTACCGAGCGAGCCGCTCCCCGTCGACCCGGCGCTCGTCGAGGCGGCCCGGGCCCTCGATCCGGAGGCGGCCCGAACCCGCCACGCTCAGCTCGCCGCCGCCATCGAGCGGGCGAACCGCCTCTACTACGAGGAGGACGCCCCGGAGCTGACCGACGCCGAGTACGACGCCCTCTTCCGGGAGCTCGTCGCCCTCGAGGCCGCCTGGCCGGAGCTCGTCAGCTCGGACTCGCCGAGCCAACGGGTCGGGGCGAGGCCAGCCGCCGGCTTCAAGGAGGTCCGCCACAGCCGGCCGATGCTGAGCCTGGCGAACGCCTTCAGCGAGGAGGAGCTCCGGGCCTTCGACGCTCGAGTTCGACGCGGCCTCGGCCTCCCGGCCCCGCCGGCACCGGCACCCGACCTCAGCTACGTCGCGGAGCTGAAGATCGACGGCCTCGCCGTCGCCCTCCGCTACGACCGCGGCCGCTTCATCGTCGGGGCGACCCGGGGCGACGGGGTCACCGGCGAAGACGTGACGGCAAACCTCCGGACGATCGCCTCGATCCCGACCCGCTTGCCGGAGCCGGTCACGATCGAGGTCCGGGGCGAGGTCTACATGCCGAAGGCCGAGTTCGAGCGGATCAACCGGGAGCGGGAAGAGGCGGGTCTCCCCCTCTACGCGAACCCTCGGAACAGCGCCGCCGGCTCCCTCCGGCAGCTCGACCCGGCGGTGACGGCAAGTCGGCGCCTAGCCGCCTGGTTCTACCAGCTCATCGAGGAGGAGGCTGGCCCGGCGGGGCAGCTCGACCTCTTCGGCCCGCCCGAGCCTGGCGCGGGCGCCGAGCGGGGGGAGGGCGACGGAGTCGCGGGCGGCGGCGAGGGCGCTGCGGGTGGGGCGGTGGCCGTCACCGTCCGTGTCGACCGCCAGTCGGCCGCCCTCCGCCGGCTCGAGGCCCTCGGCTTTCCCGTCAACCCAAACCGGGCCGAGGGGCTCGACATCGAGGGGGTCCTCCTCTTCATCGAGCGTTGGCGGGAGGCGCGGCACGGCCTTCCGTATGAGACCGACGGGGTCGTCGTCAAGGTCGACCGCTACGACCAGCAGGCCCGCCTCGGCCTCGTCGCCCGGGCGCCTCGCTGGGCGATCGCCTACAAGTACCCGCCCGAGGAGGTCGAGACCGTCGTCGAGGACATCGTCCCCTACGTCGGCCGGACGGGGACCCTCACCCCCGTCGCCCACCTCCGACCGGTCCGCGTCGCCGGCTCGACGGTCGCCCGGGCGACCCTCCACAACCTCGACGAGGTCCGCCGGAAGGACGTCCGGATCGGCGACCACGTCATCCTCCACAAGGCGGGCGACGTCATCCCCGAGATCGTCCGCCCGCTGCCCGAGAAGCGGACGGGGGCGGAACGCGTCTTCGAGATGCCCGAGCGCTGTCCGGTCTGCGGAACGCCCGTCGCCCGGGACGAGGGGGCGGTCCGCCACTACTGCCCGAACCCGAACTGTCCGGCCCGGATCGTCCAGGCCTTCGCCCACTTCGTCAGCCGCTCGGGGATGGACATCGAGGGGGCCGGCTGGGCGGTCCTCAGCCAGCTCGTCGGGCGGGGCCTCGTGAAGACCCGGGGCGACTTCTACCGGCTCAGCGTCGAACAGCTCGAGGGTCTCGATCGCTTCGCCCGGAAGAGCGCCGAGAACCTCTACCGGGCGATCGAGCGCTCCCGGCGCCGACCCCTCGCCCGGATCCTCAACGCCCTCGGGATCCCGCAGGTCGGCGAGCAGACGGCGGTCGATCTCGCCGCCTGGCTCGCCGAGGCCCTTCCGCCCGGGGACGACGAGCCGATGGGCGGCCCCTCGGGCTGGCTGGCGAGGGTCGATGCCTTCCTTCGACGGACGGCGGCGGAGGAGCCCGAGCGCTTCACCGAGGTCCCGGGGATCGGGCCGACCGTGGCGGCGGCGATCGCCGGGTTCTTCACCGACCCGACGACGGCGGACGTCCTGGCCGACCTCGTCGCGGCGGGGGTCGAGCCCGAACGGCCGCCGCGGCGGGCGGTTGCCGCAGCCGCGGGACCGCTGACGGGCAGGACGGTCGTCGTGACGGGAAGCCTCGAGGGCTTCACTCGGCAGGAGGCCGAGGAGGCGATCCGCGCCGCAGGGGGTCACCCGGCGGGATCGGTGAGCCGGAAGACGGACCTCGTCGTCGCCGGACCGGGGGCCGGGTCGAAGCTCGCCCGAGCGACGGAGCTCGGGGTCCCGGTCGTCGACGAGGCAGCCTTCCGGCGGCTCCTCGCCGGTGAGTCGATCCCCGAGCTCGAGTCCCGAGAAGGAGAGCGGTAGGCGCGGGGTCGGGCGTTCCAGCGAGGCTCGGTCTCGGCCGTGCGTCTCGCAAGCCACCGCCCGAGAGCGGCCCGCCCCGCAGCGGCGCGCCCCGAACGCCTCGGCCCCGGGGCGGTTCCGAACCTCGGCCTCGCACATCCCGAACCTCGACCCCGTGCGCAGCGAACACCAAAGCCGCCGCAGGCACCGAGCGCTCCCCGGCCGCTCCCGGGGATCGTTGTCCGACGGACACCAGATGCCGGGAACGCACCCACTCCATCCCAGCCGTGCGCCCGCTTTGGTGTTCCACGAACACACCGCCGGTCGGGGCGGAGCCCAGGGCAGCTGCCCGTGCGCAGCGAACACCAAAGCCGCCGCAGGCACCGAGCGCTCCCCGGCTGCTCCCGGGGATCGTTGTCCGACGGACACCAGATGCCGGGAACGCACCCACTCCATCCCAGCCGTGCGCCCGCTTTGGTGTTCCACGAACACCGCCCGGCCCGCCCCGGCCGTCCGGCCGGCGCGCGGGGAGCGGGAGCCCGGTCCCGCCGTCGAGCGCGCCAGCCGAGCTCGAAGCCGGCCACGCCGGGGCACTTCCTCGGAGGCCGGGGTCGGTGCGAGCGGCGGCGAGGGCCAGCCGGGCTCGAAGCCGGCCACGCCGGGGCACTTCGTCGGAGGCCGGCGGCGAAGCGCGGGAGGACGGGTGCCGTCGGTTATCATTCCGACGATGGCTGCCCTCTCCCGCGCCGACGTCGAGCACGTCGCCCACCTGGCTCGCCTCGGCCTCACCGAGGAGGAGCTCGCCCGGCTCGAGGGCGAGCTGAACCACATCCTCGAGCAGTACACCGTCCTTGCCCGTCTCGACACCGAGACGATCCCGCCGACGGCGCAGACGATCGAGCTCGAGAACATCCTCCGCGAGGACGAGCCCGGGCCGTCGCTCCCCGTCGCTGAGGTCCTCGAGAACGCCGCCGAGACCTCCGCCGACTTCGTCGTCGTGCCGGCAATCCTCGCCGGCGCCGACGCCCCCGCCCGGTGAGCGTCGACCGCAGCGCCCCGTCGTGGGCCCTCTTCTGGCGGGCAGCGACGGAGCCGTCCACCATTGCCCCGGACGGAGCGAGATCCCGATGACCGAGGAGAGCGAGCGCCGCGGCCCGGTGAGCGCGACGTCGAGGGGGACGAAGGACTCAGACCTGACCCGACTCGGCGTCGTCGAGCTCGCCGAGCTCCTCCGGCAAGGCGAGGTGAGCGCCGTCGAGGTCACCCTCGCTCACCTCGAACGGGCCGAGCGCCAGAACCGAGCCCTCAACGCCTGGCTCAGCCTCGACCGCGAGGGAGCCCTCGCCGCCGCG
>FWWM01015449.1_pt1 | contig 11663 bp, 9 predicted proteins | sample 2228351 | NCBI WGS metagenome assembly FWWM01 (sample SAMEA103939774, study PRJEB20133) | metagenome | reverse complement strand
AACCCCTACTTCATTATCATTCAAAAATTTAAACCTTAAAACTTTGCGTAGTAATATAAAAAGTAATTTACTCGTTAAATATCCATCTTTCTATGAATTTATAGATAATCCCAAAAAAAACATGTTTATCGATGCCGAACTAAAATCATCTAAAATTGATTTTACAGATTTGACGCATTTCTCTAAAGAATTACAAGGGTGGAATAACTATATAGATATAACAGGAAGAGTATATGGTACAATTCCTCAATTAAAAATAGAAAATGCTCAATTAAATTATGCAGGAACAGAAATTAATGGAAATCTTGAAATAACAGGTCTCCCCGATATTGATAATATGTTTTTCAATATTGAAGCGCATTCAATGGTTACAACCGCACAAGCCATAGAAAAAATTCCATTATATCCCTTTTACAAAAATGAATTTATAGAACTACCTAAACAATTTGATAATGCTGGTATATCAAATTTCAAAGGAAACATAAAAGGACATTATTACAAAATGAAAATCAATGGTGTATTAGTTACTGAAATTGGAAGTATTAAACTCAATACATTACTAACCACAGATAGTTCTACTAACGACTTAAATTACAACGGTGATTTCAATTTTATTGATTTTCATTTCGGAAAATTCTTTCAACAAAAACACATAGGTACTCTTAATGCTCGCATCATATTAAATGGTAAAGGTACTATATTTAAAACCATGACTACATCCATACAAACACAAGTGAACCGATTTGATTTTAATAACTATACATACCGAAATATCATCATAGATGCTAAGTTAGATAAAAAATTATTCAAAGGAGACTTATCTTCAGCAGATACTAACGCTCAATTACTATTCAGTGGACAAATCAATTTTGACAACAAAATACCAGATATGAACTTTATTATATCCATGGAAAAACGAAATCTAAATAAACTAATTTTCATAAAAGATGAGAAAAATGGGAATCTATCAGGCTCCGCTCTTATTAAAGTATCTGGAGATGTTTTAGACAACCTCACAGGAGAAATTGATTTTAATAACATCTTGTATACTACATCCGAAAAAGTATATTTCTTTTCTAATTCAAAAATTAAAATGAATCAAACAAATGACCATCATAAAACATTTTACTTTCACTCTAATTTCTTTGACATTGACATAGAAGGAAGATTTCAACTATCTAAAACCAATAACTACATCAGTCATTTTCTACAAGCATTTTATCCATCTTTTGCAGACGAAGAATGTAACTATAAAGAAATTGATAAAGATACTTTCCTACTATCTATGAAAATAAAAAATTTTGAACCAATAAGTAGTTTACTAACTAACAATCAATTATTCATACAACCTCATACCAAACTTACGGCTCACTATCACCCCAGAGATGCAGAACTCATAGTAAATCTTCAATCAGATAAAATATCGTACAGTAACATTCTATACATCAATAACAAACTCAAAATTAACTCAAAAAATCAACAACTCAATGCTGTACTTCATATTGATAAAATCAAACTGTCAGATAGCCTGCTTCTTCAAAACATATCTATGTGTTCCCATTCCAGAGACAACATCGCAAAAACTAATATAGAATGGCAAACAGTAAAAGACAGTATCAAATACACATACAATGGACAAATAGGTTTCACCACAGTTTTTTACAAACATGCCATATATGTCATCCCAGATGCTTTTGAAATACCCACTGGTAAAGATAAATGGATAGCTACTCAATTAAATCCTATTGTAATAGATACAGCAAGTAATATCAATTTTTTCCCATTAAAAATTACTAAAAACAATCAATCCATAACAATACAAGGAGATTTACATAATCATAGAGAAGATTCATTAAATATATCATTTAGTAATTTTGAATTACAACAGTTAAATCCACTTCTAGCTTCATCTGCTCCACAATTAAAAGGCACTCTAAACGGCAATCTTACAATACATCAAACTATTAAAAAGCCATTTGTATCATCCAACATTAAAATAAACAATCTATATGTAAGTAATTATTTTATCGGAAACATTAATACTCGTACAGCCTATCAACCCCTCAATAACTCCTTATACTTAAAAGGAAATCTATCTTATGATTATTCTGAAATGTTAGGCACAGAATTAAAGTATCTTAGTTTCAATGGAATTTACTACATGAATAAAAAAGATAGTTCATTAGATGTAGAAATAGAAGCCAAACCATTTAACTTATCAATACTCAATCCTATTATGAAAGACATTATGACTATTGATTATGCTTTTGTAAATGGCAAAGGCAAAATAGAAGGAACACCCGAAAAACCTCTTATATCAGGTAATTTTCAACTTACAGATTCAAAGATAAAAACAGACTATCTGAATACTTATCATAAAATAATAGGAAATATAGAAGTGTTGCCTACTCAAGTTAGATTTAATGAAATGAAAATATACAATTACGATAAAAAAGAATTAGCAGGATTCTTAAACGGTAACATATTCCACAACAACTTCTCTAATATGCGTATAGACTTTGATATCTCTGCAAAAAATTTATTAACGCTCAATACCAACCCTCTCATCAATCCCGATTATTATGGCAAAATATACACATCAGGAACCATCGGAATATATGGATTTATCAATGATATGAACATAGAAGCTAATCTCACACCCAAAAAAAATTCTAAATTCACATTATCTTATAGTCACGCAGAAGAGGTAGGTGAAAATAGTTTTATAAAATTCATAAATCCAAAAGATACTACTTCTAAAATCAAAAAAGATAATAATATATCAGGATTACACATGAATCTTATACTTAATACCAATCCTAACCTAGAAACAGCAGTAGTTCTTAATGATAAAACAGGAGATGGTGTAAAAGCAAGAGGCGAGGGAATTATAGAAATGGGAATCAATTCTTTTGGAAAATTTGAAATAAAAGGAGAATATGTTATTCAATCAGGAACATATTTATTTACATTAGAAAGCATTATCAACAAAAAGTTTGATATTGAAAACGGGAGTAAAATGACATTCGTAGGTGACCCATATAATACTATAATAAATATCAATGCCAACTACATTCAAAAAGCATCCTTGGCTCCTCTATTCCCTTATGATTCCTCCGGTACATACAAAAGAAGATATCCTGTCAAAACACAACTCTCCATGTCAGGGAAAATAATGTCTCCTGATATAAAATTTAATATAGATATTCAACAAGTAGATGCTGCCACAAAATCAAAAACAGACCTATTGTTATCCGATGAAAATGAGCTCAATCGTCAATTTTTCTCATTATTACTTCTAAAAAGCTTTGTAACTCCTTTACAGTATGCCAATGCAGGAGGTGTATCTGCCGATAGTGCCTTAGCAGAAAATAGTAGCGAAATGCTTTCTAATAAATTAAATAGTGCTTTGAAAGGTATTTCTAACTTTGTAGATTTAGGTATTAACTATAACCCTGGTTCTCAAAACAGTAGCCAACAAATGGAATTAACCATGTCAAAGCAAATGTTTAATAATAGATTATCTATTGATGGAAGTTTTGGAGTAAATAGTAATCAAACTCAAAATACCTCACAAATCATAGGAGATGTTAATATTGAATACAAACTCACAGAATCAGGTAAGTATATCTTAAAAGCATTTAATCGCACTAACAATAATACACAAATGACTATCAGTGGTGGACCTTATACGCAAGGCGTAGGCATAGGGTATAGATACGAATTTAACTCTTTGTTTAATAGAAAAAATAAAAAAGAGACGAAAGAGGAAAAAGAGAAGGGAAAGTAAAACATTCTCTTTTCACTCTTTTTGTTTAGTATCTATCCAGATTGTTACAGGTCCATCATTTATCAAATGAATCAACATGTGTGCACCGAAAACGCCTTTTTTAACCTCCTTTTGCATTAAACACTCACACTGTATTACAAATTTTTCATATATTTCTTTAGCAAACTCTGGTGGAGCACTTTCAGTAAACGACGGACGATTTCCTTTCTTAGTAGATGCAAACAATGTAAATTGACTCACCACTAAAATATCTCCATTCACTTCTTTTATACTTCTATTCATCTTTCCTTCCTCATCTGAAAATATCCGCATTTGAATAATTTTTGATGCTAACCATTGAATATCTTCTTCTGCATCATCATACCCTACCCCTAAAAAAACTAACAATCCATTTTTTATTTCACCCACCACTTCATCACTCACAATAACTTTTGCTTCCAATACCCTTTGTATTAATGCTCTCATAAATGTATATTTAAACACACTAATTCATAATAATTTGATGGATTATTTATTCGTATACTTGCAAATCTATATAAAAATAATGCGAACTTTTTATTTTTATCTTTTCTTGCCAGTAATAATCGTTCCTCTCTATTCTCAAAATAAAACAGATAGTTTACGATTCTTTCATTATTTTGACATTGCATACAAATTAAGAAATATCAATCCTGATTCCGCTTTTTATTGGATAAATAAAGCCTCTGAAATAGCAATATCCACCGGTGAAAGAGAATGGAAAGCAAAAGCGCATAACCTAAAAGGCATCCTATACTACAAAAAATACAATTACTACCAATCTATTTTAGAACTTGAAAGTGCAATAAAACTTACAAATAATAAGGATTTAAAAGCTAAAATATATATCAATTTAGGAAATACTTTGTCTGATTTAAATAATTCTTACTTAGCCAAACACTATTATGAAGAATCTGTAAAACTATTCAACGAAATACAGAACTATCAATTTTTAATACGCGCATTAATTAATTTATCCTCAGAAGAATTTAAATTAAAACTTACAACACCGGCTCGCAATCATCTTAAATTAGCCTTATACTATTCAAAAGAATATAACCTACCAGAAGAAGAAGCCATATGTCTTAATAATCTTGCTGCAATGTTTATTAAAACCAGAAATATAGATAGTGCATCTAGATATATTTACCAATCCTTTAATGTCTATGAGCAATTGGAAAATTATTATGGTCTTGTAGATGCTTATCTTACCGCTATTGAATTACACTTAGAAAAAAAAGAACTTAATTACACCAAAGCACTTATCGATATTGTCGATTCTATTATAGACAAATTATCATATCTGGAAGCTAAAAAAAGCATCACAGGTGAAAAAATAAGTTATTATCTGCTAAGTCAAAATACTGAAGAAGCTCTCAAGTACTTTAATTTATATACACAACTCGAGGATAGCTTAAATACTAAAAAGCTTAGCGGAAAAAGTTTTAATCCCTCTCCTTCTCAAAAAATATATTATGAAAATAAAAGCAATAATATTACCGTTTCACTCATTCAGTTTATTTCTATAATTTTAATATCTATTCCATTATGTATTATTATATTCAAAAATTACAGACATGTCAAAGAATAATCAAAAAAACACCTCATCTTCATTAGTGTATTCAACAAATCCTGAATATCTAAAAAAGCATCTTGAACATAATGACGAGCCCGATACACTTCCTCCTCATCAACAACAATTAAAGATATTCTTAGATAGATTGGGTGGCAATAAATTTGTAAGTAGAATATCAGGTTTTATCGGTAAACAAAGTGACTTGGAAACATTAGCAAAAATACTCAAAAGTAAATGTGCCACAGGTGGGAATATCAAAAACGGAGAAATTCTTATTCAAGGCAATCAAAGAGAAAAACTGATGAATATCCTTATACAAATGGGCTACAAAGTAAAATTAGCAGGTGGATAATTCTTTGTTTCTACTCACCACCTGATTGAAATTAAGCCTGAAAAGAGAAGAGTAAGAGAATATAAATTTCTTATCTGAAAAAAGAAAACTAAACCGAAGGGATGAATTCCTATACAAATCAAAAAAAGTAAAGATGAATAGTTAGATTTTTCAGTAATCAAAACTATTAATCAAATCTGCTACTTCATTATTACTTACTTTAAATTTTTCTTTTCGCATATTATCAGTAACTTGAAATACCTGCAAATTATTATCCCCAACGCCCATTTCATTATTTAAGTGTATCATTTCATCTATTTTGTCCATTTGATAATAACTTTTTGTTTTACCAAAATACCCTACTATGCCAAAATTTACAAAAGTGGACTTTTCCCATTGGTGAACAAAAAATGACCTATATATAAAATTTCTGCTCCTATTGAAACTCAGAGAATATAGCCCTAAATAATTGTTAATTGAACTACCCAATGAAACATATAATGATAAAAATTTTACAGGTTTTACATCTACTCTTAACCCTCCTAAAAATTCATATCTTCCTAAATAAACTAATTTGTTTTGGTTTAAAAAAGCCGCATAAATAGTATCTTTATTACTAATAGTAAATACGCCACCTTGTGGTTTAGTAAAAAGAGAAACTTGAAACTTACTATGAATAGGAATATTCAAACTCATAACTCTTGGAAATTGTAAACTAAAATTTACCTTATTTAAAGCACCTATTCTAAATCCTATGTATGGTAAGTAATATCTATTCCCCCACATGAAAGATTTTGTTAACCCTAATCGCAAATTAAATTGAGAAGAAAAAGTATAACTCCACAAAAATAAACTAGCCAATCTTGTTATTCTTGTTTCTTGATACCCTCTATCTATAGTAGAAAAGGGAGAAAAGTCTGCAAAAAAAATAGATTTTCTACCCGTATTGTAAACAAAGCGAACTCCTATGCCATTTTTCGTTAAAATATGTTTTTCGGGTAGCCCTGAAAAATTTGGATTATACGATAGAAAATACCCTGTAAAAAGAAAGCTCATATTAGCCATCAAAGAATCTCTCTTTATGATATCTTTCGTGAAAACAGGAATATTAAAAGCAATCGTATTTTGTTTTATCTGATATGATTTTAGTTTATTAGAAACATAATCAGCAGTAGTAAAATCAATTTTCGGTTTTTGATAATAATCCCACAATACAATAGTATTAAAATAATGTTTAGGCACTTTAATCACTGTATCACCTTGAGGATGGGCACCATTTGCGAATAATAAAAAGAATAATATCATACTAAGTTTTCGCATTCAATCAGGTTTATCTGACTTCAATATCTTAATAAGTTCTAATCTAAAATCCGCTTCTGCTTTTAGCAAATGCGATGTCTTCACTACTCCAATTATTTGCTTAAATTTTTGAATGTATTCTTCCTTTATTTGATTTTCGATTATGTCTAATTGAATCGTTTTCTTCAGGAAATCTTCTGCATCTGATGGGTTAAGCGAGTAATTATAATTATTATACAACTTTTTTCTTTTGTACAGAACACCTTTTATTTTATCCATATACTCATTATATACAGGCCAAAACTTTATTTTCTCATCAGGTGACAGTTGTATTTTTTGAGAAATAAAATTCGCTCTTGCCTGATCTATTTTCGGATTTTGAGAAAGGCTCTTTGCTACAAAAAACAAAAGAATCACTACTATAATATGTATTCTAAAATGCTTCATTGATTAAACTAGAATTTGTATCCTTAGAAAGAGAATTATTTTGATTCAAATATTCATCTAATGCTTCATCAGATACTGCGGCTTCTATAATCTCATCATCCAATATTTCTCTAGACAGAATATCTTGTTTAGTCAAACAAGCTATCGTTTGACAAGGTTTTTGAATAATGTCATTCCTAACATGAGGCTCAGACATATAATATACATACACTCCCCATATTACCCCTATAATAGATGCTGCTGCTGCAATATATTTTACAATATTGAAATAAATAATTTTTCTCTGATACTTATTATTACTGCTTAAATCTTTTTGAAGTATATTGTTGTTATCTTGCTGTTCTAATGTCAATATCTTACCACTTAATTTTAATGCATTAGTTTCGAAATAATCCTCAGGAATAGCAAAAGGACTCTGATATTGAGAAGATAATATTTTTTCACTGACCCTCAAATAAGTCGTTTCAAAATAATCTTCAGGTACTATAAATGGATTATCTTTGAAATGTGGGTTATCAAGTATGTTTTCCTGTTTATGCATATACTACTTAGATGCAAATTATTCCGTATGGTTTAATAGATACTCTTCAATTTTTTTGACAGCATGATGATAAGAAGCTTTTAAGGCTCCCACAGAAGTTTCCATAATCTCGGAAATTTCCTCATAACTCATTTCATCATAATATCTCATATTAAATACCAATCTTTGTTTTTCAGGTAATAACAACAAAGCTTGCTGTAGTTTTCTTTGAATCTCATCCCCCTTGAAGTAAGGGTCGGATATTAAACTGTTGCTCAAATAATAGGACACCTGCTCGTATGGGATATTATTTTCTTTAGTCTTTTTCCTTAAAAAATTTAATGCTTCGTTAGTAGCTATTCTGTACAACCATGTATATAAACTACTACTTTGATTAAAATTTTTCAAGCCTTGCCATGCCTTAATAAATGTATTTTGTAAAACATCATCTGCATCATCGTGTTGAACAACAATTCTTCTGATTTGCCAATATAATCTTTTTTGATAAGTATCTATCAATAACTTCAATGCCTCATTCTGCCGTTCAGACGATGATATAAATTCTATTATTTTTTTATCTATTTCCGATAAGTTCATAAAATATAAAAAGGGCTATTCATTGATGAATAGCCCTTATCTCTGTGAGAAAGTGTTATGGTAAGGTTACATTACAATTTTGATATCCATAAGTAGGAATAGACACACACACATTAAAATCACAAGTACCACTTCCAAAATCAATAACTCTTGCTGGTTTTCCTGATGGAGTGAATGTAATAGTACCGGATTTGAAAGGATGTCTGTATGGTTTTAATGGATCGGGTGTACAAGTAGCGTCCCATATTAAATTACTCCTGGTAGTTGTGTAACTGATGCCACTTGCAGTAATTCCAGAACTGCTTCCATTTAATTTCAATATAACCTTATTCCATGCAATAGGTGTATTTCCAGATGGGGCATATACTGTTGTATCACTGGTATTAGTAAGTTCTGTAGTTCGGTTTGCTATCCAGCTAATAGTACCTCCACCGGATGGTTTAATAATCTGTATGTTAGCAGAAGTTGTCCATGTGATATTAGTAACAGCAGGATTAAACCCAGCTGGTGTAGTATTAGTATGTGTACGATTAATAATGTTTACTGTGTAACTATCTACTACATAATTTTGTGAAGTACAAGTAATTGAAAAACCGGGTTGTCTTGGCCATTTAGCTCCATTAGTAGAAGCAGAGTAGTTATAGATAAGTTTTCCGGACCTTTGCCTACCATCTAAGCATGTGCATGGCGTAGTTCCAAAATCTACTGTAAATGTTTTAGCTGAAGTATCTAATGTAATAGTAGCACATGGTGCGGCTGTGATTCCACCAACATATGTATTACCTGATACTTTGTAATTGCTCAATGTTCCGTTCTCTTTTGCTTCCATTCCAATATTTCCAACATCATTATCCGTAATTTCGCCTAAATTATTATCCTGCACATAAGCATATTCTGTGTCAGGCTGTTCTTCATCAGTTTTTTTACTTTTTTTGCAGCTAGTTACTGTTAATAATGCTATCATTCCCATTGCTGCGCTTCCAATTAAAATTTTACTTGCTTTCATAGTTATAAGTTTTTGAGGTTTTGCATATTTGATGCAAAGTAAATAAAAAGGTTTAAAATACCCTAAAAATTTTATCACAAAAGATATTTTATTCATTTTTGCCCATTCAAATCCTAACATTATGGGGAATGTTATCTTTTTAATTATTACTTTTTTATCTTTCTTTGGAATAGCAAGAATATTTAAATTATTCAATATACCCTTATGGCATGCTATAATTCCTGTACATAATTTTTATAAATTAGCTTTGTTGCTTAAAAAACCATGGTGGTGGAGTTTAATCATGATTGTTCCCGGCGTGAATCTAATCATGTGGGGCGTATATGGTTTTAATGTCGCTCGTGCTTTAGATAAAACGAAAACAATAAACTTATTAATAGCTTCATTACTACCTCCTTTGTTTTTCATTAATCTCGTATTTGATAAAAATCTCAAGTTTGTTGGCTTAGAGAAATATACACCTGAACCATCTAAATTTATTAAGGAATGGGTAGATCCTATCGTATTTGCAACTATTGCAGCATCTATTATTCGCACATTCTTTATAGAAGCATTTACCATCCCTACCTCATCATTAGAAAAAACTTTAATGGTAGGCGATTTTTTTTTTGTTAATAAATTAGCCTATGGACCAAGGATCCCGCAAACTGTCATAGCTTTTCCATTCTCACATCACACTTTAATTGGCACAGACAACATTCCTGCTTATGTCAATTGGGTAAAGCTACCATATATGCGTATTCCCATCGGTGGCAAAGTAGAAAGAAATGAAATAGTAGTATTTAACTACCCGGATGGAGATACCATTATCCAAAATATGCAAGATATAAGCTATTACCAGGCAGTAAGATTAATTGCAATGTTAATGAAAAACAAAGAACCAGAACAATCCACTAAAGATGATAATTATTATCACCGGCTTGCATGGGAGTATGTACATAATCCTACTAATATAAATCCGCTCAACGACAAACCGTTTGGCAAAATTATAGCAAGGCCTGTGGATAAAAGAGAGCATTATGTAAAAAGGTGTGTAGCCATCGCTGGTGATACATTAGAAATAAGAAATGGTATTATTTATATCAATGGTAAAGAACAAGCTACTCCACCCCATGCACAATTTAAATACTATGTTATCACAAAAGGAGCCTTATTCGGCGAGAGAATGGAAATGAACGGAAGAATTGTATTAAGCAACTTTAAATTGCTGGATGATTTGGATATTTATATCAGCGAAGGCGATTTACTTCAAACTAATTATGATACATGCGTATATTTAATAACTATGCCACAAAGCACAGTAGAAAAAGTAAAGCAGTTAGATGGAATAATCAAAATAGAAAGAAAGATACAACCCAAAGGTGAAAGAGATATCACGGTGTTTCCACATCATGAAAAATTTTCATGGAATAATGACAACTTTGGACCGCTTGCTATCCCTTACAAAGGAATGACTATCAAAATGGATAGTAGTAATTTCATATTATATGGAAAAATACTGAATACATACGATGATTTTGGAAAAATACATCAAGTAGAGATGAGAGATGGCAAAGTATATTACGATAACCAACCTATTGATACATACACCTTCAAACAAGATTACTATTGGATGATGGGAGATAATAGACATAATAGCGCAGACTCACGTAGTTGGGGATTTGTACCATTTGACCATATTGTAGGAGAACCATTTTTTATATGGCTCAGTATAAAATATGCCGAAAACAACCCTGTAAGTGGTAAATCCATTATCTCCTCTTTATTTAAAAATTCTCATGATGGTAAATTCAGGTGGGAAAGGTTCTTATGTTATGTAGGACACAATGGACTGGTATCCTTAAAAATTCCTATTATTAGTTTAATACTTGGAATATGGTTATACAACAAATGGAAGAAGAAAAGGTTAAAAAATAATAGCAACAAACCTATCTATAAACCTTGATGAAAAATGTAAATTTCAATAAATTATTTGTACATAATAAAATAATCAAGAAAAATATTTTATACTTTTTTATTGCCTTCATATTATTTTTAATTGTTTATCTAAGCATCGGTATCATCAAAATGCCCGCTAAT
>FWWM01015441.1_pt1 | contig 11670 bp, 8 predicted proteins | sample 2228351 | NCBI WGS metagenome assembly FWWM01 (sample SAMEA103939774, study PRJEB20133) | metagenome | reverse complement strand
TGACGATGACCTCGGGGTTGTGATTCTCCACCGCCTCAATCATCACCTCGTGCTGGAGGGAGGGCATCTCCACCTGCATGCGGCGGGCACGCCCGATAGCGGGATGGGGAATGTCGCCATCGCCACCGATCTCGTTGGACGTATCCACGATGATGACCCGTTTCGTTTCGGCCAGGACGCGCGCCGCCTCCCGCAGCATCGTCGTCTTGCCGACACCGGGCCGACCCAGGAGGAGGATGCTCTTGCCGCTCTCAATGATGTCCTGAATGATGGCGATGGTGCCGTAGACGGCGCGGCCCACCCGGCAGGTCAGTCCGACGATATCCCCCTTACGGTTGCGGATGGCTGCGATGCGGTGGAGGGTGCGGGCGATACCGGCCCGGTTATCAGCGTCAAACTCGCCGATCCGCTCCACCACATGCCGGATGTCTTCCCGGGCGACCTCCCGCTCCCGCAGCACAACCTCGCCGTCGGTGTAGCGAGCGGTGGGCACCCGTCCCAGGTCCAGAATAACCTCTAAAAGGTCGTCCCGCCGTCCGATCCGATTGACCGACTCCCGGATATCCTCCGGCAGGACGTTCAGCAAAGCGTCCAGATCGTCCGTGATATGATTGGTATACCCTTTCTCCACCCTATTCACAACCTTCCATAGATTCTTCTACGGGGGGCAGAAGGGAACCCGGTGAAACCACTTCTCCTTGTCCCGTTATCAGGCCAATTTGAAAAGTACGGGCGGCTTTCTCGGCGCCCGCGTCTGCCCGAATGCCATACGCGTAGACCAGGTAAGGTCCGGGTACTCCTGCGCCGGACAACTTCCGGCGATAGCCTTCTGAACGCATCCGGTTGGCCCAGTCCTCCACTTCCCGCCAGCCGATGCGCACCTTCGCCTCCACGACGACCCACACGGTTTGCCCATCCTTCGCCGCCGGTGCCACCACATCCACGTCCCCATCCATCCGGAGCAGATAAGGGGGACGCAGCAACTCGTACCCTTTATCGGGCAGGATGACCCGCAGGAGGCTATCGGCATCCCCCTCCGCGGTAGCCCCCACCAGCCGGCTCAGGGAGCCCACTTCGGCGGCAAGACGATCCACCTTCTCATCGGTGCGCCGTTGCGCTTCGGCCAGTTCCTCCACGCGCATCTCGGTGCGCCGTTGCGCTTCGGCCAGTTCCTCCACGCGCATCTCGGTGCGCCGTTGCGCTTCGGCCAGCGCCTTGATCGCCTCATCGGTGCGCCGTTGGGCTTCGGCCAGTGCCTTGATCGCCTCATCGGTGCGCCGTTGGGCCTCCGCCAGTTCCTCCACGCGCATCTCGGTGCGCCGTTGGGCTTCGGCCAGTTCCTGAACGATGCCCTCCAGCCGGTCCAGCCGTTCCTCCGTTCGGCCTAGCCGTTCCTCCACTCCGCCCAGCCGTTCCTCCGTTCGGCCTAGCCGTTCCTCCACTCCGCCCAGCCGTTCCTCCGTTCGGCTCAGCCGTTCCTCGGCGCGGGCGTGCGCCTCAATCAGGGCATCCACCCGTTCCCCTAACCGTTGAATGAGTTCCGGCAGGGCGAGCAGTTCTTCGGTGAGCACCAGGCGACGCAACTCCGCCCGCCACTCCGGATGCTCCTCCAGGAGCAGGAACATCTCCATAAATTCCGGCGCCCGAATCATTTTGCCAGTCCTAAAAAGTATCTGTGGAATCGTTCGTCTCGCGTCAATTCGGGATGGAAGGCGGTAGCGAGGAGGTTGTCTTGACGCACCGCTACCGCCGTTCCATCCTCCAGAGTGGCCAGAACCTCCACGCCCGCGCCGACTCTTTCAATGACCGGTGCCCGGATGAAGACGGCATGGAAGGGGGACTCCCCCAGCGCCGGGATCATCAGGTCGGCCTCAAAACTGTCTACCTGACGGCCGAAGGCGTTACGCCGAACGGCGATATCCATCAGTTCCAGCGCTGGCTGACCGGGGACGCCGTCCAGAATCTCCTTTGCCATCAGGATCATTCCGGCGCAGGTACCCCAGAGGGGGCGGCCCGAACGGGCGAAGTCTTGCAGAGGTTGCAGAAGCCCGCGCTTTTGGGCCAGCAGGCCCATCGTGGTGGATTCTCCGCCGGGAATGATCAGCCCATCCAGGCCCTCCAGGTGCTCCGGCAGGCGCACCTCTACCGGCCGGACGCCGATACGGGCCAGCATCTGGGCGTGTTCAATGAAGGCGCCCTGGAGCGCCAGTACACCGACCCGCATTTTCTCCCCGCGTGTCATCGGAGTTACCACCCCCGTACAGCCAGCCGCTCTTCGGCCGGGATCATGCTGATGTTAATGCCGACCATCGGCTCACCCAGGCCCCGGCTGATCTCGGCCAGAATCTTCGGGTCGTTGTAGTAGGTGACGGCCTGAACGATGGCCCGCGCCCGCTTGACCGGGTCGCCGCTTTTGAAAATGCCGCTGCCGACGAAGACCCCGTCCATCCCCAGTTGCATCATCAGCGCTGCATCGGCGGGGGTCGCCACACCACCCGCAGCGAAGTTCACGACCGGCAACCGCCCCAGGCGGGCCGTCTCCACAACCAGTTCGTAGGGGGCGCCGATCTCCTTGGCGTAGGCCATCATCTCCTCTTCGGCCATCGTCGTCAGGCGGCGGATTTCGCCCAGGACGGCGCGGGCGTGCCGCACTGCTTCCACCACGTTGCCGGTGCCGGCTTCGCCTTTGGTGCGGATCATCGCCGCACCCTCACCGATGCGCCGCAGCGCCTCCCCCAGGTTGCGCGCCCCGCAGACGAAGGGGACTTTGAACTTACGCTTGTCAATGTGATGCTCCTCATCGGCTGGGGTCAGCACTTCGCTCTCATCAATGAAATCCACCCCCAGGGCCTCCAGAATCTGCGCCTCCACGAAGTGGCCGATGCGGCACTTCGCCATCACCGGAATAGAGACGGCCTCCATAATCTCCAGGATTTTTTCCGGATCAGCCATCCGGGCCACGCCACCCTGGGCGCGGATATCCGCCGGCACCCGCTCCAGAGCCATTACCGCGCACGCCCCTGCCTCCTCGGCGATGCGCGCCTGTTCGGCGTTGGTCACATCCATAATGACCCCGCCCTTCAGCATCTGAGCCAGGCCGCGCTTGACTGTGTCGGTACCGACTTCCCGCTCCATCTTAACCTCCTCCCAGAAAAATAGTCAGGTACATTCAGCCCATGTAATTCTACCGCTACTTAAAGAAATCGTCAATCCCGCCTTGACAAATTTCTCATTCGTGGTATCATCTAATCAACAATTGAATAGCCCCGGCGGCACTCTTATCCAGAGAGGTGGAGGGACCGGCCCTGTGAAGCCTCGGCAACCAGGGTGAGGGACAGGTTGATGGTTTCCATCAGCGATTGTCCGCTGCCCCAGGTGCCAACTCCGGCAGAACGTGGTCGTTCTGGAAGATAAGAGGCGGCGCGCCAGTCGTGCCCCTTCTGTCTTTCCAGAGGGGGCTTTTTTTCGCCCCTTTCTTCCCCCGCAACGGACCTCAGGGTGAACCGACGGGAGCCCACTTGTTTTGGAGGGAAAAATGCCGAAACGAAACATTGTTGTGACAGAAGCCAGCGGTCATTACATTGAGGACCTCCCTGTGGAGATTGTGGAGCGCAAGGGGATCGGTCATCCCGACAGTTTGTGCGATGGCATCGCCGAGCGCATCTCGGTAGAATACTGCCGCTGGTGTCTGGAAAACCTGGGAACACTGCTGCATCACAACTTTGACAAGGTGCAATTAGTGGCCGGAGAAGTAGAGGTGGGCTACGGTGGCGGCCATATGATCCGCCCCATCCGTATCCAGATCGCTGGCCGCGGCACCCCGGCTTACCGGGGCAGGAAGATCCCCCTGGATACGATTGCTATCCAGGCGGCCCGTCAACACATCCGAGAGACGATGCGCTATCTGGACCCGGATCGTCATATGGTCATAGATTCCTTTGTGGGACGAGGGGCCGAAGAACTGGTGCACGTGGTAGATGAGGTGACGGCTAACGATACCAGTTTCGGCGTCAGCCATTGGCCCCGATCCGGGCTGGAACGGGCGGTTTACGAGACCTCTCGCTTTATCAACTACCAGTTGATTGACCAGTTCCCCATCGGGGAAGACGTCAAGGTTATGGGGGCCCGAAGGGGGGATGAAATGGTGTTAACGGTGGCCCTTCCATTCATTGCCGAGCGGATTGGGGATGCCGCCGAATATCTGGAACTGAAACACGCGGCCCAGGCGGCTATCCAGTCCTTTGCCAGCCAGTTAGACACGCGAAAGGTGGTGGTTGCGGTCAACACCGCCGACGACGTGGAAGCCGGTGCGGTCTACTTGACCCTGACCGGGACTTCCGCCGAAATGGGAGACGATGGTGCGGTGGGGCGAGGGAACCGGGTCAATGGCCTGATTGCTCCCTTCCGCTCGGCCAGCCTGGAAGCCGCTTGCGGAAAGAACCCTATCTCTCACGTCGGTAAGGTCTATAACGTGTTGGCCATGCTGGCGGCGCGGGACATCGTGGAACGGATACCGACGGTGCGCGAGGCCACTGTCTACATCCTTTCCCAGATCGGAAAGCCTCTGGACCAACCCCTCATCGCGACCGCTCAGGTCCGCCCTGTCTCCGGCGCGCTCACTCCCAGCATCCAGGCCGATGTGGAAGCGGTTCTGGATGAGCACCTGAGCGGGGTTCACCAGATTCGGGAGCGAATCATCAACCGGGAATTCCCCTTGTTCTGAGTTTCCGACATCTCGGACCCTCCCTTGGCGCTGAAGCGCGACGCATCTTAGGGTGTGTCGTGCTTCAGCGCGTTATTTGTCAAACCACCTGAGTTTTGGTATAATCCTTGTAACTATTTGCGGGGGCTCCTGGCGGGTTGCAGGTCTGCCGCGCCCCCTCTTCCCCGCCGCGGCGGGTTGCAGCCGCTGGCGGATTCGGAAATCATTGGAGCAGGGATAGCGGAAGTGATCAAACGGAAAACGCAGGAACCATCGTACTGGGAGACATTCCAGCCCACCTCTGCTGATCTGGATTACTTGAAGAACCTGTTGATGGAAAGGGAAAGGCCCCTTTCCACCGATGAGATGGCCCGCGCTCTGGTGGATTTTCGGTGCCGCGCCGAGGAGGAGCGGATCGCCCGGATTCTATCCGGAGGGAGTCTTTACCTCCCCAAAAACTCCTACCAGGTGGGGGATACGGTCTTCTTCCCCCAACTGGAGTTTGCTTCCGGTCAGGTGATCGGCATACGGGAAGGGCAAAATCCGGAACTGGGTCCATTTCGGGTCATTCGGGTCTCCTTTCCGGACGGTCGGGTGCGGGAATTTGCGGCGGAACTGGCCCACCATGCTCTGAATGACGTGCCTCAGGGAGACTTGGGAGAGCGATTACTTCCCGAAGAATTATATGCCCGGTATGGGGAAAACGTATGCAAGGCCCTGGTTGCCCGATTAGAAACGGAACCGGCGTTCGTTTCTTGGGATGGAGAGTGGTTCCTGAAAGACCTGTTGGTGGAGATTTCTCCTGGTCAACTGAACGTCGCTGAGGCGGTGCTGGATATGGCCGGAGGAGGGCCGTTGCCTGCCGAGGCACTAATTGGCCATCTGGATATTCCCAAAGAGGTCAACCCGCAATTGGCCATCTTTTCTCTCAATTATGCCCTGTTTGAGGACGAGCGATTTGATGAAGTTGGGCCAGCCGGGGAGATTCTCTGGTACTTGCGACGGCTGGAACCGGCACCGATTCTGGAACCTCCGCACCGTCTGCGTCCCCGCCAGGTGGAGTACGATCACCGACTGCTGGATGAGACGCTCATCAATCTGGAGCGCTGGCTGAACGATGAGTGGTCGGATATGGTCGCATTGCCCAAAGCGGAAGGGCCAGTGACTGTTGTTTTGACGTGTCCTCACCGTCGCTCCGGCACGCTGCCCCTCTCTCCGCCTCTGGCCCGGGTATTCCCGACCGGGCGAACTCACCGAATTCGCTTCACTTTCCGGGAAGAGGAGACCGGTGCAGAGATGCCGGGATGGGTGGTGCGGGAGCATCGCTTCGTTTACGGGTTGGAAGAGTGGTACGAACGGCATGGGCTGCCCGTCGGAGCCTATGTGGAGGTTCGGCGGGCCGAGGAGCCGGGGGTAGTGCTGATCCGTCGCCGCGCGACTCGTCCCAAACGGGAGTGGATAAGGACGGCTACCGTGGAGGAAGGCCGGCTCCATTTTGAGATGGGCCGCCATATGATTTCCTGTGAGTACGACGACCTGCAGACCATTGCCATACCGGACTTCGCCGCACTGGATGCTGTAGAGGAGCGAATAAAACGGGAGCGACGCTCGCTGGCTGATGTGATTGCTGAGATTTTCCCTGAACTGGCCAAGTTGAGCCCGCAGGGAACCGTCCATGCGGCCACCCTCTATAGCGCCGTCAATTTGGTGATGCGCGTGCCCCCCGGCCCTATTCTGACGACATTGGTGATGGATGACCGTTATACCTTTGTGGGTGATTACTACTGGGTTAGCCGGGGACGAAGTCTTGGCTGGTAGAGGATAGGGATGAGCGAGATCAGCCTTTCCGGAAAACGTCTGAGTCGGGTCCGGCCGACCGTGGATACTCCGTTCCACATTAATCGCCGCTGGTGGGAGCAGACTGGCCGGGACTTGCGAGTGGAACTCTGGCATCACCTCTGCCCGGAGCATCAGGCGGCTTTTGCCAATCGCCTGGACGTGGGGACAATTGACTGGGTGGACCCGCATACCGGGGAAGTGACCCAGATGGATGGATTAGAGCATCTGATCCGGGAGCACTGCAGTCATCAGAAAGGATATCTGCGCCCGGAGTTGCCGCTGGTGGATGCGGTCTTTCGGGCCTTTTTAGCCAACGGGAATACGCCGTTATCTCCCCGGCAACTGGCGAGTCTGATCGGACGTTCAGCGGAGACGATTCTGCGCACACTGGCGGGTCGGGAAGTGTACAAGGGGTTGCAGCCGGTGGCCGAATAGGAGCCCCGGATCACTCTCGTTCATACGCCCCCGTAGCTCAAGAGGAAGAGCAGCGGCCTTCTAAGCCGTTGGCTGTGGGTTCGAGTCCCGCCGGGGGTGCTGAGTGCTGCGTATTCCGTATTGCGTATTCCGTATTCCGTATAAGGTTCTCCGCGCTACGGAGTGCTTCCGTACAGGGCTGTATAGACCGCGTAGTGCTCCCGGATTCGCTGCAGGTAGAGCCGCGTCTCCCCCAGAGTGATCCGTTCCAGGAAGAGGTCCACATCGTCCCCCGCCGCGTCCAGCCAGCGCTGGGCGTTTCCCGGCCCCCCGTTGTAGGCCGCCAGCGCCACATCCAGCCGCCCGAAGCGGTCCCACTGGCGCGCCAGGTACCACGTTCCGAAGCGCACACTGACCAGCGGGCGGTAAAGGTCGCGGGTGGTGTATCCGGGAGGCCAGCCCAGTTGGGCGGCGATCTCCGCCCCGGTGGAGGGAATCACCTGCATCAGGCCATGCGCCGCGGCCGAGGAGGTGGCGAGACTCTCAAACAGGCTCTCCTGCCGGATGAGCGCGAAGAGCAGGAGCGGTGAGAGCCCCTCCCGTTCCGCCTCGTTCACCACAAGGGACTCGTAATAGGTCGGGTAGGACAGGCGGGCCAGGAAAACGGGCGCCTCCAGCGGTGATACGCCGGTCAGTCGCAGGACGGCAGCAGCGGCCAGGATGGAGGACCGGTACAGGCCGATGTCCCGGAAGAGCAGGGCCAGACGGTACTGGGTCAGGGCGTCGCCCGCGGTGGCCTGACGGAGCGCCTCCAGTTCGGCCTTTGCCTCTTCGGGATACCCCAGCCTCCAGAGCTCCAGCCCGCGCACCAGGCGCGGGTCGCTCCAGAGGGCCGGGTCCGGTTCGCTCAGACGGTCCGCAGAGGAGAGGCCCAACCGCTGGGCCAGCCAGGCCTCCGCCTCGGCCCGCATCGCGGGCGTCTCCGGGGTCGGATGGTAGCGGGCCGGCGGGAAGGGCGGGGCAGAGGGGTCGGCCAGGAGGTCGGCGGCGCGCAGGCCGTAGTATCCCCCAGGGTCGGCCTGGACGGCCTGGCTGAGGGCTTCGGTGGCCGAAACGGCCTCGCCGAGGGCCCGGTAGGTCTTACCCATCCATAGCAGGGCCGCAGCCCGATACGGGGAGGTGGGATAGCGTTCGGCCAGCGCCTGCCAGTCCGCGATGGCGGCGTCCCAGGCGCCTCGCTGGTAGTGCTGGAGGCCTGCCCGCAGGAGCGCAGGCGGGGCGTAGTCAGAGGCGGGGAAGGTCGCCGGGATGGCCTCATACAGGGCAGCGGCTTCCTCTATTCGCCCGGCGCTCTCCAGGAGTTGCGCGGCCAGCCAGAGGGCCTCGGGGGCCCGGGAATGCGCGGGAGACCGGGCCGCGAAGGTCCGATAAACCTCTACTGCCCCATCGGTATCCCCCTGGGCGGCCAGAGCACGCGCCCAGTATATCCATCCGTCTCCCCAATACGCATTTTCGGGATGGGTCTCCACCAGAGTCTGGAACTGGATAGCGGCCAGGGCCGGACTACCTGCCGCCAGGTGGGCCAGTCCCGCATAATAGTGCGCGTCGCCGGAGTGGGTCTGGGGGTAGGCGTTGATGTAGCGGTAGAGGGCCTGGACGGCCGGGCCATACGCGCCGCCGTAGTAGTCCACGATGCCGCGGGTCAGGTCGTCCACCGGAATCCCGGCATCCACCAGGACGATGAGGGACTGGTAGGCCCAGGGGCTGGTGGGATAGTTCTGGACAACGTCCAGGTGGCGGGCATAGGCCTCGTCGCTGCGGCCGGCCAGAAGCAGGGTCTGGGCGGCCTGGTGCTGGATGCGGGCGCGGTATTCGGGAATGCGCGCCTGAGCGAGGATGGCATCATACTGGGCCAGGGCGGCGTCGTAGTCCCCCTGCGCGGCCCGCACCAGGGCCAGTTTCTCCCGCATCCCCACCTCAAAGGAGAGGTCAGGGGCGGCATCTATGGCGGACTGGTAGGCCGCCGCGGCCGCCTCGTAGTCCCCCGCGGCGTAGAGGACGTCCCCCAGCCATTCCTGGACGTAGTGGATGATGGAAGTGCCCTCGTTCAGGTAGGCCCGATACTCTTCGGCCGCGCCCATCAGGTCGCCCTGTTCGGTCAGGGCCCGGGCAAGCCAGATGCGGGCGTCGTGGGCATCGGGGGAATCGGGGAATCGTGCCAGCAGTTCCCTGAGGACAGTGGCCGCCCGGGAAGCATCGCCGGCCTGCAGAAGGGCCTGCCCCAGTTGTCGCAGTGCCCCGGGGGCGCGCTCGCCGTTGGGGTCGGCGAAATAGGCGGCCTGAAGGGCCGGGACCGCATTCTCCGGATCGCCGATTTCCAGGGCCGACGCGCCTTCCCGCAGAAGGGTGGCGGGATCCGGGGTCGGCGTTGGGGTGGGGGTGGGTGTCGGTGTCGGTGTGGGCGTGGGGGTAGCGGTGGCCGTAGGGGAGGGCGTGGCAGTCGGCAGGGGGAGAGGAGCCTCCAGGCGGCAGGCCAGTGCGGCCAGGAGGAGGGCCAGCAGGGCAAACAGGGCGAGTTTGCAAGTTTGCAAGTGGGCGAGTTTGCAAGTTTGCAAGTGGGCGAGTTTGCAAGTTTGCAAGTGGGTAGAGGAGAATCGGCGTCGGATCATACGGTCGGCTTTCTTTTGCTACGGAGCGCGCTACGGACGCTTTCGGTTCCCATACGTGGGGCTATTGTACCAGAAAGGGGGAAGTTGGCAACAGGTGGCATTACCGGCGCACCAGAGGCAGGTAGGAGTGGTGAATCTGTTCAGCGACCACCAGGACGACCGGTACGGAGAACAGCGGGACGTCGGGAGCGCCGATCGGCGTGAGGGTCACCGCCCCCGAATGGACGCCGATCCCCAGGCCGGAGGGGTTGACACCCACCCGGACCACGTTGCCGCCCACCTGCAGGTGAATCCAGGGCGCGCTGGCGGACGCCTGCCAGGAAAGGGACGCACAGGCCGAAACCACCGTCAGGGGAACGGGGGACGGAGAGGGGCCGCCCCGCTGGGCCATAAAGGCCAGAGAGGAGGGGACGGCGTAGAGGTAGCGGAAGGTTTTCCCCTCGGTGATGAGCGAAAAGTGAGGGCCGTAGGGGGTACTGTCGGTGTAGCGGACCCAGATGCCCCGGCCGCGGTAGTTGCCCCCCGGCACCGTCCAGGTAAACGGCGAAGTGGCGGGTTGGGCAACGGTGAAGATGGAGACGGCGTCCACGTACAGGTCCACATCCCCGCTGCGCCAGAACTGGAAGATCAGGAAGGGGTCATTGGGATTGGAGTGGAAAGTGAAGGGGAGGGCAAACTCCTGGTAGCGGTTCGGGGCGGCAAAATCGGTGCCTCGCAGACGCAGGGGCCCGTATTCGGTGCCGCCTCCCTTGACCGATACCCGCGCCACTTCGCCCGAAGAGGTGTTGCGGTTCACCTTGAGCCGGAGGTAGGCAACGAAGGGGGTGTCCTTGATGAACGTCGTATCCCAGATCCAGGCAGAGGACTCGCCATTGCCGGGGAAGAGCCGGAAGGCGGTGCCGCCCCAGGCGTCGGGGTCGGTCACCCGTTCGCCGTTGCCCCATAATTTGCCGAACGTCTCAAAGGTGTCGTCGGCCAGCCAGCCCAAACTGAACTGGACGTAGGGGTATTCCCCGTCGGTCAGGCAGTAGAGGGTCACCTGGGATTGCGGCGGCGGGGTGAGGGCGCGGTCCAGTTCGCCCAGAGGGACATCCGTCCCCAGGTAAATCGTGTCGCTGACGGTCATGGTGCGGCTGAAAGCGTCGCGGGTCCGGACGTGGATGGTGCGCCACCCCGCGGGGCCGGTGAAGGTCCAGGTCCGGTTCGGGCGGTACGGTTCCCAGGTCGCCGTCAGAAAACAGGGGTCTTCGGCGACCATCATCGCTGTCGCCGGACTCATTCCGGCGAAGCCCCCTCCGGCCGCCCGGTCGTAGATGTAGAGGGAGACGGTGGGGCTGGTGGTGGTGATCGCCTCGTACTCTATAACGACCGGCGCGTAGGCCGGGTCGGTGCCGAAGTCCTGGGTGACGTAGCCGCGGCCGTCGCTCCGCCGGTAGTAGCCCAGCCCGACCTCGCGGGAGTTGGGGTCCAGGAGGTTGCGCCGATGGCCTTCGCTGTTCATCCAGCCCCAGATGGCGTATTCGGGGGTGACGTAGCCGCAGAAGGCGTTTTCCGCCCCGGCGGAGCCCCCGTAACCGAAACGGCGGGCGCGGTCACCGGGCCATCCGCCCAGCGTATCCTGATGGCCGCAGAAGCCCGTGGGGCGGTTTTCGGTGGAATCCCAGGAAAACCAGCGCGCGGCGCAGGTCAGCGACCGGCTCCAGCGCAGGGGAGGGACGCCGTTATCGCGGCGGGCCAGGTTGCCCAGATGGACGGTACGGGCTTCATTGAGGAAGAGGTCGGGGGACTGGACGGTGGGGTCATACCCGCCCTGCGCGTGCAGTGGAACGGCCGTCAGGACGGCAATCAGAAGGGTCAAACCGAGGCGATAGAACGGGAATCTACGCACACTTCATTATACGAAACGGGAGTCCGGGGGGTATTTTAGCCCAGAAGGGGACGTTTTTGACGTGGCATAGTGGCCAGGCCGTCCCCCTTCGGACGGTTAGAGTATAACATACACTTCCGCATTCGGCAAAGTTTCGCCTTTCGGGGGCTTGTACGGCC
>FWWM01015440.1_pt1 | contig 11670 bp, 8 predicted proteins | sample 2228351 | NCBI WGS metagenome assembly FWWM01 (sample SAMEA103939774, study PRJEB20133) | metagenome | reverse complement strand
AGGAAGAACGGAGGGAGGGAGGTTTTGATGGAGTTGAAGGGGTTGGAGGGAGATGACTTAAAAGTTCTCTTAGTTTATCATGAAGATTATCCGGAAGTTTATCATTCGATCTATTATCCATATACGATCTTTTGTTAGAATAAGAAGTCTTTTTTATGAAATCTGGTCTGGTTTTTTGGCGAAGATGGGGGAATCTCGATTTAAAGAGAAAAGGAAAGAAACTGATTTTTCGAAACGAAAATTAGAGGGGCATAAAGATCGGGAAAGAGATGTCGAGAAATTTCGAGGAGGAGATGAAGGAGAAGGAGGAGTATGAAGAGATTCGAGTTGATCAGCTTCCAACACGAGAGAAATGGAAGCTGACGGCATTGTATCGAGTGAATGCGGTTGGGAATATGATGATGTGGCAGATTGGGTTTGATGGGAGAAATCGTTTAGTTATAACAACGGGGACGGTGGTGAAACATGATGGAACCGCTGGAGAGATGAGAGAAGAGACGACGGGAGTGGAGCCGAAAGGGAATCGGACGATGCAGGCGCAGGCTCTTCAGGAGGCGAGGAAGAGGTATAAGGATAAGTTTCTTGGAGAAGGGTATCGACCGGCTGGGAACTCGGTGCCGGTTCCGGTTCCGACGAGGCCGACGCTGGCCTATACATGGGTTTTGAAGAAGGATATGGAGGAGGCGAAAGAGAATCGAAAGAGGACGGGTCAGAGAATTGATCCGAAGTGGAGAGTAGTGGATCGGTTTCCGGTGGCAGTTCAGCCGAAACTGGATGGGATACGGATGTTGGCGAGTTTATCCGAGGCGAATCAGGTGAGGTGTCGATCAAGAGAAAACAACTCTTTTTCGACGTTGGAGCATATTGAGGAGGAGCTGCGGGACTTTTTTACATATCTTCCGGCGAATGCGGAACTTGATGGGGAACTGTATAATCTAGATATGGACTTTACGACGATAACATCATGTGTTAAAAGTGTGAAGAGACGACATCCTCGAATCAAGGAGATTGTGTATCATATTTTTGACATAATTACGGATTTGAAGGAAGAGGTGCCAGAGGATAAGTCAAAGGTAGTAGGGATTCCATATGAGAAGAGATTTGAGCTACTGTCGGGTGCCTACATGAAATATCTTGAGGATGGATATGTGAATACGGCTTTTGTTATTTTGCCGTATGCCCTTGCTTTCTCCGAGGAGGAGATTTTATTATATCATGAGGAGTGTGTGAAGATGGGATATGAGGGAGTTATTATAAGAAAACTTGCGGGAGAGAGTCCGACATATCAGACATTGAAGGAGTCGGAGTATCATCCGGGGAGGAATTCGAATATTCTCAAATATAAACAGTTTTCGGATGAAGAGGCCCTGGTCATTGGAGTGGAGGAGGCGAAGGGGACTGAGGAGGGATCGGCATTGTTTAAGGTGAGAGATAAGAGAGGAAACGAGTTTAACATAAGAATGAGAGGATCAATAATTCAAAGACGGGAGTGGTTTGAGAATCCCGAACAAGTCATTGGAAAGAAAGTTACCTTTCGATTTCAAGAGTTATCAATACATGGAGTGCCTCGATTTCCGGTAGGTATTGCCCTTCGTGATTATGAATAGAGAAAGATGTGAACTTTTTTGTATCTAAAAGAAAAGATACAAAAGGGAAAAAAAAAAGAACACAAAAAATCTAGTATCTGTTTAAAAAAGTATGCCGACACGTGTACAACTGAATGCATTTCCATCATCTCCGATGGAGGAGACGGCGTGTCCTCGAGGACGCATACCACTTACGGCTCTTTCTCCGAATGCAGTTGAGGAGCCGGCTCAAACCCGACAGGGAGGTTATAAATTGGGAGGAGCAGTGAACTTGATTCTGTGGTTTGTCATAGTTGCTGTAATTGCCTGGATTATTCTTTGGATTTGGAAACCTGTCATGGTTCAGCAAATGGTTAATGGTCAACCCACTGGAACTCCTGATGGCGGTAAGACACTTATTGGGGCCATAATAATTGCTCTCATTGTTGTCATCATTATTTGGCTCGTTTCGGCCTGTCGCTAAACCATGAAAGAACCTGATTTTATCCATATGAGTATATATTTCAAGTATATACTCATATGGAGTTTTAGGAGTTTAAGCCGAAACCTTGATTTTTGTATTTGAAATGGGAGGCTGAAGAGGAGCTGTTGTTTTCCTCTTACTCTTCCGAAGATCCTTTTGAGCGGGTTTGTTAAGGTCACGATAGATCTTAAGACATTCGGAAACAATCTTTTGCTCAAAATCAAGAGCCATTCGAACCTCCTCAGAGGATAAAACATTAATCTCCTGATCTGTCAATGCGGGACCGGCTGGATTGTCCTCCTCAATAATTCCATTAGCTGTTCGACGTTTGATCTTTCCATCCTTCGTTCGACGATTAAGAGAGACAATGCTCTGGAAGGAAGCATACTTGAAGTTATGAGGATTAAACGCTTCAACCAGTGTTCCTTTATCTGTATAGTGTTCTCCACGAGAGGTGAGAATGCGGAACGTCTCTCCAAAGTGCTTGAACATGAGTTCATCCGCTCCAAGAAGTTGATGATTCATCTGATCTGGACTCAACAGAGGTTTATTCCGATCTCCATCACAATGGTTAGCTGCTGCCTTCTCTGTCAAATGATTCACAATCGCATAAATGGAAAAGAGTGGTGTAAGAAGAGCAGCACTGGTAATCTGATGTTTGATCAGAAGCTCAAGTTTATCCTTCAGAGGAGGTGATTTTGGATCTCGAGGATCAACGGGACCCAGATCAGCCTCCCGGAAGAAATTGCTTAAGTTCTCACTGACTCGAATGGGAATACGGAATCCCGTCCCCGGTCGACGTGCTCCCGTTCTCTTCTTGGGTTTTCTGGCTTGCGCATAGAGCTTTCCAAGATTATTCAATTGAGAAATAAACTGTGAACGAGCCTGATTAAACTCACGTCTTCCAATTCGATCAACCTTTCCATCATGTTCAATCTCATAGGTTTTTCCACGAGGAAGAAGGGCAACCTTACTGCAAAGATCAAGCACATTGTCAAATTCGCCAATGAGTCTCTTAATTTCGGATTTGAACTCCTTCGTAGACATAGCGGTATTGACTTCCTCGTCAACAGACGCGACGTCTTCGGTGTTGTTGGGTTGTGTTGTTGCCATTTTTGTATAGGAAGTCGTACTCTATTTATACCCAAATCAAATTTCCATCTTTATGATCAAAGAGCTTGGGAGATTTTTAAAAGACATTTAAATGAATGAAAATGTTTTCCTTTTTTTTGTCAATTCTTTTTTTTCCTGACTTTCCTCTTTCTACAATTTTCTTCGTCTTATTTTCTTAAGAGGTCATTGTAAACCTTTCGTTTTTTCCATAATTTGGAATAATGAGGTCTTCCCGTTATCTCCTCATAATATTCGTATTCTTTCATCGGTGAAAGGGAGGGCGATCGTGTATGGATAAGTTCTTCTTCATCGTTAAGTCGACAAATTATCCGTTTTGTCGGATGATGACGGTAAAATCGTATTATCTCATCGTCTTGTCTGTATACCTCTTTCTCTGGATAGTATTCCCAGAGGGGCCAACCCAGATGTTGATACACCACTCGGCCAAATAAATAGGGACCTGTTATGGATAAAATGTTATCTTCATACGATCGTGACAAGATGATTCTTGTACATTCAAGTATTGTTGCGAGAAGAAAGGGATGTCGTGGGACACAGGCAATAAATGCATTATAGAGAGTTGCTCTAACTTGATCCATTCGATCAATAACGACAACTAAGGTGTCACTCTTTCCGATAATCATGTCTAAAGGTCGGTTGAGAACTAACTTAATATCGGCATAAACTCCGCCCTCAAGATAAAGTTGACAGTACCTCCACAAGTCGGCTTTATAGGCTCCCGAATAGAGAGCGTCATAAGCTGAAAGAACCGTCATTGGAAAGATTTCGTTTTTGACGGCATCTTCAATCAACTGGCGACAGTTATGTCCTGTATAGTAACGATATTCATAGTCAGTTTGAGATAACCAGCTGTTAACTGCATCAACTAAGTATATGGGAACAGCTCGTGTCTCAAACGTCTGATGGAGTATTTTCGGAATACGTGTTTGTGACGTTCCTACGTGTCTAACGGGAAGATGTTTGGGCATTAACATGACCGTGCTCCAGTCCCAGGGGAAAATAGGTGTAATTTTCAGAGAGAGAGGCTGGTTTTTCTCCAGTTGGTCTGAAAGCTGTTTAAACGTGGAAAGTCGGAACTCATTTGAACGTCTGGCCAAATGGATAAGAAAGGGAGAGGATTCACTATTCATAACATGTTCCGACAAAAGACAAAAATGGGATGTCCGAATTGGATATCCATGATCAAGAACTGACTTAAACGGTCCCTGATGTAAAACGTGTTTACTACTTTCGATACATTTTGAACTCGAGGGTCCATAAATATAGTTCTTGAGCTCCTCTGTTAAAACAAGCTCGTCAAGACAACTTTGTTCTGGAGAGTCGAGGTTTATATCCTTTTTCGTCGAGAGTTTGGTTAGAAGAATTTCCAGGAGCCCTCGGGAAAATGGGGTATTTTTCAGAAGAAAGATGCCCATATTAATTGCTGTATCGGGAAATGGACTTCGACATAAGGTCATATCTGCTTCATCGGAGAGGGAAATAATCATTTCAATGTCATGTTCAGGATTTATGACCATGGCATCATCGTCAATCCAAAAGATATAGTCTGGATTTCGCGTCTGGAGGATTTGGGAAAGAATGTTAATCTGAGTCGTTTGCCAGTCTCGACGAGAAGACTTCTTCGGAAGCGGTATAAACATAAACGAATAACCGTGTTTCTCAGCATACTTTTTATTAACCGTTCGAGTTATATTCGCGTGAGGACGGTCAACTGAGGAGGCCATTACAATGAGAATATGACTTGGAGGAGGGAACTTCTCTGCTTTTCGAAGAAGGAGAAGGTTAGTTACAAAGTGTGAGGCGTCGTGTTGAACTTTTTGCAACTGTTTTTCAGAGAAGACGGCCAACCAATATTTCAACTGAGTTCGAAGATACCACAGGAAAAGAATAAGAATAAAAAAGACGAAAGCAGGAAGCCAAAGATCTCTCATAACTAACGTTTAATAAGGGACATTTATTTTTACAACCAAAATAAATGTCCATCTTTTTTATTTGCTCAGTTGACGGTAATTGAGAGAACTCAAGAAAAACTCTCGTACTTTTTTCCAATCGGTTTCATCTTTAAAAATTTTTCTCTGGCGGATTTGTTGAAAAGATATTTTGCGTTTACATTTCAGATGTCGAGTCTTGGGATCAGCATAACATTCCCAGATATTAAGAAGATCACTGATATGGGTAAGAAGTTTGGCAATGGTCGACTTATTCGAATCGGAGAGGTGAGTCAGAAGCCACTGTAACTGAGGCAAAAACTTCTGAAGAGAGGATATGACATATTCAAAGAAGTCATATTCCTCTCCAGAGATGACAGTAAGTCCTTTGGGAGGGCGAGTTGAATAACCATGAGAGATGATTGACTTAGTTTTTTCCGAATGTTCCTTTTTGAGAAAGAGGAGCTGCTTTTGTTGACGGTCGGTGAGTTCTTTAACTTCAGAAGGACACAGATGAAACTTTTCAATAAGTTGTTGAAGAGAACTTTCTAAGACGATCCAGGACACATCCGTCAGAGACATGGCGATGTGATCAACTTTAATCGTGTATGGATGAGTGGATCCAAGTTTAGCCACGATCCATTGAAGTTCACCGATCAAGGCGTCGAGAGTAAAAAAGTGGAATCCGAGATCTAAGTGTCGCTGACAAAGAAGATTCCGTCGAAGAGCAACGGTATATTTTAAATTGTAAAGAGTTTTACATGATGAAAGGCAGTGTAACTTATCAATATCACTTAAGAAGGATAGAATATAATGAAGCATTTCTGGAATTTGGAATACGACGAGGAGAAGAGGGTAAGATTCTGTTTTTTCCTCTGGAGAGGAGGACTTTGGGGGGAGGAAAGGAGAGGAAGTTTGGATTCCTGTAAGAGGGAGAGTTTTATTCATCTTTATTTGGAGAGATGGAACGTTTATTTAAAGAGAGGAAATCATTTCTTTGGAAATTCGCTTTAAAGAGTTCCATCCGTGAGAAGGATCTTTGAAGTCGGGAAATTAAACTTCTTAAATGGAAACGAGGAAACAATAGAAAGATGTCCATTGGCATCGCAAAAATCGACCTTGATACAATTCGGGATCTCCAAAAGGAACTTCATGAACCTTCGAATAATGAGGAACTCATATCATACTTTTATCGAGAGTTTTCAAAGTCAACCTGGTATACACATCTTCCGATACGTCTGGATTGTAATGTCATGAATGAGAAAGATCTTACTTACACTGTTAACAACACGTTCGATTTTCTCCTGTATGTCTATAAGAGAGACTTTTTCCCAGCTCTTCGTGTTAAAAAGGAGTTTCGGGGTCGAGTTGAAATCTGTTGGCCACACAATTTAGGTCATAATACTGTCATTTCGGCTCAGGTGAAAATCGATGATGACGTTTTGCAAACGATTGACACAATCTGGTATGATATCTACTCCCAGTTCTATATGAAACCGGGATATCGAGATCAATATAACATCTATGTTGGTAATATTCCAGCGCTGGAACAGTGGTCTGACTTTCTTCCCGAGTATACAACTAATGTTCCACAGCCTTTCTATCATGCTCGAGATCCATCTCTCGCGATTCCTCTTCTCTACTGTTCTCTCTCAAAGGTCACCTACCATTATAAGATTCGGGCTCGAATTTCCGATCTTCTTCGAATGAGACTCTGTGTTGACAATGAACCGGAGAGACCTGGAGACTATTATGATAAAGGGCATCGGTGGAGAAATATTCCGTGTAATCTTAAGTATATTGAGGGGGCTGATTCAACGGGAAAGCTGAGTATTCCTGAACTTTGGGGACGCTATGTCTATCTCACGGATGATGAGAGAGAGTGGATCAAGTGCAATTTTAAGGAAACAGGACGAATCTACTATATTGACGATGTCATTCCCTGTAAGGCTGTGAACGGTGGTAAGCTCGGATTTAATGTGTCAGTTGATCTTGACTGTAAGACGCCATGTAAGGCTCTCTTTTGGGTTGCTGAGAACTTAACGGCGAAAAAGAACAACAACTTTTCCAATTACACGACAAATGCTGAGAACTTATACATCGGATGGAATCCAATCTCCATGTATAGTCTTAACTATAGTGGAACGTCACGTTTTGAAAACATGTCAAGTGACCACTCTGATAAAATGGAACCCTGGTACCACTTTTTAAGTCCTCCCGCCGAACCTGGATATAATGCTTATTCGTTTTCAATGCTCTCGACATCTCTGGATGCTGAAGTTGGTCTTGTTATGGCCGGACTTAAAACATCTCTCATTGTCTCTCTCGGAAATACGGATCCATTTTTAAAGCCTGTCCGGTCAACTGATAGTAAGCCCATTATTGAAGAACTCGAACAAGATTCGATCTCGAAAATGAGTGGAGATGATGAGTTTATGGTTCATGCTCGTCTTCTTGTGACCAAGAAATTAACATTTACATTTAACGCCGATAAAGACCGATTCTATTTGACCGTCTCTCCAAAGTAAGTGTCAACTTTTGTCTTTCTATCTCAAGAGAAAGACAAAAGTTTTATCCGGGCGAGGAATAGTCTTACTCTTACGAAGTCTTACTCTTACGAAGTCTTACTCTTACGAAGTCTTACTCTTACGAAGTCTTACTCTTACGAAGTCTTACTCTTTAGAATTCTCCAACCAAGAAAGATAGCAATAAGGACGAGGAAAAGAAGAAGAAGAATTCGAAAACCGTGAAGAGTTCCGCTCTCTCGGAGGTTTTCATTTCGAATTTCTTCAACTCGAGATGGAATCTCCTCAAGAGACACAAATCCTCCAAGAAGTTCCTTATAGCCCTGAAAATCAGACGAATAGGAAATTAAGTTGACTTTCTTTGCTCCAAGTCTCTTCAGTTGCTCCTTTTCCGAATCCGTAAATCCGATAAAAGACTTTCCCGGTAATGTCTTCACATCTAGAAAAACAATGATATGGTCACTATTGGTGCACTCATGAATTCGTGTAAACTGGTAGCCTCCATCTAACAAACTGTTATCATAGATGGCCCACACAAGAGTATACTGGCAAAAGAGATTTGGAGGTTGAACGGAATTCGTCTTGTCTTCACTTCTCGACAGAATCGTGAAGAGATGCTCTTCAGGGGAGAAGTCTCGAGAAGGCTGAAGAGAGCCGGCACAGATAACTGAACACGCTGGTTCCATACATTTCAATCCATGATTCGAAGGAGCGAGACATCCCCCAAAATAGGCTCCAATCGTGCCAGGTTCGTTCGTTGGCAGATCTTTAAATCTGTTTCTAACTTCGTCATAAAAGATAGAGTAAACATCCGTATCATAGAGATCTGAAACATACCGGACAAGTGTCCGATAATCATCAGCATCTTGTCCAGTGAGACTTCGAAGATGAAGAGAAGACTTGAGACGAAGACGATCGAGACGCTCGCGAATGTCATTCAGTTGGATAATTCGAAGATTGGAATGGGAATCTTTAATTCGAAACTCCTGAGTTTCTGGAAAAAAGGAGACCTGTTTTGACGTCTGAGAAGGTTTCGATTGATATTTCTTTCTTTCTTTCTTAGGAAGAGGAAGTATTTGTGACATTTTAATCTCTTGAAAAGGATCTTTTTTTCCCCATTTCGAAATATCTTTCTTTCCTTTTCCGAAGGAAAAGTGTCATACTCTTCATACTCTTCATACTCTGACTTCCGAGATTAAAGATTTCCGGAAAACGGGAGGTATCGGAAGAAAAAGAAAACATCTGAATCTCACCGAATCTCAAATTAAAAAAATTGACTCAAGATATTTTGCACGAAAAAATAAAAAGTTTTTCTCAGTTCGCAATGGAAAGATTTGTCCCGGAAGAGAAAGAGGTACCTAAAAGAGAACCCTATGATAACGATGTCACATTTTTATATAAGTGGGTCGATTTTTATGAAACTCCAACCAAGTATATTATCGTCGAGGAGACGGAGGAGGAACTGAAATATATCGCAATTCCAGGCATCATTGATGAACTTCTTGAAGAAGGAAAATCTCTTTGGGATATATATTCGGAGATTTCGACTATCAATAGCCAAGACGTTATCATGTTTGCCTATGAAATCGAACAAGTGAGAGGATCTCTGAATCGAGAAAAGATGCTCGAAACAATTAATGAGTTTCTCGCAGCGGTGTCGGGACAAGAGGGGGGTCTCTCACATTTTCGAGACTGGTCAGAATTTGTGACTAACTATGAGGTATGGAAACGTGAATTTGACGAAACCCTTGAACATGAGAAAATAATTCTCGAGGATCTCAAGAGAGTTCTCGAGGTCTTGGAAAAACTTTCGCCACTTCCAGTGTCCCCAATTACTTTTGATGAAATTACAATCGAGGTGACACCCCAAATTCTTTCTGAAGATAAGGAACAGCGTCCTGTTGAGCCCCCCGATGGAATTGAAATTTTTAATCGAGCGCGACTGAGTAAATATGTTCCCTATCTTCAGTATAGTTCTTCGACACATGATTATTATAAACTCTTTCGAGGAGAAACACTATATCAAACTCTTCATTATGAAAACATTCTTCCCTCGAGTTTGAAGACACCTGAACGGGACATGATGTTGATGACAGTTTGGACAGGGAAGGGAGACATCAGTTCGGCGTTAAAGGAATCCTTTTTAAGTGGAACGTACACATTATCAAATAACATCCTGACGATTAAGACACCCTTGACTCCGGAACAGAATGAGAAATATGTTCTGGACCATTTGAAGGAAGCATTTCCAACCTTAACATTAGATCGAGTGAAGGAAGTTAATGTTCATGGAACCTTCTATATTTATGGGATTGAGATCTCTGAGATCTCCCTTCTCGATATTATCTTGACAGATCCTCTCTTTTATACATATCTCTATATCGATGAGTCCAATCTGTCTTATGCGAATAAGGTCCGTCTCTACATCCACTATCGTCCTGTCGTTGCTCTCTATGATGAAGTGGTTTCTCAAAGTTCAGGGGGATATCGTCAGAAGACGTCCGTTTCCGAACTTCTTTCTTCAACTGTCAATGTTAAGTTGAAACAACTCTATTCGGAAAAGGGAGGGACCTATCGGGAATATGACCCCCAATCTCCTGAAGGGTATCGAGAAATTGTTCTTGAACCCGGAACAGCCTATCTTCAAGTTCGGATTATTCGAGCGACGTCAAGACGGATTGTCCAAAACTTTGTTGAAATCTTTCGTCGTCTTCTCACCTCCTATCGAGAGAAGAAGAGGGCGATTGACGATATTTACCGTGCCGTTATTCCCGAAATCGACACCATTGCTCCTCGTTCTCGTCTTGAAACCGTTCCCCGAGAAATTGTCTCTCCAACATCTCCGAGTCCTCGATCTCCTCGGATTGTTCCATCCTCTCCGGGAGGAATTGAGCCTTCAGAAAATCTTATTATTGAGACACGTGTCACAGTTCCGGCCACCGGACGAGGTCGACCCACGGAATCCTTGGCGGAGCTTCAAGCTCTCGCACCTCAACTCTTCGTCTCGGGTTATGCACGTAAAGTCCAGCCCAAATATCAAGTGAGTGCCATCCCGGAAAGTCAAGTTATTCAGGGAGAGGACGGTCTGTATTACTGGAAAGATGCCTATTTCATCAAAGGAGGAGTAAGATATCCTCGTCAGGTTCTCAAGTTTCCTCCCTACTATGACAATCAGCCCAACGTCAAACCTCCCGAAACGTGGTATTTTGTCTGTTTGAATGATGAGGCCCCTTATCCCGGTGTTACGGAAAATAAGATCGAACCGTCGAAGAAAGGAATCGACAATCGTCAACTGTTTCCCTACATTCCCAAATGTTTTGCCAAGGATCAAATGAATCCAATGGCAAATACTCATTACAATCAATACTATCGGGGAATTCCTCGAAGAAAGGCTGGAGGTGCCCAGAGTGAACGCGGTCTCATTACCGATAAAGTTCTTGAACCCAATGAGACAGGCATTCCCCCAAAAACAATCTCAGCCCTTCTTAAAACCTATACGGAACAATCTGGAATCTTCTATCGTTTTGGTGTTCCCCGAAGTAAGAATTCTCTTATTCACTGTGTTCTGACGGCTCTTGATATTAAAGAATACTTCGATCTTCCCCCTGAAAATCGTGAAGACTTCGTCTTAAAGATTCGTCAACATATTTTGGCCACAATTCATCCCGAACTTCTTCGACAGGAACTGTATGATTTTCGTCGAGAGAACATTATGCGAAATCTCGCCGATCCCAATATCTTCTTTGATCCAAAGCTCTATTATCGGGCCCTTGAGGAGATCTTTGATGTAAATATTTTTGTCTTCGTTCCTCCCTCTTCCGTTGAGAAGTCCGTGGAGCAACTCGAACTTCCTCGAGCAAAACTCTTTTCCGCTCGCCCTTACCGTGAAGAACGAGATACAATTCTCATTTATAAACACACTGGAGCCTTCTCCGAGCCCCTCCCATATCCTCAATGTGAACTTCTCATTGAAGAACTTCCTGACCGGTCCATCTTTAAACGTTTCGGCCCCCAAATGACCGAAATTGTATATG
>FWWM01015437.1_pt1 | contig 11671 bp, 13 predicted proteins | sample 2228351 | NCBI WGS metagenome assembly FWWM01 (sample SAMEA103939774, study PRJEB20133) | metagenome | reverse complement strand
AGCTGCAGGCCGCATAACCTCAAACCCAGATGAGCCAGAGCCTCCGTTCCTGAGACGCCGAGACAGTCTCAAATCATCTGACGACGGACACACAGCGAGCCGATAACAGCTCCTCCGGGCAGAACCAGGGGCATCCCAAGGTAGGCTTCCACGCCGATCTCGGTGATCGCCAGGTTATGCCTGACGAGGGGATGAGTGCGAGCCTCTTCGACGACGAAGGCTTCGCCAGTTTCCACAACGTGCTTGCAAAAGGAGTGACTCAGCGGAGTTTCCCGCCGGCTCGCCCAGGGATCTTGGAGTCCCTCTGTGCTCTTGAACCACTGCCGATCGGCATCGACCAGCGAGATCAATGCCACCGGCACGCCGAGCATGTCCTTGGCCAGACCGGCCAGGTTGTCGAAGGCCGCTTCCCGCTCTGTATCCAGAAGTCCGGTCCGCCGCAGAGCTTGCAGCCTTGCGACATCCGCCACCTGCGTCATCACGCCTTCGACTCCTGAACAGGCTGCCAATCGGCCATGTGATCCAGCGTGCTAGCCATGAGCTGTTAAGAATGTGATGTGCATCGGCGTGCGGTTTGACCCAGGATAGGCATTGCAATATGCACCTTTCCGTCGGCTTCCAAAAGCTTGCAAAAGTTAATTAATTTGGCCCCATAACGGGTCACGCTTCGATGTCGAAAAGGATCAAGCTTCGGTGCTTGTCCACACTCATGACAGCAAGAAGCCCGACCTTGTTGCGTGGGCTGAGCGGCACTCCAATCTGAGAAGCATCGGCGTCTGCTGAAGGCTCTGCACTTCGACCCCCCCGGAAAGTGGCGAGCAGCAAATCCCGCGACAGCGACCGCGACAACATCCCCGCAATCGGGCGCAGCTCTAGCCAAGGGCGGTAGAGTTTGGGCTTGCTGTCACACTTGCAGCTCTGCAGGCTACCTGGACTGGCTTCCTCGCCTACGGCGTCTGGCGGCTGATCTTCGGTTGAGGCGTCCGCAGCCAGAACGGGCGCCAATTCGTCCACTTGCAGCGATTGAGATCAGTCATCGCTGCCGACCGCGAAACGCGTTAAGGCGGGTCGCTGGCCGCGAGGTCGCGCGGGTCGTTCCACTTCAGCGGACTAAGTGAGCCGGGCTTCGATCAGGCTGATAGCCATCTCAAGCTCTGCGAGCCGATCTCGACACAGCATGAGCTGCTCTCGGTATTGCTCATTGGTGATGTTGCCGCGTGCAATCTCCGTCAGAGAGAAGCCCATTTTTGTCAGTTTGATGATTTCTGCTAGGCGAACTCGGTCGCTTTCGCTGTAGATACGAGGCGCTGTAGGATATTTCGCGCCTCGCGATGGCTCCAAGAGGCCTCGCTGCTCATAAAACCGGACGGTCCGCAGCGAAATGCCAAACTCGTCGGCAATCTCTCGAATCGAGTAAGTTCTCATACGCTAGCGGTACCGCCAAGGCAGTTGGACAGCAATCGGTTGGTGCATCCGCCTAGAGCCTCACCCGCCCCGATTGCTGACGCAATAATTCACCGAAAATATACGTAAATTAATATAGTTTAATATCGATACTCCGGAGCGCAAGTTGTCTGTGACGCGAAACTAAACCTTCAGCTTTCCGCGATTATGTCGGCTTAGGACACAACTTACAGCCTTAGCCAGTGTCAATGAAGTTGCTCTCCTGTTTTGCTACAGCTGTCGTTGCCGCGCTGGCGCTTATCGAGCCGAGCGCAGCATGTTCAAGCGAAGCCGCCTCACAGTGCAGCAAGACCCATGATGACCTGCCCTATCGCGTGCGCATGACCATGTGCAGGTGCTTGGCCGACAAGTCCGGTTCGGTGCGGGGGTGGGTGGAATGGCTGTTCATTGAGAGGGCGATCCGCGAAGCCAGCTACCTCAACAGCTGCAGATCGTCAGCACTCAGCGAGGTGCCGACACTGCCTCCTGTTGGAGAACAAGAAGCCCGGCAGATCAGCAGGTCGCCCGCAGACGTCACCGGTTCGCTTGCGACTCCAAGGTCGTGGTTGTTCCCTCGGCCACGCGATCCGGTGCGCATTTGGCCGTCGAATGTCGTGAGTCCCTAGCGAGCGCCACCCGCATTATTGATAGAACCTCTTACCGGTCGCTCTTGCACTGGTTAGGCAGTGATAGCTACTTCCCGAGGAGATGCAGTTTGACCATTGCCACCGACGATCTGATCGAAATCGCTGCGAAGATTGTCTCGGCCTATGTGGGCCACAATGATATCAGGGCAGCGGACGTTCCCGACTTGATCAATCGGGTGTTTGCCACACTGAAGAGGTTGGTATCTGAGCCCGAGGCGGCTGCAGCAGGCCCGTTGGTCCCGGCGGTGCCGATCCGCCAGTCGGTGACGCCTCAGGCTATCATCTGCCTTGAAGACGGAAAGCGCTTCAAAACGCTCAAGCGCCATTTGCGCGCGGCCTATGGCCTATCGCCCGAGCAGTATCGGGCGAAATGGGGTTTGCCTGCTGATTACCCGATGGTGGCGCCTGCATATTCGGATACACGTTCCAGCTTGGCGAAATTGCTCCGCTTAGGAGGCAAGAAGGCCCGGTCTCCAAGGAAGGACAAGGGCACGACCAGGCATGCGTCACGAGCAATTTGAGGCGGCGGCAGACCGTTTGGCGGTTCAATGCGATTGCAGCCCGGCTCAGGCCAAAGCTGACAGGCTCCAGCGAGGCGGAATGAAGACGCGCCCAAATGTCCACACTTTGGCTATAGCTCTCGTCCTGCTGGGCCTGGCGATTCTGTTAAGTGCGGTTTTTCGCGGCGCTCCTGCCATGTGGATCTGGCGGTGATCAGTTTGGCGTATCTGCCCATCGAAAGCCCGAACTACCCGCTGGCCGAGCAGTTCAATCGGTTTGCGGATGTGACCTATGCTGCGCCGCCTGGACTTTTGGTTGTGGGCTTCGGCCCTGCTGTTGATCGTCGTGCTGGCCTGCTTCCTCTGCCATACCCGATCGCTGATTGGAGTTGACGATCATCGTCGTCCGGCGCCTGATGGTGTAGCGGAGCCGTGCGATTGGTAGCCCGCCTCCTCAGTTATCGCGCTTGGCGCGTCTGATCGGCTCAAGACCATGAACCCGCAGCTTGGCGCCTACACGGTCGCGATGCCGTGGTACTCTCGCGACGATTTCATCCGGTTGACTGCGATTGCGCAGGATCGAGACAGTGCACCGGCCAGCTATGACGATTGGAAGCGTCAGGCCGAGAAGGTTGCGGCGCAGTACCTTGCCAATGGCAAGGCGCTGCAACTCGTGACGGTGCACGTTGACGAGCTGTTGGACTGGCTGAAGGAGCGGAACCTGCCGAACACCACGGCCAACAGAATTCGGTTCGTCGAAGCGAAGTTAGCATCGCCGGATCAGGTGAATGGGGTGCACCGTTCCAGTGGCGCCGGGAGCCACTGTGCATCCAGAGCTTCCTGGTAGCGGGCTCTGACTTGGCGAATTCCGGCGACTAGAGTGAAGTCCAAACGGCGATGGCGCTCGCGGATGAAGCGCTGAGCTCAGCCTCTCAGTTGTGCGCGTTGAGGCGACCAGTTCCCGGCACATGCAGCGCCTCAGAACGGCGCGATTACGATACGTTAACCAGGATGGAACTAGAAGGAGTTCGCCGGAGCTGCAACCGGCCATTCACCTCGCCGCCCGCCCACTGCCCCCCAGCCCAGCGGGCGGCGAGCTTCACCTGACGGTCGCCTCAAGGCTGAGGCTATTTCCCGTTGATCGCCATCAGCAAAACGCAGGCTTTCCCACGTACGCGTGACGCCTTCTGGCGCCATATTCCTGAACCGTCAATTCCCGAGCCCCTGTAGGCGCTGACGAGTGACACCATTCACATGGCACAGAACACCTGGAGGCCGCTGCCACTTGCCGCTGGCGCATGTCATGCTCCAACGATGTGGACAAGGAGGACGCCGGCGAGCGCGGCGGCGGCCAGGGTCGGGATCATGCCGACCTTGAAGCGCAGCATCGCGATCATGGCGGCGGCCGAGAGCACAGCGGCGCGCCAGTCGAGCGACGACAGCACCGGCAGATCGGGCGACAGACCGAGGACCTCGACCTGCCTCACCTGTCGAAAGACGACGTGGAGCGCGAACCAGAGCGCCAGGTTCATCACCACGCCGACGACCGCCGCGGTGATCGCGGTCAGCGCCGCCGAGAGCGCCTTGTTGCCGCGCAAGGCCTCGACGTAGGGGGCGCCGAGGAAGATCCAGAAGAAGCAGGGTGCGAACGTGACCCACAACGTTAGCAAGGCCCCCAGGCTGCCCGCGACCAGCGGATCGAGCCCACCCGGCGCGCGGTGGGCGGCAACGAAGCCGACGAACTGGAGGACGAGGATCAAGGGACCGGGCGTCGTCTCGGCGAGGCCTAGCCCGTCTACCATCTCGCCCGGCTTCAGCCAGCCGAACGTTTCGACGGCGGCCTGTGCGACATAGGCCAGCACGGCATAGGCGCCACCGAAGGTGACGACCGCCATGGTGCTGAAGAAGCCGCCGACCTGCGTCCAGACGCTGGTGGCGCCTGTGAGGAGCCAGAGCGCCAGCAGGGGACCGAGCCAGATCGGCAGCCAGATCGCGCAGGTCTTGAGGGCCTTTGCGCCTGACGGTGTGACGTGGTCGAGCTCGCCGCGCTCGAACATCAGGTCGACGACGCCCTTGAACTCGGGCGCCCCGGCCTTGGCCCCGTGGCCGCCGCCGGCAAAGGTCGTAGGAGCGTAGCGGTGACCCAGCCATCCGACGACGCCGGCCGCCAGGATGATGATCGGGAACGGGATCTTGAGCAGGCAGATGCCGACGAAGGCGGCGACAGCGATGACGACCATCGCGCGGTTCTTCAGGGCACGCCGGCTGATCCGCAAGCCCGCTTCGACGACCACGGCCAGCACCGCCGCCTTGACGCCAAAGAAGACGGCATCGACCAGCGGCACATGGCGATAGAGGACGTAGAGCAGGCTCAGGCCCAGCATCACCAACGCGCCGGGGACGATGAAGAGCAGCCCGGCGACGAGGCCGCCGATCGTGCGATGCATCAGCCAGCCGATATAAATCGCAAGCTGCTGGGCTTCGGGGCCCGGCAGCAGCATGCAGTAGTTCAGGGCGTGCAGGAACCGCTGCTCTCCGATCCAGCGGCGGTCCTCGACCAGCTCCTTGTGCATCAGTGCGATCTGGCCGGCCGGGCCGCCGAAGGAGAGGCAGCCGATCCGCGCCCAGACCCTGACGGCCTGGGCAAAGGTCGGGGCGGACGGAGCCGCGATGGTGGCGTCGTGCGAGGTCGCGAGGGTCATGGCGGTCTCCCTCAAGCCGACTTCGGGCCGGACGGCCAGTTGTGGGTCTCTTCGGTCGCATCCCGGCACCAGCGGTAGAAGGCGTCGCAGAGCAGCATCCCGGCGTCGAGCTGTTCGAGATCGTCACGGTACATGCGCGAGAGGCCGAGCGACGCCGCGAGGAAGCCCGGGGCCTCCGCGGCAAGATCCGGGCGGGCAGTGTCGGCGGCCCGCACGATCGTCGCCAGCCGGCCCAAAGCCGGAGCTGCCAGCCCGAACTCCTCGATCATGACGTCAAAGGTACAGCGCTCGCCCCGGTGACTCCAGAACACGCCTTCGATGTCGAAGGGCGTGGCGCCGAACCGGTCGGCGACGTCGAGCACCTCCGCGGCCGTGACGAACAGAAACACGGCCTGGGGATCGATGAAGCGCCGGATCAGCCAGGGGCAGGCGATGCGGTCGACCTTCGGACGCGCACGGGTGACCCACAGGGTGCGCCCCCGTGCGTCGCGCGGCGGCAGCTTGTCCGTGGAGGCCAGCAGCCCACCGGCGTCGCGCCACGCCTCGAAGCCGCCTTGGAGGTTTTCGGCCTCAACGCCCTCGTGCCTGAGCCAGGCGGCAACACCCTCGCTCAGCTTCTGGCCGCGCTGACAGACCACGACGACGCTCTGGCCAGCGTAGTCGCGAGCCCAGTCCGCGACATTCTTGTGCGAGCGATGATCGGCGGCGGGTAGGATGCGGGGGTCAAGCGCGACATCGTCTGGAATGCGGACGTCGACGATGGTCGGCGCGCCCGGCAAGCCGACGAGCCGGGACAACTGGGCGGCGGTGATTTGGATGTTGGAAGACATGAGCGTCCATCCCTGAAAAGAGGAAAGTGGACGCGAACATTGGGCTGACGCCTCACGGGGTCGTCGCGAAGAACCCCTTGGGCCGATCTTCAACCACGAGGCGCTCTCGCTTGCAAGGGGGCGCGATGCCACTCCGGGAGCGCACAACGACGAGGCAAGACCCGATTTAGAACTCGCACTGGCTGGGACAATTTCCATGCGGCACGCCGCAGTTTTTGCGTGCCAGGGCAAGATGGGTGACAAGGCCTGTCTATGAAGACATATCTTGCTTTCGCCTTTGCAGCCCTCGCGGAGATCGCGGGTTGCTTTGCCTTTTGGGCTTGGCTGCGCCTGGGTAAATCCTGGCTTTGGCTGATCCTGGGAGCTGCCGCACTGGCCTGCTTCGCGTACCTGCTGACATGGGCCGAGACCCACGCGGCCGGACGAGCCTATGCCAGCTATGGCGGCATCTACATCGTCGCTGCGATCGTCTGGCTATGGGCATTTGAGGGGACGCGTCCCGATCGCTGGGATTGGAGTTGGAGTTGACCCGGTTTTGTGGACACCCTTGAAGTCATTTTCTGGAGTGTCCGATGCCGCGTTTTCGAAGCGCCTATCCGCCGGAGTTCCGGCGACAGATGGTCGAGCTGGTCCGATCGGGGCGAACGCCTGAAGATCTATCGCGAGAGTTCGAGCCGACCGCGCAGTCCATCGCGAACTGGGTTCGTCAGGCCGAGCGCGACGCCGGCAAGCGCAGCGATGGTCCGACTAGCGCCGAGCGCGAAGAACTGATCCGCCTTCGTCGTGAGAACCACCGGCTGCGCCAGGAGCGCGATATCCTGTCAAAGGCGGCGGCCTGGTTCGCGCGGGAGAGCAAGGCGAACCCGAACGGGTTTTCCGGTTCATGAGCGCGCATCAGGCCGTCTTTCCGATCAAGACCATGGCCCGTGTCTTCAAGGTCTCCGCGTCAGGCTATCATGCCTGGCGCAGCAGGCCCGCGTCGCTGCGGGCGACCCGGGACGTTGATCTCACGCGGAAGATCCGCACGATCCATGGCGCCTCGTACAAGACCTATGGCGCCCCGCGCATCCATGCCGAACTCAAAGCCGAGGGCGTGGCGATCGGCAAGAAGCGCGTGGCTCGGCTGATGAGCGCCGCCGGGCTCGTCGGCGCCAGCCGGCGCAGGAGCGTTACGACGACGAAGCGCAATCCCGATCATCGGCCAGCCAACGACCTTGTGCGTCGCAACTTCTTCGTCGAGAAGCCGAACGAGTTGTGGGTCGCCGACATCACCTTCGTGCCCACGCTCGCCGGCTTCCTGTTCCTGGCGGTCGTGCTGGACGCATGGTCCAGACGGATCGTCGGCTGGGCTTTCTCCGCCGACCTCAGGACCCGAGTCGTGCTCGACGCACTCGACATGGCGCTCGCCGTGCGCAAGCCCGACAACGTCATCCACCATAGCGATCAAGGCTCGCAATATACCTCGCTGGCTTTCGGCAACCGCTGCAAGGACGCCGGCGTCAGGCCCTCGACCGGCTCGGTCGGCGACGCCTACGACAATGCGATGTGCGAGAGCTTCTTCGCGACGCTGGAATGCGAACTGCTCGATCGGCATCGCTTCCGCTCGCACAGCGAGGCGCGGATGGCCGTCTTCCACTTCATCGAAGGCTTCTACAATCCCTCACGCCGCCATTCGGCGCTGGGATACCTCTCGCCCATCGAATACGAAAGGCTTCATCATGAGCTGACTTGACCCGCCCAAGCCGTGAACAGTCCACGTAAATGGGGCAACTCCAGTCACCGCTCGAACAAGGTGTCCGGAAAGCTGACGTCCCAAAGGTCGGCTAGGGGCCACGATTACTGGACGGGCGGTCGGGCGAGATCCGCCAACTGTCCAGACATTATGCTCTTCCGGAGAGCGCGCAGCCATGAAACGAGGGAAACTGCCTCCTAAATGGCGGCTGACGAGGTTGTTCACCTCCTGTTGCAGGAGGTCGCGATTAGGTGTCTCATCGAAAGGAGACACCCATGCGCCATTTGTTCGTGATCGGTGTTCTGGCTATCGGCGCTGCATTCGCAGCTCCAGCCCAATCCGCTGAGTCGCTGCCGCAGTCCATGGCCCAGCATCTCAACAAAGCGCCCGCCGAGTTCGCTTGGTCGGCTGCAGCCGAACGGCGCCACATGATCATGCGCGAGACGATGCGCCAGCAGCGCTATGGCCGTGGCTATGGTCACGGTCCGCGCTATGGCGGGGGCTACGGTCACCGTTATGGGGGACCACCTCCATGGGCTCCTGCCCACGGATACCGTCGTCACGGCTATGACCGGTGGTGAAGACGAAAGGGCGGCGCGAAGCGCCGCCCTTTTTTAACGGCCTTCAACGCGCCCAGCGTGTCGGCTCGTTTCCCGCCGGCGGAGCCTGGGTCCGTTGTGTATACGATAGCTCAGCGCCCCCTGAAGGCTCGCCGAAACTGGCTGGGTGTGCAGCCGACCGCAGCTTTGAATGCAGCTGAAAAATGATTTTGTGTACTGAAACCGAACTGACTGGCGATGGTGCCTATAGGCAATTCGCTTGCCATCAGTGCTGCTTTGGCGCGGTCAATGCGGGTTTCCAGGATGTAGGCATGAGGCGATCTCCCGAATGTCCGCCTGAACGCACGCGAGAAATGAAACCGCGACAATCCCGCGACGGACGAAACCTCAGCTAGTGACAATGATTGATGCAGATTTTCGGCTATGAATTCAGTCACGAGATGTTGCTGTCTAAGAGACAACACTCCGCTGTCGGGAATGACGGCTGGGATTTTCTTAGATTGCATCCGGCTCACCTCGAAGACCGCCAGTAGGGCAAGCGTCTCCGCATAGGCGCTCCCGCGTGGATCATCGTCTTCTATGGCGCCCTGCAGTTTGGCCATGGTGGACTGTAGCGCAAGGTTGGAAAAATAGACCATTGGTGCCGGCGGTGTCTGCCATCCGGCCTGCTCGACCTCCTTGGTGAGGACATCTGGATCGTAAGTCAGCGCGATAAACGAGTTCGTTCGGTTGACCAGCGATGACCAGCCGGACACGCGAGACCCTTTGGGGGCCATTGTCAGGCGGTCCCGCAGATCCAAACGCCGGCGAGGCTGGACGTCGGACACAGCAATCTCGCCGTCCATCAACTTCAAGTCATGCATGGCCAGGTAATGAGCGCCTCCCGACCAATCGTAGGCGAATTCCCGGCTCCCGGCCATCACGACCCGCTCGACCGAAAAACCATTCCACGCGTGGGTGATGTGGCTGTCGGCATGCTTGCCTTCGTCCCGGAAATCTAGCGAGACGATCGCATCTTTCGCTTTGATCAACGGCTGGCTCCTGTTTGCGGTGTATCCGTTCGACCGGACATCAGCATTGCCCGTTGGGGCCGGAATCGTTATCGTAAATCGCAGCAAGATCCTGTAAATCGGGCCGGTGGCGTGGGAGACCTGATTGACATCATGCTTGATCGATCAGCCCATCTTTACTGGTCAGGGGGCAAACATGCAGGCCGGTAACTCGTTGCTGGAACTTGCTCTCAGCGAGGAACGCCTTTCGCTGGCGATAGAGGCCGCTGACGTCGGCACCTGGGATCTCGACCTGACGACGAACGTCCTGCGTTGGGATGACCGCACAAGGGCAATGTTCGGGTTTTCGCCGGGGCGGCCTTGCAGCATGGACGATTTTTACGCCGGGCTCCACCCGGAGGACCTTCAGGCCACTTGCGTGGCGTTCGCGACCGCGCTCGACCCTTCCGTCCGCGCGATCTACGACGTCGAGTACCGGACGATCGGCAAGGAGGATGGCAAGGTTCGCTGGGTCGCAGCGAAGGGCAAGGGCTTGTTCAACGACCAGGGCGTCTGCGTCCGGGCGATCGGCACCGCCATCGACATCACCGCGCGAAAGGAATTGGAGGAGAGGCAGCGTCTGCTCACCCTTGAGCTCAAGCACCGGATGAAAAACACGATCGCGATGATCCAAGCGATCGCGGCCCAGTCGCTGCGAGGCGGCCCCGCAGTGGACGCCGCTCGTGACAAGTTCATGTCAAGGCTCGATACGTTGGCCAAGGCGCAGGATTTACTGACGCAGACGGCTTGGAAGAAGGCGCGCCTCAGACCCCTTCTCGAAGCCGCGCTTCGCCCGCACGGGCCGACGGAGCGCTTCGAGATGCGCGGCCCAGATATCGAGCTCTCGTCGAAATGCGCGCTCGCAATGGCGTTGGCCGCGCACGAGTTGGCAACAAACGCCGTAAAGTACGGTGCGCTACGACATGATGATGGACGAGTGGCGGTCACCTGGCACGTGAGCGACGACGAGTTCCGCTTCCAATGGCAGGAGATCGACGGGCCGCCCGTAGTCCCACCGTCCCAGAAGGGTTTTGGATCGCGCATGATCGAGAAGGCCTTGGCAGGCTATTTCGAGGGCAGTGCCACAATCGAGTATCAGCCGCATGGAGTTGTCTTTGCACTCAATGCCCCTGCGGCCGCGCTTTCAACAGGATAGATGATTCACGCGGAAATGAAGGGATCAAAACATCGATGTCTTTCCCACAGTTCCAGTCCCTACTCGGGCACAGGGCTGCGCATCTGGGCAATTTTCCTTAGCGTTGAGTACGATGCACGCCGTACTCGCTAAGATTAGGGCGGAACGCGCGGTGACACTCCAGATGACGAAGGTCGTCAACACACACGCCTCCACATGCTGGACGAGTTCTAGGTCGATAAATCTCTATAAGATAGCCAGAGTTTCGCTTCAACCGAGCCATCAATCGTAGCTGAGAACCTCCTTTTGATCTTTTGTAAATCTCACAGTTGGAGATACCGTGCCTCGGGCTCCTATAGATTGTGAAATTGAAGCCGGGCTACGGGTAATGCCAACCCATGAAGCCGCTGCGACCGCCTTGAGGCTGGTAGCTTCCTTAGCTGCCGGTATTGCGATATTGGGTATGGACCGAGAAGTCGCTCACCCCGTTAATCGATCGTTCGACGATATGCGAACGCGGTTTGTTCGACATTGCAATGGCGATACTCTTTCGGTGGACGAACTTGTGTCACTGATCGAACAAGTGTGCTTCCAGATATGGACCCTATCAGTATTTCAGGGCGAGCCGCTCAAGAGCAAGCTACAGGAACTCGTACAACCAATCTGTAGCCCGCCGGCGACGATCGATAGAAAAGGATAGGAGCTACCGCGCGACATGTTAGCGTCGACTCGGCTCGGCGGTCCTTAAGGATGCGCAACCTTGCTCCGCAATATAAAGATGGGCCTCGCTAGCGATTCGGCGCCGCCGCCGGGGCTGGCCGTTCCTCACGCTATGCACAAAGAGCTCGCCGGTCTTGGGGCAACCTTGGCTTGATCGAGCACCGGCGCCTAAGAATTTCTAGGCAGGCGAGGGGGGCGGGCCAGCCCTGGCTCTGAAAGGTGTCAATCTGCGCAGCCGGCACGACCGGCGAGTATAGAGTAAGCGCTGTTCTCAGGCCACTGCCTTGAGCGGCTGAGGCGCATAGGCCCATGGCAGCAGGTCATCGAGCTGGCTCTGGGGATGGCCGGCGACG
>FWWM01015434.1_pt1 | contig 11673 bp, 12 predicted proteins | sample 2228351 | NCBI WGS metagenome assembly FWWM01 (sample SAMEA103939774, study PRJEB20133) | metagenome | reverse complement strand
AGATATACCAGCTCCCATCTGTTTTAATGGATTAATAATCCTTGCCATTGGTCTCTGCCTTAAAGAATCATCGCCTGTGAGTACAGAAAAGAATGGATTTCCAGATAGTATCCCGGAAATAAGCCTTACTGTCGTCCCGGAATTTCCGCAGTTTATTACATCAAAGGGCTCTTTCAGTCCGTATAGGCCTTTGCCATGTATAACAAGCTCATTGCCTGCCTTCTCCTCTATCTGTATTCCCATTGAACGAAATGCATTCATGGTGCTTATGGGGTCTTCTGCCATAAGTGGATTCCTCACAATGCTCATCCCCTCCGCAATTGAACCAAGCATGATAGCCCTGTGGGTAATAGATTTGTCAGCAGGTGGTGTTATCTCGCCCCTTAATGCCCTTGCCTTTGTCAGCCTCAAACTATCCATATTTTATTTTTTAAAAAAATATTTCTTTTTGCCATATAAAACATTCTTCTAAAGTAATAGTTTAAAATCCTATTGGCTTATTTTTTATGACTCAAATAAATTTGCCATATCGATCTCAAGATTTTTTATTCACCTTTCTGCTAACTTTACATAATTCTCATTTATCTCATAGCCAACATAATGTCGCCGGGTTTTCAACGCTGCAATTGCTTTTTGACCACTGCCTATAAACTGGTCCAAAACTACATCTCCTTCAAATGTATAAAGTTGAATTAACCTGTAAGGTAATTCTACAGGGAATGGTGCAGGATGTCCAACTTTGGTTGCAGGTTCAGCTGGTTTCCCAAATAACCTTACATCAACCTCAGGTTCTGCAATAGGGATTTCCGTTTCTACATTAGCCTCGCCAAATTTATATATGAGCAAAGCAACTATTATCCTTTCTCGAATCGAGCTAACCTCCATACCTGTTTTGCCTGCTCGTGAGCTTTCCATTTCAGCGAGTTGAAACAAATATGGCAAACGCTTTTTAATCTTTTCTACGAGTTCTTCATCACTGAATATTTCTTCAATCAGGTTCCTAAGCATTTTTCCAATCTTTAGCTAATTGATCACATTCTTTAAATTGTAATATATCAACAGATTTTATTTCTTTTGAATACCAGGTTTCATTCTCTCCATTACTTCAACCCACCTCTCAATTGCTGTGCCCTTGAAAACTCCTCCTCGATGCCACGTCCATCAGAATTCTTTAACAAATCTGTAATCCTGTCGAGATTTTTCCTGAATACATCTATCATCCTGATGAGATTATCTTTATTGAATATGGATATGTCCCTCCATAACTCTGGAGAACTGAGTGCAATCCTCGTTGTGTCTTTAAAACCCTTTCCGGCATAACCTATATATTTTGAGTCCACATCTCCAACTGTATTTACAATTGCATAGGCAATAATATGAGGGAAGTGGCTTACTGCTGCATATATCTCATCATGCATAAATGGGTTCATCACCTCTACTTTTGCACCAAAAGATTCCCATAGGGATATGACTTTATTTTTTGCTGATTCATCAGATTTTTCGGTAGGAGTAATGATACACCGTGCGTCATTAAACATGTCAGCCCTTGCATCGTCAATACCAGATTTATCACTGCCTGCTATGGGATGTGAGCCAATATAATGCACTCCATTAGGCATCAAGGACTCTAATTCATAAACAAGCCTGCCTTTTACACTCCCGACATCTGTAACAATGCAGCCGGGCTTTAATGTTTCCTTAATTTTTAAGGCTATATCATTAAACACACCAACGGGTGTTGCAAGCATTACGAAGTCTGCATCTGTTGTGCTTTCTCTAACATCAAGGCTGTAATAATCTATTATCCCCCGAGCCTTTGCTTTTTTCAGGTTTTCCTCGGTCCTTCCATAACCGCATATAGCGTTGCATAAATTATATTCCCTTAATGCAAGGGCGAAGGATGCGCCGAGCAAGCCAACACCGATAATTGTTACTTTATTGAAAGATATATTTTCCCTGCTATTCACTATTGCACTGCCCCTTTATATCTCTCTGCCAACTGCTTGTGCTACTGGTTTTAATTCGGTCATCAGTTTTGCGAACAACTCTGGTTTTATGGACTGCTCACCATCAGAAAGTGCCTCTTCAGGGTTTGTATGAACCTCTATAATAAGCGCATCTGCGCCCACCGCAACTGCCGCCTTTGCCATCGGTGCTACAAGATCCCACTTGCCAACTCCATGGCTTGGATCTACGACAACAGGCAGGTGAGTAAGCTTTTTGAGAACTGGCACAGCGCTTAAATCAAGTGTATTTCGAGTTGCTGTTTCGAATGTCCTTATTCCCCTTTCACAAAGCATAACCTGTTGGTTGCCCCTTGACATGATATATTCAGCAGACATCAGCCATTCCTTTATAGTTGCAGAAAGACCTCTTTTTAAAAGAACAGGTTTGTTAACGGCACCGACCTCCAGCAATAGCCTGAAGTTCTGCATATTGCGAGCTCCTATCTGGATGATGTCTGTGTATTTTATTATTACATCAATATCACGGGGGTCCATTATCTCTGTTATGATCGGAAGCCCTGTCTTTTCTCTCGCCTCAGCAAGATATTGAAGACCCTCTTCGCCAAGCCCCTGAAATGAGTATGGAGATGTTCTTGGTTTGTAGGCACCCCCCCTTAAGAAAGAAGCACCTGCTTCTTTTACCTTCTCTGCTATTGTCATTAAAATCGTCCTGTTTTCTACAGCACAAGGACCTGCCATTACAGGAATTTTTTTGCCACCTATTACAGTTCCTTTAACATTTATTTCTGTATCTTCTTTTTTAAAGTCGCGACTTGCCAGCTTATAAGGTTTCAAGATCCTTACAACATTTTCAACGCCTTCCATTGCCCTTATGGCATCTTCCTCTTCTTCTGTTACTTTTGAAGTATCTCCTATTACTCCGATAATCGTCCTTTCTGTACCGTGTGAAACGGTTGCTTTAAGCCCCTTGCTCTCGAGTTTTTTCAGGACATGCCTTAAGTTGTCTTCAGGCGTGTCTGGTTTTAAAACAATAATATCCATAAAACCTCCTTATTTAAATATCAAGTCTATTACACATTCACTAATTTCAATGCCTCAATGAATCTCTTATTTTCCTCTGGCAATCCTATGGTAACCCTGATCTCCGTTTTTCCAACAGGCCTCACTATGACACCCATTTTTAAAAGGGCATTGTAAATATTTTCTGACTCAAGACTTAGTGGCATATATATAAAATTAGCTTCAGTAGGTATAAAAGACACTCCGATTGAGCTCAATTCGTTATATAAAAACCTTTTGCCCTCTTCATTTATTTTTATTGATTTTTTTACATGCTCTTCATCTTTTAAGGCATTCGTTGCTGCTATCTGAGCAAGTGTGTTTGTATTGAATGGTTCTCGAATCCTGTTCATCTCTGTTATTAACTCTTTTTTTGCTATTCCATATCCTATTCTAAGCCCGGCAAGTCCATAGATTTTCGAAAATGTCCTTAAAATAAGAATGTCTCTGCCTTCTCTGAAATATTTAAATGTATCCGGATATTCTTTATCAATAACATATTCAAAATATGCCTCATCTACAATTACGAGAACGCCATCTGGAACCCTATCCATGAACATCTCAAATTCTTGCCTTCTATTAATAGTGCCTGTAGGATTGTTTGGATTCGCTATAAAGATGATTTTTGTCTTATCATCTATTGCATCAGCCATTTTTTGGAGATTATGTCTGTAATCCAGAAGTGGTATTTCTACTGGTATTGCGCCGACTGAATTTGTGACCATTGAATATACAACAAAAGAAGGTGTTGCCATTATTGCCTTATCACCACATCCAAGAAAAGTTCTGACAGCTATATCTATCAATTCGTTCGAACCATTCCCGAGTATTATTTGTTCCATATCCACATTGAGTTTTTCAGAAAGAGCCTTTTTCAGATAGTATCCTCCTCCGTCTGGATAGCGACTTAACTCTGTGCCGTTCTGAATAAAATTCTGAAGGCTCTTTAATGCCTCTGGCGAAGGACCAAGAGGATTCTCGTTAGATGCAAGCTTTATGCTGTCTGTTATTCCGAGTTCCCTTTCGAGTTCTTTGATGGGCTTGCCCGGAACATAGGGTTTGATATTTGATACATACTTTAGAGGGGTTATCATTTCTATTTCCTCTCATTCCACTCATCAATTGGATAGGAACCTAAATGCTTTAAGTAAAGGCATTTATCTTTTATATCTTCAACTGCCTTTCTGACCTTTTTGTCCTCTATGTGACCCTCCATGTCTATAAAAAACATATATTCCCATGCCCTTCTTTTTGATGGTCTTGACTCTATCTTTGTGAGGTTTATCTTCGCCTTTTTGAATGGAAGGAGCACCTCATAAAGTGAGCCCGGTTTATCTTTTACAGAAAGCAAAAGAGATGTCTTGTCTTTGCCTGTTTTCGATGGATAATCTTTTGATATAACAAGAAACCTCGTATAATTGTTTTTGTTGTCTTCAATATGCCTTTCTACAAATTGGAGGTCATAAATTCTTGCAGCAAGTTCGCTTGCTATGGCAGCAGCCTCTTCATCCTGAGATGCAAGCTCAGCAGCCCTTGCAGTGCTTGTGGACTCAAGTATCGGTATATCAGGCATATTTGCCTCAAGCCATATCCTGCACTGTGCAGTCGCCTGTGGGTGTGAATATATCTTTTTTATCTTTAATTTATCTCCGCTCTTTGAAAGCAGATTGTGAGAAACCTCAAGCATCACCTCTGCTGATATCTTCAGGTCATAGTCCATAAACATATCGAGTGTATAACTGACAACGCCCTCATTTGAGTTCTCAATCGGCACGACCCCAAAACTCACCTTTCCGCTCTCTGTTGCATCAAAGACATCCTTAATGCTGTCAACAGATATATAAGCAGCAGATGAGCCAAAATGTCTTAGTGCAGCAAGGTTAGTGAATGTGCCTTCTGGTCCAAGATACGCAACCTTAAGTGGCTCTTCGAGGGAAAGGGTTGCTGACAATATCTCTCTGAAAATGACCTTTAATGCATCATTTGGGAAAAGACCTTTGTTCAAGGATGTAATGCGCTCAATGATTGCTCGTTCCCTTTCAGGGGAATAGAATTTGAGATTTGCCTTTCTTTTTATATTTGCTATTTCTATTGCTATTTCAGCCCGTTTGTTTAACAGTTCTAAAATCTCTGAATCAATAGCATCAATTTTGTCTCTTAATTTTTCGAGTTCACTGTTTTCGCCCATAGTTATAAATAATACAGTATATTCCCTGTTTTTTCAATTTCTTGAAGACCCGAAAAATCCAAACTCGCGGGTTGGATTTTTTTGGGGGGTTAGGGTAGCAAAAGTTCGTCTATTTTTTTTCCTATGTCTTTTGCTTCCATGATGGATGTTCCTATCAGGACTGCGTCAACTCCAGCATCCTGTAACTTGAGTATATCAGTTCTGTCTCTTATCCCGCTTTCGGATACAACAACCCTGTCTTCAGGGATATGCCTTTTTAGTCTGAGTGTTGTTGAAAGGTCTATTTTTAAAGTCTTTAGATTTCGGTTGTTTATTCCAATAATGTCTGCCTTTATTAGTAGTGCCTTTTCAAGGTCATCATCATCATGGACTTCAAATAGCACAGAGAGCCCCATCTCTTTTGACATATGCAGATATTCCTCTGCCTGATTCTTTTCGAGTATAGAGCCAATCAATAAAATTGCATCCGCATGATTTGCCCTTGACTCGTATATCTGATATTCATCGAATATAAAATCCTTTCTTAATACAGGTTTTGATGTAACATTTTTTACTAACTCAATATATGAGAGATTGCCGTGAAAAAAATCCTCTTCTGTCAAAACAGATATTGCACTTACAGGTTTTTCATTATATATAGATGCTATTTTGATTGGGTCAAAGTCCTTTCTGATAATCCCCTTAGATGGAGATGCCTTTTTTATTTCGGCTATCAGCCTTATCCTTTCAGAATTTCTTTTTATTGCTGATTTGAAATCCCTTGCCTTTTCGACATCCCTCAATCTATCTTTGAGTTCATTTAAGGGAACTGAAATCTTGATTTGGTTTAATCTCTTAGATTTTTCTGTAACTATTTTTTGCAATACATCCATGAGAAGTAGTTTACATCACAAAATAAGTCAAAGACAATAAGGCTATGAAAAATTTATGGGACAGCCAAATCTCTTTTTTAAATATTAAACAGAAATATTGTTGCTATTTTCAATTTTTGCTTGACAAATAAAAAAACTTGGTATTTAATTTAGTTAAGGATTCCTTTTAGGGTCGTTTATTTTAAAGAATATTCTCAATAAGGGGGTGATACCTAAGGATTTTTATTAAAGGGTTATTTGGTGCTTGCTTCAATCAAATAAAAACAAAAAGGAGGATGAAGGATGTTAGAAAAGATTAAGGAGATGTATTATCAGGCAGTATCATTCTTAAAAACAGAAAAAGGTCAGACTCTCGTTGAGTATGCGCTCCTGCTTGTATTAATTGCCATTGTCGTTATAGCTATGCTCACAGGCGTAGGAAAGTCTGTAAATACCGCTTTTTCCAAGATAAACAGCGCGCTACAGTAGCCTTAAGAAGTTAAGGGTCTCCGGCTTTTTGCCAGGGACATGATTTTCTAAAGAGATATTTGTGAATTGGTTTAAGGTCGTTTTTGTAAGGAGTGTATATAAAACAAAAGGGTCAGACATTAATCGAAACAGCATTCATACTTATATTAATATTGGTAATACTGCTTGGGATAACAGAATTTTCAAGGGCGTGGTTTTTGAAAAGCTCTCTGAAGAATGCCGTAAGGCATGGGGCGAGGGTAGCTGTGGTAACGCCGGGTCTTGTAAATCAAAGCGGAAATTGTCCAGGCACAGGTATTATAGCTCAGGTTTGTAGTCAGCCAGGGGTGCCTGCTACTAATACGAGTGTAACATTAACTATTGCAGATACGAGTTCTCCAGGTGGATTAAGTTCAGGGGATACAGTCACAGTTACAGCCGTATACAACAATCCAAATTTCTTCATAGTCGGCGGCGAATTTATTAATTTTATGAAAATAAGGCTCTGGCCATGGGAAAGGAGCTTAAATATTACTGTAGATGCATCAATGAGGTATGAGTAGTGTGGGTAGAGATAAGGTTGAGATAGGTTGAGATTTCAATTAATTAAAAAATTGCTAAAAACAAAGGAGGGTTGTTATGGCAGTGAGGAGGTCGGTTTTTATTGCAGGTTTTGTGGCTGTAGCTATTGCCGCGGTTGCGACTTATTTGCTTTACAACTACATGAAGGGTCAGGAAAGGGTAACAAAAGAATTAGTTGCTACAGAAAAAGTTGTTGTTGCAGCAAGGGAAATACCAGCAGGCACTAATATTGATGCAGGAATGGTAAAGGTTGTTGACTGGCCAAGGGCAAATGTGCCACCCGGCGCGATTCTTTCGACCGAACAGGTTGTTGGCAGGGTTACTATAGAAAAGCATCTTGCTGGAGACCCAATTGTTGAGGCGAGGCTCGTTCCAAAGGAAGGCTCACCAGGTGTCCTGACATACAGGATACCTGAAGGTCACAGGGCGATGACCGTAGGTGTTGATCAGGTCGCAGGTGTTGCAGGTTTCATAACCCCGGGCAGTATGGTTGATGTTGTCCTTACCATAACCCCTCCTGGAGGGCAACAGCCTATAAGCAAGGTAATCCCTTCTCTTCAGAACATACCTGTGCTTGCAATCGGGCAGATTGTAGAACAGAAAGAAGGACAGCCTGTTGTTGTCCCAACCGTAACAATGGATGTCAGCCCTCAGCAGGCTGAGGAGTTAGCAATAGCGAGCACTCAGGGAAGGCTTCAGCTGGTTTTAAGAAGGGCTGGGGATAAAGAAATGGTAAAAACACATGGCGCCAATGTAACAAAGGTTATATCAGGCATTCAACCTTCGGTGCCAAAGATTGCCAAAGCCGTTAAGAAACCGATGGCTGAAAAGGTAGAAGAAAAACCTGCACCTCCACCTCCTCCGCCTCCTCATGTGGTAGAGGTAATAAAGGGCACAAGCAGGACAACAGAACAATTCAAGGCACAATAAAGGGGGGATAGCCATGAAACCTAACAGGATAAAATTCTTATTTGCAATTTTTTTAATTCTTGTGTTGTGCAGTTTTTCTTTCGCAGGGGTTGTTACAGAGGTAGGCTTAAACAAGAGCGCCCTTATAAACCTCAAAAAGCAGAGCGAGAGGATATCAATAGCCAATACCGAGATTGCTGATGCCGTTGTAATATCTCCTACGCAGATACAGATTATCGGAAAGAAATTAGGTTCAACAAGCCTTATTATATGGGAGAAGGGCGAAAAACCAGCTTTTTTTGATATTAAGGTAATACCTGATGTCGAGGAGATAGAGGCTCGCATAAAGGCAATAGCCCCAAAAGATGATATTACTGTTAAATACGCAAATGAGCATATCCTTCTTTATGGCACTGCGTCAAACGAGCAGATGATTAACAAAATCGTTGCAGTGGCGAGCGCCTATGCAAAGGAAGGGACAGCGATTAAGACAACAAGATATTCTGCAGGTCTCACAGAGACAGTCGAGACCCCTGACTTTAAGGTCCTGAATTATATAACCCTTAAAGAAGCCCAGCAGGTCTTGCTTGAGGTAAAGGTTGCCCAGATAAGTAGGGAAAAGCTTACTGAATTAGGATTGAGTACCTTTTTGCAGGGTAATTTTGCAGAGCCGGGAAACCAGCATGGCTTTATTTCCTTCCCGGGTTCGCTTGTAACACAGGATTCTAATGTCGCAAGATTTGGCAGCTTTAATCTTATACCTGTGAACCAAAACCCTCCGCAGATTGGGATTACACACTTTCCGAGCGGGGTGTCTGTATTTCTTAGGGCGCTTGCAGAAAAAGACCTTGCAAAAATAATCGCTGAACCTAATCTTATCGTAAGAAGTGGCGAAAAAGGAAATTTCCTTGCAGGAGCAAGGGTTCCTATTCAGGTAGTTACAGGTACACCGCCAACACCTTCTATACAGTTTGAACAAGTGGGTGTAAGGCTTAATTTTGCTCCAGAGGTTTTAGAAACCGGTGTAATAAGGTTGAAAATAGACCCTGCTGAGGTGAGTGAAATAGGTAGTGTGGTTGATTTCCCCAGTGGGCTTTTTGCACCAATTATCAATACAAGAACTGTTCAGACGAGCGTTGACCTTAAGGAAGGAGAGAGCCTTGTTATTGCAGGTCTTTTCTCTGAAGAAATGAAAAAGAATATAAAGAAGATTCCTATTTTAGGTGACATTCCTATATTAGGACTCTTCTTCAGAAACTCATCTGATGAGCTTGCAGAAAAAGAGCTTGCTTTCTTTATTACACCAAGGCTTATTAAGCCGTTAGCGCCTGGTGTGAAACCTGAGCTTCCGACTGACAGGAAACTGACTCCTGAGGAGGAAAGAGAGTTTCAGTGGATACCTATACCGCCGCCTGTAGAGGACTGATGGAGACTGGTAGAGATAGATGGAGACCGATGGAGATTGATGGAGATGGGGGATGAAAGGAGATAAAGGGTTTTGAGGATCTCGAGGTATGGCAGATGGCAAAAGAGCTTGTAAAAGAAGTTTATGCTCTTGTGTCCGGGTTCCCAAAAGAGGAATTATACGGAATAACGGCACAAATTAAAAATTGCAGCGTTTCTGTTCCTGCTAATATAGCAGAAGGGTATGGACGGTATCATTATCTTGACAAGGCGAAGTTCTATCTCAATGCAAGAGGTTCTTTGCTGGAGCTTAAGAGCCATTTGCTAATATCTGTGGAGTTAGGTCTTATAAATGGAAGTGATAGAAGTGATACAGAGGGTATTTTTGACGGTATTGAAAGATTGAATGTTAATAATCTCATAGTAAAAACTCGCCGCTTTAATGAGCAAAAAGGACGGAGTTTAAAAGAGGTGTAGCCATGTTCTCAAAATTATCTCAACAAATCTCAACCTATCTCAACAAGTCTCAACATATCTCAAACAAATCAGGTATATCCCTAATCATTTTAGCTATGATTATACTTGTTTTGTTAGGTTTTGCTGCCCTTGCCATAGATTTTGCATATGTTTATTATGTAAAAAACGAGCTTCAGGTTGCAGCAGATGCAGCAGCACTTGCAGGAGCGGCAAAATTAACAGGTGCAATAGACAGCGGTGGGACTCCACCGCCTGAAGAATTAGCACGGAAGGAGGCATGGAAGTTTGCGTGCAAGAATAAGGCTGCAGGGTCAAATGTATGGCTCAGCACGAACAACCCAACAAACTGTGACAACCCTCCAGATGTCGATCATTTAAACAAATCAAATAATGTAAACGGCGATATCATAGTTGGACACTGGACGCCTAACAATAGCGGGATAAACTGTAATTGGGAGACACTTAGTAATGGCTATTTCTGCCCTGCAAATGGGAATACTGGGCTGGCAATAAACGCAATTAAGATAGTGCCAAAAAGGACTGGTGCGACTCCTGGAATGCCTCCGGTCGGCGTATTTTTTGGCAGGATATTCAATATATTGGGCATAAATGTTAAAGCAGAGGCGATAGCGGCGAGAGTGTTACCTGGAGTGTTACCTGGAGTGTTACCTTATGCGGGAATCTCAATTTGTTTAAAAACATGTGATCTTAACGCATCAGATGAAAATCCTATTTCACTTGATTTAAGAGAACAAGAAGAAGATTCTCCATTCGGACTTGCTTGGACACAGTTTGACCAGAGTAGTTCAATTGGAACGCAAAGTTGTGTAGATGAAAACTGTCAATTAGATAATGATTGTGGAACAGATCAACAAAAGCGAGTTGCCGCAATAATTTGGAGGTTGATTCATTTACCGGATGTGTGTGGGCAGTCAATTACGACAAAAAACGGCGTAACAGATGTTTTAGATGATTTAGGATGTGCATTTAGAAGTTTAACACACGATGCATCAAATAAAGTCATCGAAGATAATATTGTAAAAAAATGGAGAGTTATTGTGCCTGTTCAAGAAAAATGTCCTGCTGGTAAAGAACCTGGTCCATGGCCTGTTGTAGGGCATGCCATGATTGAAATAAAGGAGGTTTCTGATACGGGGCAACTAAAGGGCATACAAATAACAAATATTCAATGCATGTCTTGTCAAGATATTTATCAACTTAATATTGGCATGCTGAAATTAGTTAATTAATAGCGTAGAAGAAGAGAATAAATCGGATGATTTATTTTAGAAAAGCATAGAAATAAGGACAGCGACTGTTTGATGGTATTGGGTTGAGATTAAGTAGAGACTTGTAGAGATGAATTTGAGATTGATTGAGATAAGATAAAAAAACAAGGAGGATTTAATTGGTGCCGCCTGATATTTCGATAGTAATAATAGACAGCGATCCTGATTCACTGAAAAACATTGTTGGCATTATTCAAAAACTTGGTAACCATTCTCACATTGATGGAACTGCCGCGACCTTCGAAAAGGGGTTAGAGTTGATACACAAAAAGAGACCAATGGTCGTCATTATGGATATATGCGAGGATGTTGATCTATCTATTGAGAGGATAAAGACCATTCTTAATCGATTTCCTCAGATAAGTATATTTGCTACTTGCCGTGATAAATCATCTGACATAATTTTAAGGGTTATGAGGGCTGGTGCTGTAGAGTTTTTACTTAAACCAGTATCTGAGGTTGACTTGACTGCAGCCCTT
>FWWM01015429.1_pt1 | contig 11679 bp, 5 predicted proteins | sample 2228351 | NCBI WGS metagenome assembly FWWM01 (sample SAMEA103939774, study PRJEB20133) | metagenome | reverse complement strand
AGCAACTCTATGAGGGCGTAGACCTCGGCGACGAAGGCTCCGTCGCGCTGATTACCTATATGCGCACCGACTCGGTTCGCCTCTCCAACGAGGCACTTCAGATGGCGCGCGACTACTTGCAACAGCACTTTGACCCCGCCTACCTGCCCGAAAAACCGCGCCAGTATAAGACCCGCGCAGGCGCTCAGGACGCCCACGAAGCCATCCGCCCCACCGATGTGAACCGCACCCCCCAGAGCGTGCGCCCCTACCTCACCGCCGAACAGTACCGACTCTATGAGCTTATCTGGAAACGCTTCTTAGCCAGCCAGATGGCAGACGCCCAGCTGGAGGTTACCAGTGTAACCATCCGCGCAAAGGATTACCGCTTCCGCGCGTCGGGTACGGTGATTCTGTTTGACGGCTTCCTGACGCTCTACTCGGAGGGCAAAGACACCACCGAGAAAGAGGAAGAGGAACTCCCGCCCCTGCCCGAACTGCACGAAAACGAGCCGTTGCGCCTGATTGAACTCAAGCCGTCGCAACATTTCACGCAGCCGCCGCCCCGCTATACAGAAGCGACGCTCGTCAAAGCGCTCGAACAGCACGGCATCGGACGCCCCAGCACCTACGCCACGATCCTCTCCACGATTCAGGAGCGCGGCTATGTGGAGCTGGAAAACCGCGCCTTCAAACCCACCCCCTTAGGCGAGGCGGTGAATGACTACCTCGTGAAATATTTCCCTGACCTGTTCGATGTGCCCTTCACCGCCCATATGGAAGAGCAGCTGGACACCATCGAGGAGGGCAAGACCGATTGGGTGCGCGTGGTGCGGGAGTTTTACGAGCCGTTCCAGCAGAAGCTGAACACCGCGCTGAACGGCAACGATGTTATCCGGGTGCCTGTGGTGCAGGTAGCGCGCGCCTGCCCCAACTGCGGGGCGCCGATGGTGCGTCGGGAGGGGCGCTACGGCGCGTTTCTGGCATGCTCGCGCTTCCCCGACTGCAAGACCGCGCTCCCGATTGGCGCGACGGGCATCCGTTGCCCGCTCTGCAAGGTCGGCGAGGTCGTGGAGCGCAAATCTAAAGGCAAGAGCGCCCGAACCTTCTACACCTGCAGCCAGAAAGAGTGCAACCTGTTCCTGTGGGACAAGCCGACGGGCGCACTTTGCCCCGAATGCGGCAGCCCCCTCGTGGAGCGCGTGCAAAAACGCCAGAACAAGCGCCTCATCCTGTGCAGCAATGCCGCGTGCCGCTATCAGGTGGAAGAGCAACTGGAGGCGGAAACGGATGTGCCCGCTGAGGACCTCGTTGGGTGTGGGCAGGACGGCTGAACCTGCTCTGTCGCAAAGACCATAGATTCAGGAAACAGCACGCGGAAACCGCAAGCCAAACAGCACGAGAGAACCGCGTCCGTACGGACATGGGGAGGGGCGCGGTCCCCGCGCCCGCAAGCCAATAGGAACCGCATCCGTACGGGCGGTGTAGGGGCGCGGTCCCCGCGCCCACAAGCCAACAAGAACCGCGTCCGTACGGAGGCGCGTAGGGGCGCGGTCCCCGCGCCCGCAAGCCAAACAGCACGCGGGAAGCGCCAGCCAAACAGCACGCGGCGAAATGAATCGTGCCACGCGGCGGAATGAGAAGCCTGGCAACAGAGCCGTTTCAGCCGTCTGCCCGCTTTCCAAAAATAGCTCCTAAAGGAATCTGCCCTCCCCTGCCGAAAATTGACAACGATGTACGCTCAGAACCCATCGCCAGAGGAACGCCAGACGCGCCTGATTGAAACCGTCTTTCCGCTGGAGCGCGTCTCCGCCGAGTCGACCCGCGAGAAGAACCTCCGACACGGGCACATCAGCACGCTCCATATCTACTGGGCGCGTCGCCCGCTGGCAGCCTCGCGGGCGACGGCGCTGGCGGCGCTGTTGCCCGACAGCCCCCGCCGACGCCACGAGTGGCTCCAGCTGATTGAGGCGCTCACCCCCTTTGAGGCGGTGCAGGACGCGAAGAACCCGAACTTGCAAAAAGCGCGGGCGCTGGTTCGCGAGGCGTATGGGGGGCGGGCGCCGCGGGTGCTGGATCCGTTTGCGGGCGGAGGGAGTATTCCGCTGGAGGCGTTGCGGCTGGGCTGTGAGGTTCACGCGCTGGACTATAACCCGCTGGCGGTGTTGCTGAACCGCTGTGTGCTGGAGTATCCGCAGCGGTTTGGGGCGTCGGGGGCGTTTCGTGGGGTGTTGCCGTCGGGCAAGGGGGAGGGGCTACGCCTGCTGGAGGTGGAGAGCCGCCAGTCGCCGCTGGTGGAGGCGGTGGCGGCCTATGGCGAGTGGGTGCTGGAGTGGGCGCGGGAACATCTGGAGCCGTTTTATCCGCCCGACCCCGATGGCGCCATCCCTGTGGGCTACCTCTGGGCGCGCACGATACCGTGCCAGAACCCGATTTGTGGGGCGGAAATCCCGCTGATGCGCCAGACCTGGCTGGCGAAGAAAGAGAAGAAGCAGGTTGCGTTGCGCATTGTGCCCGATAAGGTAGCGAAGCGGGTGGATTTTGAGATTGTGGAGGGGGAGGGGTTAGATTTTGACCCGGAGCAGGGCACGGTGGTGCGGGCGCACGCGCGGTGTCCAGTGTGTGGGGAGACGACGGACGACAAGCGGGTTCGGGCGTTGTTTCAGTCGGGTCGTGCGGGGGAGCGGTTGGTGGCGGTGGTGTTGCACTATTCGGATCGTGCGGGCAAGAGGTATCGTTTGGCGACGGCGGCGGATAGGGCGGTGTTTGAGCGGGCGCGGGGGGCGCTGGGGGAGTGGGAGGCGCGTTTGCGAGCGGAGTGGGGAATAGAGCCTGTGCCGGATGAGGAAGTTCCTCTGCGCTGTCATGAAGTAGACCGATTGCCGATGTATGGCATGCGTAGATGGGGAGATGTATTTAACGCGCGTCAGCGTTTGGCGTTGCTGGTGTTTGCGGAGGGGGTGCGTCGGGCGTATCGGTTGATGGTGGAGCAGGGCGCGGACGCCGAGTTTGCAAAAGCGGTGGCGACCTATCTGGCGCTGATAGTGAGTCGCTTGAGCGATCGCAACTCAGTGCTGTGTCGCTTGATTTCCCAAACAGAAGCCATCGGCTTCACCTTTACCCGACAAGCCCTGCCAATGCTTTGGGATTACTACGAAATGAATCCTTTGGGTAATCCCAGCGGTTGGCAAAGTATGCTTACAGACTCCGTTGAGATTGTCGCCCACCTCTGCGCCATCCCGCCCGCTGAAGTCCTACCGCAAGCCGTTCACGGCACGGCGACCGAGCTGCCCTATCCCGATAATCACTTCGACGCCCTCTTCACCGACCCACCCTACTACGATAATGTGAACTATGCCGTCCTCTCTGACTTCTTCTATGTGTGGCTCAAACGCACGATCAGCGACCTGCACCCCGACCTGTTCGCCACACCCCTCACCCCCAAATCGCAGGAAATGGTCGCCGACGCCTACCGCGCGGGCAGTCGGGAAGCCGCCAAACAGCAGTTTGAGGCGATGCTGGAGCAGGCGTTTCGCGAGATGCACCGTGTGCTGAAACCCGACGGCATCGCGATCATCGTGTTCGCCCACAAGACCACCGAAGCGTGGGAAACGGTGCTGAACGCGCTGTTGCGGGCAGGTCTCTACCCCACTGCCGCCCTGCCGATACACACTGAAATGCAGGCGCGCCTGCTGGCTCAGGGCAACGCCGCGCTGGCGTCGTCTATCTATCTGGTGTGTCGCAAGCGGGTGGGGGCGCGCGTCGGCTTCTGGAGCGACCTCAAACCCCAGATTATTCAGGCGATTGACCGTCGCCTGCACCAGTTCTGGGACGCGGGGGTTCGGGGGGGCGGATCTGTTCATCAGCGCGATTGGTCCGGCGCTGGCGGTGTTCGGGCAGTATGCGCGTGTGGAGCGGGCGTCGGGGGAGGCGGTGGGGGCGTCGGTGTTGCTCACGCTGGTGCGGGAGCAGGTGAGCCGTTATGCGCTGGAGCGGATTTTGCGGGAGCGGGAGGTGGTGGTGGAGTTGGACGCGCTGTCGCAGTTTTATCTGTTGTATCGGTGGTCGTATGGGCACGCGGAGGTGCCGTTTGACGAGGCGCGCAAGTTGGCGGTGAGCGTGGGGTTGGAGTTGACGGCGGTGTGGGGCGAGGGGCGTGTGATTGTGCCTGCGCAGGGCAAGGGGGGCGAGAGCAAGCGGGTGCGGGTGGTGTCGCCGTTGGAGCGTGCGTGGGGGCGGGGTTTGGGGGGCGTGTCGGTGCGGGGTCGTCGTCGGGTGGCTCCTGAGCAGTTGGCGATGGGTTGGGAGCTGGAGGAGAAGCCGAACGAGGCGTCGGAGGCGTTGTGGGAGTCGTTGTATGCGCGGGCGAAGGGGAGCAAGGTAGAGGCGTTGCAGTTGGCGGCGTGGATGTGGGAGTCGGGTCAGACGGGGCGTTTGGTGGCGTGGTTAGAGCGTGAGGGTTTGCATCGGGATCGGGTGTTGTGGATGTTGGCGCAGGCGGTGGCGGATTCGTTGCCGGAGGGGGATTCGGAGCGTCGTTTGATGCAGGGGTTGCTGGGCTTCAGCCGTCGTTGGGAGGTGTAAGAGGCGTTTCGTTTATTCAGGTATACTTTCCTTGATGGCTCAGTTGCGGATTGAGATACCTGCGGAGGTTTCTCTGGCGTTGCGCCTGCCGCCGGAGGAAGCGGAATCGGAGTTGCGGAAGGAGCTGGCGCTGGCGCTCTACGCGCGCGGCATTTTGCCGTTTGGTAAAGCGCGCCTGCTGGCTGGCGTCGGCGTGCGCGAGTTCGCCGAGATGCTCGCCGCGCGCCAGATTCCACGCCACTACTCCGAAGACGACCTGCAAATAGATCTCGATTATGCCCAGCGCAGTCAGTAATGCATCGCCGCTCATTCATCTTGCTAAAATAGGGCGTCTGCACTTGTTGCAGGAGTTTCATCAGCAGGTTCTGGTGCCGCAAGCCGTCTGGCGAGAGGTCATTGAGCAGGGGCAAGACTATCCCGAAACACCTCTGATAGAGCGTGCCTTCCAGGAAGGCTGGCTTCAGGTGCGAGTGGCGTTCGATGAGCGGCTGGTGTCCCTGTTGAAACTGCAGCTGGATGAGGGGGAATCGGAGGCGATTGCGCTGGCGCTTCAGGAGCAAATACCACAGAGGGTTCCCTGTGCGAAACACAGAGACCCTCTTGCACAGAATGTGGTATAACTTTCCGTGAGGGTGAACCCCATGAAAGCATGGTATGAGGTCGCGATTCCGAGGGAAGACATTTTGCAGGGCGAGCTGGATGATTCGATGTTCGCGGCGGACCTGCGCGATGTGTTGCAGGAGCGCGGCGCGCTGGAATATCGCATCCCCGAAAAGTTTTTCCAGCAGACCTATCCGACAGAAGGGCTGTTGAATCTGCTCGCGCAGGTGGTGCGACGCCTGACCACGGGGCATGGCGATGCGGTGATTCAACTGCAAACGCCCTTTGGCGGGGGCAAGACACACGCGCTGATTAGCCTCTACCACCTGTTTCGGCACGGCGACACGCACCGCGAGGCGCCGCTGGTTCGGCATACGCTCGAACGCGCTCAGGTGGACAAACTGCCTGAAGTGCGCATCCTCACCTTCGTTGGCACAGAGTACGATACGATTCGGGGCAAAACCCCCTGGGGGCTGTTTGCGGAGCAGCTGGGGCGATACGACCTGCTGGAAGAGCATGACCGCAAGCGTCGGGCGCCCGGCGCCGAGAACCTGCGCGCGATGCTGGGAGACGCCCCCACGCTCATCCTGATGGACGAGCTGGCTACCTACGCCGTGAGCGCCCGCGACTTCCAGGATCAGGTGATGGTCTTCTGCCAGCAGCTCACCGAAGTGGTGAAAGCGCTCCCACACAGCGTGCTGGTGGCGACGCTTCCCAGCAGCGCGCCCTACGGGGAAGAGGGCGAGCGCGTGCTACGCCAGCTGGAGATGATTTTCGGGCGCGTGCAAGCCATCTACACGCCTGTAGAGCAGGATGAGTTTTTCCATGTGATTCGCCAGCGCCTGTTCAGGGAGATTGCAGACCCGACAGAAGTACGCCGCACGGTGGATGCGTTTTATGAGCTGTATCAACGGCATGCGGAGCAGCTCCCCGAAAAGGCGCGCACTGACGCCTATCGGGAACGCATGCGCCTTGCCTATCCCTTCCACCCTGAGGTGATTGACCTGCTTTACGAGAAGTGGGCGTCGTTTTCCACTTTTCAGCGCACGCGCGGCGTGCTGAAACTGCTGGGCGAGGTGTTGAGCGACCTCTATCGGCGTCGTGTGGTGGAGCCGCTGATTTTGCCCGTTCACATCAATCTGGCGAACGGCGCGATTCAGCAGGAGTTATTGCGCCACATCGGCAACGGGTTCGCCTCGGTGATCCAGCGGGACATCATCGGCGATTCGGCGCAGGCGCGGATGGTGGAGAAGCAGCTGGGCGCGGAATATGAAGCGCATCAGGTGGCGCGCGGGCTGGCGACCGCCGTCTTCTTTGGCGGGTTCAGCGCGGGCGAGAAGCATGGCGTCTCCGAAGCCGAACTGCGCCTGTGCGCCCTGCGACCCACCCTCCCAACAGCGATACTCGGCGAGGCGATACACCAGCTCACCCGCAAGCTCTGGTACCTCCACTACGAAGACGGGCTGTACCAGTTCCGACTCCAGCCGAATCTGAACAAGATTGTTCTGGACAAGCAGGAACAGGTTACTCAGTCGGAGGTGGATGAGGCGGTTCGGGAGGCGATTCGTAAGTATGCAGGAAGCGCGTTCCCGAAGGTGTTGCTCTTTTCTGAGCGCCCCGATGACATTCCCGACACACGCGAGCTGAAGCTGGGCGTGCTGGCGCCCGATGACACACGCGCTCACCCCGAAACGGAGCGCTTGCTGGATACGCTCTTTGGCGCGGCAGGCGAAAAGCCACGCACCTTCCGCAACACGCTCGTGTTCCTCGTTGCCGACGAGCAGCACTTAGCCAATCTGCAGAACCGCGTGCGCGAACGCCTCGCGTACGAGCGAATCAAAAGAGAGCGGGCACTCTGGGAAACCTTGAGCGACGAAGATAAAAACACGGTCAATCGGCGCATTCAGGATTTTCTGGGAAGCGAGCAGTTTCAGGTGCTGAACGCCTATCGCCATGTGGCTTTACTACGGGATGGTCGGCTGGACTGGCGCTCGCTGGGCACGCCCACCGCAGGCACGCGGGAGACGCTCAGCCAGCGCGTGCGACAATTCCTTGAGCATGATGACCTGCTCCTGAAGCAAATCTCGCCCCGAATGATACTGGATAAGGCTGTGTCTGCTGGCACAAACGAGGTGTCGGTTAAGGACATCGTGGATGCCTTCTTCCGCTACACCCATCTGCCGATGGTGGAGAATGAGCAGGTGGTGTTTCAGGCGATTCGGCGCGGTGTTCAGGAGGGCGCGTTTGCTGTACGGGTGGGCGAGCGCGTGTATTACCAACAGCCGATTCCGATGGACGCGCTGAACTACGACGCCACACTGCTAAAGGAGCCGCCTGCTGGCTCTGCGGCTGAGCCGACACCCGAAGAGGCGCCGCCGGGGCGCGAGCCTGCCCAGCCAGTGGCTGTCAACGACGGTCATCAGGTTGAGCTGCTACCGCCGCCTGCGTCCACGGAGCAGCCCAGCTATCGGCGCTATAAACTGCGCGCCTCGGTGCCCAGCGCGAAGACCTATGAGTTGGTACAGGGCGTCCTGACCTCCCTCATGCGACAAGGGCTGAATTTCCGCTTCACCATCGAGCTGGAGGTGCAGGGGGCGATTCCCAAAAGCCTTGTGGACATCAGTATACGGGAAACGCTGAATCAGATCCAGGCGGAAGTTGAAACCGAGGAGAAGGAGTGAGCGCGATGCAGGGCGTGAGCCAATTGCCTGTGCCCATCGGGAGCATCGTCGAATCGAGCCACTTTCGTGAGCCAGTGCGCGTGGTGCAGGTACAGCCGTTCGGGGACGGCTTCTGGCAGATCTACGCGCAGGGCGTGCGTACGAAACAAGCCTACGACGGCATTTTCTCAGAGGCTGACCTTGCTCAGTGGCAGATTCAAGCGCCCCTGATGCGCGACTTTCAGGGCGACCCTGAAGCTTTTTTCCTGGGGATTGAGGCGTACCGCCTGCACTATGCCTATCTCTTTGACCCCCTGCTGGCAGTGAATGTGTCGCAAATAGACCCCCTGCCTCACCAGATTGAGGCGGTCTATCATTACATTCTGCGCCAGCCTGATGTGCGCTTCCTGCTGGCAGATGACCCCGGCGCGGGCAAAACCATCATGGCGGGGCTGCTGCTGAAGGAGCTGAAATATCGGGGTGTGGTGCAACGGGTGCTGCTGGTGGTACCGGGACACCTGAAATACCAGTGGCAGCGCGAGATGAAAGAGAAGTTCGGCGAACAGTTTGTCGTGGTAGACCGCAATGTAATGAACGCACACTGGGGACGCAGCGTGTGGCTGGAGCAGGACCAGATTATCACCTCGATGGACTACGCCAAACAGCCCGATGTGATGGCGACTTTGCACGAAGCGCACTGGGACCTGGTGATTGTGGACGAGGCGCACAAGATGGCGGCGTACCAGTATGGTTCCAAGACCGACAAAACCGCCCGCTATCGGCTGGGCGAACTGCTCTCGACGCGCACGCATGGGCTTCTGTTCCTGACCGCCACCCCGCACCGCGGCGACCCCGAAAACTTCCGACTGTTTTTAGACCTGCTCCGTCCGGGCTTTTTCGGAACGGTGAAATCGCTGCAGCAATCGATAGAACAGCGCGATAATCCCCTCTATCTGCGGCGGCTCAAGGAGGATTTAAAAGATTTTTCGGGACGCCCGCTGTTCCCGCCGCGCCATGTGTTCACGCGCACCTTTACGCTGAGCGACGCCGAAAAGGAGCTTTACAACGCGCTCACCGAGTATGTGGAGCGCGAGTATGGACGCGCGCTTCAGGGCGAGAACCGCAATGTGGCGTTCGCCTTGCTGATGCTTCAGCGACGCTTTGCCTCCAGCATCTACGCCGCGCGCCAGTCCCTCGAAAGACGGCTCAAGCGCCTTGAAGAGTATCTCCAGCTCGGAATCCGCTTCACCGAACAAGGGCAGGGCAAACTGCCTTACGACGAAGAGGAGCTGGAAGAGCTGGAAGAGGAAGAGCGCTTCAAGATTGAAGACGAGCTCCTTGAAAAGCTCACCAACGCCACCACGCAGACAGAACTTCAGCAGGAGGTGAATACCCTTCGCCATCTGGTACAACTTGCAAAACAAGCCGAGAAACAGGGCATCGAGACCAAGCTCAAGGAACTGCGCGAGGTGCTGGACGAACTGCAACTGCTTGGGCGCAACGAGAAACTGCTGATTTTCACCGAATCGCGCGATACGCTGGATTATCTGGTGAAGAAACTGCGCAGCTGGGGCTACAGCGTCACCGAGCTACACGGCGGCATGAACCTCGACGCGCGCATTCAGGCGGAACATGAGTTTCGCCACGAGACGCAGGTGATGGTCTCCACCGAGGCGGGGGGCGAGGGCATTAACCTGCAGTTCTGCTCGTTGATGGTCAACTACGACATTCCGTGGAACCCGAACCGCCTGGAGCAGCGCATGGGGCGCATCCATCGCTATGGGCAGACGCGCGAGGTGCATATCTATAACCTCGTGGCGCACGACACACGCGAGGGCGAGGTGCTGGCAACCCTGCTGGAAAAGCTGGAACGCATCCGCGAGCAGATGGGCACCGACCGCGTGTTCGATGTGATTGGTGAACTGCTGGAACGCGATTTGCGCGAGCTGATTATCGACGCCGTGACGAATCGACGCAACTGGCAGGAGATTGTGGAGTCGATTCGCGCCCTGCCTGACCGAGAGCTGATAGAGAGGGTGCAGCAAGCCACTCAGGAGGCGTTAGCCACACGCCACATCGACATGCAGGCGATTGTGGGGGAGGAGCGCCGCGCCCGCGAGAACCGACTCGTGCCTGAGTATGTGGAGCAGTTTTTTGAGCGCGCATGCCAGCATCTGCAAATCGGTGCGCGGCGCTCGCATGCTGGTCTCTGGAGCGTGCCGAATGTGCCTTTCGAGCTGCGCCATCGCTCCGAGGCGTTCAAACGCGCCTATGGTGAGGTGCAAGGCAGTTATCAGAGGCTGGCGTTTCGCAAAGAGCTGGCGCGTGCTTCGGGCGCCGAATTCATCGCGCCCGGGCACCCCCTGCTGGAGGCGATTGGCGAGCGCCTACGCGAAGCCAGCCACGACACCCGCCAGCGCGGCGCCACCTTCTACGACCCCGACGGCAAACTGGACGGCTGGCTCTACTTCTACAGTGTCGAACTCCGCGATGGCAACAATCGCACGGCTGCCCAGCAGATTGCCACAGTGTATGTGGCACAGGATGGCACATCGCGCCTCGTGCCCCCTGCAATCCTGTGGGACCTTGTACCAGCCCAGAATCCCCCCACAACGATTCCAGAGCCAGATACGGCTTCTATAGGGGCGTTTCTGATGCGGGAATTTGTGATGCCGCTCCGTGACGAGCTCAGCCGAACCCGAACCCAACTTGCTGAGATTAAACGCAAGTACGGTGTCGTTTCGTTGAATCGCCGAATTGGTGAACTGAACGATAAACTAATAGAATACTCCATGCGCGAAAACATCCCTGAGGCAGAAATTGCCAACACCCAGCGTCGCAAAGTGGAGGCGGAACAGCGGCTCGCCGCGCTGGAACAGGAAATTGAACGCGAGCAGAGCCTCTCTATGCAATCACCTGAGCTGCTGGGTGTCGCGCGGGTTCTCCCGAAGCCCCTGTCAGGAATGACGCCCGATGCCGAAGTGGAGGCAATCGGCATGCAGGTGGCGATGGAATACGAGCGTCAACAGGGGCGCAATCCCGTGGATGTCTCGGTGCAAAATCTCGGCTATGATATTCGCTCTGAAGCGCCCGACGGCACGATTCGCTACATCGAGGTGAAAGCACGCGCCCAAACAGGCGATATTGTGCTGACCCCCAACGAGTGGATTATGGCGCAGCGATTGGGCGATGAATACTGGCTCTACATCATCACCCACGCGAGCGAGCAGCCCCAACTCCACATGATTCAAAACCCTGCCAGCCGTCTCCAGCCCGAACAGATTCGGGAGATTGTGCGCTATCAGGTGCCTCAGAGCCAGTGGCAATCAGAGGCGCAACGCGCCTAAAAAGCGCGGGCGAGAGTCTGTCTCGCCCGCGCTCTGAATTTCCATACGACGGCGCCCCTTACTCCGGCGCGAACCACTTCCACACGCGCGTGGAGCCGCTGGGGAAAACCGCCACCATCATGTGGACGCCCCTGCTGTCGGTGTGGCGCTGTTCAATCAGGTAGTTGTCTAGCAAGATGCGCACGCGGTCGTCTAACGAATCGTCGGAGCGCCCCCAGATGAGGTTCTCGTTCGCCAGCTGAGACGCTTCCGCTGGCGAGGACCCTGTGAACAGGAACGCGCCCCGATCACGGTGTGGATAGTAGTAGCTGGAGCGTCCGCGCGTGCGAGCAGGGTCAAAAAACGAGCCGTTGGCTCCATACGGGTTCGGACAAGTGCCCCGCTTCCAGCACTCTGGCACATTGGGGCAGTAAATCACATTGTTGTCTTTGAGATACGGACTCAACACGGGGCGCGGACCGTTCGGCGTGGGCAGCTCGTTCGGGAACGCCGAACCCACCATCACGCAC
>FWWM01003521.1_pt1 | contig 11680 bp, 8 predicted proteins | sample 2228351 | NCBI WGS metagenome assembly FWWM01 (sample SAMEA103939774, study PRJEB20133) | metagenome | reverse complement strand
GCCGTCGCCCCCCGTCGGCAGGTCATCCTGCCGGCTGCCGAGGCGGCGGCACTGCCGGATTCGCCCGCCGCAGAGGGCAGGGCGGTGGTCACGGCCTTTGCGCCGGAGACAATCACCATCGAGCTGGCGGACAACCCGTCGCCCGCCATCCTGAGCATTGCGCTGCCCCATTATCCCGGCTGGCAGGCCGAGGTCGACGGGGAGGCCGTGCCGCTGCTGCGGGCCTACGGGGCGTTGAGCGCGGTGGTCGTCCCGGCTGGCGCGGCGCAGGTGACGCTGACTTACCGGCCCCTGACCTTTGCCGTCGGGGCTGTGGTCAGCCTGGTGGGGTGGGGCGGGCTGGGGTTGGTGGGGGGCGCATTGCTGTGGCGCAGGCGGCGGACTCGCCCAGGAGAGGTGACTGATGTTCGATACGAGTGAGTGGAGCGCGCGCCTGGTGCAGATGGATCGGCGGGCCAGGGCTGCTGGCCTGGGCCTGCTGCTGGGGCTGGTGGCCGGCCTGCTGGGGCTGAGCGTCGCATTGCTGGGGCCGGTGATCACGCTGGGCGGCGTGCTGGGCCTGGTGGCGGGCCTCTACATCCTGACCGATCTGGAGGCGGCGCTGTACGCCGTGCTGGCCGTGATCGGCCTGCTGCCCTTCGGCACGTTGCCGTTCCGAATCGGGCTGACCCCCACCTTTCTGGATATGGCGTTGGGGGCCTTCCTGGCGGTCTACCTGTTCCAGTGGATGACCGGGCGGCGGCGACTGTTCCGCATGACGCCCGTGCATGGGCTGGTGGCCGCCTTCGGGCTGGTGCTGCTGGCCAGCTTCGTCATGGGCCTGGGCCATGCCGTGCTGACGACCAACGTGCTGCGCCAGTTCGCCGAGATGCTGCTGGCCATCGCGGGGGGGCTGGTGCTGGTGGACGTGATCCGAGACGAGGCGATGTTGCGGCGGGTGATGCTGGTGGTGGTGCTGCTCGCCGGGGCGACGGCGCTGATCGGGCTGGGGCTTTACGCGCTGCCGGATACGGCCACCGAAGCCCTGCTGGTGCGGCTGGCTCCGCTGGGATACCCCAACGGCGGGGTGGTGCGCTACGTGGAGGACAACCCTGCGCTGGCGGAGCGCGCCATCGGCGTGTGGGTGGACCCCAACGCTTTCGGCGGTGTGTTGGCGGTGCTGGGGGCGCTGGCTCTGCCGCAGGTATTCGCGGCGCGTCCGGTTGGAGGGCGACGCTGGCCGGTTGTGGCGGCGTTCGGTGCGGTGGCGCTGTGCCTGTTCCTCACCTACTCGCGCGGCTCGATGCTGGCGCTGGCGGCAGCGGCGGCCTTCATCGCCATCATGCGCTACCGCCGCCTGCTGCCGATCCTGATCCTGGCCGGGGTGCTCGTCCTGCTGCTGCCGGTCACGCAGGACTATGTGGCGCGTTTTATCGAGGGCGTGCAGGGGGCGGACCGGGCCACACAGATGCGCTTCGGCGAGATCAGCGACGCGCTGCGGCTGATCGGACGCCATCCGGCTTTTGGGGTGGGTTTTTTCGGCACGCCGGAGCGGGACATTTACCTGGGGGTGGCCAACCTCTACCTGACCATGGCCTCGAACATCGGCCTGGTCGGCCTGGCCGTCTTCCTGCTCACCGTCGCCGGGCAGTTCCTCTACGGTTTGGGGGCCTGGAATCGTCCGGGGCGGCCTGCCGGTCTGGAGCCGTTCTGGCTGGGCGCCCATGCGGGGATCGTGGCCGCGCTGGCGGCGGGCGTGTTCGACCACTATTTCTTCAAGCTGGAGTTCCAGGCTTCTGTGACCCTGTTCTGGCTGGTCTTTGGCCTGGCGCTGGCGGTTTCGCACCTGTGGCGGGGGGCGGAGGCCCAATAACATAGCCACAACCCAGGAGGACGTCGCGGGGACGCCCTCCTGGCCCATCTGCTCTTTGGGGCGGGGTCGGTCAGCCGTTGAAGGCGAAGCTGTCGATGATCACCGAGAAAATGGTGTCAAAGGCCTGGTCGAACGCAGCGTCGGGGGCCTCCAGCCAGAAGACGTACTCCTGTGTCCCGATGGTGGTCACGAAGTACGCCCCCGCCGTGGGCAGCCCGCTGGCCGTGTTCTGGTAGGTGAAGCCCACCAGGTGCCAGGCTTCGTTCCCGATGTAGTAAGGCTCCGAGGCAAAGACCTCCACATCGCTCACATTGGGGTTCTGCTGGAGCAGGGTGAGGTATTGCTGCGCCAGTTGCTCATTGCTCAGCCCCTGGCGCTGGCTGGCTTTGACGGCGATGAAGGTTGTGGTGTCGCCCGGCGGGCTGTAAATCGCCCAATCCTCCACCTGGGTTTGCACCCAGTTCACCGGCACAGAGAAGGTGACCTGCCCACCTGCGGCGCTGGCCGTTACCCAGTTGCTGCTGCCCAGCGAGGCCTGGGTGTCAAAGAATGCCAGGCTGTCTACCAGCAACTCGAAGGCTGCTGAGGCGAGATCCACCGCGCTGGCCGGGGCGTCTACGTCGAAGCCGTAGCCGATCCCTTGCTGCGAGACGTAGATCGCCAGCACCGCGCCGACGCGCGGCTGGCCGTTGAAGGTGTAGGTGTAGTCCACGACGTAGGCGTCATTGCCGTTGAGCGTCACCTGTTGCTGGTTGACCAGTTGGGCATCCTGGAGCGTGTTCCAGCTATCGATGACCTGCTGGGCAACGTCCAGGCCGGAGCTGACCCCGTCATAGGGCAGCACGGTCAGCAGCACGCCGCTGGCGGGGTCGCCTGTGAACAGCCTGCCGCCCTCATCCGTCTGGACGAAGCGCGGCTCGATCCAGTGGGCCGGATAGCGAAAGCTCAGGCCGAACTCGATGTCGGTAAAGCCGCGCTGGGCGGTGTCCAGCCCCTCGTTGTTGACCTGGATGTCCAGCACATCCCGCGCGGTGGCCCCGCTGATGTTCTCGGCCACCACGCTGAGGGTGTAAGTCCCCGTCGGCGCGGGGATCAATCGATAGCTGAACGGCTCGTCGCCAAAGGTCAGGGTCGTGTCGGCTGGCCGCGTTTGTAGCCTGTTGTCGTCGTCCAGGTACAGCCAGTAGGGCTGGAAGCCATCGCCCGGCTTGACGGCCAGCTCGAACGGCACGGGGCCGCTGGGCGTCTGGCGGATGCCCCACACGCTGGTGACCTGCCTGGAGGCCAGGTCGTAGAGCAGTTGCGCGTCAATCGGCTGGCCGCTCTGCGGGATGAACCGCCCGTCTACGACCGCCGATTCCGGATTCTCACGGTGCTGGATGAGCAGGGCCGGTGTCTCCACCGTGCCGTCCGAGATCACGGGCATCTCGGTATCCCAGGAGAAGGTGCGTGTGGAAACGCCGTCGGCCCAGTCTGTGATCTCAGCCCCGTCGGGTGTGGTGGTCCGCGAGACCAGGCGCACGTAGTCCACCAGGACGCTGGTCCCGTCCTCGCGGTGCAGGGCCGCCGCGAAGGTCACGTCCACGATGTCCCGCCCGGCGATTTCCATCTGGATGACTGAGGGCTGGTGAATGCTGGCAACGTCCGGGTAGGCCCCCAGGATGCGGACCTGTGGCCCTTCGCTGACCGTCTGGGTGGCCGTGTTAAAGAAGGTGTCCAGGAAGGTCCGCCAGCCGTCCAGGTCCGGCGAGGTGGCGTCTGCATAGCGGGACGACAGGTTGTACTGGGAGTACGCGCTGCGATTGCGCGGAAAGTAAATGGCGATGCCACGGGATTCTTCCAGCACCGGGTTGGCGCGGTGGTAGACGGCCATCTGAGCGCCCACCTCAAGGACAGCCTGCGCCGCCTGGGCCACGGCGCGATCTGGCGAGAGGGCGCTGAGCAGCTCCATAAACTGCAAAAGATCGGCGGAGGACCACAGGTCGAAGTACTGCGGGTCGTCAAAGCCGCCAAAGACCAGGGTATTGTTGCGGGCGTCGCCGATGCTGCTCAGCACAGGGCCGGGGTTGGCCCGCACCGCAGCGGAGAAGCTGTTGATGGACTCCAGCACCGTGTCGGACTGTCGGAGGTCCACCATGCCCAGGTCGAAGACATCGTAATAGGTCACTACTTCGGTGTAGAAATGCATGAAGCTATCGACAAAAGCCCGTCCCAGGGCCAGGCCGTCCATCTCCGGGTTGCTGGCCAGGGCTTCCAGCGGCGTGGCGTACTCCCAGCCGAAGCCGGGGATCGTCTCCTGGGCAGCCACCCCGTACAGGCCGTAGGGGGCGACTGCCTGGTAAACCTCGATCTGACTCATCAGGCAGGCGTCGAAGCCGATCAGGTCCAGGCGCGCGCCGTTGTTGGCGGCGCTGATCTGCGAGAGCGCCTCTTCCAGCTCCAGCATGCTCAGGTCATCCTCGGCGGCTGAGGCGTCGGTAGCCAGGCCCAGCCAGGCCCCGCCGTGGTCCCAGATGATCAGGGCGTAACGGTCGGCGGGGTAGGCGCGCATGGCCCACAGCGCAAAATCAACCAGCGCTGTCGGATCACCGGTGTTGGTCTCCCCAACGCGCTGGACCACTTCCGAGTTGATGGTGTCGAAGTCGGTGTCCCGGTTGACGAAGAAGCGGCGGGTATCTGTCCAGTCGCCGTTGCTGCTGTCGTAGCCGGCGGCGCGGTCCATCTCCACGACGACGTTGACGGCGGTGGTGCTGCCCACCAGCTCCATCTCGTTGAGGTCACCAATGGCGAACTCCTCCAGGTCGTTGTCTGCGGCCAGGTAGATCATCAGCGTCCAGGCTGCCTGTCGCTGCATGGCCTGGCTGCTGCTGATCGGGGTTCCGGTGACGCTGGAGGAGACACCCGCCATCCACTGCTCGATGTGGGCCTGGGCCTCGGCCTGCGCGTCGGCGGGCATGGCTGCGTGAAACCTGGGGACTGTCGCTGAGGGGGGGGGGGGGGCTGTGCCCTGGATAGGTCCGTTGGGTACGGCCAGGGCGAGCAGGGCTACCCCGAAAAGGACAAAGCGCGCGGCTTTCATGGGCCTGTACTCCTGCGTGTTGGACATTGCTGAGGCGCTGTGGTTTCAGTCTAGTACACTTTGGGGACGGGCGCTAGAAGCCCTGGAGAGAGGCGCGTGACGGGAACAGCGGCCCTGCGGTCTTCGAGAAGTGAGCCTTGCCAAAGGTCCTCTTCTAAGGTACTATCGCCCACGCAAAGTTGCCTGGTCCCTTCCCCACAGGACCAAGCTTTCCGCTCTTGGGGCGCGTTCCGCCGCGCTTGAAGGGCAATCCCGAGGAAAGGAGGCAAGTACCTCGAATCATGCGTTCCTATGAGTTAACCTTTATCGTGCGGCCTGATGTCTCCGAGGAGGCCCTGCAGGGCATCAGGGAGCAGGTCCAGGGCTGGATTGAAGCGCAGGGTAACAAGGTCGTTCAGGTCGAAGCGTGGGGCCGTCGACGCCTGGCCTATCCGATCAACAACCAGCATGAGGGCCACTATTTCTGCTACCAGGTAGAGATAGCCCCTGAGACCATCGGCGAGATCGAGCGCAACCTCAAGCTGAGCGATAGCATCTTGCGCTATCTGCTGGTTCGTGCCGATAGCTAGCAGCCGGTGCCGAGCCAGCGTGGACGAGACGTACTGGTCATAAGGAGTGGGCGCAATGGGTCGCGGGCTTAACAAGGTCATGATCATCGGTCATCTGGGACGTGATCCGGAGATGCGATACACGCCGAGTGGCCGCCCGGTGACCAGCTTCAGCGTGGTGACGAGCCGAAGCTGGACCTCGGCGGAAGGAGAGCGTCGCGAGGAGGAGGAGTGGTTTAACGTCGTGGCCTGGGGACCCCTGGCGGAAATCTGCAAGTCTCACCTCAACAAAGGCCAGCAGGTCTACATCGAGGGGCGTTTGCAGACACGGGGCTGGGAGGACGAAACCGGCAAGCGCCATTACCGCACCGAGCTGGTGGCCAACGAGATGATCTTGCTTGGCGATCGTCGGTCCGCAACCGAGTTTAACCACTATGACTCGGCTGAACCCTCGGATGACGAGGAAGACTACGCCTTCTGAAGCGGTAGTGCAGCAATCAGCATCAAGAAAAGCAGGGAATAACCATGAGTGACAGAAACCGTAACGATATCGAAGAGCTTGAAGACGATATCGAAGAAGAAATCGAAGACGAGGAAGAAGAACAAGACGTGCGCGCATCCCGGCGGACGGCATCGCCTTCCCGCAGGGGTGGGCGACGGCCTATGGGACGGCGAAGACGAACCTGCCCCTTCTGTGCGGAAAACATACGCACTGTGAGCTACAAGGACGCAGATATGCTGCGGCTCTACATCAACGAGGAGGGCAAGATCCGTCCCCGCCGCCAGACTACTGTTTGCTCCAAACACCAGCGTAGCCTGGCGAGGGCCATCAAGCGGGCACGCCATCTGGCCCTGCTGCCTTTCACCGGGCATCACATTCTTGAGGTCTCGTGAGCAGCCCGTCGCGTGGCGGCGTTGGATTCGGCGAGTGTCGCGCGCTGCGCGTCTGTTTTTGCCGGTGCTACCTAGAGGAGAAGATCAAACCGTATGGCCAAGAAAGCCACCACGGGCGTTCCCAGCCGTCGCAAGCGCACCGCTGAGGAAGCACAACGACGGACTTACCTCTCTCGTGCAGAGCGCGAGGCGCGTGCCCAACGCTGGGTGTTGCTGGGCGTGGGGGCAGCACTGGGGATCATTCTGATCGTGCTGGTGGTTGGGGTTGTCTACGAGGGCTTTATTTACCCCAACCAGCCGGTCGCTGTTGTCAACGGCGAGACCATTACCACGGCGGCGTACCAGGCCAGAGTGCGCTTCGTCCGCTGGCAGATCGGCCAGCAGCTCCTCAATGTCGCGGCGCTGTACGGGGTGCAGGCACTCACCGACCAGAACAGCCCGTTCTACAGCCAGTATGTGCAGTTACAGCCCGGCCAGGAGTTCCAGATCGGTAACCAGGTGCTCAATGAGATGGTCGAGGAGGTCCTGATACGGCAGGAGGCTGACAGGCTTGGCCTGACGGTTGATGAGGCGCTCGTGGAGCGGCGCGTGCAGGAATACTTCGGCTACGATCCTGAGCCGCAGACGCCAACCCCGACGCCTGAACCAACGGTGACGCCCACGCCGATCGTTTCGCCCACGCCTTCGCCGACGCCCACTGCTTCTCCAACGCCGGAAGAGACGGCCACCCCGACCCCAACCCCGTTGCCGACTTCGACTCCATCGCCCACCCTGACCGCAGACGAGCGACGTGACCGGTTCGAGGAGGTGGTGTCCAGCTTCTACAGCGAGGCTACCACGATTTCCGGATTGAGCCGTGAGCAGGTGCGGGCCATCTTTGAGGCGGACGCCTTGCGGGAGCTGCTCTTCGAGGAGGTGACGGGCGAACTGCCCCGCATCGAGGAGCAGGTGGATGCCCGGCACATCCTGGTCAATACCGAACAGGAAGCCCAGGATGTGCTGCTGGCATTGTCTGAGGGGGAGCCGTTCACCGAGCTGGCGCGCTATGCTTCCTCCGATACTGCCAGCGCCCGCAACGGCGGCGAGTTGGGTTGGACCGGGCCTGGGCGCTTCGTCGAGGCGTTTGATGATGCCGCTTTCAACGCGGAGATCGGCGCGATCGTGGGGCCGGTGGAAACCGATTTCGGCTTTCACATCATTCAGGTGCACGATCGCGAGGAGCGGGAACTGACCGACGAGCAGTATGACCGCAAGCGGCAGGAAACCTTCGACGAGTGGTTGAGCAATTTACGTGCTGAGGCAGACGCCAATATCGAGATCTTCGACTACCTGGACCGTACCCCGTCTGATCCGACGATCTTCGATCTCGGTCTGGCGGCGGTGGGTCCCTGATGTGTGATAAACAGAGCGCTGCCCCTGGCTCTACGGAAGCTGGAGCCGGGGCAGCGCGCAGGCAATCGCTCTTGACCCTCACTGTTTGAGGGGCTATAATGGCAGCACAAATCGGGGTGTGGCGCAGTTTGGCTAGCGCGCTTGCATGGGGTGCAAGAGGTCCCCGGTTCAAATCCGGGCACCCCGACTTCAAGATAGACTCTCGTTTCTCGGCATTGTCCACGACAAGCCTTGTGAACGAGCTTATCTGGCAGCTTCACCTGCTGACGCAGGGTGAGGCTGTTTCTTTTTGGTGGCCCAAGCCTGACGTGGCAGTTTTTCCTGGCAGGTCCTGATCACTTCCCCTCCCAAACAAGATGTAAGCCCTAACAGTCCAAAGGAATAGCAGTCAGAGTTAGCCTGATACCTGCGAGCTATGTGACAGCGCGCACTAGGTGCCGGGCTTTTAGCGCTCTTGTCGATCCAGACTTTCACCTGCGCGCTTCAAGTCTCGGCGCATCTCAGTGCAAAGGTCAGGTTCTCCCACACATAGAAGGCGAAAATTGGCCCGAAATTGGCTGAATCTCGGCCCCATTTGGAACATTAGATTCCAATTGGCCGGTATGCTGAAAGTAGAGGGGCAACCCCTGGCAATCTGAAGTGGATCAAACGTGGATTAGGTATGTCTGACTACACATACTTCCTCACACTCTCTCCGGCCAGCCTCAAGCGTGTGCTGGACGCCATCCGTGCTGCGCGCCCGATTCCCAGGAATCCGGTGCAAGCTTCACTGTTGTTCCAAAGTTACCGGTCAACTCGTGGGCTTGCTGCTGGTTCGGCTGCCGCAGACCTGGCGCTTATAGAGCTGCTCAATGCAGAGATCATCCAGAGTCTTCACACCCAGCGACGGCACTACTTGCTCTCACCCCCCAGCACTGATCAGGTGCTGGCCCAGGCGCTAGAAGCGCTGGCGCTTGATTTTCGCCAGCAATGCCCTGAACTTGAAGCGTGGAGCCTCCTGTTCTTCCGTTATGTTCGGGTGGACCTGTGTCTATCCTGGGAGCAGATCGCTACAACGACCGCACAGACCCGGCGGACCTTGCGTCGGAGGCAATTGCGCGGACTCCTCAGGCTTACTTATCAAATCCTTGAGCGTAATCGGCGCGCACGTGGCGAATTAAGCATTTTTCCCGAAATTGTGTTATTATAAGGCGCACTCATGGAGGGAACTCATGGCGAAAGTGTCTGAAAGTACCAAGCGCGACCGTCTGGAACGCATCGAATTGCTGTTGCGGCGCTATCCCGACGGCCTTAAAGAGGCTGAGATCGCCGACATGCTGAATTTCGAGCGGCGAACCACCAACAACTATCTGCAAGAACTCTACGCGCAGGGAAGAATCGAGAAAGAGGGGGCGTTGTGGTATCTGCTGCCCTACCGCTCCATGGTACTGCGCAAGTTCGAGCTTCAGCCTGAGGAGGCCATGGTCCTGTACCTGGCCGCCAGGCTGTTTGTGAAGCAGTGCGACCAACGTAACGGTGCGGCAGAGCTGGCCCTCCTGAAGCTGGCGGATGTCCTCAGCAGTGATATGGGTTTGGGCGACGACCTGCGGCAGGCCGCCAGAGAACTGGTCGAGCGGCCCCATGCACCTGGCTATGAAGACGTTTTTCGCACCGTGATGCGGGGCTATATCTATCGCCGCAAGGTGGAGATTGGCTATGCCCCGTATCGAGGAGAGCCGTTTGAAACGGTCATCTCCCCTTATCTGCTGGAGCCGTCGGCCATCGGCTTCGCCACGTATGTGATCGGCCACAGCAGCATCGTCAACACATTGCGAACCTACAAGATCGAGCGGATCAGATGGGCAAGGCTCTTGCATCGGCAGGAGTACACCGTGCCCGCAGATTTCCCCGGCCTGGAATTGCTGCGCAACGCCTGGTCGATCTACTACGGCGACGAAGTGACCCGCGTGGTGTTGCGCTTCCACCCGGATGTTGCCCGGCGGGTGCAGGAGACCCGCTGGCATCCCTCGCAGCAGCTCGCCTGGGATGAATCACAGCCGGGCTACCTGTTGCTGACCGTTGAGGTCGCCGACACGACCGACTTGAAACCCTGGATTCGAGGGTGGGGGGCCAACTGCGAAGCGCTGGAGCCGCCCGATCTGCGCGACGAGTTGATGGGCGAGGCCCGCCAGCTGGCGCATCTCTACGGTTGGCGTACCACAACAGGGGGAGGGGGAGAGAACCAGGACGGACCCGATCATAGCCGATTTCGCGACATTTTTGGGAGGTAAGTGATGACCCAGGATAGTCATCTCTGGCCGCATCAAGTTCGCGTGTTTGACCTGTTAATGGCCGGGAAAAATGTTATCTTGCAAGCGCCTACCGGTTCTGGCAAAACCCGCGCTGCGTTGTATCCCTTCCTGTATGCGCTTGATCCAGGAACGGCGTATCACGACCGTTTTCCTCACAAGTGTATCTATTCGGTGCCGATGCGCGTGCTGGCCAAGCAGTTTTATTCTGAGTACCGGCAGACAACGGAGCGCTATGGTCTTCGATACGGTCTGAAGATCGCCACGGCCATCCAGACCGGCGAACAACAGGAAGACCGCGAACTTGCCGCCGACCTGATCTTCGCCACCATCGACCAGACCCTGAGCAGCTTCCTGCTTGCGCCCTACAGCCTATCCCGGCGCAAAGCCAACATGAACGCGGGGGCCGTGCTGTCCTCCTACCTCGTCTTTGACGAATTCCACCTTTACGACCCCCAGTCCACCCTGCCCACCACCCTTGAGATGCTCCGGATGCTCAAGGGCATTACGCCGTTCATCTTGATGACGGCCACCTTCAGCGCGGACATGCTGGGCGCGCTGGCAGAGCTCCTCGACGCTGAAGTCGTGCCGGGCAACGAAGCCGAACGGGAGCAACTCCGCGACCTGGAGCCGCAGCAAAAGACGCGGCGTTACCACGCGATGGAACAGCCGCTCTCCGCCGAGGCCGTGCTCGCCCACCACCGCCAACTGAGCCGCCAGAGGCGCTCGCTGGTGATCTGCAATACCGTGGACCGGGCGCGTCACCTGTACGAGGCAATCAAGGCCCAGGCGGGCAAGGGTGAAGAAGTAGTGCTGCTGCACAGCCGCTTCCTGCCTGAGGACCGCAACAGAAAGGAGGATTCGATTCGGGAGCGGTTCGCCAGGGGGAACGAGGACGGCAGCATGATCGTCGTCGCCACCCAGGCCATCGAAGTGGGTCTGGACATCACATCCGCTGCCCTGCACACAGAGCTGGCCCCCGCCAATGCCGTCATCCAGCGGGCGGGTCGTTGCGCCCGCTACCAGGGCGAGGAGGGCGATGTTTACGTTTATCGCTTTAGCCAGGATGTGAACGGCGAAACCATCGACCTGTGCGAGAAGGTCAACCCCTACCGGAAACAGGAAGGGGTGTTCCAGGCCACCTTCCAGCAGTTCCAGCAATACTCCGGTCAGAGGCTCGATTTTGCCGCTGAGCAGGCCATTCTTTCGGCGGCGCACGGCGAGCAAGACAGGCAGACCATCCTTGATCTGCAAATGAATCAATTCGACTGGCGGCGTCAGATATACGCCGTGATGCGCGGGGATGGCTATGCCGATGCCGGGAATGTGATTCGGGAGGTTTTCCAGCAGCAGGTCACCATCCATTCTGATCCGGATAAGCTGCTTGACTCGCCGTTTGACGCGCCGTCCTTCGGCCTGCATCCGGGCACGGTGCGGCAATACGTCAAGGCCTGGCTGGAGCAGGGCGACGTGGAGTGGGCGGTCAAGTACCTGCGCGAAGTGCCCGACCCGGAACAGGCCAATCGTTCCGTGTACACCTGGGAAGAGGTCTATACGCCGGAAACCGTCCAGGGGGCCAAGCTGATCGTCGTCAATCCGGCGCTGGCGGCCTATAGCAAGGAGTGTA
>FWWM01015421.1_pt1 | contig 11683 bp, 11 predicted proteins | sample 2228351 | NCBI WGS metagenome assembly FWWM01 (sample SAMEA103939774, study PRJEB20133) | metagenome | reverse complement strand
GTCACCAGGAGCAGACTGAGGTGGACGGGGCTCTGTGTGCCGGTGGAGAGGGAGAACTCGACCAGCGGGGAGGTGGCGACGAGCAGGGTCAGGGCGGCCGGCATGCTGCGGAAGGCCAGCAGCCCCAGAAAGAATGCACCCAGGCCGGCGGCCATGTAGAAGGGGGAGAGTGGGGGACGGTAGCCGAAGAGCAGGCTGAGGGCAAGGACGCCAAGCACGATCAGCAGACGCAACGCCGGGTCTCGAAAGCGCATCAGCCGGGAGCGCCAATCGGCCAAGGTCCGCTCCCCTCTCATCGCGCACACTCCTCGACCAGCGTGAGAAAGACCGGCAGGGTGCGCTGCCAGTCGTAGCGCTCCATGACCCATTCGCGCCCCCGCTTGGAAAGGTCGGCCCATAGAGAGCGGTTGCGGAGCAGTTCGATGACCGCTGCGGCGAACTCGGCAGGGCTGTCGGCCAGGAGGAGATGCCGGCCGTCCTCGACCTCCAGTCCCTCGGCCCCTTTGCGCGTGCTGACCACGGGCGTGCCTAACGCCAGCGATTCCAGGATCTTGAGCCGCGTGCCGCCTCCTCGGCGGATAGGCACCACCGTGGCCCAGCTCGAAGCGATCCACGGCCGCACGTCCTCGACCCAGCCGGTCAGGTGCACAGGCCCGGGCAACGGCAGCGGCGGCCACGGCACGCCGTCGCTGCGGCCGGTGATGGTCATGGCTACGTCTGGCTCCTTCTCGCGGATGCGGGGATAGACCTCTTGGACAAAGAAGCAGGCGGCGTCATAGTTAGCCGGGTAGGAAAGGGCTCCGGGGAAGATTAACTGGCCCCACCTGCGCTCGGCGGTGACGCCGGCATAGTAGGCGCCGTCGATGCAGTTGGGCAGGATGGCGGTCCTTCGGTAACGGGGAGCGGCCTTGCGGAGGAGGGCCAGTTCCTCTGCCGAGACGACGGTGCAGGCCCGGAAGTGGGGCAGCAGACGGGCCACATAACGCCTGGTCTTGAACCAGGTCAGCGCCTGGCGCAATCGCCGCAGGTGCAGCAGCCCTTGCCCGGCCGCAGGGGCCAACGCCCCCAGTTCCAGGTCGTCCAGGAGGGCAGGCAGCGGGTCAAACTCCTTCCGGTAGGCCGCCATGGTGATCTCGGAGGCGATGACCAGATCGTAGGGTTGTCGCTGTACTTGTTCGCGGATGGTCCAGGCCATCTGCGGCGAGTGCATGTCCAACAGCGCTCGCGGCGTCGGTGAGAAAAAGCCGGCCAGTGCCCGCGCACTGTAGGGGGAAAACGGTTTCCAGGGCACGACCCGGATGTCGGCGCAGTAGCGGCGCAGGGCGCGTGCGTCCTCCTGCCAATCTACCCGGTCGCAAAAGGTTACCAGGTCCACCCGATGTTTTTCGGCCAGGCCGGCCAATAGGTGGGAGATGCGCAGTTTGGAGCCGTTGTCGGCGGGGTGGGGGAACCAGGCAGAGAGAAAGAGGATGCGCACCTATTCCTTCCCGGCCATGGCGATAGCGTAGGCCTCTTCCTGGGCCTCGACGATGCGCGCCCAATCGAAACGGGCCACGGCCGTGCGGCGGGCCTCTTTTCCCAGCCGCGCGCGCCGGCCGGGGTCGCCGAGCAGTTCAACGACCGCCCGGGCCAAGTCGGAGGCGGAGTCGGCCTCCACCAGGTCCTGGCCGGGGCGCAGGTCCAGCCCTTCGCTCCCTAGCGGCGTGGAGACGATGGGCATGCCCATGGCCATCGCCTCCAAGATCTTCAGCCGGGTGCCGGCCCCGAAGCGCAGCGGGACAACGTACAGGGCGGCCTGGGCGTAGTAGGGGCGCACATCGGGTACGGTGCCGGTCACCTGGACGCCGGGCCGGCCGGCCAGGGCCTGCACCTCCGGCGTCGGGTCCCGCCCGACGATGAGCAGCCGCGCCGCGGGAACGGCTTGCCGGACCTGGGGCAAGATTTCGTCGCAGAACCAGGTCACGGCATCCACGTTGGGCGGGTAATCCATGCGCCCGCAGTGGAGCAGGACGGGTTCATCGCTGTTTCGGTCTGCCGGCCGGAACGCTTCGGTGTCCACGCCGTTGGGGACGACGACGGCGGGCACCTCCGGGACGTGGCGGCGGAAGTAGGCGGCATCGCGCTCCGAGACGCAGGCCAAGGCCCCAAAGCGGCGCGAGATTTCGATCTCGAAACGGCGCCAGCGCCGCCACTCCAGGTAGGCGCGGAAGCGTCGCCACCAGGGCTTCCGGCCGGCCCGCTCGAGCCCCCGTCGCTGGCCCTCGGCCTCGACGTTGTGGTGGGTCAGCACCGCCGGCAGCGGAGAAAGTGCCCCGGCGTACTGGGCCAAGTAGAGTTGGTCCACGTGGACGACGTTGAAGGCCCGCTCCGCGGCCCAGCGGCGCAGCGATGCGTCCAAGGCCGGCGCACGGTACTGCGCAAGCGAAACAGGCGTCCGGCGAAAGAGGCCGGCGGCCTTGCGGGGGAGAGTCCGTGCCGGCATCTGCGGCCGGCCAAAGGCGAGGACCTCATGGCACATGTCGTACAGTGCCGCCAGCCGCTCCCGGTCCTGCTCGGCATCGGCAAAGGTCGCCAGCGTCACCTCGTGCCGCCGGGCCACCTGCTTGAGGATGTTGTAGGTGCGGATGCGCCCGCCGTCGTTGGGGGGGAAGGGGGGCTCCAGGGCCAGGAAGAGGACTCTCATGCTTGCTCCGGCAGGTACCCTTGCAGCCGCAACCATCTCTCCGTCTCGACCATGGCCCGATCCAGGGGCCAGGCCGAACGGTAGCCGAGGCGCTCGCGGGCGCGGGCCGTGTTCACCTGGGCCCGCCGCCCGTACATGCGCACTTCCCAGCGGCCGAGTTTGTAGAGCGGGCCGGCGATCTTGCGCCCGGCCTGCAGGGCGATCAACAGCGCCAGACGCAACCCGCCGATGGGCCGGCGCTTCCCGCGCAGAAGGGCGATGCAACGGTCCAGCGCCTGGGTCAGCCCGCTAGTGGCCCATGCCTGGGGCACCGGCCAGGAAGGGAGCCGGCAGCCGACCATGCGCGCGTAGGCCCCGTAAAAGTCGCGCCAGGTTGTTCGCTCTGCGGAGGAGATGAAAAAGACCTCGCCCTCGATTCCCGGGACCACGGCGGCCAGGAGCAGCGCGTTCACCACATCGTCCACGTAGACGACGTTGGCCACCCCATCGCCCCGGCCCAGGAGCGCCAGGCGGTTCTGTCGGAGGCGCACGATGGGATCCACCGTCCACCAAGACGAGCGCGGGCCGTAGACGATGGTCGGGCGCACGATCACGGCCGGCAGGCCGTGATCGTGGTGGGCGGCGCGAACGCGCTCTTCGGCTTCCCATTTGGTCCGGGCGTATGGATCGTCGCCGGGCCGCGGCGGGGTGGTCTCGTCGGCGCCGTCGGGGAAGGCGGGACCGAGCACGGCCAGGCTGCTAACGTGGACGAAGCGGGCCACGCCGGCCTGCCGCGCCGCCGCCAGCATGTGCTCCGTTCCCGTGACGTTGACCCGGCGCATCTCTTCGACCTCGCCGCCGAGCAGGGCGGCGCAGTGAAAGACGACCTCGCAGCCGGCCAGGGCGGCCGGTAGGCTCTCCGGTTCGGTGACATTGCCGGGCACGAGTTCGGCCTGCGTCCGGCCCGGCCAAACCGCCCCCCGCGGGCTATGGACGAGCGCGCGCACGACGGCCCTTTCCTCCACGAGAAGGCGCTCCACCAGCCGGCCGCCGATGAAGCCGCCGCCTCCGGTGACCAGCACCCGCCGCCCCTGCAGCCCGCCTACCATGTTTCCCCCGGCAGCGGGGCCTGCGCCGGCAGCGGCCGGCCGGCTTTCAGGGCGTAGGCCTGCTCGACCAGGCCGATCGTGCGCGCCGCTTCTTCCCCGGATGTGCGCGGCGGGTCTCCCCGGCGGACGCTTGCGGCAAAGTCGGCCAGTTGGGCGGCCATCAGAGAGACGTAATCTTGGGGAAAAGGAGCGGTGATGGTCACGGGGCCAAGCGCCCGGCCGGCCTTGCTCCGGCCGGCGTAGAAGGTCAGGCGGTTGGTGTCGTAGAGCGGGGCTTCGGCCCAGCCATCGCTGCCTTCCACGCGCAGCCGGTTGGCGGCCTCGCAGGTGCGGGTCACCCAGACCTGGGCCGTGGCCCCGCTGGCCAGGCGCAACGTCAGCCGGGCGTTGCTCTCCAGCCCCCCCAGGGCGTCGTCCCTGTACGCTACAACCTCGGCGTCGCCCAGGAGCCACTGCAAGGTATCGAGGAGGTGCACGCCGTTTTCCAGCAGCACGCCCCCGCCGCTATGGGCGCGCTCCCAGGCATAGCCGGTGCGGGCCGGCCAGTTGAAGGGGAAACCGTCCTCCGCCCGAACCGAGACGACCTGTCCGAGGCCCGCGCCGGCCAATAGGTCCCGCAGCGCCTCCAGGTTCCAGGCAAAACGGCGGTTGTGGCCGGCGGCCAGGATCGTTCCGCCCTGGCCTGCCGCTTGGACCAATGCCTCGGCCTCGGCGAGGCTCGGGGCGAGCGGCTTTTCGCAGAGCACCGGCTTGCCCTGCCGCAGGATGTCGCCGCCGATGGGCCGGTGCAGGTGCGGCGGTGTGGCCAGGAGAAAGGCCTCGGCCTCCGGCAGCACTTCCCGGTAATCGGCCGCCACCCGAGGCACGCCGAAACGCCGGGCCAGCGCCGCAGCGTGCTCCAGGTCGGGGTCGGCCAGGGCCACGACCTGGACCTCGGGGACGCGCTGCGCGGCCGGCAGGTGGAACTGCTCGACGACGGCGCCGCAGCCGACGATGACGAGACGCAACGGGTTTTGCATCAAGGGGTCAACTCCAAGGGAGGTGTGCGCTCAAATCGAGTGCAAGGTGAAATCCGTCATCAACAACCGCGCGCTGGCTACTCCCGACAGAAACTGACCCACTTCGGCAGAACGTTCCTGGTCCAGCAGCCGCTCAAGCCAGATATTCGTATCCACCAGATACATCAATCACCTCGCCAGGCCAATGCTTGCCGCTGTAACTCAAGTGAGGTGTATTGCTCTCGATAATCACGTAATGCACCTGCCCAGTCCTGCCGTAATGCCCGCTTTTCACCACGACTTCGCTTGACCAGCAAGAATTCGAAAGTCACGCACCTCAGCATGCATGTCGGGCGGCAACTCTTGCACAAGCTCTTGGAGTGGTTTCGTTATTGCGTTCATAACACCTCTCCTCGTCTGAAACATCAACTACCACAAGTCTAGATGCGCTTGTTTAGCATCCAATAGGACCACCGGGGAACCCAATAGTTGCCACCATCCTACTACAAATGCGCGTTCAACGCAACTGGTCGGGCGATTGGCTGTCACGGTCGTTTCATGCTCGGCCAGTTCGGCAATCCCTCGACGTCGCTTTATTGCCCTTCTTGGGCAATGTGATAGACATCATACTCTCCCACAGATAGGACCAGCCGGCTTCTTTCCGCCCACGGAGTGGGCGGGCAGGTAATATATTGTTTAGCCTGAGAACCGCAAATGATATAGTCCAACTCGCTCGGCAACTGGTCGCCGTGCCAGATCAGGTCATGCAGCGGGGCACCCAGCAGGAAATCCAGTTCCCGTTCGCTGGCCGCGATCCGGGCCGGCTGTGCACCTTGCTGCCGCAGATAGGCAACCACCTGTTGCGGGCTGTCTTCAACGTCAAGTATGACCTGGCGGAACAACGATTTGGTCGGGTTGAGCAGAAGGAGGACGAGCAAGAGCGCAACGGCTGCCGTCCGCCACTGGCCGGCCCAGAACTCCCGAGAACGCCAGTTCTTGAGGATCTGTGACCACTTTGGTAGGACCAATCCGTCACCAAGGTCGTAAAGAAGTCTCGCCAGGAAAATGCTCAATACGAAGAACCCGGGAAGCGCGTGTCTGGCCCGCCCGAGTGTGGAGAAGATGTACCAACCCGTCCACAACACGCCAAATGTGAGCAGAAACCCCTCGACGGACCGTTTCGGCCCCTGTCTTGCAGAGATTGCCGAGATTACAGCCACAACGATAGCAGGCAGTCCAAAGATGACGAACCCGGAATGGGCCAGTCCTCCGATGCGGCCCAAGATAACGGAGGGAGTGAAGACAAGGCCGGCAGTCTCCGGGGAATAGTTCGGCCAGCCCAGGATGTTCCGTTGGAGCAAGATGCCCGGTCCCACGGTCAGAACCTGGTAGGAAAGCCACAGGATGCCGGGAACCAGAGTCCCTGCCAGGGGAAAGAGCCGCGTTCGCCATCCCCGCCAATCGAGCACGCTCCACACGAGAAAGGCAATGGCGATGAGCGCATACATCGGTTTGCTCTGAACGGCCATCCCCCACGACAGGCCGGCCAGGACGAGGAGCCAACTGCGCGGGCGTAATGAGGACAGGGCCTGGCCCCATAGCCAAACGCCCAGCAGGAAGAAAAAGAAGCCGGGGACTTCGCCGAGAACGTAGCGGGCGTGGGTGACCGGTTCGAAGGGGAAATCCTTGGAGAAAGGATTGTCCATCGCCCCGGTGAGAAAGAGGGCGCCGGCCAACCCGGCGACCTTCCAGTTGTAGAGCCGATCGGTGACCAGGAAGAGCATGAGGACGGCCAACAGCAGATACACTCCCGTTACAAGCCGTCCCTGGACCAGTCCGGTACCGAACAGTTGGAAACTTGCCGCAACGGGGAGCAGCACGGCCGGACCGGTGCTGACCTCGGGCGGGAAAAATTCGAAATCGCCGGCGGCGGTGGGTAAGCCATAACTGCCGAACCGGGCCATGTTAGCAGCGAGAGAGAGATAAATCCCCTCATCGAACGGGAGCGCGTACTTTGCCGTTCCCTGAAGGTACAGGCCGAGGTTGAAGAATGCCAGGAATGAAGTCAAAAGCAAGAGCACCAGAAGGCAGATCGATCGCGCCAGGCGAGTTGTGTGCATCTATTGTCCTTTCTGCACCCGCCGCACAAAGCCCTCCAGCCGGGGCAAATCGAGCCGCCGCAGCAGCCGCTCGGTGTCGTGCCAGATGCGCCAGGCCAGCCGACCCGCGCCGGCGCGGATGCGCGCTTCGCGCAAGTGCCGGCTGGGCGGCGGAGGATCGCCCAGGGGTTGGATCGTCCCAAGGTCCGGCCAGGGCCGGCGCAACGCCCGGCGCGCGCCGGCCAGGAGCGGCACATCGCGCGGTCGCAACCCCAGCAGCCGCGCCGCGGCGGTGTCCACGGCCAGGGGGTCGCTTCCCACCAGGATCGGTCCACCGGTGGCGAGTTCGAAGCGGTCCACTTCATCCCAGCGCCACACCTGCCGGGCGTCCAGAATGCACAGGTCCGGCGGCCAGAGGCGCAGCAGGAGCGCGGCCAGCTCCGGGCGCATCGGCTGCAGGTCGGGCCGGCCGGCTCCGGGCAATAGCCGAGGAGCGCATCCAGACAGCCGACCATGCGCTCCGTCGGGTGTGTGCCCAGGGCGGCGACGACGACCAGCATGTGGGCAGAAAAGGCCGCCGCCGGGAGTTCTACCGGAAAGGGCAGGGCCGGCTCGGCGATGGTCCAGCGCGGCGCGGCGGCCAGGTCGAGGTGTCCCCAGGGCGGGCCGTAGCCCAGGCGCTCCAGGGTCTGGGAGGGCACCCGGTCACCGCAGTAGACGACCGTGGTTTCCTCCGGCGGCCGGCCCAGCCGGCGCAGCACCTCGGCGGCGAGCGCGGCCGGCACGGCCGGGGAAAGCCCGAAAGGGCCGGCCTCGCCCAGGGAAGGGCGGAGCAACACGTACCTGGAGGCGGGTTGCCGGGACTCACTTCCGCAAAAGAATCGAGGATTTGGACGGACGAGGTTCGTGTGCTCAAAACCGCTTTACCGGCCTGCTGATGACATTTTCCTCACCAACCTGAAGAGACCGGGGTATCCGGCCAGAAAATTATGACTTCCAGATAATATCCGAGTGCCCTAGTAGATTTTTGGCTTTCCATCGGTGGAAAACCTTTGCTCCCATAACGCCCGAAGGCGACGCCAGTCCCCTGTCAGGTGCGTCTCCCCCAGGAGACGCCCCAGGTAAGCCAGGGCGGAGCAAAGAGAGGAGGCCCCCTGCGCTCGGTCGTATCTGAGGTAGGCGAAGAGGCTGTGTCCAAGGTGGCGGAAGAAATCACGGGTATGTACGGCGATGGCGTGCAGGTTCGCCGGTTGCAGATGGTTTTCTATCTCGGCCATCATTGCGTCCGAGATGCCCTGGCTAAAGACTCTGTGGAGCAGCCAGCGGAAATTCATCCGCCTTCCCAGATCGTGGTACATCACGGCCCTGGGCACAAAGGCCACCCGGTAACTACGACGTCGTATCTCTCTCAGTAGGGGAACGCCTTCACTAGCTGCAGGGCTACAATGGACGAGATCCAGGCCGAGGAAACCTCCAGCTTCCTCCCAGACCGTTTTCTCCATGGCAAAGTTGAATTCGGGGACATGTTCATTTTCTAATATTCGCGTCTGGTAGCCCAGATGGCTCGTGGATCCCAGATAAGGTTCCAAACGCGGGGACAACCAGGCCGGCCGCTTGTGGCCCAGGGCAAGAAGCACCAGGCCACTGACGGCAACGACCGCCGGGTCCAGGTCGAATCCGCTCATCAGATGCCCCAGCCAATCCGGCCCAACGTTGCAATCGTCGTCGCAATAGGCCAGATAGGGAAAGCGTGTTTCCTGTGCTCCCCGGTTGCGGGCGTAGGTGATTCCAACCCGTGGTTCAAGAATATGGCGTAGAGGTACCGGCGAGGTGGGAATCAATCCCTCAACGACCCGGCGTGTGGCATCGGTAGAATTGTTGTCCACAACGAGGATTTCAAAGGCATCGCGTGGGTAATCCTGGGCCATAAGCTGGGGCAGAAGGTGGGCCAGTTGCTCGGCCCGATTGCGGGTCGGAACGATGACACTGACCGATCGAACCGTGATCATTTTTCTGTTCCGGTCAGAAACCGGGCGAGGGAACGAACAAGCAAAGAACGCACTCCCCGGTTGGTCAGGTGTCGGGGATCGTACCGCAATGCTTGGAGCAGATATTTCCGACGCGCAGCCCAATCTTTTCCCCGGTGCGCTTCAAATGCCCAGTCCAGATAAATCCGGGCCAGGTTACGAGCCAAGCGCGAAGGGAAGCGATATGGAGCAGGGCCTATCCATTTCATCCGAGCCCGTTCGGCAGCCTCTTGTTGCCGTATCGGACCGTATTGGCTGCTCAGGGAGGCCCGGTGTTTTCGGTAGTAATAGAGCGGTTTAGGCAACCGAGCCATCCGAAACTGCCGGTACACCCGAAGCCAGTAGTCATAGTCCTCGGCCGGTGCAGCAGCAGAATCGTATTCGCCGACGACCTCGTAAACAATGCGGTGGTAGAGGAAGCAGGCGTTGATACAGTTGAATTCGGGGAGAAAGGAAGGAGAGGGCAGATACACCCGTTCGGTGATATTGCCCTCTTCGTCGATATTCCAGTAGTCCGCATAAACAAAGGCGATATCGGCATGTTCTAATAAGAATGAGACCATTTCCTCAATAGCCGTTGGAGCAAACCGGTTGTCGTCCGAGGTCCAGGTCAGGAATTGCCCGCTGCTGTGAGCAAAACCGTTATTGAGCGAACAGACTAGTCCCTGGTTTACAGAGTGGCAGATTTTTTTTACTCGTGGGTCGTTCACTTCCTTAAGGATAGCCGGGGTCTCATCTGAGGAACCATCGTTGACAATGGTCAGTTCGATGTCCCTGTAACTTTGAGACAGACAGCTGGCGATCGCCTCCCGGATGTATCTGGCCCCATTATAGGTGGGAAGCACAATGCTTACAGTGGACATTGCCTATCTCCCGGATTGGACAAACAGTTTCGCCTGGGCAAGAAGACTTGCCATACCTTCCGAAGCCGGTCGGCTATCGTGGGGCGGAACCCGGCTTCGAAGGTGGGTAGAATTCCCCGATTCAACAGCCAGGATAGATCGCCTTCCTGAGAAAGAGCGTTCTACTTCCTCGTCGGGATCGAAAGGCAGGATCGGGCCAGTACGATGAACATCCCGCGGTCCAGCAAGCGCGGCTCGTTCTTGAACACCTGCCAGAGCATGGAGAACATCGTTCCCCGGTCTTGGCGCAGTCGGGCTTCGAAGAAGAGCCTTTTGGCCGCGCTGGCACGGGCGAATCGGCGAAAGGGTCGGAGCGGCGTGGCTTCGGGCGGCAGGTGATCCCAGAGAAAATCGAGCAACGCCAGGGGAGACGAAGCCAGCGCCGGTACACAAATCTGGTTCGCTAGGGTTACAGCGAGGCTTTGAGCAGCGGATGATGACCACTCCTGGCCGGCCAAAAAGGCGCTCAGGTGAGCGGCCCCCTGTTCGGCATCGCCGGCGGCATAGGCCCACAGGGCAACCTCTTGCTCACACCTCTTCAAAACCTCGTCCTTCCGCACCCGAACTTCCGGGGGCAAATCCGGCCGGGCAAAAAATCGCTCGAAGATTTTCCGGTAAGTTTGGGCGCTGCGAAAGAGTTTCAGGTGGCGATTGTCCCCGTGCAGCCGGTAGCCGCACACGATCTGCTCCAGCCAGGCCATCGGACAGCCGGCCAGGGCCAAGCGTAACAGGAGGTCGTAATCTTCTTGGCTGACGAGGGCCGGGTCGAAGCCCCCGACCATTTGCAGCCATTCCCGCCGTACAAGGATCTGGAGCGTCCAGACCGGGCAGGTCATCAGCCAGGTGTTCAGGTCGAGTACGGGAAAAGTTGTCCAGGGGGTATAGGTCGCCAGGATCTTGCCCTCCGAGTCCAGGTAATGGTATCCGCCGGCCACCAGACCAACCTCCGGCCGTTGTTGGAGAAAAGCCACCTGTCCCTGAAGTTTACGGGGCAAGTAGAGGTCATCGGCGTCGAGAAAGGCGATAAAAGTTCCCTGGGCGTGTTCCAGCCCCCGGTTCCTGGCTACCGAGGGGCCGGCGTTTTTCTGGTAAATGTACCGAATCCGAGGGTTCGCAAAACGCCGAACAACCTCGGCCGTGTGATCGGTGGAACCGTCGTCCACGATAATGAGTTCCCAGTCGGCCAGGGTCTGGTCCAGGACGCTCTGGATGGCTTCTCCGATATATCGTTCGGCGTTATAGGCCGGCATGATCACGCTAACGAGGGGCATGTTCCCGTTCTCCTGCTTTCCGCTCGATCAGCCCGCCGCTCTCCAGGATTCGGCGCACCTGCTCCCGGTCCTTGGTGGCGAAATACCACTCCATGGTGCGTCGCAGGCCCTCGCGGAAAGGAACCCGAGGCTGCCAGCCCAAAAGATCGCGGGCCAAGGCATTGTCGGCCACGCGGTTGAGCGGGCCAACGGGCATATCGGTCAGCAACTTGATCTCTGCCCGATGGCCGGCCATCTCCAGCACCATCTGAACGGCGTCCAGGACACGGATGCGCTCCATCGTTCCCAGGTTAACCGCCCTTCCATCGTCGATCTTTTCGGCTGCCAGGATGGTGCCCTCCACGATGTCGTCCACATAGGTCCAGTTGCGGACCTGCTCGCCGTTGCCCCAGACCTCAAAGGGGTCCTGCCCGATAAACGCCTTGGCGATCATGGCAATGACGGCATGGTTTTCCTTGGCCCGGGGGCCGTAGACGGTAAAGTACCGGCAGGAAGCGGCTTGGAGGCCGTACTCCCGGCAGTAGGCTTGAAGCGTCAGTTCGCCCATCAACTTGGCCCAACCGTACATGTTGTCGGCATCATAGGGGGGCCGGACCAGGTCCTCGGTCAGATAAA
>FWWM01015416.1_pt1 | contig 11687 bp, 8 predicted proteins | sample 2228351 | NCBI WGS metagenome assembly FWWM01 (sample SAMEA103939774, study PRJEB20133) | metagenome | reverse complement strand
CAGCAGCGCCAACAGCGCCACGACGTCGTAGCGCCAGCGGCCCGTGACGAAGAGCGTGAGCGTGAGCAAGAGGGTGGCGAAGATGATCCCCTGCTGGATGGACATTGCGCCTCTTCGGGTGGGGTTCCGCTTGTAGACCGCATCCGCGATCTGCCGGCAGATTTACGCCGGCTGCACATCGGCCTCTCGACAGGCCGCAGCCACCTGGCGCACCTGCGCCTCGCTCAGTTCGGGGAACATCGGCAGGCTCACGACCTCGCGCGCGATGGCCTCGGTGTGCGGCAGGGGCGCGGGGATGGGCAGCCGGCCGGCGTAGGCCGGCTGCAGGTGCACAGGCATCGGATAGTGGATCAACGTCCCGATGCCGGCCGCGGCCAGGTGCGCCCGCAACGCATCGCGGCGCGGGGAACGAACGACGTACTGGTGATAGACGTGGCGCACATCGCCGCGCGCGACCGGCAGGCGCAGGCCGCTCCCGGCCAGCAATTCCGAGTAGAGGCGAGCTAGGTCGCGGCGTCGGTCGTTCTCTGCGTCCAGATGGCGAAGCTTGACCCCCAGGATGGCGGCCTGCAGCGCATCCAGACGGCTGTTCAGCCCGGGGATGGCGCTGATGTAGCGCTCCCGCCAGCCGTACTCGCGCAGCAGCCGCACCCGTTCGGCCAACGCCGGGTCGTTCGTCGCGACCGCGCCGCCGTCTCCCAGCGCGGCCAGGTTTTTCGTCGGATAGAAGCTGAACGCGGCGATGTGGCCGAACGCGCCGGTGGGTCGGCCGGCGAGCGTGGCGCCGTGCGACTGGGCGCAGTCTTCGATGACCATCAGCTCGTAGCGCCGTGCGATCTCTAGGATGGCGGCCATGTCAGCGGGATGGCCGTAGAGGTGCACAGGCAGCACCGCATCGCGGCCAGCGGTCGTTGTCCTGGGCAGCATCCTGACCGCATCTTCGAGGCGCTGTGGGTCGAGCGTGAAGGTCGTCGGGTCAACGTCCACCAGCACGGGTTGCGCGCCGGCCAGCTCGATGGCGGCCACCGTGGCGACCGCGGTGTGAGAGACGGTGAAGACGCGACTGCCCGGGCCGATGCCGCAACCGCGCAGCGCCAGATGCAGCGCGTCGGTGCCGCTGCCGACGCCGATGACATGGCTCACGCCCAGATAGGCGGCGAATTCGCGCTCGAACGCGGCCACGGCTTCGCCCAGGATGTACCGTCCTCCCATGAGCGTCTGGGCGATAGCGTCATCAATTTCCGTTTTGTGGGCCAGGTAGTTGGCCCGTGGATCGGTTTGCGGGATCATCGTCGAGACTCCTGCCTTCGACCGTCCAGCTCAAGACGCCGTTGATAGCCGCGGATTTGTTGCAGCAGGTAGATGTCATGGAGGTTCATGGTCGGTCGCTCCTGACGGCAGGTGATGGCCGCGCGCATGGCGTGCACGCGCCTGGATTGTACTCGCGTTACACGGAAACGCCAAAGGATACGTGTATTCCCACTGGCGCTGCATTCGCATGACGTGGGCCTGCTCCGTTTTGGATTGCGGCGCTGTAGCGCCGCTTTTCGATCGCCGCCGCGAGCCAGAGCGGTGATAGGCTGCTGCAATCCAAAAGCGGTGACGTGTCACCGCAATCCAAAAGCGGCGTCGTGCCGCCGCAATCCAAAGCGGTGGCCGGTTTCCGACCGAGCCACTCCATGAATAGAAATGACGTAACTACTCAGGCCCTCTATCCCCCTTGCCCCCTTTCCCCCGCAAGGCGGGGGAAAGGGGGTGTGAAGGGTGGTCCAGTCTCACCCTTCCCCTCTCCTGACGGAGGTCGAGAGAGGGGAGGGGACGGGGGGGGGGAGGTCGAATAGATACGCACTGAATGCAATGTCCATTTTAGTGCCATCACATAACATGCCACATTACGATCCGTTGTGCCGGCCGAATGCGCCGATGCGTTTATGCTGCCGGCAACGTGAAATAGAACGTGCTGCCCTGGCCCGGCACCGACTCGAACCAGATGCGGCCACCGTGGCGCTCCACGATTTTTTTGCAGATGGCCAGGCCCATGCCGGTGCCGCTGCGCATCTCCTGGTCGGCCGGCCGGCGGAAGAGGCCGAAGAGCTGTTCGGCATGTGCCGGGTCAATGCCGATGCCATTGTCCTGGATCGCAAAGAGCCAGCCGATCTCGCCTTGCGCGGCGGCCTCCGCTTCGCCTACCTGGAGCTCTGCGCGAATGTGCACGATCGGCGGCTGTTCGCCCCGGAATCTGAGCGCGTTGCCGATCAGGTTCTGGAACAGGAGCGTCAACTGGCCGAAGTCTCCCATGACCGCGGGCAACGGATCGTGCGTCACCGTGGCGGCCGTGTCGGCGATCAGGCCGGCCAGGTTGCGCAGCGCCTGCGCCACTACCGCCTCACAATCGGTCAGCTCGAACGCCTTGCCCGCCATATCCACACGGCAATAGGCCAGCAGGTCGTCTATCAACCTCTGCATGTGGGCGGTGCCTTCGGCGGCCTGGCCGATGAGCTGTTGCGCCTCGGCCGCCAGGCCCGATTCATGGCGTTCGCGGAAGGCAGCCAGATGATGTGCCACGGTGTGCAGCGGCGCGCTCAGGTCGTTGGAGATGATGGCGGCAAACTGCTCCAGTTCGGCGTTCGAGCGCGCCAGGCTGGCGTTGGCCGCGTTGAGTTTCTGGAACTGGCGCGCGTTCGAGATCGCCAGCGCCAGCACCGGTGCGATGTTGAGGGCCAGGTTCAGGTAGTCGCGGCCCAGCTCGCCGTAGCTGAAACCGTCCACCTCGAGCACGGCCACCGTCTGGTCGCGCCGGCCGATGCGCAAGGTGAACCCTTTGCCCGATTCGGTCCAGGCGTAGTTGCTGCGCAGGCCGGCCAGGCGGTTGCGGGTCGCCTCGCTGATACCCTGATAGGCTGGCCGCACCCGCGCATCGCCCGGCAGGCCGTCCACCAGCGGCAGATACACCAGCCGGGAGGGCGCGCAGAGCATGGTGAACAGCTCGAAGATCTTCTCGATGACCTCCGTTTCGGTGTTGATGCCGCCCAGCGCGCTGATCAGATCGAACAGCATGGCGTAGTCGGCCGATTGACGACTGGCCTGCGCGGATTCGGCCTGGGAGCGGTCGTGCGCCAGCGTCAATTGCAGGCGCAGCAGCAGGCTCTCCAGCCGCAGCCGAACGGCGTCCAGGCCCACGGGCAAGATCTCGGCGGGCAGGCCGATGAACTCGGCGAGGCGGCGCAACTGATCGGCGCTATCTTCATAGACGCCGGTATCGAGGAGAAGGATACGCTGCGTTGTGGCACCCAACAGCCGACGCAGGCCATCGCGATCCAGGCCTGCGCGCGTCGCCAGTTGCTGCCAGCCGGCCAGGCTGCCCGGCGTCAGCACGCAGGCGCCGCCGGCGATATAGGCCTGCACGGCCTCGCGGTTCAACGCCAGTTCAGGGCAGCTTTCGACCGGTGCCAGCACCACACGGCCGTTCGCAGTCAGATCGCGCAGGCCGGCCAGACAACGGCCGCCGAACAGCGCCACTCGGACATTGCTCTGATCGCATTCACGCAGCAGCTGGCTGACCGCCGACCGATCGGCAGCCGGCTGTAAGCACAGATCGTCGAACACACGGACGGCGACTTCAGCATCGTGCCAGGTGGCCACGCAGGCTTCGACTTCGCGCAGAAAACTGCGACATGTCACAACACAGAGTTTGCTCATCACCATCGTCCACCCGATCTAGGGATCGTCTCCCATCCATATACCCGCCGCGCCGGAAGCCGGAAATCTGTGCGGCTAACGTTGCATGGCCTCCAGCTCTGCCAGCACGCGCGGCACCACACGGAGCGCATCTGCCGCATCGAAGCCCATGGCGTCCGCGCCGACATCCTGCCAGAGGTAGGTGTCGAACCGGAACGGTGCACCGCCCACGATGATCTTCGTCGTGGCCCGGGCGAGATCCAGCCGCTTGCGCACTTCTTTGACCCGCTGCGCCGAGTTCTGCATCGTCGCCGAGATGAGCAAGACCTGGATCTTGCTGGCCAGCACCAGGTCCACCAGTTCGTACACATCCGTCCGGCCCCAATCCTGGATGGCATAACCGGCGGCCCGCAATGCGGCATAGATCACGCGTTTGCCCAGAGAATGGTGATCCAGCAGCGACGCAATGGCCATCTTCGGCTGATCCGGCCGATGAGGATTCTCCGGCGGCAGTATCTCCTCGATCAACTCTTCGCAGATGCGGCCGCTCATGTAAAGCTGGGATAGCGACACGCGGCCCTCTTGCCAGCCGAAGCCGATCCGCTCCAGCGCCGGGCCGATGATCTTGTCGGCCAGGTCAAACGGCGAGGTCAGCCCCGCGATGCTGGTCAGCACGCCCTGGGCGCGCAGACGGTCGAGCGTGAGCACCGCGTGTTCGAATTCAAGCACGTATTCGTTCAAAGAGTTTGCCACACTCGTCGCTTTCCGTCAAAATGTTCATTAGATGAGCGGCAAACCGCTGCAGGCCGACCGGCATGACCTGGGCGGGCAACGCCAGGAAATCGGCCAGCGCGTGCAGATGCATGGTGGAGCCGGCGCCGAGGCCGGTGTCGAGCAGCACCAACCGCTGCGCGGTTTCGGCGAAGAAGATGCGAGCGGTCGCCTGGTCGAAGCCCCATGCGGCCATGTGCTGTCGCCAGCGCCGAAGCCAGCCCGGCGTCAGCAGATAAGCGCCGGCCGCAATCTGCGTATCCAGCCAATCGGCCGATGCCACGAGCTCCAGGCAGCGAGAGGCCCTGTACACACGCACGGTGTCCACGGCCGCTGTCGGCCTCGTGACCCCGACCAGACAGTGGCTGCCGAGCACCGCGACCCCTGCGCTCCGGTGGCTCAGGCGCATGGCCCGCCGACCGATCTCGTCGGCATTCCTGGCCGGTCGGACGCAGACGGCCGGGAAGGTCGCAACCTGTACGTTCGCGCGACCGGCTTGCCGGATCACGGCCGATGCTTCGGCCAGGAAATGCGGGCACACCAGGAGCCACAGCCGCTCGTTCATTCCCCGTTCGCCGGAAGGGTGAAATAGAACGTGGCGCCGGCGCCGAGCTGCGACTCCACCCAGATGCGTCCGCCGTGGCGCTCGATCACCTTTTTGCAGATCGCCAGACCGATCCCCGTCCCCGAATATTCACGACGGCTGTGCAAACGCTGGAACAGGCGAAAGATACGTTGGGCATATTGCGGCTCGATGCCGATGCCGTTGTCGCGCACAGAGAACAGCCATTCGGCCCGGCCGCGAGCGTCAGAAGGCGAAGGCCCGGCAACGCTGTATTCCGGTGTGGTTTCGGCAAAGCGCAGCCATGGCTCGAGGGCCTGTGGCGCCTCCGCGGTGGCTGCCGGCGGCGCGGGGGACTGCCCGGCCGGCGCAGCCGGTTCGACCGGCCGCAGCTGCGCCGAGATGTGGATGCGCGGCGGCTCCGAGCTGCGGAATTTGATGGCATTGCCGATCAGATTCTCGAACACCTGCTGAAGCTGAGGCGCATCGCAGACGATCGTCGGCAGCGGATCGTAGGTGATATGCGCGCCGCTCTCGGCGATCGCGTATTCGAGATTGCGCAATGCTTCGGCCAGCACCATCTCGCATTCCACCGGCCGGAAGGGCCGATTGCTGCGGTCTACCAGCGAGTATTCGAGCAGGTTGTTAATGAGGGTCTGCATCCGTTTGGCGCCCTCGACCGCGAAGCCGATGAAATCGTCGGCATCGGCGTCGAGCTGGCCACGGTAACGTTCGGCCAGGAGCTGGACGAAGCTGGCGACCATGCGCAACGGTTCTTGCAGGTCGTGTGCGGCGACGTAGGCGTATTGTTCCAGATCGGCGTTCGAGCGCGTCAGTTCGACGAGGGTGCGTCGCAACGATTCTTCGGCCCGTTTGCGTTCGTTCAGCTCGCGCTGGACCGCGGCGTACAGCCGCGCGTTTTCGATGGCCAGACCGATCTGGTTGGCGGCGGGACCCAGCAATGCCACCTCGGCCGGGCCATATGCATCCGGCCGGCAGCTCTGCACCTCGAGCAGGCCGGTCACCTTCCCTTTCACGATCATCGGGATATAGGCTCCCGCCAGGGGCAGTTTGCCGACGACGATGCTGCCGCCGCTGGCCGCAGGACGATGGCGGATGACTTCGGGTTCCTTGTTGACCACCGCGCGCGCCCGGCCTGAGAGCGGCTCTCCGCGCATCACGATGGGCGGAAAGATGCTGACATCTATCGGCTGGCCGTCGCTGATGACATAGGTCGGTCGCAGTTCGTTGACTTCTGGCTCGTACAGGGTGATCGCGAAGCCATCGGCATCGGTCAGCCGCGAGACCTGTTCATAAGCTGTGCGATACACTTCGTCCAGGTCGAGCGTCTCGGCCAGTGCCATGCCCAACTCGTTCAGGATTCTGAGCTGACGGTTTTGCTGATGCGCCGCCTCTTCGGCGAGCTTGCGCTGCTCGGCCTCACGACGCTCTGCCTCTTTGCGCTCGCGGATATCGCGGAAGATGCCCAGCACCACGGCGCGGCCGCTGACCGTGACCACGCTGGTGCTGATCTCCACCGGAATATCATAGCCCATGGCGTGGCGCACCTGGGCTTCGATGGGCTGGGGATTGTCGCCGCGGAGATGCGCTGCGAATATCTCGGCATAGCGCGCGCTTTCTCCGGGGGGATAGAGATCCTGTTGATGCAGCCGGCACAACTCGGCGTGCGAGCGGCCGACCAGCGCACAAGCGCGTTGATTGGCATCGAGGATCTGGCCGGTGGTCGCGTCGGCGACGAAGATGGCATCGCCGGCCCTTTCGAAGAGAATGCGATACATTTCTTGCGACTCGTGCCAGGCGGCCTGGGCCTGGCGCCGTGCGCGGCGTTCCTGGGCATCGCGAAGTTCGCGCATCGCAATGGGAGCCAGGTAGTCAAGCCGGTCCAGTGGTACGACCCCCTGAGCACCGGCACGTAAGGCAGCCAGAATCCAGTCATCGCGGCACCTAACACACACGAGGATCAACGGCGTATCCACCTGACGTTGCCGAAGCTCTTCCAGGGCGGCCAGGGCGTTGAAGCCTTCCGGCGCATCGGAAGCGAGGACCAGATCCCATTCGCGGCGATCGCACGCGGCGCTGAGCGCTTCGGCTGTGTCCACGCGTTCCCACGAGGGATCGAAGTCGTTGCGGCGCAATGCGTCCATGAGCAGCCCGGCATTTTCAGCCAGGGCGCCGACGATCAGCAAATGCAAAGGTTGGGCCATATGCCCCTCTTGAGAGCAAAGTCGCGCGCGCTGCATTGTGGGTTCGTTGCCGACCGGGCGCATACTGCGCCCCCTCTCTCGGCGTCGCCCGTGCTCATCCACGCCAGCCAGATAGCGGTGGCATCTCCATTATACCACAGATTGCCAACGGTGCCGTATGGAAATGGAAGCAATATTTTGTTGACCCTGTGGTCTCGAGAGAGGATTGGACGGCGCGAACCTTCGTGTGTTTGTCGGAAGGTCGGGAAGCGATGACTGGCCGGGGTCGGCAGGGATTTGCGAAAGGGCGCAGGACGGGTTGGGGGAGAAATCAGGCAAAGAGCCGGCCCCGGCCGGGGGTGACACGTGATCACGGTATCGGCTGGCGGTCACCTCGCTCAGGCGGCATATGCCCGCTGGGCGGAGCGTTGTGCCAGCGCCGAAAGCTCCGTCAGGTCAAAAGGCTTGGCGATGAAATTGAAGAAAAGGGCATGCTGCAAGATCTGCCGGGTCTCGCCGTCGTCAGGGCAATAGAAGTCAGAGATCACGACGGTCGAAGCTTCGGGGCGCAGCTTGCGCAGCCGTCGGGCGAGGTCCTGGCTGTCCATGTCGGGCAACGTCGCGTTGACAAAGGCGATGCGGATCGGTGCTGTGACCGCCTGCGCCAACGCTGAGGCGCCGGAATGCGCGACGATGGCCTGCCATCCATCGGGCAAAAGCACCTGCTGCATGGCCCACGCCATATGCGGATCGGGATTCACGATGAGCGCAATGGGTGCGGACTTCTGAGACATGACACACCTCCCCACCAGACTCGGCCAGATTGTCTCAAACCTGGGCTGATATCGCCTTGACTACTTGAAAATCTAGCATGAGCGCCATCGGTAATCTATCCGTAGTTGTACGCAACGATGTGGCCCGCCGCTGATCCGCCCGCGATCACGGTAGCAGGCCAGCAGTAACCTTTGCAGCACACTATAATTGACGATGGGGCGGCCGAAAAGTTGTGGCCTTTGCAAATAAATGCTGTGAGGATCGCGCCCACGCTGCAGCCGCCGATTTTGGCCCTCGCAGGCAAAAACGATTACAATCGAGCGGCCAGACTCTCACGGTTGGCAAGACCGTCGGGGCCTGTGGGCGATCAGAACGAATGCGAAAGGCATGTGATCCGATGAACGATTCGATAGATACCAGACGCACGATGCTCTATTTGGTGGTCTCCAACTTCCTGCTCCATTTCGGGTTTCAGGTCTGGCAAACGCTGTTCAACAACTTCGCGGTGGAAAGCGTGCGCATCGGCCCTGCCGAAGTGGGCCTGGTGCAGGCGGTGCGCGAGATTCCGGGGCTGCTGGGGTTCCTGGTGGGGTTTCTGGCGCTTTATCTGTCCGAAGTGCGCATCATGGCGCTGAGCATCATTCTGATGGGGGTGGGGATCGTGGCCACCGGCTACTCCACGACCCTGCCGGTGTTGCTGGTCACTACCTTCGTGATGAGCTTCGGCTTTCACTTCTTCACGCCGAGCACCAGCTCGGTGGTGCTGATGGTGGCCAGGCAGAGCGAGGCTCCCCGCGCGCTGGGCAAGCTGGGCAGTCTGGGCGCGCTGGCCGCGGTGGCGGCCACGGTTGTGGTCTACTTGCTCGCACGGCCCTGGGGCTATCAGATGCTTTTCGTGGCCGTCGGCCTGGCAGTGGTGATCGGCGGGATCGTGCTGTGGCCGTTGGGGGGACAGACCGGCGGGTTGCCGTCCAACCGGCGGGTTACGCTGCGCAGACGCTACTGGCTCTTCTACGCGCTCTCATTTCTCCTGGGCAGCCGTCGTCACATCTTCTCGACCTTCGCGATTTACTTGCTGGTACGGGAATATCACATCAGCGTGCAGACGTCGGCGGTCCTGTTCCTCGTGAATAGCGTGGTCAACATCGTCACGTTGCGGTGGGTGGGACAGCTGGTCAGCCGCTTCGGCGAACGGCTGACGTTGAGCATTGCGTTCGCCGCGTTGACTCTGGTGTTCGTGGGCTATGCTTACATCTCCAGTCTGCCGGTGTTGTACGTGCTCTTCGTCCTGGACAACGTCTTCATCGGCTTCAACCTGGGCCTGACGACCTATTTCCAGAAGATCGCGGTGTCGCCCGAAGAGATCACCAGCAACGTCTCGGTCGAGCAGACGATCAATCACATCGCGGCCATCGTGATCCCTGTGGTGGGCGGCACGGTGTGGGCCGTTTATGGCTCGCAAGCGCCGTTCCTCTTCGGCGCGCTGATCGTGTTGATCGCGCTGGTGCTGACCCAATTCATGCGGCCCACGGCCGCACCGATCGCCGTCGTCCGGCCTGCGGCCGGCTGATCCGGCGCTTACCACAGCCCGAAGGCCGGCGCGCTTGTGTCGCCCAGCGCCAGCGGAATGCGACGCCGCGTGCCGGCCGCAACATTCGGGGGCAGATCGGTCACCTTGAAGAAGGCACACTGTTCGATCTCGGAGCTGGCGGCCCGGGCCAGCGTGAACTCCGAGCAACGAAAGACGGTGATGTGGTCGGCCTTGCCCTCGTCGAAGTTACTGAAGATGCCGAGCAGGGTGAGGGGGCCCAGCGTTGCGCCGACTTCCTCGCGGGCCTCGCGGCGCGCCGCTTCTTCCAGCGTCTCCCCGCGTTCGACCAGGCCGCCCGGGAAGTACCAGCTGTCCTGATAGGTGTGCTTTACCAACAACACCTCATCCCCGCGCAACATGATGACCCGCACGCCGAGGGTGAGCGGTCTGGCGATGATCCAATACGCGCGGGCTGCCAGGTAAATCGCCTTGCGGATGAAATTCATGTTTTGATCCCTTCTGAATTCTCCGGAATCAGCGGTCACCCGAATGGCGACCTGCCACCAGTATAACTGCTGAATGAGCACCGGGCAAGAATCGCCAGAGGCAAGTGGTATCCCTGGATACCACTTCGCCTCATTTGCCAAACCGCCCCTTTTCTGCTAACATCAGCTTTCAGGTTGCGGGGGGTGCCAGATCGCCCCCTGTTATTTTGTCGGGGAACCAACCGGGGCCGGCGGGAGTCTCTCTATCGCAGGCGCGCTGGGCCTGTGATCTTAACCCGCATGGCAATCAATACAAGATGACACGCGTACAACAGATCCAACGGTGGCGCCGCTACCGTCGGGCGGTGGGCGGCCCACGCATCGGCCGCTGGCTGGTGATTTTCGTCGTCGCCGTTTTGGCCGTGAACCTGCTCGCGCTCGGAACGGTCGTCTTTGCCGCGGTGACTTCGGCCGCCGCCGTCTACTCCTATTTCGCCCAGGACCTGCCCGATCCGAGCGCCATCCAGACAGAACAGGCCAGATACGAGACGGTCAAGATCTACGATCGCACCGGGCAACACCTGCTCTATGAGTCCATTGACCCGCGGCCCTTCCGCGGCGACCGCACCTACCTGCCCATTGACCAGATCCCGGAGATGGTGCGCAACGCCACCATTGCCCTGGAAGATCGCTCGTTCTACACCAACATCGGCGTAGACTTGCGCGGCCTGGCTCGGGCTTTCCTCTCCAATCTGCGCGGGCAGAGCGTGCAGGGCGCCAGCACCATCACGCAGCAGATGGTGAAGATGGTACTCATTGATCCGCGGGAACGCTACGAGCGCTCCTACGCCCGCAAGATCAAAGAGGCGATCCTGGCGATCGAGATCACGCGGAAATACCCGGGCAAAGAGGGCAAGGACCGCATCCTGGAGTGGTACCTCAACTACAACTTCTACGGCAACGCGGCCTATGGGATCGAAGCGGCCGCGCGCATCTACTACAACAAATCGGTGGCCGACCTGACGCTGGATGAAATCGCAGTGCTGGCCGCGATCCCGCAATACCCCGGCCTGAACCCGATTCAGGCGCCGGCCGATGCCTATCGGCGCCAGCGGAAAGTGCTCAACGCCATGATGGAGGCCGGTTATCTGAGCGAAGAGCAGGTGAAGAGTGCCACCCGCTACTTCAACACCCGCCTGCTCAACGAGCTGGTTAAAGACGGCTACCTGAGCGAGAGCGACGTGCCGCTGGTGGCCATGGGCGACCGCGCCGCGACCGCGCGCGCGCTCAACGCGTTGGTCAAAGCGGACTACATCTCGCAGGCCGAGGCGGATGCGGCCAAGAAGCTGCCCGGCCCGCTCTGGCAATACGTGCGTGAGTTCGCCGAACAGCGGTTCGAGGTGCCGCCCGACGCGCCGCACTTCGCCCTCTATGTGCTGCAACAACTGCAAGCACAGTATAACACGCCCGAACAGCCCTATTTCATCTGGGAGCATGGCCTGCGAGTCTACACCACGCTGGACGTGCGCCTACAGGAGATCGCGCAGCGGGTCATCGCCCAGGGGGTGGCGGAAGCGCGGGGGTTTCGGGTCTCCCAGGGGGCCCTCGTCGCCGTGGATCCCCGCACCGGCCACGTGAAGGCCATGGTGGGAGGCGTGGACTTTCAGCGGTCGCAGTTCAAC